>Ga0136846_1240119_pt1 | contig 17073 bp, 13 predicted proteins | sample HopSoiMetagenom2_FD_96841 | JGI IMG/M metagenome (GOLD analysis project Ga0136846, IMG submission 96841) | Grasslands soil microbial communities from Hopland, California, USA - 2 Assembly 2016 (version 4) | ecosystem: Environmental > Terrestrial > Soil > Grasslands | place: USA: Hopland...
AAATGGACGAAGCCAACCGGGAGTGGTTCCGCGCGGCCGTCGCGCAGCAGCCGCGCACCTCGGTCCCGGGTCAGCTCGCCGATGCGCGTGACCGCGACCCCGCGCGCCTGTCGCTGAACGGTCGCAAAGCGGCCGCGCGCGCGCTTCGGGACGGCAATCAGCAGCTCGTAATCGTCGCCGCCCGCGACGGCAGCCGTCACCGGATCGCATCCCATGTCTTCAAACAGCTGCCGCGCTGCCGGGGGAATGGGAAGCGTCGCGGCATCAATCGCGGCGCCGGTCCCGCTCGCGCTGGCGATCTGTTCCACCGCGTCCGCCAGGCCGTCGCTCAAGTCCATGCACGCGCTCGCCGCCCGATTACGCCCGAGAAGCGCGCCGAGCCGCACCCGCGGCGATGGCCGGCGGTAGCGGTCGACACACTCTGCAAGTGCGGAGTTTTCGGGTGTCCGGGTGTTCGACATCGGGGCGCCGGGCGGCGGCCCATCCGAACGGCGCAGCCACTCCAGTCCGGCGAGCGCCGCGCCGACTGCGCCTGTGACATAGAGCGCATCGCCGGGCCGACCGCCGCCGCGCGTCAGCACTCGCCGCGGGCGCGCCGTGCCCGTGACCGTGACGTCGATCATCAACGGCCCCGGTGACCGCGTGATGTTCCCCCCCGCGAGCGTCACCCTCGCCTCGCGCGCCATGTCCAGGAACCCGTCGAGCAGCGCGTGGAGGTCGGCGATGGGGAGGTCGGGTGGGAGCGCGAGCGACAGGAGCGCCAGGCGCGGCGCGCCGCCCATTGCGGCCACGTCGGAGACGTTGACGGCAAGCGCTTTCCAGCCGATGTCGCACGGGGCACTGAAGCGGCGATTGAAGTGCACGCCTTCGACCGACGCATCGGTCGTCAGGATCTCGAGCGCGCCCCGCTCCGGCTGCGCGACGGCGGCATCGTCGCCAATCCCGATGGTGAGCCAGTCGGGGCTGGCGGGAACGCGCGCGCGGATCGCTGCGATGATCGCGCGTTCGCCCGCGTCGGCAACCGTCTGGTTACCGGGCGAACTCAACGGCACGCGTCTCACGAATGACGGTCACCTTGATCTGTCCCGGATATTCGAGCTCGTTCTCGATCCGCCGTGCGATGTCCTTCGAGAGCCAGACCGTCTCCTCGTCCGACACGCGGTCGCTCTCGACGACGATGCGGATTTCGCGACCGGCCTGGAGCGCGAACGCCTTCGACACGCCCTCGAAGGAGTCGGCGATGTTCTCGAGCTTTTCGAGACGCTTCACGTACGATTCGAGGATGTCGCGACGCGCACCCGGGCGGGCCGCCGAGATCGCGTCAGCGGCCTGCACGATCATCGCTTCGAGCGACGGCCAGTCGATGTCCATGTGGTGCGCGGCAACCGCCTGCAGCACCGGTTCGCTCTCGCCATGCTTGCGCAGGAAATCGAGACCGAGCTCGAGATGCGTGCCCTGCAGGTCGCGATCGATGGCCTTGCCGATGTCGTGCAGGAACGCGGCGCGCGCGGCAACGTGTCCGTTCAGGCCAATCTCCTTGGCCATGATGCCGGCGAGGAACGCCACCTCGCGTGAGTGGTTCAGGACGTTCTGCCCATAGCTGGTCCGGAACTTGAGGCGTCCCATCAGCTTCAGGATCTCGGGATGGAGATCGTAGAGTCCAAGCTCGAACGCGGCCGCTTCACCTTCACGGCGGACGCTCTCTTCCATCTCGGCTTTGACCTTTTCGACGACTTCCTCGATGCGCGCTGGATGGATGCGGCCGTCGGCGATGAGGCGCTCGATAGTCTGGCGCGCCACCTCCCGGCGGAAGGGGTCGAACGAGGAAAGGATGATCGCGCCCGGCGTATCGTCGACGATCAGCTCGACACCGGTCGCGGTTTCCAGCGCGCGGATGTTGCGCCCCTCGCGGCCGATGATCCGACCCTTCATGTCGTCGCTCGGCAGGTCCACGACCGAGACGGTGGTTTCGATCGCGTGCTCGGCGGCGCTTCGCTGGATTGCATCGGTGATGATCTGCTGCGCCCGCTGCGCGGCTGATTCGCGCGCTTCGGCCTCGAGCCGCTTCACGAGGTTCGCCGCGTCGCGCCGGGCATCGCTTTCGATCTGCTTGAGCAGGAGCTCGCGCGCTTCTTCAGCCGTGAGACTCGCGACGCGCTGCAGTTCGCGCTGGCGGTCGGCGAGCAGCTGTTCGCTCCGGAGCACGGCCGCCTCGGCGCGCTTCTGGAGCTCGGCGAGCGCTTTGTCACGGCCGCGCAGATCCCGCTCGAGGGTGTCGCTGGCGGCAATGCGATCGGCGAGCGCGCGCGTCTTGTCCGCGAGCGCGTGCTCGAGCCCGAGAATCTCCTGCTGCCGCTCGCGCGACTGCTGTTCGCTCCTGGCCAGCAGCTCGTGGGATTTCTCGCGGGCTTCGAGGATGGCTTCCTTGCGCAGGCTCTCGGCGTCGCGCTCGGCCTGTGCGCGGAAGAGGCGGGCATGTTCCTCCGCCCGCGTGATGATGTCGCGGGCAGCGCCGCGGCGGCTCGCAAGCCACCAGGCGATCGTGGTGACCCCTCCGCCCGAGACGAGGCCGGCGCTGACGAAGTAGGCGGTTCCTGGGCCCATCGCAATGTCCTTATCACGACGGCCGCGGCCGCCGCCGTGCGCGACAGGTCGAGCCGGCTGACGATTGAAGGAAGAAAGGGCCCCGCTTTGCCGTGTGGGGAGCTCGTTTGAACCTGCACTTAGCAGGTGGAACCACTGGTCAAGCCGCGCGTCAGGCTTCCTCATGCAGAGGCATGCACACGGCGCGGCGTCGCGATTCACTTAGATGGAACATTGGCTCAAAGCGAGCCTCCGAAACCATCACGCGCAAAGCAGGGAACTCGAAACCTCAACTCTCCCGCGGATCTTAGAATGATCCGGCGGTCCGGGCAAGGGGAGAGTCTTCCTTTTCGTCGGCGAGCGCCAGGTCCAGCACGTGCTCGAGTTCCCGGGCACGATGGATGACGGTGGCACGAACGGCAGCATCTTCGTCGCGGGCCCGGAAGCACTCGTCGGCGATGTTCAGCGCGGCGAGCACGGCAACCTTCAACGAATCCCCCTGGGGGCACTCGCGCTGCGCCAGCGCCATCTTCTGCTCGACGTAGGCGGCGAGCTCCGCGACGTAGGTCGCGTCGAGGTGGCTCCGGATTGGATACCGCTGCCCGTTGATGACCACCGATATGACGCGGGTCTGTTCCATAAAGATCCCCGTTCGCGGTTCGGGGTTCACGGTCGAACCCCGGACTCCGAACTACAGATTCAGCGCTTCGATCTGCTGCAGCATGTCGGCGACCCGCCCGCGAATCTGATCGCGCTCGTCGCGCAGTGCAGAGAGCTCTGCGCCCGTACCTTCGGCGTCGGACAGTCGGCCGCGCATGCTCTCGAGCTCAGCCCTGAGCCGCGTGTTCTCTTCCGCCGCGCGGGCACTCTCGGTGCGCAGCCGCGTGTTCTCTTCTTTCACCTGCGTACTCTCGGTGCGCAGGCGTGCATTCTCTTCCTTCGCCTGCGTGCCGTCAGCGCGCAGGCGGTCATATTCTTCTTTCTTCTGCGCGCCGTCGGCGCGCAGTCGGTCAACCACTCCGACCAGGAGCTTCACCTTGTCCTCGAGCCGATCGATTGGCTCGAGATCAACACCGCGCATTGCTACTGCTGCCTTTGCCATCGTGCCTCTTTCAATCGAAGAGTCGAAGCAGAATCGACATGTCGATTCCTTCGATTGTCAATCCTTTAGCGCCGTACCGCGCCGTGGTCGGCCGCGAGCGCGGCGACGATCCTGTTCATCGCCTCGTCCACCTCGCCGTCCGTGAGCGTGCGGTCCGGAGATCGGAACGTGAGACGGAGTGAAAGGCTGACGCGATCGTCGGGCACGCCCTTGCCGCGATACCGATCGAACTCGGTGACCTCCGCAAGCGTCTCGGGCGCTGACGAACGGATAGTGCCACGAACGGCAGCCGCAGGCAAGATCGCATCGACGAGAATCGACAAGTCGCGCACCACCGACGGGAAACGCGGCAGTGATTCTGCGCGGAAGTCACCTGATGGCCGAAGTGCGCCGATCGCGTCCACGTCGAGCTCGAACGCGAACAGCGCTTCGTTCGGAGGCAACTCGCGCGCGTCGAGAATCGCCGGTGCAATCTGGCCCAGTTCTCCTGCAGTCTTCCGCCTGAAGGCGGAAGCCACATGATCATCATGAGTAGCCACATGATCATCATGAGGAGCCACATGATCGTCATGAGGAGCCACGAGATCACCATGCGTGGCCACAGGATCACCATGAATACTCGTGGCTTCCGGCTTCAGCCGGAAGATCACTGCGGCCGCGCGGCCTTCGACGAAGTACGGGCGCGACACGGGCTCGAACGTCACGTCGATGCCGAGCGTCCGGCACAACGTCTCGACGGCACCTTTCACGTCGAAGAAATCCACGGCACGCGCGCCGCCCGACCAGTGCGACAAGGCGCCGGCACCGGACCAGACGCCCGCGACGGCGCGGTTCTCGCCCGCAGGCGTGAAGCGCGCGCCGGTCTCGAACAGACGGATGTCGCGCCGCTCGCGCCGGCGGTTATACGATGCCGCATCGATCAATCCGGGCAGCAGCGACGGCCGCAGCACGGCATATTTCTCCGAGAGCGGGTTCGCCAGTGCCGCTGGCTCGGTCCCATTCGCAAAAGGGAGCGCCGCAGCCCGTTCGACGAACGCGAACGTCATCGCCTCGGACAATCCGCACGCGATCAGGACCTGCTTGATCGCGCGGTCGCGCAAGGTCCGCTGATCGGGCGCCGCCTGCGCCGCCGTCAGCGTGGGGAACGTCCCCGGAAGGCTTGCATAGCCATCGTGGCGCGCGATCTCCTCGATGAGGTCGATTTCGCGCAGCACGTCGACCCGGAACGTGGGCACGTCCACTATCCACTCGCGGCCGGTCCCTTCGTCGCCGACCTCGGACCTCGAACCTCGGCCCTCGGACGTCGGACCTCGGCCCTTCGCCGACGCACCCCGGACCTCGGACCTCGGATCCCGGCCCTCCGCAGGTTTCACCCCGAACCCGAGCGGCTCGAGCCTTGCGGGCACCTCTCCGTCCGGCACGTGTTCGCCGAGCATGCGGGCGATGCGCGCGCTGCGCAGCGTCAACGAGAGCGGCGCCTTCGGCGCAGGATACCGATCGATCATCGCGCCAAGCGGGCGTGCCGCGCCGATCTGATGGAGCAGCGCAGCCGCGCGCGCGATGGCTGCGGGCGCCCCGTTGATGTCGGCGCCGCGTTCGAACCGCGTCGAGGCCTCTGTCTTCAGCCCGAGGCTCTTGCTCGTGCGCCGCACCGATGATGGTTTGAAGTACGCGCTCTCGAGCACCATCACGCGCGCGCCGCTGCCGATTTCGGAGTCGGCGCCGCCCATCACGCCGCCAATCGCCTGCGCGCGTTCCGCGTCGGCGATGACCAGCATGTCCGGTTCGAGCGCACGCTCGATGCCATCGAGCGTGCGGATCTTCTCGCCGCGCTTCGCACGCCGCACCCTGAGCGTCGCGCCACCGAGGCGCGCGAGGTCGAACGCGTGCGTCGGGTGTCCCATCTCGATCATCACGTAGTTGGTGACGTCGACGATGGCGCTGATGCTGCGAACGCCCGCCGCTTCGAGACGCTCGCGGAGCCACGAGGGAGACGCCGCCTGGCTGAGCACCTCGAAGACCTGCGCGCAGTAGCGCGGGCAGAGCTCCGCGTCTTCGATGATGACGGCGAACGGCTTGGCGTCGCCCGCCGGCGGCAGCCTCCGATCCGGCAGCGTGAGCGGCAGCGAATATGCCGCCGACGCTTCGCGCGCCAGCCCGATCACGCTCAGGCAATCCGGGCGATTCGCGGTGATCTCGAAGTCGATGACCGGCTGCGCGCCGTCCTCGACGGACGCGACCTCGAAGCCGCGCAATCCGAGAGTGCTCGCGAGCGCGTCGGGGCCGTCGGGAACCGTCACGAGTTCCCGCAGCCAGTGGTACGGCAGCCTCACAGCGGGAACTGCTCCAGGAAGCGCAGATCGTTCTCGTAGAACAGCCGGATGTCCTCGACACCCCACTTCAGCAGCGCAAGACGTTCGATGCCGACGCCGAACGCAAACCCGGAATAGCGCTCCGGATCGTAGCCGACCGCCTCGAACACTGCCGGGTGCACCATCCCGCTGCCGAGTACCTCGACCCACCCGGTGTGCTTGCACATCGGGCACCCTGCGCCTTCGCTTCTTTGCGGACGCTCGGCAGCCCGCTGGTCCACTGGCGCCCGCCCGGTCCCGCCGCAATTCGCGCAACTGATATCCAGCTCGCCGCTCGGTTCGGTGTAGGGAAAGAAGCTCGGACGGAACCGCGTCTTGCGCTCCGGTCCGAAGACATCGTGAGCGAACGCTTCGAGGGTCCCTTTGAGATCCGCGAGCGTGACATCCTCGCCGACGACGAGCCCTTCGACCTGCGTGAACATCGGCGTGTGCGTCAGATCGAGGTTGTCGCGGCGGTAGACGCGGCCTGGCGCGATGAGCCGCACCGGCGGCGGGTACTTCTCCATGTAGCGCACCTGCATGCCGGACGTGTGCGTGCGGAGGAGCGTCGCGGGACGGCCCCCGGCTGCTGACGCGACCGGCGTTGCGAGGTACAAGGTGTCCTGCATGTCGCGGGCCGGGTGCTCGGCCGGCATGTTGAGCGCTTCGAAATTGTGGTAGTCGTCTTCGAGCTCGGGACCTTCGACGATGAGGAAGCCCTGACGCAGGAAGAAGCTCTCGATGCGCTCGCGCAGCAGCGTCAAGGGATGGCGATGGCCGACGAGCGGGGTGCGCCCGGCGAGCGTGACGTCAATCGCGTCGGCGGCTGGCTTGCGTGCGGCCGCCTGCGCGAGACGTTCCGTCAGTGCGGTGTCGATGTGCTGCTTGAGCTCGTTCGCCTCGCGCCCGAGCGCGGGGCGGACATCGGCTGACGCCGACGCAACGTCTTTGAGCAGCGTCGAGACCAGCCCTCCCTTGCGCGCCAGGTACTTGTCGCGCAGCGCGCGCAGCTCCGCCTCGCTGGCCGCGCCGGCGAGCTCCGAGACGAATTGTTGTTTCAGGGACGAGGTGTCCATACGGGGTGGAGGGTTCTCGGGTTCTCGGGTTCTCCAGTTCTCCGGTTCCGGCTTCTACCGGTTCAATAGGTGAAACCCAGAACCCGACTCCTAGAACTCCAGAACCTGAGAACCCGGGACCCGAGAACCCGAGAACCCGAGAACCTGAGAACCTGAGAACCCGAGGCCCCCGCGCTATGCGCGAGCCGGGCGAGCGCTCGCCGGCGCCGGCTTGGCGTCAGCCGCGACCTTGGCGAGCCGCGCAAACGAGGCGGGAGACGACACCGCGAGGTCCGCGAGGCTCTTGCGATCGAGCGGGTTGCCGGCAGCCTTGAGGCCCGCGATGAACTGCCCGTAGGTGAGGCCGTGCTCGCGCGCGGCCGCGTTGATCCGCATCACCCAGAGGCGACGGAAATCGCGCTTCTTGCGCCGGCGGCCGACGAAGGCGTACTTCAGCGCGGTATCGACAGATTCCTTCGCGCTGCGATACAGCTTGCTCTTCGTCTGGTAGAACCCTTTGGCGCGGCTGAGAAGCTTCTTGCGCTTCGCGCGCCGCACATTACCCCGTTTTACTCTCGGCATTGCTGATCCTTGTAAGTTGTAGCTCCGAGCTGCCAGCCTCCAGCTCCCAGCTGGTAGCGGCTAGCCTAGTCCGGCAGCATCTTGCGCAGCTTCGCCTGGTCGGCAGGCGCGACAACGACGGTGCCCTTCAGGCCGCGCTTCCGGCTGCGCGTCTTGCTCGTCAGGATGTGCTGCTTGAACGCCTTGCTGCGGACGAATTTTCCCGTCCCCGTCTTCTTGAACCGCTTCGCGGCTCCACGATGACTCTTTAGTTTCGGCATGGTTATGCGCTGCTCTCGGTTTCCCTCGGTTTGGCCGCGGGCCGCTTGCCGCCCGCTTTCTGCGAGAGGATCGTGTGCATCTGATTGCCTTCCTGGCGTGGAGCGGTTTCGGCCACCGCGACCTCCGCCAGTTCATCGATCAAGCGTTCCAGGATGCGCCGCCCGATCTCGGGATGCGCCATCTCGCGCCCGCGGAAGAAGATCGTCGCCTTCACCTTGTCGCCGTCCGACAGGAAGCGCTCGATGTGCTTCTTCTTGAACTGATAGTCGTGTTCGTCGACCTTGGGCCGGAACTTGATTTCCTTGACCTCGATGATCTTCTGGTGCTTCTTGGCCGAGCGCGCCCGCTTCTGTTCCTGGTACTGGTAGCGCCCGAAATCCATGATGCGGCAGACCGGCGGGTTCGCCGTTGCCGCTATTTCCACGAGGTCGAGACCCTTCTGCCGCGCGATGGCGAGTGCCTGCGGCGGCGGCATGATCCCGAGCTGTTCCCCGTTTTCATCGATGACCCGGACTTCCCGGACCCTGATGCGTTCGTTCACCCGCGTGCGATCGTCACGCCGCGGGCTGCGGTCGAATGCGATAACTGCCTCCTACCGAATACCGGTTACCGAAGGCTGATGGCCGAACACCCGTCCGGCGTCAGCTTGCCGCGGCCAGGCCCCCCTCGGCTTCGCCTTTGGCGGCAATCTCCCCAAGCGCCAGCTCCACGAAATCCTCGATGCGGCGCGCACCCTGGTCGCCGCCGCTGCGCGTGCGCACGGACACGGTGCCTTCCGCGGCTTCGCGATCGCCCGTCACCAGCATGTATGGAATCTTCTGAAGCTGGGCCTCGCGAATCTTATATCCAATCTTCTCCTGGCGTCCGTCCAGCTCGACGCGCAGGCCGGCGGCGGCGAGCCGGCTTCGCACCTGCTCGGCGTACTCGGCATGCCGATCAGCGATCGGCAGCACAACGACCTGGACCGGTGCAAGCCACAGCGGGAACGCGCCGGCATAGTGCTCGATCAGGATCGCGATGAACCGCTCGAAGCTGCCGACGATCGCCCGATGAATGACCACCGGTCGGTGCTCTGTGTTGTCGGCGCCGACGTACTTCAGATCGAAGTTCTCCGGCTGCTGGTAATCGAGCTGGATCGTCGCGCACTGCCACTTCCGGCCGAGGGCGTCCGTGATGTCGAAGTCGATCTTCGGCCCGTAGAAGGCGCCATCCTTCGCGTTGAGATCGTAGGGCAGGTGTGCGCGGTCGAGCGCGGCCTTGAGCTGCGCCTCGGCGTGATCCCACGTCGCGACCTCGCCGAGGAATTCGTCGGGACGCGTGGAGAGCTTTGCCGTGTACGGCAGACTGAAGTCGGCGTACACACGCTGGACGAGCCGAATCAGCCGTTCGACCTCTTCGCCAATCTGCTCCTGCGTCACGAAACAGTGGGCATCGTCCTGCGAGAACTGACGGACGCGCGTCAGGCCGGACAGCACGCCGCTGGCCTCGTTGCGATGGAGCGGCGTCTGCTCGTGATAACGGATCGGCAGATCGCGATAGCTCCGCACGTCGCTCGCGTACGTCAGAAAGTGGCCGGGGCAGTTCATCGGCTTCACGCTCATCGTTTCCCCTTCGGACTCGATGAGGAACATGTTCTGCCGATAGTGCTGCCAGTGACCCGACCGCTCCCAGAGCGCCTTGTTGTAGACGAGCGGCGTCTTGACTTCGACGTAGCCGTTGGGGACGAGCACGTCGCGCATGTAATCGGCGAGCGTGTTGTACAGCGTTGTCCCCTTCGCCAGCCAGAACGCCGCGCCCGGCGCCCACTGGTGAAACGTGAACAGCCCGAGTTCGCGACCGAGCTTCCGGTGATCGCGCTTCTTCGCTTCCTCGATCCGCTGCAGGTGCGCCTGCAACTCCTTCTCGCTGAAGAAGGCCGTGCCGTATACGCGCTGCATCGGCTGGTTGTGCGCGTCGCCCTTCCAGTACGCGTTGGACGTCGTCAGCAGCTTGAAGCCCTTGAGGCGTCCGGTCGACGGCACGTGCGGGCCGACGCAGAAATCAACGAACGTGTCGCGATCCTTGATCGCGTAGCAGGAGACGTCAGGCTGCCCGGCCGTCTTCTCCTCGATCAGCTGCACCTTCAGCGGCTCGCCACGCTCAGTAAAGAAGCGGATCGCCTCCTCGCGCGGCCACATCTGCCGCTCGTACGGGAGATCCTGCGACGCGAGTTCCTTCATCTTCTTCTCGATCGCCTCGAGGTCTTCCGGCACGAACGGCCGCGGGACGACGAAGTCGTAGAAGAAGCCTTCATCCGTGGCGGGACCGATCCCGCACTGGACGTCGGGGAACAGATTCGTGACGGCTGCGGCCAGCAGGTGCGCCGTGCTGTGGCGGTAGACCTGCAGCGCTTCGGGACTGTCGCTCGTGACGATCTTGACGCGCGCGTCCCTTGTGAGCGGGAACGTCAAGTCGACGAGGTGTCCGTCGACGCTCGCGACCAGCGCAGCCTTGGCAAGGCGTGGAGAGATCTCGGCCGCAATGTCAGCAGGCGTGCTGCCGGCGGGTACCTGGCGGACCGACCCGTCAGGAAGCGTGACCGAGAGTTCACTCATTGAAACGTTTTGAAGTCCGCCTTCGCGGCTGCGCCGCTGCGGCGCGACAGTCTTCACTTGGCTTGCCGACCCGAAGCTCACGCTTCGGCGTCGAGGCGTGAGCGAAGGCTGGTAGGCGCGGGTGGAGTCGAACCACTGACCTCCTGCGTGTCAAGCAGGCGCTCTAACCACTGAGCTACGCGCCTATGTCTTGAAAACACAGGCCTTGCCGAACGATCAGTCTAGCAGAGCACCGCGCGCACGGTCAATCCGCGATCAGCTGCGCCACGCCGATATGCAGAGCCGAAGACCTCGGGCGAGCAGCAGCCATGGACCTCGGACGTGTCGTCGGACGACAAGGAGCCGGCCGCGCATGATCGACTGCTGACGTCGGAGGTGTGGGGAGAGGAGAGCAGGACCGGGCTGAGGCCCGCCGCACGAAATTCGGGGGTTACTTCACGACGCGCTGGAGCGCGGAGTACAGGTCGATCCGCCCATCGCCCATGTCCTGGCCGATTCGTTTCGCCCGGCTGAGCGCCTCTTCGGCATTGTTGGGCTCGATACCCGGCACGAGTTGCTCGAGCAGTGCGGCGCCGCCCGAGACGAGCGCAGCGCTGAACGACGTGCCCGAGACCACGGCGTAGCGGTTTCCCGGAAACGCGGTGATCAACCCCTCGCCGGGCGCCGACACCCGGACAAGCCCGTTGCCGTAGTTCGAGAACGCGCTGCGTCTATCCAGATTGTCCGTCGAGCCGACGCCGATCACGTGCCGGAACGCGGAGGGAAACACGAGGGTCTCCTCTCCGCCGTTGCCGGCGGACGCGACGCAGACCACGTCGTGTTCGTTCGCGTAGTTCACCGCGCGCACGAGCTCGGCGGACCAGTTCTGAAGACTGAAGCTCATATTGATCACGTTGGCGCCGTGATCGACCGCGTAATAGATCGCGCGCACGACGTCGAACACCTCGCCGGCGCCATCCGCCGTGAATGCTGTCAACGGCATGATCTGCGCGGTCGGCGCGACGAGACGCACGAGCCCCGCGACCATGGTGCCGTGACCGAACGCCGCGGGCAGCCCCTCCCCTTCGAGGATCACGGCGGTGGACTGTTCGAGAATGACCGCGGTCGACTGGTTCACGAGCGCCGCCTGCGGGTCCCCGACGCCCTGCGCTTCGAGGATGACGGCCGTCGACTGCGACACGCTCTCCAGATCCGACGAGATGGGAGCCTGGTTCCGAATGAAGCCGAAGCCGGGAACGATCGCGCCGGCAAGCGCGGGATGGTTGACGTCGATGGCCGTGTCGATGATCGCGACGGTCCCGCCGCCCGTCGCGGCGAGCGTCGTGTGAACCCGGACGGCATTGATCAGCGTCGCGGCGGTCTGATTCGCGTAGCCGCGCCAGACGTTCCGACCGTAGTACGGAATCAGCGTGCGATCGGGCAGCGTTTCGGGCCGCGGGGTCGTTGCCTGGCTCAGACGTGGATGGATTGACTCCGGCACTCGAACGGACCGGTTCTCCTCGAACGCGGCGATCTCCGCGTCTGCGTCGAATTCCTGCGTGAGTCCGGTCGTATCGGCGGCCGGTATTGCGAGAAACATGATCACGCCGGTGCCGTTGTCGACCTGCCCGACGATCGAGAGGTTGTGTCGCGCCGCGACGATCGGGGCATCGGCGGCGCTCGCGCGGAGCAGGAACTGCGGACCCTGCGAACTACTGGGCCCCGGACCCTGGGCCGCCGCGGCCGGCGCACACGCGACGACCAGCAGGCCAATCAGCAGGAGCCTGCGGAGGTTCGGCATGGCGGCCCTCTTACGTTTCACGTCCGGCATTTTCATCATTCGAAGCAGGCGTCAGCAGCTGCGACAGCGGCACGTCGAGCCCGGTTTGCTCTCCAACCAGAATGCGCAGGCGCATTTGCGCGTGCGCGTCGTAGTCGAAATGAAACTCGCCGAATGCATTCACCGGCGGGCGTGCCACCACTGCGCGACGATCAATGAGCAAGACCGATACCGCTTCGGGCGGCGTCTTCTCGCGCGGAGGCTCTCGCGGCGCGACCTGTCCAACGATCGACACGCGAGGTGCGCCGTGTTCGCGGTCGATGCGCAGATCGACGAAGAAGTCACCTGCGCGGTAGAGAACGTGACGCGTGATGCTGTGGCTGGCGCGTACGCCCGCGGGCAGCGGCTGCCGCAGGCTATCGAAAATCAGCCGCGGCATCAGGCGATGTGTCAGGGGTACGACTCGCGCGCGGACAGGGAGAGCAAAAATTTCCATCGCGCGTTCGAGCACGCCAGGGGGAGGATCCCACTGCGCCTCCTGACGGGTGGTCGACGCGATCTGCCGGTAGAGCGTCAGCGTACGCGCACAACGCACGCAGCCGGACGTGAGGTGCTGTTCGATGCGGCGGCGCAACGGCGGCGGGGACACACCGCGCACGTAATCGGCCGCATCTGTCGCAGTCAGATGGTTAACCAATCGACTCATTCCTCTCGCCTTAGGGGGTTCTGACGCTCGTGCATGAGGGGAGCCGAGATCACCAAAAGATATAGGGCGACAGGAAAAATCTTACCCGACCGTCTGCCACCGCTGCCGTGCCCCGATCAGTACAAATGGCGCCCAGTGATAGGGATGCGGGTCTTGCTCGCGCGTCGCCAGCATCGCGTCCCGGAGCGCGGCGGCGCGGTCCGGGGTCTCCCGGAGCCGACGGTAGAAGCGTCCCATCAGGGCCGCTGTGCTGCGGTCGTTGACGTCCCACAGCGACACCACGACGGATTGCGCGCCTGCGTAGAGCCATCCTCGCACCAGTCCGAGCAGCTCGTCGCCGCCTATCAGGGCGTTCAGCCCGGTGCCGCACCCGCTCAAGGTCACGAGATCGGCTGAAATCCGCAGGTCATAGAGGTCGAACAGGCTGAGTGGCGCGTCCCCCAGCTGAATCGCCGAGAACATCGGGTTGTCGATGCGGAACGCGGCATGCGTCGCGAGGTGGATGATGCCGCTGCGGGGCGCCTCGCGCTTGAGCCGCGCGACCGTGGCGCGGCGTCCCTTGAACACGCGGGAACGCGGCAGCGCCGCCGCGACCGCGTTCACTTCGCCGTCGATATGCGGCGTGGCTTCGTCCGCCACGCCGAGCACCAGCGCTGCCCGCTTGTGTCCGCCGCGCTTCTGACGACAGAGATGCAGCACGCTCGCGCTCGGCGCATAACAGATCGGCGCCGAGTCGATCAGGTATGCGGTCCCGTCGTGCAGCGCATGGAAGGGAACGTAGTGCAGGAATCCGTGCGGCACGACGATCAGGGCGCGTCCGTCGAGCCGATTGCGAACGGGTGCGATCAGCCTGTCGTAGAGCGCCTGCAGGTGCGCGGTGGTCGCGGCGGCGATCACGGCCGCAAACTGACGCTGATACTCGGGGCCGAGGCGGAACTTCGACAACTGGAACTGGAGGAGCTGCGCATGCTCGCGCACCTCGTCCAGGCGCCCGAGCGGAACGATGTCGAACGACTGCCGCCCGATCAGGCAGGCGCACAGCGCACCGCGCGCCGAGTAGTACTCCACGACGATTTCATCTGCCCCAAGCGACGCCTGCACGGCCGGCAAATCGGCCGTGCCCGCGTTCTGCAGCGCGGCGTATTCCGTGTCCGCCACCCGGATCCGGGTGAGCGCGCGCGCGATTTCGTTCTCGAGCTGACGGGCGCGAGCGCGCAGCGCCTCGATGCGCGTTCTCGGCTGGTCGGCGCTCAGCTCCCGGATGTCGATCTCCCGGTAACACCAGTTCAGCGCCTCCCGGAGCTGGTGCAGGCGGCGAACGGGCACCCGCGCGCCTGCCGTGCGCGCCGACATCGCATGCGCGCGGAACGCAATCAGATCGGCGAGGCTGCGCGACTTCGCCTGCTCGATGAACGTGAATGCGCCGGCCCGGCTCACGCGCGGGCTGCCCTTCAGCGCAAACGCGACGAGGCTCTCGTAGATGACGAGCTTGTCCTTCAGGAATGCGATCTTGATCTCGTCCGCGCGGAGGTCCGTCCGGATCGTTTCGAGCCAGGCGTGCGCGTCGAGGTACGCGTCGACCGCGGCGTTGCCGCGTCCCATCGCCTCGGCGATCTGTCCCAGCACGAAGCTCGCCTGGAAGCGCAACGCAGGGGCTTGCGTGACCGCGAGCCGCTCGAGCGCCGCATGACACCAGACTTGCGCGGTGGCGGGGTCGCCGGCACGAAGGGCCACACGCGCGAGCACCAGCTCGGCGAGCGCGGCCTTCGCCATCAGGCTCGTCTCGAGGAACACGAGCTGCGCCGCCTCCGCCAGCTCGCGCGCCTCGTGCAGCCGGTCGTCGTCGGCGCGCACGATCGCCTCGTACAAGTCAAGCAGCGCGAGCCACGGCCGATTGTGTTCGCGTCGGAACCGATGCCGCGCGTGCGCGAAGTTGTGCAGCGCCTGTTGTGGCTCGCCGGACTGTGTTGCCGCAATGGCCAGCCACGTGAGTGCCTTGGCCGCCTCGTAATGCATCCCGAGCTCGTCGAACCGCGAGAACGCATGGCGCCCGAGGCGCGCGCCGTCTTCGGTGAGATTCAGTTCGAGCGACAGCTCGGACTGATCGAGGTCGCAGAGCGCCTGGTGGTAGCGATCGCCGAGCCGCTCGCAGCGCCGCCGCGTCGCCTCGTACAGCTCTATGGCGCGGGAGTACTCGCCGCGGAGGTAGTACAAGTACGCGATGTTGTAGTCCGCTTCCGCGACCAGGAGCGGAAGCTTGTGGCGTTCGGTGTAGCGCCGCGCGTGCTGATACGTTGCGAGCGCCTGGTCGAAGTGGTTCAGACTGATCAGACAGACCGCGAGATTGCGGAGTGCGATCGCCACGTCCAGTGGAACCCCCACGCGCGCCAGCGTCCGGTGCGCGCTGCGGTACAGCGCGAGCGCTTCTTCGAACCGATCCTGGCGATAGAGGACGTTGGCAAAGTTGGAATCGAGCCGCGCAAGCCGGAGGCTGTCGCCGGCGCGTTCGAAAATCGCGCGCGCCTGTCGCGCCCACGATTGCGCGGTGGCGTACCGCCCGAGGTAGATGAGCGCCTGCAGGCCGCCGCTGCGCGTGATCGCTTCCTCGAGCGCCCTGTGCGCCTTGCGGAATCGGGCGATCGCTGCCTGATAAGCAACCACCGCCGCGTCGGACCGACCCTCGAGCATGAACACATGGCCCATCGCCCGCAGCGACCGGCCCGCCGCATGGTCGGTTCCGATCGAGCCCGCGATCCACTCGGCGGATTCGGCGAGGCGCTGTGCCTGCGGAAGGTCGACGCGGCCGCGAATCGGCACGAGCTCGGTGATCCGCTCGAGGAGCGCGATATCGCACGGAACCTTCGATCGGTCCAGCGCACGCCGCCGCTGCGTTTCGTCGGGGGTGGTGGCGAGCACCTCGATGAGGCGATCCACCTGCTTCATGATCCGAACCCTGTTCCGGCGAGCACGCGTTCGAGCTTCTTGAGACAGCGTCCGCGGATGAACCCGATCGATCCCGTCGCCAGACCGAGCCGTTGCGCAACGTCGGCGTACGAGAGCGGCGGGTCCTCGTAAAAGAGCAGCCGGATCATCTCGCGACACCGCGGCGGCAGGCCGCGAATCGCGTCGCGAAGCACTTGCTCGCGTTCGGCGGCTTCGAGGAGATCCGGCGGGACCGGCTCCTGACCGCGGGACGTGTCCGGTTCGATCTCCGTCCCTTCGCGGATCGTGCGCTTCATCACGCGCTGCTTCCAGTGGAAGGCCTGGTGCGCCGTCACGGAAATCAGCCACGAGCGCAGGCTTTCAACCTTGCGCAGGCGCGGAAGCTCTGCATACAGCTCGAGACACACAGCCTGGAAAATGTCTGCCGCGTCGGCCGGCTGCGCGCCGTAGCGCGCCGGGATGGAATAAATCAGGCGGCGATAGCGTTGGATCAGGACGGCCCACGCCTCCTGATCTCCATCGCGACATGCCTGGACCAGCCGTCCGTCGTCCCAGTCTTCCCGCTCCGGCCTCGTCCGGACCACCTTGATGCGTGCTGTCATCAACGGCCCGGCGGCTGGCGCCAGTAGAGCTCCTCGATGTTCCAGAGCGTGTAGGGAGGAAGGATGGCCGGTTTGAAGTTGGCGAGACCCGGTCGCGCAGCCGCAAGGATATCGGGGCTGGCGAGGAAGATCATCGGCTCGTGCTCGGCGAGCAGCGCCTGCACGCGGTCGAACAGCTTCTTGCGTTCGGGAAACGTTCGAGCGCTGATTTGCTGCCGCATCAAGGAGTCGATCTCCGCTTCCCAGGAAGTCGCGGGCTTCGCGGCCGAAGGGTTCCAGAAGTGGTGCTCGCCGCTCGAAAGCCAGACGCTCATATCCGTGTTCGGATCCGCATCGCCGCCACCGAGGCCCAGGATGCACGCATCGTAGTCGCGTGTGTTCTGCACGCGATCCAATACCGCACGCGAGTCGAGCGGGACAATGGTCAGGCGGATCCCAAGCTCCGCCAGATCGTGCTGGATGAGGGTGGCCATCTGCCCGCGCGCGACGCTCGTGGCCTGCACGAGCACCGAAAATTCGACCGGCGTGCCGTCGG
>Ga0136846_1225054_pt1 | contig 17071 bp, 18 predicted proteins | sample HopSoiMetagenom2_FD_96841 | JGI IMG/M metagenome (GOLD analysis project Ga0136846, IMG submission 96841) | Grasslands soil microbial communities from Hopland, California, USA - 2 Assembly 2016 (version 4) | ecosystem: Environmental > Terrestrial > Soil > Grasslands | place: USA: Hopland...
CTCATGCCACGAGAGTGACGTCGGGCGGGTCGACCGTTCAGTTCCGACGGACGTCGTGCGGAGCCCGACGTCCTGATGACGGCGCCGCAAGCGGCGCCTAATGCCGCGAGACTGAGCCTTCTAGCGGCGTGGCTAGACTGACGGGCTTGCCAGCCCGGCGCAGAACGTTGCTGGTCCGGCCTCGTCGCCGGCGCCCCCGGACGCGCGCTCAGCGCCGCGTCATCTGGCAGCGGACCGCCATCGGCGCGGCGATCGCAGCCCTGGCCGCCGCCGCCCTGGGCCTGGCTTTCGCAGGCTCGTCCGACAGGCTCGCCGACGGCGTGCGCATCGCCGGCATCGATGTTGGCGGCAGGACGCCGCACGAGGCCGAGCGCATCCTCTCGGCCAGGGCGACAGCGCTTGCGTCCGTGCCGGTCACGTTCCGCGTGGGCTCCCGCCTGTGGAAGCTCGAGCCGCGACGCCTCGGCGTTCAGGTCGACTGGGCGGCAGCGGTCGACGCCGTTCGCCGCCAGGGCGAGGGCTTCGGCCCACTGCGTGGCTTCAGACGACTCGACCTCCGTTTCTTCGGTGCCGATATCGCGCCGCCGACGCAGGCTTACGACGCGGCCCTCCGCTTCTGGCTCGACCGGATCGAGCGCAGCGTGAACGTCCCTCACCGCGAGGCGTCGGTCGTCCTGCGGGGTCTCGTGCCGCACGTCATCCCGAGCCGGACGGGGCATGTGCTCGATCGGCCCGCGGCCACGGCGACGATCGTGCGCGCGCTGGCGAGTCTCAAGCGCGAGCCCGTCGGTCTTCCCGTTCGCGTCGATCGCCCCAAGGTGACGGCCGACGACCTGAAGGTTGCGGCCGCCCAGGTCAGCACCGCGCTCTCCGCTTCCGTCCACGTGACGCTCGGCGAAACGCGCTGGAACCTCCGTCGCGGACGAATCGCACGCCTGTTGGAGCTGCCGAGGGATGGCAGGCGTAGCCTCGCCGTCGGCGGCAAGGGCGCGAGCACCTGGTTCGCGGCGCTCGCGAAGCGAGTCGACACGAGGCCGAAGGACGCGACGTGGGCAGTCAGCTCGAACGGGCGCGTGCGCGTCGTCGCCGACCGCCCGGGCTACCTGCTCGATGTGCCGCGCAGCGCGACCGCGGTGCTGCGGGCTGCGCTCGTCACCGACCCCGCGCTCCGCTCTGCGAAGCTCGTCGTCGAGAAGGCCGAGGCGGACCGCTCGACGGACGAGGCCCGTGCGATGCAGATCACGGGCCTCGTTGCGAGCTACCAGACCTTTTACGGCGGAGACCCGAACCGCGTCCACAACGTCCAGTTGGTCGCGCATCTCGTCGACGAGCACGTGATCGCGCCCGGCGCCGTCTTCTCGTTCAACCAGGCGACCGGTGCGCGCACTGCCGACAAGGGCTTCAAGGAAGCACCGGTCATCATCAACGGCGAGCTGCAGACCGGGCTCGGCGGCGGTGTCTGCCAGGTCTCGACCACGGTCTTCAACGCCGCCTACGAGGCGGGCCTGCCGATCGTCTCGCGGACGAACCACGCCCTGTACATCAGTCACTACCCGCAGGGCCGTGACGCGACCGTCAACTACCCCGACATCGATCTGAAGTTCATCAACGACACGGGCCACTGGCTGCTGCTGCGGACCTGGGTCGGGTCGTCGTCGCTGACCGTCGCCCTTTACGGAACTCCCGTGCACCGTCGGGTCGTGAGCGAGACCGCACCGCTCGAGGTGGCCGGCGCGATTCCGATCAAGCGTGTCCCCGATCCGGCGCTCGAGAGCGGGGAGCAGGTCGTCGAGGAAAGCGGTGAGCCGCCGCGCACGACGAGCGTGCACAGGCTCGTCTACTCCGCGAGCGGGAAGCTGCTGCTCGACTCGACCTTCTATTCGTCGTATCGAGGCGAGGCGAAGGTGATCCGCGTGGGCACGAAGCCGGCGCCGGAGCCCACCACGACGACCACCACCGCCACGACCACCACCACCACGACGACGACCACGACGGCGAAGAAGCCGCCGGCGAAGACTACGACTCAGCCCTAGCGAGAGCGTCGGCGAGAGCCTGGGGGATGCGCGTGGGGCGGAGCGTCTTCGCGTCGACGCAGGCGTGCGCGGTCCAGCCGTCGGCGATGACCTCGTCGCCGCGTGCGATCTCGTAGTCGAAACGGAACCGCGCTCCTCGCAGCTCGCCGATCCGCGTGTGGATGCTCAGGCGGTCGTCGAAGTGGGCGGGCTGCCGATAGCGCACATGCGCCTCTAGCACGAACGACTCGAGGCCGCTCTCACGGAGCGCCGGGTAGCCGCCCGCGTACTCCTCGAGGAATGCGATCCGTGCGATCTCGAACCAGACGAGGTAGTTGGAGTTGTGCACGACACCCTGCGCGTCCGTCTCGGCGAATCGGACGCGCACGTCGGTGCTGAAGCGGAAGCCGCCCATCGGCGGCACTCTACGGTCGTGGACGCGCTCGCCACGCTGCTGCGTGACCGTCAACCGTGCGTCGTGCTGACCGGCGCCGGCATCTCGACCGAGAGCGGCATCCCGGACTTTCGGTCGCGCACGGGCATCTGGGCGCAGTACGACCCGATGGAGTACGCGACGATCGACGCCTTTCGTCGGGACCCCGAGAAGGTGTGGGAGTTCTACGCGCTTCGACTCGGAGTGCTCGCCGACGCCGAGCCGAACGGCGGTCACCTGGCGCTCGCCGAGCTCGAGCGCGCCGGCCTGGTCGAGGCGATCGTGACGCAGAACATCGACGGCCTCCATCAGCGCGCCGGGTCGGAGAACGTGGTCGAGGTCCACGGCTCCATCCGCACCGCGACATGCCTGGATTGCGGTGCGGAGGCGCCGCTGACCGAAGCCGCTCCACGGTGCCCTGCTTGCGGCGTGATCATGAAGCCGGGCGTCGTGATGTTCGGCGAGCTCCTACCGGCCGACGCGATGGAGAGAGCCGAGGAGCTCGCCCGCGAGGCGGGGCTGCTGCTCGTCGTCGGTTCGACCCTCGAGGTCTACCCGGTCGCCGGGCTGCCCCAGGTGACTCTGGCAGCGGGAGGCGCGCTGGCGATCGTCAACCGCGGCCGGACTCCGTTCGATTCAGAGGCGGCGGCGAAGATCGACGCCGGAGCAGGCGAGACGCTCGAGGCCGTCGCTAGGCGGCTGCGCGCCTGAGTGTCTTTTCATCCAGCAGCCGCCGGCAGCTGGAGCAGATCTGGCGCTCGACGTGGTACGGAACGCCGGCGCGCTGACGGATAGCGTGCACGGTGACCGCGTGGTGCTTATGTCGCTTGAGGGTCATTCCCTCTCCTCAGGGTAATAAGACGTTCGGTCGTTCAAAATTGTTGTCGGCAATGCGTCACCAAATCTTCACTCCGTGTCTGCTCCTCGTCGCGGTCGCGGCCGGTTGCGGCGCCGCCGGGTCGGCGGACGCGCGGCCGTCCGCACAGGCTTCCGCGCCGCCGGTGGTGAAGCAGCAGGCCTCGTGCGCCGCTGGATCGGTCCGTCGTGTCGGGTCGGCGAAACTCGCCTATGCGGCGGTCGTCCGCTCTCGAGCCACCGTGTCGCACCGCCCGGGCGGGCGCCCTTTCGCGCGCTTCGGGCCGCTCAATGTGAACCACGTGCGGACCGTGTTCTCGATCCGCGGCATGCGCGTCGACCATCAGTGCCGCCCCACGTGGTACCTCGTCCAGGTCCCGAGGCGCCCCAACGGGACGACCGCCTGGGTGCCGTCGGCCCAGGTCCTCGTCGCGCGCGTTCGCACGCGAATCGTCGTCGACCTCTCCCAGAAGCGGGTGACGCTCTACCGCGCCGGCACGCGCGTCCTCAGCGCGACCGCCGCGATCGGCTCGTCCGCCACGCCCACGCCGACGGGCAGCTTTTACGTGAACCAGCGCCTGATCCCGACGGATCCGACAGGTCCGTTCGGCCCGGGCGCCGTCGGGATCTCGGCCTTCTCCGATGTCCTCACCGGCTGGACGCAGGGCGGGCCGATCGCAATCCACGGGACGAATGCGCCCTGGTCGATCGGCAAGGCGGTGTCCAACGGCTGCATCCGCCTGCGGAACCGGACGCTCAGGCGCGTCTTCGCCCAGGCCGTGGCGGGAACGCCCGTCCTGATCCGCCGCTAGCTAGGGCAAACGCAGGCGGGCCCAGACGCCCGCGTGATCCGAGGGCCACAGCCCGGCGATCCTGTCTTCCGGCGACCTCCCCACGATGCCGGCTGCGACCCCGCGGAAGCGGTTCTTCAGGAGGATGTAGTCGATGCGGCTGTAGAACGGGCCGCCGAGCTCGCGCAGATTGTCGGTGTGGCAGCAGGTCAGGCCCGCGTCATTCGGATGCGCCTCGGTCCACGCATCGCGGAAGCCCGCCGCGAGGAGGTTCGCCTGCGTCGGCGTACCGCTGCCGTCGGCGCGCGAGTTGAGGTCGCCGAGCAGGACGGTCGGAATCGTTCCGTGACCGATCGCCGACGCGAGCTCCGCGCCCTGGGCGACCTGCGACGCATCGTTGAACGACTCGAGGTGCGTCGTCACGACGCGGAACCTGCGCCCGTTCATCGTCGCGTCGGCGGATACGTAGCCGCGCTTTGCGATCACGAACCCGCCGAACAGCGAGGTCGTCGTCGTGTACTGCACGCGGTGAACCCGACGGACTCTCAGCTTGCGGTCGACGCGGACGAGGAGCGCGTCCCGGACCGTCAGCCGCACGTCCATCTGAGGCGGGTTGCCGCTGGGGAGCTCGGCGTCGGTCCACCCGCCGATCCCGACGAAGCGGTACTTGAGCTTCCGTGCCGCCAGGGCTCGCCGGAGCTCACGCACGTAGTCGAGGACGACCCTCGTCGCAGGCGACACGGTGAAGTCGGCAGGCGTCTGCGTGCGGTAGAGCGAGGCTTCCTGGAAGCCGACGACGTCGGGCTTCGTCGCCGCGATCTCGCGCGCGATCGCGCGCGCCCTCGTCGGGAAGTCGTTGGCCTGGACCTGTGCCCAGCCCGCTGCCACCGCGGTGAAGGCCTCGGGCGCGGACTTCGCCTGGACGATCGCGTCCAGATTCGCGCCCAGATAGAGGTTCCGCGTCATGACCCGGACGGTGAGGGGCGAGCGGCGCGCCTCGCCGGCGGAGGCAGCGATCACGGCGGTCAGGGCCAGAAGGCCGAAGATGTACGCGCGACGCGGCCTCACGACAACTGGCACGATACGCCCGTGGCATCACCCCGACAACGGAACCTGGTCGAGCGGCTCGCCGACGTCGGCGAGGAAGCGATCCAGCGAATCGGCACCGCTCCGGGTGCCGACAAGCTGCTCGCGGCGATGAACACCTCGCGGGAGCGCCTCGAGGATCTGCAGAAGCGGGTTCGCGGGCTCGAAGGGATGGACAAGCGGCTGGCCGCCGTCGAGCGTCGACTCGACAAGCTCGACGGCAAGGGGAAGGCAAAGGCCTCGGGCCGCAAGTCTGGCTCCGCCTCCCGCAAGCGCAGCAGTAGCTCGGGCTCGGGTTCGAGCTCCTAGACGCGAACGCGCAACGCGCGCCGTACGAGCTCGAAGCGGGCGGGCGTCGTTCCGGGCTGCTCGCCGTCGAGCTGGATCGGGAGAGGTGCTTCTGCGTCCACGGTCACGTGCGCACCTCGCAGGAGCTCTGCCTTCGGATGCGGCAGGTGCGTCCCACGGAAGATCTTGGGCATCGTCAGCAGCAGGTCGCGCTTCGTGAGATCGCCGATCAGCAAGACGTCGAACACACCGTCGCCAGGGTCGGCGTCGGGACAGATCTTCATTCCTCCCCCGAAGTACGGACCGTTTGCAACGACGACGTCGTGCATGCGCGCGTGACGGCGAACGTCGTCGACGGTCACCCTCACGTCGTCGTTTCGCCAGCGTGCGAACACGGCGAACGTCGCCCACATGTACGAGACCTTTCCACCGAGCGCTTTGCTGGTGTCGTTCGCACGTTGTGCGATCGCACCGCTCATGCCGACGCTCGCGACATTCGCAAACCATGTCTGTCGTTCCTCGCCCGACCACGCGCGATAGGTGACGCGGCCGAGGTCGAGGTCGCGCGCGCGGCCGTGGAGAGCGACGTCGATTGCACGATCGGTCGCGTGCGGCAGCGAGAGCGAGCGTGCGAAGTCCCAACCGGTTCCGCGCGCGATCACCGCGAGCTCGACGCCTTCGCGGCCTGCGATGCCGTTCACCACTTCGTTGACGGAGCCGTCCCCGCCCACGACGACGAGCAACGCTGCGCCGTCATCGGCGGCGCGGCGGGCGAGGCCGGTCAGCTCGCCCGGCGCACGCGAGAGGAGCGCGTCGCCCTCGAGCCCTTTCTCTGCTGCACGGCGGGCGAGCTCTGGCCACCGCTTGCCCGTCGACCCGTTCGCCGACGCCGGGTTGACGAGGAACGTGGTCTTAATGCTTCTCGTCTGCGGTGACGGTCGCGAGCGCGACACGCGTCATGCGATCCACCGCGGCGCGCAGCTCGTCGTCGCTGATGCGCGTGAACTCACCCTCGACGACGATGTCGCTCACGGTCAGCAGACAGCCTGCCTGGACGCCTCGAAGCGCACCGACGGTGAAGAGCGCCGAGGCCTCCATCTCGACGGCGAGCACGCCGCGCTTCGACCAGCGCTCGTACTGGCCTTCGTCGGGGTTGTAGAAGACATCGCTGGAGACGATCGGGCCGACGTGCATCGGCTGGCCCATCTCCTTCGCGGCGTGCACGGAGCCGTGGATCAGCTCCCAGGCGGCGGTCGGGCAGTGCGGCTCGCCGCCGACGAGGTGGTCGGCGGTGCGATCGTCGGCCACCGCGGACAGGGCAACGATCAGATCGCCCAGCTGGTGGTGCGCCTGCAGCCCGCCGCACGTGCCGACCCGCAGGAGCTTCTTGACGCCGAGCTGGATCAGCTCCTCGAAGACGATCGTCGCGCCCGGGCAGCCCATGCCGGTGCCCTGCACGGAGACCGGCTTGCCCTCGTAGGTGCCGCTGTAGCCGAGCAGCCCTCGCTCGGAGTTCCGCTCCACCACGTCGTCGAAGTAGGTCTCGGCGATGTACTTGGCCCGCAGGGGGTCGCCAGGCAGCAGGCACGCCTCGGCGTACTCGCCCGGCTCCGCTCGAATGTGGATCGGCATGGAGCGCAACCCTAACCCGTGTCACGATTGCGTCTGTGACCGATCCGTTCGAGCCGGCCCTCGAGCAGATCCTGGCGTTCTGTGCGGAGGATCCCGTCGAGCGCGTCTTCCTCGAGGACGTGGCGCGGCGGCGCCTCGGGCGCTTCAGCGCCTTCGCCGAGAACGGCACGCTCACCGCTCTCTGTCACGTCGGCGCCAACGTCGTTCCCTCGGGGCGGGATTGTGGCCGCTTCGCGCAGGCAGCGGCCCGTGGACGCGCGCGAATGGTGATCGGCGACGAGGTCGCGGTGAGCGAGCTGTGGGTGGTGCTCCGCGGGCTGATGCCTGCACCGCGTGACGACCGTCCCGGCCAGCCCGTGTACGCGATCTCGACACCGCCGCCGCCGGGTGAGTCGGGCTTGCGCGCCGCGACGGCGAAGGACTTCGAGGTGCTCGTGCCCGCGTGCGCCGCTGCCCACAAGGAGGAGATCGGCGTCGACCCGTTGGCGCGCGACCCGGACGGCTTCCGCTGGCGCACGCGTTCGCAGATCGAGGAGGGACGCTCGTGGCTCTGGGTCGAGGACGGCGCGATCCGCTTCAAGGCCGAAGCGTCGGCCTGGACGCCCTCGGCCGTGCAGGTGCAACAGGTCTGGGTCGATCCCTCCGAGCGAAACCGCGGCTACGCGCAGCGAGGAATGCGCGACCTCTGCCGTCTCCTGCTCGAGCACGTCCCGACGGTCTGCCTCTTCGTCCGCCCCGAGAACGCGCCTGCCCTCCGCGTCTACGAGGGCATCGGGATGCAGAGGCAGGGTTCATACCGCAGCCTGATTTTCTGATTCAGCCCCGAACGGGTGATGGAGCGTCACCCGGGGGACGGCCGACATGAGTGGCGTGAGGCCCCGCTTCACTGCGGCTGCGGGACTTGCCCTGGCGATCGTCGCCATGGGCTCTCTCGTGCTTTTCCTCGGCGGAAACGGCCGGGCCGCTGTCACGCACACCTGTTCCGCCACCGACCGGCAATTCATGACCGTCGCGCAGCTGAACATGGCGGCGCTCGGCTCGCTGTCGGAGGACTACCTCCACGGCGACGCCAAGCCGGCCGACGTGATCGGCCAGACCCAGATGGCCGTGACCGGGCTCGCGAACACGAACCCGAGCGACCCCTCCCTCTCGAAGACGCGCGCGATCATGCGCGCGATGTTCGTCGAGTACGGGCGTGCCATCCGGGCCGACGCCAAGCACCACAATCCCGGGAAGTACATCTACCGCGCCTACGGGCTCGCGAACTTCGCGCACGACGTGCTCTCAGACGCGCGGCCGGGACTGGCCAAGCGCGGCTGCGATGTCGGGCCGCTGCTCTAGCTAGCCCGCGCTCTTCAGGAAGTCGATCGCGTCCGCCACGATGCGGAGGCGCGCGAACCGCTCGCGCAGCCCGGGATATTCGGCGAGCAGATCCCAGAGGTCGTTGAGGGCCGGCTCGACCTCCTCGTCGCGGCCGTCCAGGAGCTTGTCGATCGCGATCCGGACGCCGTCTCGGATCTCCGGCGGCGCCTCCGCCACGGCGAGCCCGGCGGCGGTGCGCTCCTCGAGCCATTCAGCAGCCTGGTCGTTTGCCTGGCGCCGTCGCCACGCGTGGAAATATGTGGCCACGGTGGGTTCATCGGCCCGCGCGCGCGTGTCCAGCATCCCTCTCGCGTCTACCCTGGTTTGTGTGGACATGCGGCAGCGCGTCGAGGAGCACATCCGCCGCCACGAGCTGATCCCGCCCGGCGGCGCCGTCACCTGCCTGGTGTCGGGCGGCGCAGACTCGACCTGCCTCTGGCACCTCCTGCGCGAGCTCGGCTACGCCGTCTCGGCCGTGCACGTCGACCACGGGCTCCGGGGCGCGGAGTCGGACGCCGACGCGCGCTTCTGCGCCGAGGTCCTCGGCGCGGAGGTCGTCGACGGCCGGGGTGGAACGACGGAGGACGAGCTACGCGAGATCCGGTACTCGTTCGCGACCGACCGGCTCCGCGCGACGGGGCACACCGCGTCGGACCAGGTGGAGACGCTGCTCTACCGCCTCGTTGCGAGCGGCGTCGCGAAGGGCATCAGGCCGAAGCGCGAGGACCGCGTCGTGCGTCCGCTGCTCGAGGTGTGGCGGCAGGAGACCGAGGCGTATTGCCGCGATGCAGGGCTCGAGTTCCGCAGTGACTCGTCGAACGCAGGGACGAAGCGCGGCCTGATCCGCGACGAGATCCTTCCGCGCCTGCGCGAGCTGCACCCGGGGGCCGAGCGCAACCTGCTCCGTCTCGCGAGCGGCGAGCCGTCGGCGCTCGAAGGGCTGCTCGCCTCCGCGGCCGGCTCCAGCCGCCTCGACCTCGGCGGCGGTCTGACCGCCGTGCGCGAGTACGACAACGTCTGGCTCGAGCGGACGCCCGTCGCGCTCGACGGCGAGGTGCGGTGGGGCGACTGGCGGATCGCGTCCGAGCTGCCAGGCCTTAAGGTACGAGCGTGGCGCGCCGGCGATCGGCTCGCCGGCCGGTCGAAGAAAATCCAGGACGTGTTCGTCGACGCAAAGATCCCCCGTTCGGCCCGCGAGTCGTGGCCGCTCGTCGTGCGCGGCGATGAGGTCGTCGCCGTTCCGGGAGTGCTCGACGCGGAAGGGATCACTGCCGAGCGTGTCGCAGACTGAGCTCGAGCGCGACGTCGCGGAGATCCTCATCGACGAGGATCGCCTGAGGTCGCGCGTGCTCGAGCTCGGTGAAGAGATCTCCGCCGACTACTCCGGGCGTGACCTGCTGCTGATCGGCGTCCTCAAGGGCGCCGTCTTCTTCATGGCTGACCTGATGCGCACGTTGACGATCCCCTGCGAGATCGACTTCATGGCGATCTCGAGCTACGGCGCGCAGACCGACTCGTCGGGCGTCGTCCGCATCCTCAAGGACCTCGACATCAACATCGAGGGGCGCGACGTCCTGGTGGTCGAGGACATCATCGACTCCGGTCTCACGCTCTCCTATCTGATGCGAAACCTCGAGTCCCGCGAGCCGGCGAGCCTCGAGGTCTGCGCCCTCCTCACCAAGCCGGACCGGCGCGAGATCGACGTGCCCGTCCGCTACATCGGCTTCGAGATCCCGAACCGCTTCGTGATCGGCTACGGCCTCGACTTCGCCGAGCGGTACAGGAACCTGCCTTACGTCGGCGTACTTGACACCCAGTTGGTGCCCGAGGGCGCTTAGCTCCGAGGGATTTTTCCCCTCAAAAGAGGGGAGTAGCTCAAACCGAGGCTGGTACCCTGCCGAAAGAGGTTCAGTGAATCGTTTTTTCCGCAGCGCTCTCTTCCCGCTCGTGATCATCGCGGCGCTGGTCTGGCTGGCGCTACAGACCCTCGGGGGCAGTAACAGCAAGACCGAGAAGGTCAGCTACTCCCAGGTCTACGGGAACATCCTCCAGTGCCACACGAAGGAGAACCAGGGCTGCTCGATCCAGAACATCGTCTTCAACCCGAACAAGAACCAGCTGAACGTCAGGTACACGGACGGGAAGAAGGCGACCGTCCACTACCCGAGCGAGCAGGTCGTCCCGGATCTGCAGAAGGCCATGCAGGCCCACCAGATCTTCTACGACTCGAAGGGGACGGGCTCGTCGCCGTGGTGGTCGATCCTCACCTCGCTGCTGCCGTTCGTGCTGCTCTTCGGCTTCTGGATCTTCCTGATGAACCAGGTGCAGGGCGGCGGCTCGAAGGTGATGTCGTTCGGCAAGTCGCGCGCGAAGCGCATGACGCCGGACTCGCCGAAGATCGGCTTCAAGGACGTCGCCGGCGTGGAGGAGGCCGTCGAGGAGTTGCAGGAGATCAAGGAGTTTCTCGAGAACCCGAAGAAGTTCCAGGCGCTTGGCGCGCGGATTCCCAAGGGCGTTCTGCTCTACGGGCCGCCTGGCACCGGTAAGACGCTGCTGGCACGCGCGGTCGCCGGCGAGGCGGGCGTTCCCTTCTTCTCGATCTCGGGCTCGGACTTCGTCGAGATGTTCGTCGGCGTCGGCGCTTCACGTGTGCGCGACCTCTTCGAGCAGGCGAAGCAGGCGTCGCCGTGCATCGTCTTCATGGACGAGATCGACGCGGTCGGCCGCCACCGCGGCGCTGGGCTCGGCGGAGGCCACGACGAGCGCGAGCAGACGCTGAACCAGTTGCTCGTCGAGATGGACGGGTTCGAGCTGAAGGACAACATCATTTTGATCGCCGCGACGAACCGTCCTGACATCCTCGATCCGGCGCTGCTGCGCCCGGGTCGCTTCGACCGCCAGATCGTGGTCGACCGTCCCGACCGCAACGGCCGCAAGAAGATCCTCGAAGTGCACTCGAAGGGCAAGCCGCTCGCGTCCGAGATCGACCTCGACACGCTCGCAGCCGGAACACCGGGCTTCACCGGCGCTGACCTCGCGAACCTCGTCAACGAAGCCGCACTGCTCGCAGCACGCCGCGGCAAGAAGACGATCCAGCAGGAGGAGCTCGAGGAGGGGATCATGCGCGTGATCGCCGGGCCGGAGAAGAAGACGCGCCTCTTCTCCGAGGAGGAGCGAAAGATCACCGCCTACCACGAGCTCGGCCACGCGATCGTCGGCCACTACCTCGACCAGGAGTCCGACGTCCACAAGATCTCGATCATCGGCCGCGGCCAGGCACTCGGCTACACGATCTCCCTGCCGCGTGAGGACCGCTACCTGACGACGAAGCAGAGCCTGATGAACCAGCTCGCGATGACCCTCGGCGGCCGCGCCGCGGAGGAGATCGTCTTCAACGAGGTGACGACCGGTGCCGCCAACGACCTCGAGAAGGTCACGTCGACGGCGAAGCAGATGGTGATGCGGTTCGGCATGAGCGAGAAGCTCGGGCCGCGGGTCCTCGGCCGCAACCACGACATGCCGTTCCTCGGCCGTGAGATGGGCGCGGAGCCCGACTACTCCGAGGAGGTCGCGCGCGAGATCGACGACGAGATCCGCCGGATCATCGAGGAGGCGCACGAGCATGCGACGCGCGTCCTGAAGGAGCACATCGAAGAGCTGCACCGCATCTCGCTGATCCTGATCGAGCGCGAGACGATCGACAAGGACCAGTTCGAGCGCCTGCTCGCGGGTGAGGAGGAAGACGCCGTCTTCGAAGAGGAGCGCCCGGTCAGGGAGCCCGCTCCCGAGCCGGACAAGAAGCGCAAGCCGGAGCCGAAGGCACGGCCGTTCCCGATTCCCGGCGCGACCATGCAGCCGCCTCCGCCCGAAGGCGCCAAGGGCTAAAGCCCTGGAGCACGAGCACGCGCACGGCCATGCGCACGCGCATGGCGATTCAGACCTGACCCGGCAAGGTGCGCAGGCGACGCTCCACTGTCTCGTCGGCTGTGCCGCAGGCGAGATCGTGGGCATGGCGATCGCGACCGCGTTCGGCTGGCCGAACGGCGTGCAGATCGCGCTCGCGATCGCGCTGGCGTTCGTGTTCGGCTATGCGCTGACGATGCGTCCCGTGCTCCGCGCGGGCGTGCCGTTCAAGCAGGCCAGCGGCATCGCACTCGCGTCGGACACCGTGTCCATCTCCGTGATGGAGCTCGTCGACAACTTGTTCGTGCTCGTCGTCCCGGGTGCGATCAACGCGGGGCTCGGCGACGCGAAGTTCTGGTGGAGCATCATCGCGGGCTTCGCGATCGCCTTCATCCCGGCCACGTTCGTGAACCGCTGGCTGATCGCGCGCGGCAAGGGGCACGCCGTCGTGCACGAGTACCACCACGGGCACCACGGCCACTAACTGAGACATGTCCCGGGACTGTCCCGGGACGGGGGTGATCAGGACGTGCCGGGAAGAGCCAGGCCGGCCTGCCACGACGCCCAGAGGCGCGCGTAGCGGTCGCCCTGCGCCACGAGCTCGTCGTGTGACGCGACCTCGACGAGCCTGCCGTACTCCATCACCGCGACGCGGTCGGCGCGCTCCGCCGTCGAGAGGCGATGAGCGATCGTGATCACCGTGCGGCCCTCGGCCACGGCGGCGAGCGCGTTCTCGACGGCGGCCTCCGTCGCCGGGTCGAGGCTCGACGTCGCCTCGTCGAGGACGATCACCGCTGGATCCGCGAGCGCGACGCGCGCGATGCCGACGAGCTGTCGCTCCCCGGCGGACAGCCGCAGACCGCGCGTCTGCACATCGGTGTCCACTCCGAGCGGGAGCGACTCGAAGCGGTCGAGCGCACCAATGCGGCGGAGCGCCGCGCGCACGTCTTCGTCGGTGGCATCGGGATGCGCCAGGCGCACGTTCTCCGCGATCGTTCCCGTGAACAGATGTCCCTCCTGCGGGAGCAGCACGATCTGACGGCGCAGCGATGACAGCGTCGCGTCGCGCAGGTCGATGCCGCCGAGCTCGATGCTTCCCTCCTGCGGGTCGTACTGACGGGTGAGGAGCTTGGCCACGGTCGACTTGCCGGCGCCCGTCGCTCCGACGAGAGCGACGTGCTCGCCGGGCTCGATCTCGAGGGTGAGATTGCGCACGACGCGGCGCTTCGCATATCCGAACGTGACGCCTCGGAGGGCAAGCGTGCCCTGGTGCGGGAGGTCGACTGCCTCGGGCTTCTGCCTGATCGCCACGGGCACGTCGAGCAGGCCGACGATCTTGGCGAGCGCTGCCAATCCCTGTCGGAACTCGCCGAGCCATTCGGTGAAGCGGCCGATCGGGTCGAACAGCTGGATCAGGTAGAGGACGAAGGCCGTCACCGTTCCGATCGTGATGTCGCCGTGGCTGTACATCGATCCGGCCACGAGCAGAACCACGATGAGGGCGGACGCCTGCGCGAGCGGTAGGAACGCGAACAGCCTGATGTTCACGAAAGAGGCGCTCCGCCACGCGTGGATCTGCGCCTGGCTGCGCGGCCGGTAGCGCTCCAGCGTGCGCTCCTCGCGCCGGAAGGCCTGCACCACGCGCACGCCCGCGAGCCCTTCCTGGAGGACGGTCAGCGTGTCGGCGACACGGTCTCGGATGGCGTTGTACGCGCTGCCGGCGCCGTGGTGAAAGCTCCAGCTCGACGCGATCAGGATGGGCAGGGAGACGAGAGAGATCAGCGCCAGCTTGTGTGAGAGCAGGATCAGCGCAACCACCGTCAGCACGATCTGCAACGCGCTGCCCGCGATCTCCACCAGCGCGTCGCGGACGAGCTCGTTCAGGGACTGCACGTCGGAGGTCAGGCGCGACACGAGCACGCCGGCGCGCTCGCGCTCGAAGAACCCGAGCGGCAGCGCCTGGAGCTTGTCGAACGCAGCCACGCGAAGGGCGTGCAGAAAGCGCTCGCCTCCCGTCGCCGCGAGGATGATCTGCGCGCGCACGACGAACGGCTTCAGGCACGCGAGGACGAGGAAGATCAACGCAGCGACGTCGAGTGGATGCGTGTCGTCCTTCTTGATCCCGGCATCGACCGCGTAGCGGACGAGCGCAGGGCCCGAAAGCGTGATCAGCGTCGAGACGACAACCGCCGCCGCCGCGCCTAGATAGCGCCCCCGCACGGGACGGAGCAGCGGGCGCGTGGCGCGCCACACGTCTCGCGCCGGCGCCCGCTCCATCACGCGACGGCCTCGATCGCGAGCAGGGTGCGGTAGCGCGCCGACTTGCGCAAGAGGTCTGCGTGGGTGCCCTCCTCGACGATTCGGCCCCCCTCGAGCACGGCGACGCGGTCGGCGAGCGCGATGGTCGCAGGCCGGTGCGCGATCACAAGCGTCGTCCTGCCCTCCATCACCGTCGTGAGAGCAGCGCGGATCTCGTGCTCCTTGGTTGCGTCGACCGCGGACGTGGCGTCGTCGAGCACGAGGACCGCCGGGTCGGCGAGGATCGCCCGCGCGATCGCGACGCGCTGGCGCTGTCCGCCCGACAGGGAGAAGCCGCGCTCGCCGAGCACGGTCTCGTATCCGTCGGGAAGGGAGCCGATGAACTCGGCGGCTCCGGCGAGCTCAGCTGCGCGGGCGACCTCTTCGTCGGCGGCGTTCGGACGCGCAAAGCGGATGTTCTCCTTCACCGTGTCGGTGAAGAGAAACGTCTCCTCGAAGACGAGCGCAACGGCGCGGCGGACGTCGCTGAGGCGGAGGTCGCGCACGTTGTGGCCGTCGAGCAGCACCGCCCCGTCATCCGGGTCGTAGAGGCGTGCGAGCAGCCCGGCGATCGTGCTCTTACCAGAGCCGGTCGGACCGACGAGCGCGAGCGACTCGCCCGGCGCGACATGGAGCTCGAGCCCGTCGAGAACGGGGTGGCCGTCCTCGTGGCCGAATCGGACTCCGGCCAGCCGCACGTCGCCACGCACGGGTTGCTCGAGCTCGACGGGGTGGCGCGGCTCGCGCAGCTTCGGCTCGGCCTCGAGCACCTCGCTGATGCGCGCGCTCGCACCGAGCGCCTTCTGCAGCGTCGTCACACGCTGGCCGAGAACTCGCAGCGGCCAGACGAGGTAGGCGATGTAGCCGTTGAAGGCGAGGAAGGCGCCGACCGTGAGATTGCCTTCGATCACGCGGCGTCCGCCGAGCCAGAGCACACCGAGCAGGCCGAGCAAAGGGAGGAACTCGAGCGTCGGGAGAAAGACGGCGTCGAGGCGGGCGATGTCGAGTGCACGGTCCACGATCACGCGGCTACGTACGCGGAAGGTGCCCGCGAGCGGCCGGCCGGCGCCGATCCCCTTGACCACGCGGATTCCCGCGACGGTCTCCTCGACGAGCGTTGCGGCGCCTCCCCACGCTTCCTGCAACCGTTCCGTGCGCGCGTGGTACCGACGGGAGTACGCCCAGCCGGCGATGCTGATCAGCGGCAGGGGCAAGAGGACGACGATCGCGAGCTGCCAGTCGATCACGAGCAGGACGATCCCGACCGCGATCACCGTCAGGACGTAGCCGATCGTGTGGCCGATCGAATCCATCATCCGCGCTACGTGCTCCGAGTCGGACGACGCGCGGCTCATCAGCTCGCCCGGACCGACGCGGTCGTGGTAGCTGGCGTCGAGCCGGAGCGCATGGGCGAAGATCGCGTCCCGCACTCGCGCGTCGGTGCGCGACCGGTTGCGGATCGCGTAGATGTGCCGGATCGCGCCGGCCGTCATCTCGACCAGACCGACGCCGAGCAACGCCGCCACCCAGACATAGAGCGCGTGCCGGTCGCGCGTGATCACCCCGTGGTCGACGGCGTTCTTCACCATCAGGAGTGCCGCGACGGCGCCGGCCTGCCAGAGCAGCCCGGAGACGGCAGCCCCGATCACGCCCGAGCTCTGCGAGCGAATGACGGCGCGCACGAACCTCCACGCCGCGCGCCGTTGCGCGTCGTGCACCCCCATGAGCGAAAGTATTCCCGATGACGATCGAAGAACGCTTCCCGCGGCCGTCGGTCATGGGCGTCGTCAACGTGACGCCCGACTCCTTCTTCGACGGCGGCGTGCACCTGGATTCCGAAACGGCGGTTGCCGCAGCCCGGCGGATGGTCGGCGAAGGCGCGGCCGTCGTCGACGTCGGCGGCGAGTCGACTCGGCCGGGCTCGGAGGGCGTGACGATGGAGGAGGAGCTGCGCCGTGTCGTGCCGGTGCTCGAACAGCTTGCCGGCGTGCCGATTTCGATCGACACCGCGAAAGCCGAGGTCGCACGCCGTGCGCTCGCCCTCGGCGCGGAGCTCGTGAACGACGTGACCGCCCTGCGTGGCGACCCGCGCATGGCCGAGGTGGTCGCCGAGTCCGGCGCCTATCTCTGCCTGATGCATATGCAGGGGGAGCCGCGCACCATGCAGGTCGCCCCTGCATACGACGACGTGGTCGCGGACGTCGCGGCGTTCCTCGAGGAGAGGCTCCGCTTCGCCGTCGAGGCGGGCATCGACGAGCGGCGGATCTGCCTCGATCCCGGAATCGGCTTCGGGAAGACGCCGGAGCAGAATTTCGAGCTCGTGCGCCGGCTCCCGGAGTTGGCCGCGCTCGGCCGCCCCGTGCTCGTAGGTTTCTCGCGCAAGAGCTCGCTCGGACGGGTGGTTGGTGACC
>Ga0136846_1225979_pt1 | contig 17069 bp, 19 predicted proteins | sample HopSoiMetagenom2_FD_96841 | JGI IMG/M metagenome (GOLD analysis project Ga0136846, IMG submission 96841) | Grasslands soil microbial communities from Hopland, California, USA - 2 Assembly 2016 (version 4) | ecosystem: Environmental > Terrestrial > Soil > Grasslands | place: USA: Hopland...
ACGTCCCAGTGGCTCCAGCGCGCCGGCGTGATGTACGTCGTGATGCCGATCAGCGGCCCAGTCACGTTCCGCCGAACCGTAACGCAAGGATTGCGAACTGCCGGGATCTGCTTTCTAAGCCATAAAAGCGATCGAAGGGGGGAAAGTGAAGGGACTCATCATCACCGTGGTTGTCGCGGCGGCGCTCGTGGTCGCCGGCACGTCGGCAGCGGCGCTCGTCCCGGGCGTGTTCGACCCCGGCAACACCGGCTGCGTCCACTCCACGTTCGGCAACGGCGTTCTCCATCTCGACAAGAACTGCCCGACGTCGACGAACGCGGCGGCCGGAGCCGACATCACCGGCGTCGAGGGCCAGACGTTCGTGGAGGCGTCCTTCACGCTCGCGAGCGCGAACCAGTGTCAGGGCGGCTCGCCGAGTTCGATGTCCAGACGACGACGCTCTTCTTCCTCGGCTGTAACAACGTCACTCCGGTCATCAACGGCGACGGCTCCGCGACGTACACGTTCAACGCCGCGACGCTCGCCGCGGCGGGCCAGCAGGTTCCTACGCCGACCGGCCAGATCGAGGCGATGGACATCCTGATCGACGCCAGAGAACCGCTGATGTCACGAACATCACCGTCAACGGTCAGCTGCAGGTGCCGGCGACGGCGAGCGCGCCCACCTCGAAGGACCAGTGCAAGAACGGCGGGTGGCAGTCGTTCACGTCGCCGAGCTTCAAAAACCAGGGCGACTGTGTGAGCTTCGTCGCTACGAAGGGGAAGAACCAGCCGAACGGCTAAGCGTTCCGGAAGTCCACGATCAGCCGCGAGGGCGATGCGGCAGTCGTGACGCGAAAGGGAACTTTGGCTTCGAGGCCGATCGCCCAGCTGAGCACGGCCTCGAAGTCGCCCGTCCGCACGAGCTCCCGCACGGCCGTCGCGCCGGCGCTCGCCGCGTCGATTCGCTTCGGTCCCTTGTAGACGAGCTTCCCCTCGCCGCTGTTCAGGTCGAAGCCGGACGCGGGCTCCATACGGACGACGACGAATGCATTGCCGGCGACGTCGACGGGGTTGCCGGAGCCGTCCTCCGCGAGCGGCGGCGCCACGTACTCGACGCGGTAGCCGGGCAAACCGTCGCCGCGGAACTGGAACACGACCCGGTCGTAGCCGTCGTGGTGACCGACCGCGACGCGTTCGAGCAGCGCCGCGGCCTTCGCCGTGCTCGGTGCAACCACGACCGACGTCCCGGCGCCGGCGAGCGGATCGGTCTGCGTCTGCGGCGCCGTGGTGGTCGGCGCGGTCACCGTCGTCGTCCCGGCCGCGGGTGGCGCGCTCTCACTCGACGGGGAGCTATCGCTGCCGCAGCCTGCTACGCCGAGGACGGCCAGCGCGACCAGCAGGCCTGTTAGGAAACGTCCGTGCAGCACTGGCTCCTGGTTCGCGGAACGGCCGGCAGGCTCCTTCCCGACGAGGTCGACGTCTCGTCGCTGCGTGCCCATTCGTCGACGCGGCGGCCGAGCGTCCAGCGAGGCGATCTCGCCCTCTGTTACGCGTCGGGCTGGCAGAACGTCTTCGCCGTCGTCGAGGTCGTGGGCGACCCCGAGAACGAGCCTGGACGCGACCGCTGGCGCTGGCGCTTCGCCCTGCGTCCGTCGCTCGCGGTCGCGCGGATCAGCGAGGCGCCGCCCGTCGAGGGCGTCGGCGTCTTCCCGCGGAGCCTCGGGCGCCACTCGTACATCCGCTTGACGCCCGAGCAGTTCGAGGCGGGCCGCGCCGCCATCGCGGAGGCGGCGCGCTGACAAATCCCGAACATTCCGCTTCGAAATCGCGAACGAGTCGGTCGTAGGGTCAGAGCCGTGCGCGCAGCACTCGCCTTCGCCGCTCTCGCAGTCGCCGTCTGGATGGGCGTCCTTGCCCACACCAGCGAGGCGGCAGGCCCCACCGCGCAGAACCTGCGCGCGCTGCAAGGCGTCAACTTCGTCGGCTCCTGCACGTTCAGCCATATGGCGATGGACGATCCGATCATGTATCCGCGCCAGCGCGGTGCGTCTCACGACCACAGCTTCGTCGGCAACACCACGACGAACGCATTCTCCACGCTGCGCACGCTGCGGGCCGGTTCCACGACGTGCAAGCGCGACGGCGAGACCGCCGCGTACTGGATGCCGACGCTCTTGGTGAACGGACAGATGGTCGCGCCGTCCGGGGCGACGATCTACTACCGCCGCAAGACACTCGCGCGCGTGCGCGCCTTCCCGGCCGGCTTCAAGATGATCGCCGGCGACCGAACCGCAGCGTCGCCGCAGGGCATGCAGATCACCTACTGGAACTGCGGCGCCGCGAGCAGCGTCCCGACGTCGACAGAGGTGCCGACGTGCCCGGATACGCGCAGTCAGAGCCTGCGCCTGCACGTCAACTTCCCGAACTGCTGGGACGGCAAGCACCTCGACAGCGCGAATCATCAGAGCCATGTCGCGTACCCGATGCGCGGGACGTGCCCGTCGTCCCACCCGGTCGCGCTGCCGGCGATCTCGCTCATCTACCGCTACCCGATCACGGGCGGCACCGGGGTGACGCTCGCGTCCGGCGGGCGCTACTCGGCGCACGCGGACTTCTTCAACGCCTGGCGCCAGGGAACGCTCGTCTCGCTCGTGGACAACTGCCTGAACGCACTGCGCCACTGCGCACGCGGCACGTAGTAGCTTCCAGCGCATCGAGGAGCTCGCGCCAGGACTGCGCCGCTGGACGGCATGGCACGACGAGTGGGAGGACGAGGTCGCCTCGCTCGCGCTCGACACTCCCGCCGGCCTCGTGCTGGTCGACCCGCTGGATCCGCCGCCCGTCGTCCGCCGGCCCGAGCACGTGCTGCTCACCGTCTTCTGGCACGGCCGGTCCACAGGCGAGCTGGACGCTGCGCACGTCTGGGCGCCGAGCCGCTCGGCGCAGCCGCTGCGCAACCGCGGCGTCGACGTCACCGACGTCTTTCGCGCCGGCGACGAGCTTCCCGACGGCATTCGCGCCTTTGCGACGCCGCGCGCCGCGGAGGTCGTCTACTGGCTCCCGCAGCACCGCGCGCTCGCGGTAGGAGACGTGCTCCTCGGCGCCGGCGCGAAGCCTCGCGCGACCGACGACGCGTTGCGGCTCTGCCCCGAGGGCTGGCTGGGCAAGGGCACGCACGACGAGCTCCGCGCAGCTCTGCGGCCGCTGCTCGAGCTGCCCGTCGAGCGCATCCTCATCTCGCACGGAGCGCCGATCCTGCGCGACGGCGGCGCCGCGCTCGAGGCCGTGCTGGCGTAGCTCTAGTCGGCGGTCTCCGACCAGTGATACCGACGGCTGAGCGCGCCGGGACGCAGCTGCTCGACGGCGATCCCGACGAGCTCGATCGAACGCATCAAAACCGAGGCGGCCGCGAAGTACGGCAGCTCGTAGGCTCGGACGCCCAGCTCGCGCCGGTAGCGGACGAAACGGCGTAGGTCGAAGGCGACGCGTCCCGCCGCGACTGTCGGCGGTGCGAGCGGGCCGAGGCGCAGCAGCTGCTCTTCGCGAATCAGCCCCCGGCCGTCGACACGCGCGAGCCGCACGAGATCGCTGCCGACGCGTAGACGCTTGCGAACGAATCCGAGACCCGACACGTCGTCGTCGTGGGCGGCGAAGGCCTCGCGCACGTACACCACCTTGCAGCCGGCGCGGTCGAGCTCGCGCGAGAGCAGATAGCAGCCGCCGCTGCTGCCGGCGGCGTCCGCGAAACGATGGCGCAGCGCGACGTCGCGCTTCATGGCGAGGCTGTTCGAGATGATGTTCGTCGCCCCGCCGTCGGGTTTCGTCTGGACGTGGCCGAAGTCGAACATCGACGTCGTACGCGGGATCAGCTTCGACGACGCGTACGCGGTGCGCCCGACGGCGACGTCTGCGCCGTTCTGCAGCGCGTCGACGAGCCGCTCGGCCCACTGGCTGCCGGGGACGACGTCGCTGTGCAGGTACGCGATGAAACGCCCGCGTGCGCGCGCGAGCGCCGCGTTGTTCATGCTGAAGACGCCGGTCGCCCGGAGCGAGACGACGACGACGTTCGGATGCTCGTCGGCGAGCGGCTGCAGCTCTTGCGCCCACGCCGCGTCGGCGGCGATCACGACCTCCATTCGTGCGAACGGGAGAGTCTGCCGCTCCAGTGCCGCGAGCAGGCGGCGGAGCTTCGCCGGAACCTCCTGGTCCGCGTTCCACGTCTCGACGACGATCGACAGCGCCGGATCTGTCAAAGCTTGATCGTCCATACGTGCGTCCCGACCCTAACAAGGCTCGATCGGACGGCCCCCGACGCGACGAGCTCGTCGACGGCCTGACGAACGCCCCAGCCGCGCTTCGTCCCGAAGTAGTCGTCGAAGACGAGCACGCCGCCGGGAACGATCCGCGGCAGCCACGCCTCGATATCCCCCCTCACGCGCTCGTACGTGTGCGAGCCGTCGACGAAGAGCAGCCGCACGCGCTCGGCCGGCACGTCGACGACCGAATCGGAGGGCGCGACGACCGTGACCACCCAGTCGTCGACGCCGAAGCGGCGGACGTTTCGCTCGAACGCGTCCAGCGTGTCGCGTATGTGCAGGTCGACGGCGTACACGTGCTCGCGCAAGACGGCTTTCGAGCCGCGTGCCAGGCAGATCGTCGACCTGCCCGACGCCGAGCCGATCTCGACGATCGCCCCCTCGCCGGGGCCGTCGCGCGCGAACGAGTAGAGCGAGCGGCCCTCGAGCGTTCCCGTCCAGCCCGGCACCGTCAGCCGCAACCGCGGCCACAACCGTGCGAACCCAGCCGCCGTCGCCAGACCGCTCATTGCTCGCTGAGCGCGCACTGTGCATACGAGACGGCCTCGCCGAGCGCCCACGCGGCTTGCCCGAGGAGCACGAGCGCCGAAGCCCGCGCCAGCTGCCGGCGAAACTGACGGGCTTGCAGCGTCGCGCGCAGCGTGCGCGAGAACAGCACGAATGGGACGGCCGGCGCTGCAACGACCAGTGCGCCGCACCGCATCCGGCCGAAACCGTCCTCGGCGGCGCGGACACGGGCAAACGCGCGGCCGTGCCGCCATTTGCGATTGACGTACGCGCGGACTCCCGTCACGTTCACGTGGCCGACACGGATCTCCGGCACGAACTGCGGCGGGAGCCCGGCGCGAACGAGCCGCCAACAGAACGCCGAATCGGAGCACAGCGTCCCGGCCAGGAAAGGCCCGAACCGCTCGAAGGTCTCGCGCGTGACGCTGAGGCACGCGGTCGGCGCCTCCGGCAGCGCGCGCGGCCGGCCGCCGGGCAACCACGCGACGAACTCGCAGAAGTAGTTCGCCCAGCTGACCGACGTCTCCGGGTTGGCGTTGACGATGCTCCCGCCGACCACGGCGGCACCACGCGCGTGTGCGCGCGCGACCTGCTCGAGCCAGTCGAGGTCGACCACGCAATCCGCGTCGGTGAACGCGAGAATGCGGCCGCTTGCGCGCTCGACGCCGAGGTTCCGCGCGGCGCCTGGGTAGAGGCGCCGCTCGCTTCGCACGAGCAGCACGTCCGGGAAGCGGGACCCGACGAGCTCGTCCGTCCCGTCGGTGGAGCTGTCCACGACGATCACCTCGCACGGCACGCCGGGCGCGGCGGCGCCCAGCAGAGCCGCGAGCGCCTGGCCGATCGTCTCCCGGGCGTTGTAACTGGCGATCACGACCGAGATCTCGGGTGCCGGCATGCGCCGCAACGTAAACGATGGGGTCTACGCTGACGCTCGTGGTCTACCTCCCCTCCACCCGCCACCTTCTCCGGGCGAAGGACCTCATCGATGCCCGCTATCGAGAGCCGCTGGACATCCAGACGTTGGCACGCGTCGCGCACCTCTCGTCCGCACACTTCAGCCGCGAGTTCCGGCGCACGTTCGGCGAGACGCCGCACCAGTACCTGCTCACGCGCCGGCTCGAGCGGGCGACGGCGCTGCTGCGGAACACGGACCACTCCGTTGCCGACATCTGCCTCGAGGTCGGCCTGACGAGCGTCGGGTCGTTCACGACGAGCTTCAGGCGCGTCTACGGCGTGACGCCGACCGCGTACCGCAGAGCGCACCCGCCTGCCGCCGCCCGCGCCCGCGTTCCGACGTGCGTCCTACAGGCCTACGCACGCCCGCAGTCGCGCAGTTTTCGAGAAGACAGCCGCACGGCGCGCGGCTAACGTCGGCGCAACGGTTCAACTCGACATGGAGGACGACATGCTCAAGCAACTGACGCACGTGCAGGTGTGGGTGCACGACCAGGACGAGGCGCTGAAGTTCTACACCGAGAAGCTCGGGATGGAGCTCCGTGAGGACGTGACGGTTCCGGAGCTGGGCAACTTCCGCTGGCTCAGCGTCGGCGTGCCCGGACAGGAGGACGTCGCGATCACGCTGATGGACATCCCGGGACCGCCGGTCTTCGACGAGGAGACGCGCCAGAAGATCCAGGACCTGCTCTCGCGGGGCGCGTCGGGCGGGCTGTTCTTCTCCGCGGACAACGCACAGGCCACGTACGAGGAGCTGAAGAGCCGCGGCGTGGACTTCACGCAGGAGCCGACGGAGCAGCCGTACGGCATCGACGCCGGCTTCCGCGACCCGTCGGGCAACCACTTTCGATTCATGCAGCAGAGCTAGGAGGTTCGTAGACTTCGCGCGTGCTCGACGGCGGCTGCGAGTGCGGTGCGGTTCGATACCGCGTCGCGGACGAGTTTCTCTACGCAGCGAACTGCCACTGCTCGAACTGTCGCGCCGCGACGGGGTCCGCGTTCAAGCCGTTCGCCGGGATCGAACGGAGCAAGCTCGAGATCACGAACGGCGCTGACGGCCTGCTCGTCTGGGGCGACGACGACAGCAACCACACGCGCTGCGCGCAGTGTGGTTCGCTGCTCTACTCGGTCGTGCGCGACGGCGCGTACGTGCACGTCGCGCTCGGCTCGCTGGCGGACGCGCCGACGCTCCGGCCGACGGAGCACATCTTCGTCGGGTCGAAGGCGCCGTGGTTCGAGCTCACGGACGACCTTCCGCGGTACGAGGAGCTCGGCTAGCGGGGCGACGTCCCGGCTAACCGCCGCAGCAGCTCGCTCTCACGCTCCGGCGCGAGCGCCATCACCGTCGTGGGTTGCGTGTCGTCCGTCAGCGCGGCGGCGATGGTGTCGGCGAGCGGCCGAAAGGTGAGCCCGGCGTCGAGCGCGCGGTCGATCGGGACGCGGTTTGCCGCCTCCCACCCCGGCGCCGCGATCCAGAGCGGCACGCCCATCCACGGATCGAGCCCGGCCGCCAGCAGCTCCGGCGTCGGCACCCACACGAGCTCCGCGTCGCTGCCCGTCGCGGCACAGCAGGCGTCGAGCAGTTCGCCCAGCGACAGCGTCCGCCCCGTTGCGTTGAAGACGCCGGCGCGCCGAGCCTCGGCGACGTTCACGATGAACTCGCCGAGGTCGCGGACGTCGATGAACTGCACCGGGTCGCCGGGGTCACCGGGTGCGAGCACGCGGCCGCCGGCTGCAATCCGTTTCGGCCAGTACGAGAACCGGTCGGTCGGATCATGCGGCCCGACGATCAGCCCGGGTCGGACGATCGTCGCACGCTCGCCGAAGGCCGTCTCGACAACGGATTCGCAGGCGGCCTTGCGAGCGCCGTACGAGTCGTCACTGGTGTCGTCGAGGTCTGCGGCGACTGCGACTTCGGCATCCTCGAACTGAGGAGCGCTCTGGTCCGCGTACACGGAGATGCTCGACACGAACACGTAGTGCTCGGCGTCCGCGAGCTGCCGCACCGAGAGCTCCACGACACGCGGGAAGTAGGCCGCGACGTCGATCACGACGTCCCAGGACCTGCCGCGGAGAGCACTCAGGTCGGCAGTGCGGTCGCCCCGAAGCTTCTCGACGGTCGAGAACAGCTCGGGGTTCGTGCGGCCGCGATTGAAGAGCGTCACCTCGTGGCCGCGCGCGAGCGCCGCGTCGACGACGGCGCGGCCCAGGAACCTCGTTCCGCCGAGGACGAGCAGGGCTAGCCGGGTCCCAGCGTCGAGCTCGCGGGGGTCTCCCCTGAGGAACGCCCCTCTTTCAGCTCGACGAACAGCACGTGAGTCGGCGTCGCCCCCGTATTTTCGCCGCTGTGGGTTTGTGCATCCAGCCAGCGCACCTCGCCCTCTGCGAGTGAGACGTCGCGTGCGTCGCCGCTTCCCGCAACGAGACGTCGTTCGAACGACGAGAGCGTGTACATCACGCTGTCAGGATGCTCGTGCGGCCTCGTGGACTGGCCCGGCTCGTCGCGGTACTCGAGAACCCGGACACGCTCGTTCTCGAAGATCACCTTGTACTTATCAGGGTCTGTGGTCGTCGGATCCGCCACCCGCTCCTCCTTCGTGTAGTGAGGTCAATCTAAGCGCGCGCTGGTGTGGACGCGCGAGGTACGGATCAGCGGTGGCCGATCGGCTCTCGACGGTTGTAGAGTCACCCTGGATCGCCTTGCGATCCGAGCGTCCACGCCACCCAATCCCCGTGGAGGTCACGCGATGAGCCGACTCCGGCTTTCCGTTCTTCTGACGACGCTGTTGGCCGTGCTGCTGCCGGCAGCCGGCGTCGCCGCGAACCCGACGAACACCAAGGCGGCGGGCATCGACGTCGACGCGACGACGATTCCGCAGCTCCAGCAGCTGATGAGCTCTCACCGGCTGAACGCCGTCGATCTGACGAATTTCTACCTGCGGCGCATTCGCCAGCTCAATCCGACGCTGAACGCGGTGATCACGGTCAGCCCGACCGCCCTCGCCGACGCACGGGCTGCCGACGCGGCACGACGCAGCGGCGACCGCCGGCCGTTGCTCGGGATCCCGATCATCGTGAAGGACAACATCGACACCACGGGCATGCCGACCACTGCCGGCTCGTGGGCACTCGCCGGGAGCACGCCTGCCGACGCGTTCATCGCGCAGCGGCTGAAGGCCGCCGGCGCGATCATCATCGGCAAGGCGAACCTGTCCGAGTGGGCGAACTTCCGATCGGGCCCGTCGTCGAGCGGCTGGAGCGGCGTCGGCGGCCAGACGAACATGCCCTACGTCCTCGACCGCAACCCGTGCGGTTCGAGCTCCGGCTCCGGTGTCAGCGCTGCTGCCGATCTCGCGGTCGCGGCTGTCGGCACGGAGACCGACGGCTCGATCGTCTGTCCGTCCGGAGCCAACGGCGACGTCGGCATCAAGCCGACACTCGGGTTGTGGAGCCGCGCAGGCGTCGTCCCGATCAGCGCCGACCAGGACACCGCCGGTCCGATCGCCCGCAACGTCACCGACGCTGCCGTGCTGCTCGGCGCGGCGACGGGCGTCGACCCACGCGACCCCGCGACCGTCGCACAGGCCGGGCACGCGTTCAGCGACTACACGCAGTTCCTGAACGACCACGCACTCCAGGGCAAGCGCATCGGCGTCTGGCGCGCCGGCACGTACGACCCGGCGTTGGTGGGGTCCGTCGTCAATCCGATCCTCGACCGCACGATGGCGGCGCTCCGCTCGCAAGGTGCGACGGTGATCGACGGGACCGACATCGACCTGTCGTCGACCGCCAGCGAGTTCCCGGCGCTTCTCTGCGAGTTCAAGACGGACATTGCGTCGTACCTCCAGACGTACGTCCACGGTACGAACCCCGTGTCGGGCCAGGCGTATCCCCGCACGCTCGCCGACCTGATCGCCTTCGATGCGGCCCATCCCAATCTCGAGGGCCCGTGGAACGACGCCGTCTTCGAGGCTGCCGAGCAGACCAACGGCCGCGACGCCGATTGCGCCGCGCTTCGGGCGCAGACGACGCCGCCCCTTCAGGCCGCGATCGACGGGCTCATGGCCGCGAACCATCTCGACGCAATCATCGCGTTGACCAACGGCCCGGCCTGGCCGACGAACGACGACGCGAACGCCGGCGACCTGAACGGGCACTTCGAGTACTTCGTGGGCTCGTCGACGGCGGGTGCGGCATCGGGCTACCCGGACATCACGGTTCCTGCCGGCTACGACGCGGGACTGCCGATCGGCATCAGCTTCTTCGGCGGCCGCTGGAGCGAACCGAAGCTGCTCGGCCTCGCCTACGACTACGAGCAGGCGACACACGTTCGTGTCCCGCCGCAGTTCATCCCGACGATCGGCGACGCGCTCTTCCCCGGCGTGCCGAACCCGGCGGCGCAACTGCGGGCGCAGCGGCAGCACGCCGCACCGGTTCGGCGCGACCTCGTCGCGCACTTGCACTAGCGCACGCGTTCGGAGAGAGACGAGGCCCGGCCTTCGGCCGGGCCTCGTCTTGCCGCGCTCATGCGGCTGCGCCGTGTTCGCGTAGCATCGGCCCATGCGCGAGTTGCGGACCGGCCGGTGAGCGACGCATCCGTCTCGGCGGACCGGGCGTTCGCGCCGGCTCCCGCACTCTCTGCACGGCGGTTGATCCTCCCGCTTGCGCTCGCGCAGTTCATCTGCAGCTTTGCGGGCTCGAACATGAACGTGATGATCAACGACATCAGCGAGGACCTCGACACGACCGTCAAGGGCGTGCAGACGGCGATCACGCTCTTCCTGCTGATCATGGCGATCCTGATGATTCCCTGCTCCAAGCTCACCGACCGCTGGGGCCGCAAGCGGTGCTTCACCGGCGGACTTGCGCTCTATGGGATCGGCGCGCTGCTCAGCGCCGTCTCACCGAATCTCGGCGTGCTGATCCTCGGCAACTCCGTCTTCGAGGGCGTCGGCACCGCGCTCCTCATTCCGCCCGTCTACATCCTCGCGACGCTCTGGTTCACGGACCTGACACGTCGCGCGTGGGCGTTCGGCGTGATCAGCGGGCTGGGCGGCATCGGCGCCGCAGCCGGGCCGTTGATCGGCGGCCTGATCACGACCGCAATCAGCTGGCGCGCCGCGTTCGTCTTCCAGGCCGTGGTCGTCGGCATCATCATCCTGCTCGGCCGCCGAATAACCGATCCGCTGCCGGCGGACCCGACCCGGCCATTCGACGCGGTGGGCGCCGTCCTGTCCGGCGCGGGGATGTTCTGCCTGGTGTTCGGGATCCTGCAAGCCGGCAGCAACAACGTCCTGCTCGCGGTCCTCCTCGTCATCGGCCTCGTGCTGCTCGCCGCGTTCTATCTGTACATCCGCAGGCAGGAACGAGCCGGCAAGGAGCCGTTGCTCTCCACCGGCCTGTTCAGGAACCGGACCTGTAACTTCGCGCTCGTGACGCAGAACATCCAGTGGCTGATCCTGCTGGGAACCTCGTTCGTCGTCTCCGTCTACCTCCAGACCGTCCGTGAGTACAGCGCGATCAAGACGGGCGTGGTCTTCACGGCGGCGACGGTCGGCCTGCTGATCTCGTCGCTCGGCGCCGAGCGGTTCGCCAAGCGGCGCGCACAGAAGACACTGATCGTGTGGGGCTTTTTGGTGACCCTGACGGGGGTTGGGCTGCTGATCGGCCTGGTCGTTGCGTGGTCGAGCATCGTCGCTTTTGTGCCCGGCCTGTTCCTGGTCGGTTTCGGCCTCGGCGCAATGCTCACCCCCTCTGTCAACGTCGTGCAGTCGAGCTTTCCCGAGCAGCAGCAGGGGGAGATCTCCGGCCTGTCGCGCAGCGTCTCGAACCTCGGCTCGTCGTTCGGCACGGCGATCGCCGGGACGATCCTCGTCGCCGCGGCTTCACGCGGGAACGGCGCGTACGCGTGGGCGATGTTCTCCCTGGCGATTTTCGGGCTCGTCGGCCTCGGGGCCGCGCTGTTGCTTCCGGCGAAACAGCCGACCGCCACCTAGACCGGCGCACACCTTTTCGACAGCGCGCGCGCGACGTCGCGAACGCGCGCGCAAAACCGATGCCGCCGGACGCCGGTACTCACTGGCGTCACTATAAAAAAGAAAGGAATGCAATCGTGAAGAGGTATTTTCTGCTCGTTTCGGGGCTGGCTGCGGTGGCGTCAATGGCTCTGCTCAGCGGAGCGCTCGCAGCGACCGTCTCGCAGAAGGGCGCGCGAGTTCTCGCAGCCAATTCGTCGCTCGGCAGGATCGTCGTCGACGGACGTGCCCGCACGCTCTATCTCTTCGAGAAGGACAGGCGCGGCCACAGCGCCTGCTCCGGCACGTGCGCGACGTACTGGCCTCCGCTGATCACACACGGCAAGCCGATCGCAGGCCCGGGTGTCAAGAGCGCGCTGCTCGGCACGATCCGGCGCGCGAACGGTACTCGGCAGGTCACGTACGCCGGCCATCCGCTGTACCTGTACGTGCTGGACACCAAGGCTGGTCAGACCAACGGAGAGGGCTCGCAGGACTTCGGCGCAGGCTGGGACGCGCTCTCGCCCGGGGGGAAGAAGATCGAAGACTGACAGTGACGGTCGAGCGAGCGCCCTCCTCCGACCCTCGCCGGGAGCTCGCAGCCGAACGCAACGCACTGTCAACGCACGGACCGCCGCCGAGTGCGGCGGTCCGTGCTCGAGTGGGTCGCACGCGCGTCTGACGCGCCGGAGTTGTTCGAACCGGCCGCGAGCGCTTCAATGAGCTCGTGGTTCAACCACGCCGCCTGGCGTCGGCTCTCGGAGCCTCCTTCCAAAACGAGAACGTGCGACGGGTGGAGCTCGCCTGGGGCGCGGCGATTGCGGCGGAGTGGGCCCACTTCGTCGCGCTCGGAGTCTTCGCCTACGAGCAGGGCGGCACCGCCGCAGTCGGCGTCGCGGGGCTCGTCCGGTTGTTGCCGGCAGCGGCCGTCGCGCCGTTCGCCGCTTCGCTCGGCGACCGCTTTCGGCGCGAGCGCTTTCTCCTCACGCTGACGCTCGTCGGCGCCGGCGCGCTCGCCGCGTCCGCCGTAGCTGCCTCCGCACACGAGCGCGTCCTCGTGTTCGCATTCGCCGCCGTCGTCGGATTGGCCACCACGCTGATCCGCCCGGCTCTGCAAGCGCTGCTCCCGTCACTGGCACGGACGCCGGAGGAGCTGATCGCGTCGAACGGCGCGACGTCGACGATCGAGAGCCTCGGAACGCTCGTCGGGCCGGTTGTCGCCGCAGTGTTCGTGTCTCTCGCGGACGTGGCCGCGGTGTTCGCGCTGGGGGCGGCAGCGCTCGTCGTCGGCGCTCTTCTGTTTGCTCGCGTCAAGGTCGAGAGTCGCGTTGGGCTCGCGACGGAGGCCGGCCAGAGCCTCCGGCGAATGATCGCGGACGGGTTCCGAACCGTCGTGCGCACGCCGAGCGCCAGCCTGGTGGTGGGCCTGATCGTCGCGCAGACGTTCGTCCGCGGCTGCCTCAATGTCCTGATCGTCGTCGCCGCGTTCCAGGTCTTCGACGGCGGCGGGGCGCAGGTCGGGTATCTGACGGCGGCGATCGGCGCCGGAGGACTGGTCGGCGCGATCGGAGCGATGACGCTCCGCAGCGGCCGGCTCGCCGCTCCCTTCGGTTTGTCACTCGTGTTCTGGGGTGTGCCGATCACGCTGATGGCGGTGCGGCCGTACTTCGCAGCCGCTCTCGTCTTGCTGGCGATCGTCGGCGCCGCCAACAGCTTCGAGGACGTCGCCGTGTTCACGCTGCTGCAGCGGCTTGTCCCGAATCACATGCTGACCCGCGTGCTCGGGCTCGTCTGGGGTCTCGCGATGGGCGGTGTCGCCGTCGGCTCGATCGCGGCGCCGGCGGTGGTCAGAGCGATCGGGCCGCGCCCCGCCTTCGTGCTCGTAGGCTCGATCTTGCCGCTGCTCGCACTCCTCGCGTACCAACGGCTCACCGCGATCGACAGGACCGTCGCCCCCGCTCCCGGGCTCGAGTTCGTCGAGCGCGTCCCGTTGTTCACTCCGCTTTCGATCGCAACGAAGGAACAGGTCGCGGCGAGCCTCGTCCCGCTGTCGTTTGCCGCGGGAGAGGTCGTCATCCAGGCAGGTGACGCCGGCGACCGCTTCTACATCGTGCGCGACGGCGAGCTCGACATCGATGCAAGCGGACAGCACTCGACAGCCCATGAAGCCGATTACTTCGGGGAGATCGCACTGCTGCGCGACGTGCCGCGAACGGCGACGGTGAAGGCCGCAGCCGATTGCAACCTCTATGCGCTCCAGCGCGCCGACTTCCTGTCAGCCGTCACCGGACATTCGGCCGCGCACGCGGCCGGCGAGGCTATCGCGGAGACACGACTGAAGCGGTCAGCGGCGCAGCGCGACTGACGGCGTCAGCGCTTCCAGCGCCCGCCGAAGAACGTTTCGCGCACCACGCACTTCGAGTCGGCGAGAGGCTTAACGACGAGCGTTCTTCCGACCAAGTGCCAACGGTAGAGGCCCTTGAAGGAGCACACGGGAACGCTGCCCAGCGTTAGACGACGAGCCCTCGGCCTGAACGTGGTCGTGAAGTCTTCGCTGCAAGAGTTGCCGCAGCTCGCCCGATAATCACCCGGGAGATAGACGGTGACCGTGCCGTTCTTCTTGACCACGAACGTGTAGACGCCTACGTCTCGGTAAACCCCGGCGTGATCCCATTCCGCCTTCGTCATCGTCTTGTGCCAGACGCCGAGGAGATTCGCCGGCACCGTCGCTGTCCGGCTCGCCGCGGCGCCGCCCGTCGCGATTGGCCACGCCGTAGCCAGCGCGAACAACGTGACGAGTGCCCGTCGAGCGGTCCTCCGCGCAAACACAAGCGCTCCTCTCGTCACAATCGTCCATGCGCCGCGGCGGACCCCGGCTCCCACTCGCGACGCTACACCCATGCTGCGTGCTGCACAATGCCGCGGGCCGGAGCTGCGGGTCAGGAGACTTGCAGTTGCGGCTCTGCGCTGATGCTCTCGTCGCTGGTGCGCCGCCACGCCGCGGCAGCGGCAGTCGCGACCGCCCAGACGAGCGCCGCCCAGGCCCAAGCATGGCCTTCGCTGCCCGCTGCCGAAGGCGGAGCGCGCAGGCACGAGATCGCCCACGCAGCCGCAGCGATCGACGCGCTGACCGCGGGGACTCGCCACCCCGAGGTGCGAGCCGCGGCCAGGAGGACGAGACCGGGAACGAGGAGCGCGAGCGCCGTCATGACGGTCCAGTGGTGGAGGCCGTTGGATACGGCATCGGCGGGCGGAAGATCGCGCCGCTGGGCCGACGCCGTCCGCGCGGCATAGACGAGAGCTGGGACGGCAGCTACGGCTGCTAGTGCGAGCATCGTCGGCTCGACGCACCGCCCACGCGCGAGGAACGTGCGCCGCGTCGGGTGAAGCGCGACGAGGACGGCCGACGCGACGGCGATACCGGCCGCGAGCGCTACGTACCATCCTTTCTGACCCGCAGCACCCGCGAGCGCAAGTGCGAACGCGACGACTGCCGTCTGCTGAATGCCCGCGATCCGCCGCTCCGGCGCGCGCAGCTGCGCGAGGAGGCCGAGCGGAAGGATCAGGCCGAAGACAGCGCCCCAGCCGACGTCGAGGACCTGGTTGCGCGCCTGATCGACATAGCCGGTGAAGCCGTCGACCAGATCGATCAGCCCGAAGTTGATCGTCAACGAAGCGAAGGCGACGACGAGGGCCGCCACCTTCAGCCAGGTCGTGCGGCTGATACGGGCCATGCGCGGACCTTACGCCTCATCCGCCCGCGCTCGCTGAAAATAGATCCATGCACGAAGGCCTCTTGCTGCTGGTCGTGGGAGCAGTTCTCGCGGCGAGCATCGTGGTCGCGCTCGTCGCGGCACGGACGGGCTTGCCGGTGCTGGTCGCGTTCCTCGGTCTCGGGATGCTGCTCGGCTCGGACGGGCCGGGCGGGATCGAGTTCGACGACGCCGAGCTCGCGCGCCGAGTCGGCATCGTCGGCCTCATCCTCATCCTGTACGAGGGAGGGCTCCAGACCTCCTGGCGACGCCTGCGCGAAGTCGCGGTCCCCGCCGCGCTGCTCAGCACCGTCGGCGTGATCGTCAGCACGATTGTGACCGCGGCAGCCGCGTACTTTCTGTTCGGGCTCACGTGGCTCGGAGCAGCACTGGTCGGAGCCGTTGTTGCGTCGACGGATGCTGCCGCCGTTTTTGCGACGCTGCGCTTCACGCACATTCGCCGCCGGCTCGCCCGAACCCTCGAGGCCGAGTCGGGCGGCAACGATCCGATGGCGATTGCACTCACGCTCGGGCTGATCGCGTGGATCGAGCGACCGCACGCCTACGGGATCGACGATCTCGTTCTCCTCGTCGTCCGCCAGATCGGGCTCGGGTTGCTCGTCGGCGTCGCGCTGGGAGGGGTCGCGATGTGGGTGTTCGCACACATCCCCGACGCGATCGCCGCGTTCACGCCGGTCGCGTCCATCGCTACCGCCGCACTCGGCTTCGGAGCCGCAGATGCGCTCGGAGGGAGCGGCTTTCTCGCGGTCTACCTCGTCGGCCTCGCGGTCGGCAGCACGCCGTCGCGGCACCGGCGTCAACTCGTTGCTTTCCACGAGGGCCTCGCCTTCGTAGCCCAGGTGACGTTGTTCATCGTGCTCGGCCTGCTCGTCTTTCCACATGACCTTCCGCACGTCGCATTGCGCGGCCTCGCGCTCGCGTTCCTGCTGATGCTCGTCGCACGGCCGGCTGCGGTCTGGGCGTCGACGGCACTCAGCCGCTTCACGCACCGCGAACGGATGCTGCTCGGCTGGGCCGGGCTGCGAGGAGCCGTCCCGATCGTGCTGGCGACTTTTGCGCTTTCGGAGAACGTCTCCGACAGCGAGACGATCTTCAACGCGGTGTTCTTCGTCGTCGTCGTCTCGGTGATCGTTCAGGGCACGACCCTCGAGCGCGTGGCTCGAATGCTGGGCCTCGTCTCGCCGGCACCGGCGTTGCCCGAGGCGCCGCTCGAAGTGGGGCCGATGAGCCAGCTCGACCTCGTCGAGTTCGCGGTCGCCGACGACCACGCCGTCACCGGCTCGAAAGTGTCGGAGGTCGGCCTTCCGCGCAGTGCGCTGATCGCCGTCATCCACCGCGACGGTGAGGCCGTTCCGCCGCGCGGAAGCACGAGCCTGTGCGCGGGAGATCGGCTCTTCGTGCTGGTGCCGCGGAAGAACCGGGCGGATTTGGAGGACGTCTTCTCGCGTTGGCGCCGGCGGGTCTAGGACCCGCGCAATGTTCCAGCCGGAGAACTAGTCCTCGAGCATGAGATCGAAGTCGCCT
>Ga0136846_1227213_pt1 | contig 17068 bp, 16 predicted proteins | sample HopSoiMetagenom2_FD_96841 | JGI IMG/M metagenome (GOLD analysis project Ga0136846, IMG submission 96841) | Grasslands soil microbial communities from Hopland, California, USA - 2 Assembly 2016 (version 4) | ecosystem: Environmental > Terrestrial > Soil > Grasslands | place: USA: Hopland...
GGCTATTGTAATGCTGTACCTTGAAGACAAGAGTTACGAAGAAATGGAAGATATTTTGGGGATCAATCAGAATAACCTGCGCGTGAAAATGAACCGGATCAAAGAAAAATTACGTAAACTCACAAAATCTGTAGAACATGGAGTTAGATAGCCTGAAAGATATTTGGAAAAACCTGGATGAAGAAGATCTTCAACCAGCAAGGGAAGTGCCTATTTTGTCCATGTTACAAAAGCGGTCGCAAAGCACTATTGCCCGACTTAAACGCAATTTGAACCGCGAGCTCATTGCGGTGGTAGTTATATATTCACTAACCATATGGTATATTGTTACCTATCAGCAAATGTATAGCGAACTGTCTGTATTGCTGGCATTGGTAGGCGGCGCATTTCTATTCTATTATTATCGCAAGAACAAGCTGCTGAAACAAATGCAGTGTGTGGCCTGTGAAGTGCGCTCGAACCTGAAACAACAACTGGTTACCCTGGAAAAATACGTACGCTTTTATTTTGTAGCGGGAACCATACTTACTCCCCTCGCTTATTTTGCTGCCGGTGTTATAATTTTATTCAACGCACAGGATTTTAACGCACATCTCGAGAATTTGCCTGTTGAAGCCCAAACGTCTGTTTCTCAAATGCCCATTGTAGCTCACATCAGCAATCATCGGTTTTTTGTTTTATTTATTTCAATTGGAGCCGTACTTACCGTTAGCAGTTACTTTATAAATCGCTGGCTTATAAACAAAATGTATGGGCAGCATATTCAGAAGTTGAAAGAGCTGTTGTACCAGATGGAAGAAGAAGGGTAGCCTGATAACAAAGAAATAAAAAACTTAATAACTTCAGTAACCGGTGGCTGGTTTCGGTAACCAGTAACCGGTTTTTTTATGCATTCCCCGCAGGGCCGGAACAGGTTATGCAACCCAATGTCAGGCGCAGGCATCTTTTAGCTGGCATCTTCCTGTTATTCTGCCAGGCGGCTGATTGGGGGTGTCTGATTTTTAAGTAATTTCATTACCCTAAAACGATTCGTTATGCCAACCCGCAGGGATTTTCTCAGGCAGTCATCACTGCTTACCACCAGTTTATTTATCAGCAAGGAAGAATGGTTTTTTGAGCCTCAAAAAATAGGTCTGCAGTTGTATACACTCCGCAATGAAATGGGTAAAGATGCTAAAGGCACTTTAGCCAAAGTTGCAGCACAAGGGTATAAAACCGTTGAAACTTTTGGTTATGGCAACGGTAAATGGTTTGGGATGAATGCCGCCGAACTGCGTGCAGAATTAAAGTCGCATGGATTGACCACGCCCAGCGGCCACACCTTTCCCGCCAGTGTATTCCTGCAAAACGGCTGGGAAGAAAAATGGAAGCCCGCCGTAGCAGATGCCAAAGCCGTTGGCCAGGAATACATTGTTATTCCCTGGATGGAAGAACAATACCGGACAGACATCAACAATTTTAAAAAAATGGCTGCCGTTCTTAACAAGGCCGCAGAAATTTGTAAGCAAACAGGTATCAAACTCGCTTATCATAACCACGATTTTGAATTTGCTCCTCTTGCCGGCACAAACGGATACGATGTATTATTGAAAGAAACAGATCCCAAACTGGTATTTTTTGAAATGGATATCTACTGGGTTTCCAAAGCCGGTAAAGACCCGTTAGCATTCTTCTCCAAATACCCGGGCCGCTTTGCCATGTGGCACGTAAAGGATATGGACAATACCGCGCAAAAGAACTTTACTGAAGTGGGCAGCGGCGTCATTGATTTTAAAAAGATATTTACCCATGCCAAACAAAGTGGTATGAAATACTTCTTTGTTGAGCAGGATCAGTGTCCCGGTGCGCCACTGGATAGTACTGCCAAAAGCATAGCTTACCTTAAAAAGAACATCGTAAAATAAATTGGTTATCCTATTACCACACCTTAATACCATTGTCATATGATGCAACGCAGGAGGTTCTTGCAACAGGCAGGTACATTGCTTGCCGGGGGAACAGTATTGTCAGCCATAGATAATAACGCATTTGCCATTTTTAAAAACCGTATAGCGCCCAGCGATCAACTGCAGGTTGGCGCCATTGGCATCAATGGCATGGGCTGGGCCAATGTAATGGCCGCCCTAAAAGTGCCGGGCGTTAACATAGCCGCTTTGTGCGATGTTGACAAAAATGTACTTGATAAAAGAATGGCCGAGCTGGCAAAAATGAATATCGATACGTCAAAAGTGAAAACCTATGGCGATTACCGTAAGCTGCTCGAGCAAAAAGATATTGACGTTGTAATTGTGGGCACACCCGACCACTGGCATGCCTTGCAAATGATACATGCCTGCGAAGCGGGTAAAGATGTATATGTAGAAAAACCTGTAGGTAATTCCATAATAGAATGCCGAACCATGGTGGCCGCTGCAAAACGATATAACAAAGTGGTGCAAGCCGGCCAATGGCAACGCAGCCAGCAGCATTTTAAAGATGCGGTTGATTATGTACAAAGCGGAAAGCTGGGAATGATACGGACTGTAAAGGTTTGGTGTTACCAGGGTTGGATGCGTCCGGCGCCTGTTGTGCCCGATAGTAACCCGCCTGCGGGTGTTGACTTTGCCACCTGGCTGGGCCCCGCTCCCAAACGCGCTTTCAATGCCAGCCGCTTTCATTTTAATTTCAGATGGTTTTGGGATTATGCCGGCGGTTTAATGACCGACTGGGGCGTGCATTTGCTGGATTATGCCCTGCTGGGAATGAAAGCCGATGTGCCTAAGTCAATTTCTGCATTGGGCGGCAAGTTTGCCTATCCTGAACTGAGCGAAGAAACACCTGATACACTAACTACCTTATACGAATTTGATAAATTCAACCTGGTGTGGGACTCCGCCATGGGAATAGACAATGGATCATACGGTAGAAATCATGGTATCGCTTACATTGGTAATAATGGGACCCTGGTGCTTTCCCGCGGCGGTTGGGAGGTGATGGAAGAACAAAAGGCCACCGAGAAAGCCTCAAAAGCTTTTGCCAAGAGTATAGATAGTGGGGTTGACTTGCATTGGGTGAATTTCGTTGATGCGGTGAAATCGCGGAAAACAGAAAACCTGCATTGTTCCATCGAAGCCGGGGCGCACGTAGCCACCGTGGCGCAAATGGGCAATATTGCCTTTAGAAGTGGGCAAAAGCTGGTGTGGGATAAAGAGAAGGGAAAATTTACCGACGAGAAAGTGAACAGCGAGTACCTGATGAAGGAGTATAACAATGGCTATAAGCTGCCTAAAGTATAAAAATAAAAAAGGGCTTCCCGATGCATCAGGAAGCCCTTTTAATTATAGTTCGTTATAATTTTTTGATCCTGATATTCCGGTACCAAACAGAATTGCCGTGGTCCTGCAGGGCAATGTGGCCGGTTTTAAAAGTACCAAAGCCAGGCCATTGTTTGAATTTGCTGGCGGCGATCATCTTTTTCCAGGCATCGTCCCAAAGGGTGGTAGAAACCACTTTGGTGCCGTTCAAATGAAATTCAAGCGCGCCTTTGTTGGAAATGATCTCAACCTGGTTCCATTCACCGGCAGGTTTTACAGTTTCTGGCGTACTGGTGATGAGATCGTACAGATCGCCGGCACGATGCTTAATGATCTTGGCATCAGGGTGCGCTGCATTGTCCAGCACCTGCATTTCGGGACCTGTATGATAGGTTTCGCCGAATTTAGGTCCTTCCTGCACATAGAACAGGATACCACTGTTACCACCCGCAGATATCTTCCATTCCAGCTTCAGATCGAAATTATCGTATTCATCATTGGTTACAAGGTCGCCGCCACCGGCGATCTTCCCATCTTTTTTGTTGGTGGTATCAAGGTGTAAAGTGCCATCAGCGATCTGCCAGGCTGCGCCGTCAGATTTCTTATTAAACACATGGAAATTACTTTTCGAATTACCATCGAACAGCAATTGCCAGCCGGCCTTTTTTTCTTCCTCAGTGAGGCTGTTGTTCATTTCAACAGGAGCCGCTTTGGTCATAGTGTCTGTGGTTGTTTTTGTAGTATCGGTTCCCGGTTGTTGTGTGCCGGAACCACCCTGGCAACCAGCAATGGTGCCAGCAATGATCAGGCAAGCAAAAGTTGTGCGCATATATTTGATGATTTAGTGAAAGTGCGAATTATAACCGTTTGATCTGGATATTTCTGAACGCTACGCCATTGCCATGGTCCTGTAAGGCGATGCGGCCTTTCTGAAACATTCCAAATCCAACCCAGTTTTTGAATTTGCTATTGGCGATTAATTGTTTCCAGTTGTCGTTCCACATGGTTGTGGAAACCACTTTGGCGCCGTTTTGAAACAGATCCAGCTGACCTTTATTAATGACGATCTCGATTGAGTTCCATTGACCCAGGGGATGTACATTTTCAGGAGTACTGGCAATAAGATCGTACAGGTCGCCGGCGCGGTGTTTATTGATCTTTGCATCGTGGTGGCCATTGTTGTCAATGATCTGCATTTCGGGACCTGTTAAATACGATTGGGCATATTTCGGATCTTCCTGTGTAAGAAAGATAATCCCGCTGTTGCCAGCCGAATCAATTTTCCATTCCAGTTTCAGATCAAAATTTTCAAATTCATCATTGGTGACCAGGTCGCCGCCACCGGCGCCGTTTTTCTTTGCTTCAGGATCCAGGTACAACACGCCATCGCCCAACACTTTCCAGGCTGCGCCATCTGACTTACTATTATAAACGTGCCAGCTTTCTTTTGAGGTGCCATTGAAGAGCGACTGCCATCCATCATTTTTTTTCGATGCTTTAGCTGCTTTGGCGTCCTCTGTTGTTTTGTTTGCTGTATGACAGGCCAGCAACGCAACAGGGAATAAGGCGATGATAAACTTTTTCATCATGTATTAATTCAGAATAAATGGTACACGTAAGCAGGCAGGCAATACATTAAAAAGAAACCCCCGCTTCGAAGAAGCAGGGGCTGTTGAAATTTATTTATTTAGCATTTTTTAAATTGAGGATGTAGCGAACCATTTCTTTGGCACTGTCTACACTTAATGCCGGGTGCGGTGTCATTGGCACGGAGCCCCAGTTGCCAGAGCCGCCTTTGATTACCTTTTGAGCCAGGGTTTCAATATTGGCATCGGTGGTTTCATACTTTTTTGCTACATCAGTGTACGCAGGGCCGATATTTTTTTCATTGATCTTGTGGCAGGTAGTGCAATCCAGCGAAGCGATCATATCCAGGCCTTTGTCATTGGCGCTGGCTTCAGGTGCAGATGTGCTGGCGCCTCCAGCGGGTTTTTCTTCTGTGCCTTTTTTGGTGTCTCCTGAACCGCAAGCCACCATAGCAGTACATAAAGCAGCAAAAACAACTAATTTCTTCATCGAAACAAAAATTTAAGTTCTGAATTGTGCAAGTTAATAGTTTAGCAAATTACATTATTTTAAGCCTAATACACCTCTGTTAAATTTTTCATCGCTGCCTGTGCCCGCAAAATCGTCAAAGGCTTTTTCTGTAACGCGAATGATATGGTCTTTAATAAAAGGAGCTCCTTCTCTGGCGCCATCTTCAGGATGCTTGATGCAACACTCCCATTCCAGTACCGCCCAGCCTGAATAATCATAGGCTGCCAGTTTGCTGAAGATGGATTTAAAATCAACCTGGCCATCGCCCAGTGAGCGAAAACGACCGGCCCTGTCTATCCAGTTCTGATAACCGCCATACACCCCTTGTTTACCAGTTGGGTTGAACTCGGCATCTTTAACATGGAACATGCGAATGCGTTCATGATAGTTGTCGATGTATTCCAGGTAATCGAGGCATTGTAACACAAAGTGCGATGGATCGTACAGCAGGCAGGCACGCGGATGGTTATTGGTGTGTTGCAGGAACATTTCATACGAAATACCATCATGCAGATCTTCATTGGGATGTATTTCATAGCAAACGTCTACACCGTGTTCATCAAAATGATTGAGGATGGGCAGCCAGCGATTGGCCAGTTCTTTAAAACCGGTTTCAACCAGTCCCGCCGGCCGTTGTGGCCAGGGATACACCATAGGCCATAACAGGGCGCCGCTGAAAGTGGCGTGTGCGTTCAATCCCAGATTTTGCGATGCCCGTGCGGCATAACGCAATTGCTGAACGGCCCACTCGGTGCGGGCTTTTGGATTGTTGCGATATTGCTCGGGCGCAAAGCCATCGAAAAGGGTATCGTAAGTGGGGTGAACAGCTACGAGTTGCCCCTGTAAGTGGGTGGAGAGTTCCGTGATCTCCAGGCCGCATTCGTTTACGAGGCCTTTCAGCTCATCGGCATACGTTTTACTTTCCGCAGCCTTTTGCAGGTCAATACAGCGGCTATCCCAGGTAGGTATTTGAACCCCTACAAAACCCAGGCTTTTAGCCCACTGGCATATTGATTTTAGCGAATTGAATGGCGGTTGATCACCCATGAACTGGGCGAGGAATAATCCGGGTCCTTTTAACGTTTTCATTAAATGGCGCTTTGAGAATTTGGAAATTGAAATTACGTAATTGAAGCCAGCCGTTTGAATTATGTGACTATCATCACACTTCGAACGGTGTCCACTTTTCTTTGCTGGCGCCGCTCTTCACCACATTGTCGATAAACGCCATGCCGCGTACGCCTTCGTCTACCCGCGGAAAGTCGAGCATTTCTTTGGTGGGTTGAACCCCATCTATTTGAGCAGACAACGTCAATGCAAAGTTGCGATAGATATTTCCGAATGCTTCCAGGTATCCTTCGGGATGGCCACCCGGAGTGCGGCAGTTATGCGTAGCAAAAGAAGACAACACTCCAGTATAATTACCACCGGCACGCAGCACCTGCATGGGTTGATCGAGCCACTTAACAAGAAGTGTATTAGGTTCCTGCTGCGCCCATTCAATGCCACCCAACTCACCGTATATCCGAATTTTTAAAGCGTTCTCTTCACCGGCAGCAATTTGTGAGGCTATTAAAAAGCCCGCGGCGCCATTGTCGAATTTTAATAAAACATTTCCATCATCATCGAGATGACGGCCTTCTACCATAATGTTCAGATCGGCGCAGAGCTGCGTGATCTTTAAACCAGTGATGTATTCAGTAAGGTGGGCAGCGTGCGTACCAATATCGCCCATAGCGCCGGCCTTGCCCGATTTCTTGGGATCGGTTCTCCAGGCAGCCTGCGCATTGCCTTCGCGTTCGCTGAGGCGGCTTAACCAGCCTTGCGGATATTCTACAATTACTTTTCTGATCTTGCCCAACACGTTGCCCTGCACCATGGCACGCGCCTGTTTTACCATCGGGTAACCCGAATAGGTATGAGTAAGACACAACTGCAAACCAGTTTCGTTTACTTTCTTTTGCAATTGTTTTGCTTCGTCGAGCGTGAAGGTCATTGGTTTTTCAATCACCACATGAAAGCCATGGTCAAGCGCCATCATAGCTGGAGCAAAGTGTGCGAAGTTGGGAGTTACGATAGTAACAAAATCCATGCGTTTGTCCGCAGGTAATTTACTTTCCGCCCTGATCATATCTTCATAATTGGTATATATGCGGTCCTCGGGCAGAAATAACATTTTTCCAGACTCGATAGCTGTTTCGGGAGTAACGCTTAGAGCGCCACAGGCAAGCTCAATGAGTCCATCCATATTGGCAGCAATGCGGTGAACAGCGCCGATAAAGGCATCTTTGCCTCCACCTACCATTCCCATTCTTAATTTTCTGTTCATGAAATAGAAATTAGAAAATGTGAAAAAGGATTTGTTTTAAAATAAAAAATTACATTTACATGCTTAATTTAAGCTAACGAATTTACAATTGCGTTCGATAAAGTTACGGTGGTTCGGTATAAAGTTTAAAAATTATCAATTACCCACCATATAAAAAAACTAAACGATTCTTGCCATGCAACAACCAACTATCCATCGCGGCCAGCTTTTTTTGGCCAGTTGTTTAGCTCTTTTGGTAACCTCATTATCATTCGGCATCCGTGCCGGTATCTTAAACCAGTTAGGAGAAAACTTTCACCTCAATGCCTCTCAATTAGGGACCATAGCAGCCACTGCATTCTGGGGCTTTCCTTTAGCCGTTATCATTGGCGGTATCGTCGTTGATATCATAGGCATGAAAAAATTATTACTGCTTGCCTGTGCATTTCACCTGGTGGGCATTTTGCTAACCGTATTTGCAAGCGGTTACTGGACCTTATTTCTCTCCACCTTATTAATAGGGATAGCTAACGGAACCGTAGAGGCAGCCTGTAACCCGCTCGTGGCAGCTATTTTCCCTGGCAATAAAACTACCAAATTAAATCACTTCCATCTCTGGTTCCCCGGTGGCATTGTTATCGGCACACTGATCGTGTTTTTGTATAACAAGGCGGGCATAGGGCCAATTGCAGGTATGGAACCCTGGCAGATACAGGTGGCTGTGATGCTGATCCCCACATTAATTTATGGTTATCTGATAAGCCGGCTGCAATTCCCGGTTACTGAACGGGTGGCGGCAGGTGTATCAACCGGCGACATGTACAAGGCGTTATTGAATCCGCTTTTCGTTTTCATGATCATTTGCATGTTTGGTACCGCGATCACGGAATTATTTACCGGCCAATGGATAGATGTGCTGCTGAAAAATGTTACCGACAATGCCATTCTCATTCTTACCCTGGAAACCGGTGTAATGGTAGTTGGTCGTGGACTGGCAGAACCCGTGGTGCATAGATTATCACCGCAGGGTGTGCTGCTCATCTCCTCCATCTTATCGGCGGTGGGAATATATCTGTTAGGGCATTCAACCGGAAACATGGTTTTCGTAGGGGCCCTGGTTTTCGGTATGGGCGTATGTTATTTCTGGCCCACCATGCTGGGTTTTGTTTCGGAAAACCTTCCCAGGACCGGTGCAGTTGGTTTGAATTTAATGGGTGGCGCTGGCATGTTTGCCGTATCGGTGTATATGATGTTCATGGGAAGCCATTATGATAAACTGCTGGGTGATAAATTACCAGCCGGCGCCGATTTGAAAACATATACAGATGCCCCCGGCGGATCGGAAATGGCGAATGCCCTGGTGGAGGCTAAAAAAGCAGCCGGCCCGCAAATTCTGGATACCACATTAATAATACCAATTGTACTTGTTTTTGCATTTACCGGATTGGTTGTTTACATGCGTGGAAGAAAGAAGGCGGAATTGTTAACACCTGTTAGCGCATAATAGTATTATCTTAACCTTTTGTAATATTTTAACGCTAACGGTTTTACATTTAATCGTTTTTGTGGGAACAATTAGTAAATTTCAATCTTAATAATTATTAAAGAAAATGGCCAATCAATCGAGAAGAGTTGCCATCAAGAACCTGGTAGCGGGCACTGCTGCGCTGGGTACGGCCAACATGCTTTCGTCTTTTACCACACCTGAGGAAATTAAATCAACTGCCTTGAAAGGAAATATCAACCACTCTGTTTGTCGTTGGTGCTACGGGAGCATTCCCCTGGAAGATCTGTGTGTTGCCATTAAAAAAATAGGCTTTAGCGCTATTGATCTTGTTGGTCCTAAAGAATGGCCAACCCTGCAAAAGCACGGCATCTTTTCCTCTATGTGTAATGGCGCAGAACTGAACCTGGTAGATGGCTGGAACGATAAAAAATTTCACCCGCAACTGATAAAGAATTATTCCGAAATGATTCCCCTCGTTGCCAAAGCCGGTTACAAACAACTCATTTGTTTTAGCGGCAGTCGGCGGGGTATAGACGATGAAACAGGCTGGAACAATTGCGCCGAAGGATTGAAACAGATCATGGGCATGGCTGAAAAAAATAAAGTTGAGATCGTAATGGAGTTGTTGAACAGCAAGGTAAACCACAAAGATTACCAGTGCGACAGAACTGCCTGGGGCGTAGAACTGTGCAAACGAACAGGATCAGAAAACTTTAAATTATTATACGACATCTACCACATGCAGATAGATGAGGGTGATGTAATAAGAACTATCAAAGACAATCACCAATACATTTCCCATTATCATACCGGCGGTGTTCCCGGAAGGAACGAAATTGATGAAACGCAGGAATTGTATTACCCTGCCATTATGAAAGCCATCGTTGACCTCGGTTATAAAGGGTATGTAGCGCAGGAATTTATTCCAACACCAAAAACCAATGAAGAAAAGTTGGTGTCACTTGAAAAAGGAATCAAAATTTGTGATGTATAAATAAAACCGATTTCCCATTTCTCACGTCTTCTTTATAACTAAAATCGATTGAACCATGCCAGATAATGTTTATGATGCTATTGTCGTAGGGTCAGGTATTGCAGGCGGTTGGGCAGCAAAGGAATTAACCGAAAAAGGATTAAAAGTTTTATTGCTTGAACGCGGCGAAAATATCGAGCACATTAAAGATTATAAAAGCGCCAATAAAGCTCCCTGGGAATTCCCTCATCGCGGTGGTAAAACCACAGAAATGTCAAAAGAATATCCCGTGCTGGATAGAGACTACCCGCTGAATGAAATGAACCTGAACTACTGGACGAATGAAAAGGATTGTCCGTATACCGAAACAAAACGTTTCGACTGGTACCGTGGGTATCATGTGGGTGGCCGTTCGCTGATGTGGGGCCGGCAAAGCTATCGTTGGAGCGATCTGGATTTTGGAGCCAATGTAAAAGACGGCCATGGCGTTGACTGGCCGATCCGTTATAAAGACATCGCACCCTGGTACGATCACGTTGAGAAATTTGCCGGTATCAGTGGTAGTAAAGAAGGGCTCGCGCATTTACCTGACGGACAGTTTCAACCCGGAATGGAATTGAACTGTGTTGAAAAAGATGTAGCCGCCCGCCTGAAAGATCATTACAAAGGAGAACGTCATTTATTCATAGGCCGTGTAGCCAATATCACCCAACCTTTACCGGGCAGAACCAATTGCCAGTACCGCAATAAATGCTGGCTGGGTTGTCCGTTTGGCGGATATTTCAGCACGCAGTCATCTACCCTGCCGGCAGCAGTAGCCACCGGCAATTTAACGTTGCGACCTTTTTCCCTTGTTACAAAAGTGCTGTACGATAAAGACAAGAAAAAAGCCACTGGTGTAGAAGTGCTGGATACGCAGGATAATAAAACGTACGAGTATAAATCGAAAGTGGTATTCTTGTGCGCATCGGCCTTTAACAGCACCTGGGTGTTGTTCAATTCTGCCACTGACGTATGGCCTGGCGGTTTGGGCAGCAGCAGCGGGGAGTTGGGCCATAATGTAATGGACCACCACTTCCGCGTGGGTGCAGAAGGCATTGCAGAAGGCTTTGATGACAAATATTATTTTGGTCGACGCCCAACAGGCTTTTACATACCCCGTTTCCGCAATACAGGCAGCGACAAAAGAGACTATGTTCGGAGTTTCGGCTACCAGGGTGGCGCCAGCCGCCAGGGTTGGAATCGCCAGATAGCCGAATTGGGCGTTGGCGCCGAACTGAAGAGCGCTTTATCAGAACCAGGTCCCTGGTCGCTGGGGATGACCGCTTTTGGCGAAATACTTCCTTACCACGAGAACACTATCTCGCTCGATAAAACTAAAAAAGATAAATGGGGCTTACCGGTGCTGGCCATGAATTGTGAAATAAAGGATAATGAAAAGAAGATGCGGGTTGATATGAAGAACGATGCCATGGAAATGCTCACAGCCGCCGGGTTAAAGGATGTAAAACCATCTGATAGCGATTATTTCATGGGCATGGGTATTCATGAAATGGGTACGGCCCGTATGGGTAAAGACCCCAAAACCTCTGTGCTGAATGCGCACAACCAGGTTTGGGACGCCACCAACGTATATGTAACCGACGGCGCCTGCATGGCATCCGCCGCCTGCGTTAACCCTTCACTTACCTACATGGCATTAACGGCCCGCGCTGTTGACCATGCAGTAGGTGAATTGAAGAAAGGAAATATTTAACGCGCAAATTTGAAAATTTTAAAATGTGCAGCTGGTAGCAAGTAAAATGGCAAAGGGACATTTAATTTATTTGTGCTTTTACCACCTTTATTTGATGAAATTGCCACCTTTATTTGAAGAAAGCCATCTTATATTAGCTGCAGAAAATGAATTAAAAATCATTTTCACATTTTCAAATTTTCATAACCTGTCCCGATGTGTCGGGATTTTCAAATTGTAATCATGCCAGGAGATTCTCTAAACGTACACCTAAACACAAAAGCAACCGCACAAAACACCTATGATGCTATAGTAGTAGGATCGGGAATAAGTGGAGGCTGGGCCGCCAAAGAATTATGCGAAAAGGGATTGAAGACCCTGGTACTTGAACGCGGCAGAAACGTTGAACACATAAAAGATTACGCCGGAACCGAAAAGGATATGTGGGATTTGACCCACCGGAATAAGGTAACGGCAGAAGATAAAAAAAACAGCCCCATCCAAAGCAAATGTTATGCATTTGATGAGGTATCAAAAAAGTTCTTTGTAAACGATGTGGAGAATCCATACACCCAGGTAAAACGCTTTGATTGGGTACGTGGTAACCATGTAGGAGGCCGCTCACTCATGTGGGGCCGCCAAAGCTACCGCTGGAGCGATCTGGACTTTGGCGCCAATGCCAGAGACGGCCATGGCGTTGACTGGCCAATTCGCTATAATGACCTGGCGGGCTGGTACAGTTATGTAGAGAAGTTTGCTGGTATAAATGGAAACCGCGATGGCTTGCCGCAACTGCCCGATGGGGAGTTTTTGCCTGCCATGGAAATGAACTGCCTGGAGAAACACGTGGCGGCTCGCTTAAAGGAAAGCTTTAACGACCGCACCATGATCATGGGCCGTTCAGCCAATCACACGAAGCAAATTGGTAGCCGTGGTCCATGCCAGTACCGCAACAAATGCCACCAGGGCTGTCCGTTCGGTGGATATTTCAGCAGTAACTCGGCCACATTGCCGGCAGCAACAGCAACAGGTAATTTTACCTTGCGCCCGTTTTCGATAGTGCTGGATGTGTTGTACGATAAAGATAAAAAGCGCGCTACCGGTGTTCGCATCCTGGATTCGGAGACCATGAAAACCGAAGAGTATTATGCGAAAGTGGTTTTCCTGAATGCTTCCACCCTGGGTACTGCACACATTCTGTTAAACTCTGTTTCGGATGCTTTCCCTAACGGATTTGGTAACAGCAGCAACCAGGTGGGCCATAACCTGATGGACCATCATTATGGAGTTGGCGCTCATGGCGAATATGATGGATTTACAGATCAGTATTTTTATGGCAGAAGACCGAATGGTATTTATGTACCCCGGTTCAGGAATATCAACGACAAAACAAAACGTACCGATTATGTTCGTGGTTTTGGTTACCAGGGTGGCGCCAGTCGCAGCCGTGTTGATAGTGCAGAAGGCATAGGCATTGAGCTGAAAGAAAAACTCACTGAACCCGGTAACTGGGTGATGCAGTTAGGCGCCTGGGGCGAACACCTGCCTTACTATGAGAACAAAGTGACTTTGAATAAGGATAAGAAAGATAAATGGGGACTGCCAACACTTGATATCGATTGTGAATTCAAGGAGAATGAAAAGATCATGCGGAAGGATATGTCGGAAAGCGCGGTTGAAATGTTGGAAAAAGCGGGACTGAAAAACGTGAAAACGTTTGACTATAATCCGGCCCCTGGTTTTTGTATTCATGAAATGGGAACCGCCCGGATGGGAAGAGACCCTAAAACATCGGTACTGAATGGCAATAACCAAATGCACGATGTAAAGAATGTGTATATAACCGATGGCGCTTGTATGGCTTCATCAGCCTGTCAAAACCCATCGTTAACGTATATGGCCCTTACAGCCCGCGCCGCAGATCATGCGGTTAGTGAACTGAAGAAAGGCAATATTTAAAAATTCTGAATTGATTCATACTTCAAATTAATTATTATGAACAGAAGAGACGCTTTATCCCGTGTAGCCTTGTTATTGGGAGGAACCGTGATAGGAGGTGAACTTTTTCTGAGCGGTTGCACCAGCGCTGATAAAAAAATCGGCCAATCGGTTGACTTTACTGCCGACGATCTTGCTTACCTGGATGAAATAGCAGAAACAATTATTCCTGCTACCGATACCCCGGGCGCCAAAGAGGCCAAAGTAGGCCAGTTCATGGGCGTTATGGTAAAGGATTGCTATAAAGAAAGCGATCAGAAAGTGTTCCTGGAAGGAATGAATAAATTGAATGAGGCCAGCAAGAAAAAATTCAATGGTAACGGGTTTATGAAAATTACACCCGACCAACGCAAAGAATTATTGAACGAGCTGGATAAAGAACAAAAGGCCTACGCAAAAGATAAAAAGAAGGATGACAACCCGCACTATTTTACGCTGATGAAACAGCTGACCCTGTTGGGTTACTTTACATCAGAACCAGGCGCAACCAAAGCCTTGAGATATGTGCCGGTTCCAGGTCGTTTCGAAGCCTGCATTCCTTACAAAAAAGGCGACAAAGCCTGGGCTCTGTAAAATATTGAAACTTAAATAATGAAGGTGAATCTTCCGCCAGCTGGCGGAAGATTCACCTTTGCTGCTCCATTCAGTATTTGATTTATAACATATCAACCATCCATATGTACAACAGAAGAAATTTTCTCAAAGCAACCGGAACATTGGCGTCAGGAATACTTATTTCAAGATCGGCTTTCTCCATGGGCGAAGCTTTTGCACCCACCGGGTCTATCAATAAGTTTGGTTTACAATTGTGGTCGGTGCGCGACGATCTGTCAAAAGATGTGAAAGGCACTTTAAAGCAGTTAGCAGGGTATGGTTATAAACAGATTGAAGGGTTTGAAGGTAAGGATGGTATTTTCTGGGGTATGACCAATAAGGAATTTAAAAAATACATGGATGAACTGGGCCTTGCCTTCATTTCAACCCATTGCGATATCAACAAGGATTTTGAAACAAAGGCGGCGCAGGCTGGTGAGATCGGCATGAAATATTTGATCTGTCCAAGTTTGGGTGGTCCCAAAACGATCGATGACTTTAAAAGAGCTGCCGATAAATTCAACGCCTGTGGTGATATCTGTAAAAAGAACGGGTTGCGTTTTGCGTATCACAACCATGGCTACAGCTTCACTGAAATAGATGGCAAGATGCCGCAGGATATTATGATGCAGGGCACCAATAAGGATACCGTTGATTTTGAAATGGATATTTACTGGGTGGTTACAGCCGGCGCTGATCCCATTGCCTGGTTGAACAAATACCCCGGCCGTTTCAAACTGTGCCATGTAAAGGACCGGAAGAAAGGCGTAGATCCAAAAGAGCACGATGCCTCTGTTGACCTGGGTTCAGGCAGTATAGATTTCAAAAAGATCCTGAAAGCCGGTTCAACCAAAGGACTTCAATATTACATAGTTGAACAGGAGCATTGGGATAACAGTACACCGCTGAAAAGCGCTGAAGCAGACGCGGCTTATATGAAGAAATTCAAGATGTAGATTAATTTATTTTAATAAACGAGATCCGGAGGGCAATTATGCCTTCCGGATCTTTTTGTTTTTGAGTGTTAGTTAATAAGCTGACAGGTTAACTTGTTAACACGTTAGCCTGTCAACTCGTCAACTTTCCTTTATCTTTAAGTAAACAACTACATATTATGAGAAGTTTGCCTTTATTCATTCTCTCCTTTTTTATCATTCAACATGCACTGGCGCAGGATAAAGACGATCAAATCATTCGCAAAGTACTAAGCGATCAAACCATTGCCTGGAACAAAGGGAACCTGGAAGATTTTATGAAAGGTTACTGGAACAACGACTCCCTGATGTTTATTGGTAAGAGCGGTGTAACATATGGCTACCAGAACACACTAATGAGTTATAAAAAGAATTACAACAATGCCGACGCTATGGGAACCCTGTCGTTCGATCTGATCAAAATACAGCGCCTGTCACCGGAATATTATTTCGTGGTAGGCAAATGGCATTTGAAAAGGAATATCGGCGATTTGGGCGGCCACTATAACTTACTTTTCCGGAAAGTGAATGGTACCTGGGTAATTGTAGCTGACCATAGTAGTTAACTCCACAACGCGGCAATCAACTTCAAACCTTAATGTATGGCTCTTATTATTATTGGGGTTATCATAATCCTGCTAGGCCTGGCAATAACCCGCAGCAATGACCCAAATTTCAGGCGTTTTGCTTCACCTGTTCGCGTTATTGGCGGCATCATGGTTTTAATTGGCATTCTTGTCGCCTGTATCATTCAAATTGAAGCCGGTGAGATCGGCGTAAAGAAATTGTTCGGACAGGTGCAGAACGATGTGCTTCCAAGCGGTTTGCACTTTATAAATCCCCTGCTCGATGTGGAGAAAATGGACATTAGAACCCAGAACTATACCATGAGCGGCGTACATGATGAAGGCGCCAAGCAGGGTGATGATGCCATTCGCGTGCTTACCTCCGACGGACTGGAAGTGGTTATTGATCTAACAGTTCTGTATAAGTTATTGCCATCCGATGCACCCCGTATTATACGGGAAACCGGGTTGGACTATACCAATAAAATTGTTCGTCCTGTAACCCGGACCAAGATCCGCGACAACGCCGTATATTATGATGCGGTGTCCCTGTATTCTACCAAACGCGATGAATTTCAGAACCGCATTTTTAAAACGATAGAAGGTGACTTCAAACGGCGCGGCCTGTTGCTGGAACAAATTCTGATCCGCAATATAACGTTGCCGATCATGGTAAAAACGGCCATCGAGCAAAAGATCACCGCCGAACAGGACGCCCAGAAAATGCAGTTCGTTTTACAAAAAGAACGGCAGGAGGCGGAACGTAAACGGGTGGAAGCGCAGGGTATTTCCGATTATCAGCGCATCATTAACGAAAGCCTTACCGACCGCCAGTTGCAATATGAACAAATAAAGGCGATGAAAGAACTGGCCGGTTCAACCAATGCCAAAATGGTGATTATGGGTAAGAATACACCGGTTATTTTGGATGGAAAGCAGTAAGCAATCGGTAATCGGTAATCGGTAATCGGCAATCGGCAATCGGCAATGGGCAATCGGAGATCGGCATTCAGCAACGAGAAA
>Ga0136846_1221051_pt1 | contig 17067 bp, 16 predicted proteins | sample HopSoiMetagenom2_FD_96841 | JGI IMG/M metagenome (GOLD analysis project Ga0136846, IMG submission 96841) | Grasslands soil microbial communities from Hopland, California, USA - 2 Assembly 2016 (version 4) | ecosystem: Environmental > Terrestrial > Soil > Grasslands | place: USA: Hopland...
CCGGCGTCCTCGCAGGCCGCGAGGATCGCATCGAGGGTGAGCTTGAACTCCGAGTCGGGCGACTGGCCCCACTTGTAGTAGGTGGTCTCGCCGACCCCGGCGATCGCGGTCTTGCCGCGGATGGTCTCGTAGGACATCTAGCTGTTCTCCTCGGTCGTCCGTCTGGCGGCAGGTCCGGTGACGCGCACCAGCGCCTCCGCGGTGATCTTCAGGTCGCCCGACTCGTTGCTCGCCGAGAGCCGGACCAGGCGTACGCCCTCCTGCTCCGTCGGCACGGAGTCGTCGACCGCGAGGTCGAGCGTTTCGCCGGGCCACATCTGGGCACGGAAGCGCACCGTGAACCGCTCGACGGTCGACGCGCCGAACTCGGCGGCGAGCACCCGCGAGAGGTAGCCGGCGCCGAGCAGGCCCATGGCGAAGACGCCGGGCAGCCCGAGGGAGCGGGCATAGACGTCGTCGTGGTGGACGGGGTTGAAGTCGCCGCCGGCGCCGGCGTACCGGACGATGTCGGTGCGGGTGATCGGTCCGACCCTCATGCGCCGACCGTCTGCTCGGTCTCGATGGCGGTCAGCCGCTCGGTCAGGACCTTCTCGCCGGCGTCGTCGCGGTACACGACCTCCCGGACGATGATCCGCATGCCACCACCGCGTCGGCCGCTCTTGCGCTCGTCGGAGACCAGGCTCATCGTGCCGTGGAGCGTCGTGCCGGCCACGACCGGCGCGTGGTACTCCCACTCGTGGGCGCCCTGCACGACCCGGCCCATGTCCATGCCGAGCTCGTCGGCGAGGTACGAGCCACCCGTGCGCGATGCGTCGGCGAAGTGGGCGGACACGACCGAGTAGGTGAGCGGCGCGGGGATGGCTGAGTAGCCGCGTGACCGAGCGACGTCCGCGTCCCGGTAGACGGGGTCGTCCTCGCCGATCGACTTCGCGAACTCGATGATCTTGCCCTGCTCGACCGGGAGGTCGAAGGTCGTGATCTCGTGCGGCAGGTCGAGCGTCACTGCCCCGGCGGCATCGGCGAGCTCCCGATCTGGCATGGTCCGGTGCCCCTTTGCTCTGAGCGCTGCTTGCCGGTCGAGTCATCACGGTGACGGGCGTCACGCTCGTGGCTGCCTTCAGTTTTCACGCGGCCGCGGCGGGTGGCATCGGTCATCTGTTCGCAAATTGCCGGGGTCGCGATCCATATGGCTCCTGGGGTCCCAGCCGACGCCGGAGGCGAGGCCCGGTTGCAGTGACGTGGCCGAGCACATTGCCTCGGGTCCCGTCCGAGCCATACGGTGAGGCCGACCCCAGGGGGAATGTTGACCAATGACGAGCGCGTGACCAGCGCGGGCGACAGCACAGGGGCGGCCGCCCGGCTGCTCGAGATCGCCGCCCGCAACGCGGACGAGCTCCTGGGCCACGCAACGACCGAAGCCGACTCGATCAAGGCAGCAGCACATGCCGAGGCCGACCGGGTGCGTGCCGAGCTCGAACGACGGCGCGCGACGGTGCTGGGCGAGCTCGCCGAGCGGCAGGCCTCCCTCGAAGCCGAGGTGGCACGCCTGGAACAGCTCGAAGGGGACATCCGGGCTCGGACGCGGGACTTCCTGACGGGGCAGCTCGAGCAGCTCGAGTCGACTCCCGACCCTGGGGCGCGCCCCAGGTCGACCGCCTGACGATCAGAGCATCACGATCGCGAGAACGATCACCAGGACCATCCCGACCCGCAGACCGACCTTCACGCGGATCACCTCCTGTCCCCTTCGCGTTCAGGACTGGAGTACCCCGCAGCGCCGCGGCAAATCCGCCGGATGGTGCGACGTACGCGCAGCAGAGCCGGTGGGGGCAGGCAGGGTCAGGCCGGTCGTGCGCGATTCGACGCTCGTGCGGGTGCCGACGTGCTGCCGCGGATGACCAGGGACGTCTCGATCACTGTCTGGGACGGCTGCCGGCCGGCGTTCTCGATCCGACGTACGGCGGCGTCGACCGCCGCGACGCCCATGAGCGCCGGGTCCTGGCGGACCGTGGTGAGGTCGATCGCCGACAGTCGGGCGATCGGAGCATCGTCGAACCCGGTGATCGAGACATCCTGCGGTACACGCACTCCGTTGCGCACCAGCACCTGGAGCGCACCGACCGCGGTGTGGTCGTTCGGGGCAACGATCGCCGTGGGCAGCTGCGGGCGCTGCAGGAGCAGGCGCGCGGCCGCCGAGCCGACCTCCTCGAAGTAGTCCCCGGCGGAGTAGTCGCCGGGCATGGTCAGGACGTCGTCGCGCAGACCGAACTTCTTGAGCGCGCGTTGGTACCCGCGCCGGCGGAGGGCCGCGGCCGGCATCGAGGTCGGATCGATGTAGGCGATCGCCTGGTGGCCGATCTCGGCGAGGTAGGAGACGACGGCTGCCATGCCCTTGTCTCCGGAAGAACGGACGACGTCGTAGTAGTCGTTGCCACGTCCGTAGCCGACGTCCACCAGCGGCATCGGGATCCGGTCGGCGACCTCGCACAGGGCGGTGTGGCTCAGTGTGGACCCGATGGCGATCAGGGCGGCGCAGCGGTGCCCGAGGAGCTCGTCGATCGCATCCTCCGTGGTCCGGGTCGACGTCTGCGCGCTCAGGATCACCTCGTAGCCATGAGCCGCGGCTGCGGGGTAGATGTGCTCGACGATCTCCGGCTCGGTGGAGTGGGCCGGCGCGAAGATGACACCGATGTCCTTGCTGCGCGCGCGACGCAGGGAACGGGCACCGACGTGGGGGCTGAACCCCAACTCCTTCGCAGCCTGGCGCACGCGGCGCCTGGTCTCCTCGCTCGCGCCGGGCGCGTCACGCATGACGAGCGAGACCAACTGGCGAGAGACGCCGAGCTTGGCCGCGATGTCGGCCATCGTCGGTGGCCGCTGACCACCGCCGTCCGGACCGTGCTCCTCGCGCATGCGCTCACGCCTCCTTGTCTGAGCAGAGACTATTGCGTCACAGCCAGCGCACCTGGCGTTCCTTGCCATCGTCGTACGCCGCGCGCCCGGACAGCGAGCTGGGGACCCCGGTCTCCCACCAGGCTCCGGCCTCGGTCCAGGCAGCGTGCTGGACCCGGCAGACGACGACCGCGGGGCGACGCTGAGCGCGTGCCGTCTCTCGTGCCCGCTGGTACGCCGCCCGGAGCACTTCGACATCGGCGGTGTCCCGGACGTCCTCGACGTGGGCGCCGAGTGCCGCGGCGTGGGCGGCGAAGTCGACGCTGACCGAGCCGTCGGCGCCGGGACCCCGCGAGTCGGCCAGCAGGTTGTTGAACCCGGCGGCGCCCTGGTTGGTCTGGAGGCGGTGGATGACGGCGTACCCGTCGTTGTCGCAGACGACCGCGACGTAGGGATGGCCGGCGAACGCAGCCGAGTAGATCTCCGAGTTGAGCATCAGGTAGGAGCCGTCGCCGAAGATCGAGGTGACGAGTCCGGCCGGGTGGGTCTTCTCGCGCGCCATCGCCGCGCCCCACGGAGCGACGACCTCGTAGCCCATGCACGAGAAGCCGTACTCGAGGTCCATCGTCGCCCCGGAGGTCGGCGAGGCGCCGTGCTTGACCTCTCCGGTGCGCCAGCCGCCGTGGAGCTCCCCGGGCATGCCGCCCGAGGCGGCAAGCACGTAGTCGTCCGGTGTGGAGGCGTCGTTGACGATCCCGGTGACCTGGGCGTACGACAGTGCGGTCTCGGAGCTGTGTCGGCCTGCGCGGAGGCCGTCGACATGGCCGTCCCACTTCTTCTTCTCGACCGCCGCTTGGTCGGCCCACTCCCGCGACCCGGCCCACGACCCGAGCGACGCAGTGAGCTCGGCGAGGGTTTCGCGGGCGTCGCCGACGACGGCGTGGGCATTGTGCTTGACCGCGTCGAACCGGGCCGCGTTGACCGAGACGAGCCGGACATCGGGGGCGAAGCCGGTCCAGGACGAGGTGGTGAAGTCCTGCAGCCGGGTCCCGACCGCGACCACCACGTCGGCGCGGACTGCGAGCGCGTTGGCGGAGGTGGAGCCGATGATGCCGAGCGCCCCGCCGTACAGCCGGTGGTCGTGCGGCACCAGGGTTCGCCCGGCGACGGTCTCGACGACCGGGATGCGGTGCTGCTCGGCGAAGGCGAGTGCCTCGGCTCCGGCGCCGGAATATCGGACGCCGCCGCCCAGCACGATCAAGGGCCGTTCGGCCGATCTGAGAATGGACCCAGCCTGCGCCACGGACTCGACGTCCGGCCGGGTGCGCGGGACGCGGTGCAGCCGGCGCTCGAACATCCCCGCCGGGAAGTCATGCACCTCGGCCTGCACGTCCTGGGGCAGCGCGATCGTCACCGGGCCGCAGTCCGCGGGGTCGGTGAGCACCCGGGCGACCTGCGGGAGCGTCGCGATCAGCTGCTCGGGGCGGGTGATCCGGTCGAAGTAGCGCGACACGGGTCTGAACGCGTCGTTGACCGACAACGTCGGTTCGCCGAAGTGCTCGACCTGCTGCAGCACGGGGTCAGGCGCCCGGCCGGTGAAGGTGTCGCCCGGCAGGAGGAGCACCGGCAGCCGGTTGGCATGTGCGAGCCCCGCCGCAGTGACCATGTTCAGGGCGCCGGGGCCCACCGAGCTCGTCGCGACCATCACCTGGCGGCGGTCCATCGCGCGGGCGTAGGCGATCGCGGCGAGCGCCATGCCCTGCTCGTTCTGCGCGCGCCAGGTCGGCAGCTCATCGCGTACGTCGTACAGAGCAGTCCCGAGGCCGAGGACGTTGCCGTGGCCGAAGATGGCGAAGACTCCGGGGAAGAGCGGCACCTCGGTGCCGTCGAGCAGCTCGGAGCGTTGGGCGATCATCCAGCGCACCAGCGCCTGGGCGGTCGTGAGGCGGACTGTCCGGGCACTCATCAGACGTGCCTCTCGCGGGGACTGGCGGCGAGGTCGTCGACGCGACCGGCGGCGGAGGTGACCGGACAGCGCGGATCGGGCTCCATGCCGGCCCAGGTGTCGCGGACCCACGCGTGGGCCGGGTCGTCGCAGAAGGCCAGCGCGCGATCGTTCGCTGGTCCTGCCATCACGTTGAGGTAGTACATCGGGTAACCGGGCGCCGCGATCGACGGGCCGTGGTAGCCGTGCGGCACCAGGACCACATCGTTGTCGCGGACCTCGACGAGCTCGTCGATGGGCTCGAGTGCGGCCCGGTCGTGCTCGAGACCGGTGTAGGTGCGGTGGTAGCCGAAGCCGTCCCGCGACGGCGTGACCTGGTCGGCACCGGCGAACCGGTAGTAGTAGATCTCCTCGTTGACCACCGAGCATGGTTCGCTCGCGTCATGCTTGTGCGGCGGGTAGCTCGACCAGTTCCCGGGCGGAGTGATCAGCTCGCAGCAGATCAGCTTGTCCGCGTGGTCCCACACGCCGGGCACACCGAAGTTCGTGACCTGTCGGGTCGCCGGCCCGGCGCCGCGGACCTCGACGGGCACGTCAACGGCGGCGCCGTAACGCGGTGGCAGCGAGCGGTCACATCGCGCCGACGGCAGCGCGACCTCGGCGCCCACTTCGCTGCGGAGCGTCACCACGCTGTTCCGGCCCACGTAGGCGAAGTCCGAGACCGCCGCGAAGACGCTCTCACGTCCCGCGAGCGCGAACCTCGCGACCGAGCCGCTGTGCTCACCGGTCACCTCGACGGTGACGGAGCCGGCCAACGGCAGCACGAAGAGCTCGGCGCCGCCAGAGTGAACCGTCCTCGGTCGGCCGGCAGCGAGCGTGAGGACCGACAAGCCGGTCAAGTCCCCACCAGCGTCACCGGGAGCGAGGTCGACGACGATGTCGCCCTCGCTCCCGGCCCGGTCGGGACGTGGCGCGGCACGGTGGATCATCGGCCGCCCCTGGGAGAACGGGCGGCCCGCAGCACCCCTGCTGCAGCCGCGACCGCCGCGCGGACGTCCCCGTCGGGTGGGTAGAGCAGAGACCTACCCACGACCAGCCCACGCACGGTGGGCTGGGTCAGTGCCCGCCCCCAGGACTCGAGGTCCCGGGCCGGGTCAGGTCCCGGTACGCCGCCCAGGACCACGCATGGCAACGTCGTGGCCGCGAAGACCGTGTGCGGGTCGTCGCAGGAGGGCATCTTCAGCCACGTGTGTGCGCTGGTGGTCCCGAGGCCGCTCGCGACGGTGATTGCCCGCGCCAGCGAGCGGGCGTCCTTGAGGAGTCGGAGCGTGCCGTCGTCCTCACGGTGGTAGGGCAGCGGCTCGACCATCGCGACGAGCCCGAGGTCCGCCAGCTCCCCGACCGCGGTGGCACAGCCTTCGAGGGTGCCGGCAGTCGAAGGGTCCTGGTCGTCGATCCGCAGCAGCATCTTGCCGCCGTCGAGCCGGTTCGCCGCGATGCTGGCCGCGTCGTACCCGGTGAACCGGTCATCCATCGTCCAGCTGGCACCGTCCAGGCCGCCGCGGTTCATGGACCCGATCACCACCTTGCCGTCGAGCGCGCCGAGGAGCAGCAGCTCCTCGACCACGTCGGGGGTGCCCAGGACGCCGTCGACCTGGGGGTTCTCCAGAGCCACCAACAGCCGAGCCAGCAGGGAGCGCCTGTCCGCCATCGCCATCACGTCACCGCCGAAGGCCAGCGCGCCGCGCGCCGGGTGGTCGGCGGCGACCAGGAACAGCGTGCCCCGTTCGGAGAGGACCCGGTCGGGACGTCGCCGAGCTGCGTAGCCGCGGGCAACCGCACCCGCATCAGTTGCTCGAAGCTCCAGGAGCTGCAGCCACTGCTCGTCGGTGAGATCGGGACCGGTCCGCTCGGCGGCTCCGTCGAGTGTGGACACGTCGGTGGTCATGAAGGTGCTCCTCAGTTGATCGCGGGCGAAGTGGCGACGAGCGTCTCGAGCTCGTCGAGGGTCGGCATCGCATCGGCGCAGGCGAGCCTGGAGGCGACGATGGCACCGGCCGCGTTCGCATGCTCGGCGATTCGCACCGGGTCCCAGCCGGACAGGAGTCCGTGCACCAGCGCGCCGCCGAACGCGTCGCCGGCGCCGAGTCCGCAGACGACCTCGACCGGGTGGGGTGGGACGACGGTGGCCGAGTCGGGAGTGGCGACGAGCACGCCGTCCCCGCCCATCTTGACGAAGGCCAGCTCGACGCCGTGGTCGAGCAGCCTTGCGGCGGCCTCGTGTGGGTCGCGGGTGCCGACCGCCACCTCGACCTCGGCGCGGTTGCCCACGACCACGGTGACGTGCTCGAGCAGCCGGTCGTACTCGCCTCGGGCGTCGTCGGGCGAAGGCCAGAACATCGGCCTCCAGTCCAGGTCCAGGCAGGTCCACCGACGGGAGCCGGGGTCGGGCCGGCCGCGACGGGCGAGCATCTCCAGGTGGGAAGTCCGCGAGGGCTCCACGCTGACGCCGGTGCCGGTCACCCACAGCACCGGCACCGTTCGCACGACATCGTCCGGGATGTCTGCGGGAAACAGCATCAGGTCCGGGGCGACCGGGCTGCGGTAGAAGAGCAAGGGCGGGTCCTCGGGCGGGTCGAGCTCGCAGAAGACGACCGGGGTGTTGAGCGCCTCGGTGGTGCCGACGTACGACGGGTCGACCCCGAACCGGGTCAGGGCCTCACGGACGTACTCGCCGAAGCCATCGGCGCCGACCTTCGTGAGGACGGCGGTCCGGTGCCCGAGCCGAGCAGCACCGACGGCGACGTTGGTGGCGGTGCCGCCCAGGAACTTCTGGAAGGTCGTCACGTCCTTGAGCGGACCGCTCTGGAGCGGATAGATGTCGACCCCGACGCGCCCGACCGTCAAGAGCTCGAGAGAGGTCTTCACCACTGGCTCACGTACTTGTCGATCGTCTCGCGCATGAACAGGCTCGACTCCCGCGCCCGATCCTCCCAGGCGAAGACGCACGAGGTCATGATGTTGCGGTCGCTGTCAGCGAAACCCAGCTTTCCGAGGGTCTCGAAGAACAGGTCCCACTGCACCTCGCCCTGGCCGATGTCGAGGTGCTGGTGGACCCGGACAGGGTTGCCCGGCGGGTTCGTGATGTAGCGCAGGCCGGACGAAGCCGTGTGGTCGAAGGAGTCGGCCAGGTGCAACTGGGTCATCAGCGGCCCGGCGTACTCCATGATCTCGACCATCTTGTCCGGGGTCGTCGCGCCCATGTGGAACGTGTGCGGCGCGCAGTAGAGGAACGACACCAGGGGTGAGTTGATGCCGCGGATCATGTCGATCGCGACCAGTCCGTCCTCGACGAAGTCGTCCGGGTGCGGCTCCAGCCTCAGCTCGACGCCCTCACGTTCGAAGACGGGCAGCAGCTCCTCCATGGACCGCCAGAACTGCGCCTCGCTGCGGCTGGCGGCCTCCGGGCGACCGTTGAACTCCGAGTTCATCACTCGACAGTCGAGGTCCACCGTGATCTGGATCGCGCGCTTCCAGTAGCGCACCGCCGCCTGGCGCTCGTCCTCGCCGGGACCCGACCAGCGGTACAGCGGCAGGTGCGCGGCGACCTTCACCCCGGCGGCGTCGAGCGCCTTCCGGAACGACTTCACGGTCGCGTCGTCGGCCCGCGGGTGCAGGAAGAACGGTGTGAAGTCCTCCCGCGGCGAGAGCTCGATGAACTGGAAGCCCAGGTCGGCCACCAGTGCCGGCAGCTCGAGCAACGGTGTCGACCGGAACATGTACGGGTCCAGTGCGATCTTCATCGGTGTCTGCCTTTCGACGTCGGCGGGCTCATGCATAGAGGGCGGGCTTGTCGCCCAGCTCGATCTCGACGCGCTCGCCGCTGTGGAGGGCGTCGACGCCCGCGTCGCAGACGACCTGTGCCGCGAAGCCGTCCCAGGAGCTCGGGCCGCTCGCTCCTTCTCCCGCGACGACAGCGTTGATCCACTCCTGGAGCTCGACGTCGTAGGCATCGATGAACCGCTCGCGCCAGTCGGCCGGAACGGCACCGCCGACGTGGTGGGAGCTGCGCAGCACGACGAGCCCGCGATCGGCCAGCGCGGCAGTGCCGGTCTCTCCGACGACCTCGCCGCGGATGTCGTAGCCGTAGCGGATGTTCACCGAGGTCTCGACGTTTACCAGGACCCCCGAGTCGGTCTCGAGGATCATGAGCAACGGGTCGAGCAGCTCGCCACCGTGGCTGTTCGGCTTGGCCGCGATCACCCGGATGGCAGCGAACTCCTCGCCGAGCAGCCACCGGGTGACGTCGAAGTCGTGCACTGCCGTGTCGACGATCGCCATGTCCTTGGTGTACGACTCGGGCACGGACGGATTGCGGTGGCCGGAGTAGTACATGAGCGGAGCACCGACGGTGCCCGCGTCGATCGTCACCTTCAGCGCACGGTAGGCAGCGTCGTAGCGCCGCATGAAGCCCACCTGCACGAGCCTGCTGCCGTGGGCGACCTCGGCAGCCATGATGTTGCGGCATCCCTCGGTGGTGGTGGCGAGGGGCTTCTCGCAGAAGACCGGCTTCCCGGCGGCGATGCTCGCGACCACGTACTCCTCGTGCGTCGGGCCCGACGACGTGACGATGACCGCGTCCACGTTCGGGTCGTCGATCAGCTGCTGACCGGTGGCATGGACGGTCGCCTCCTTGAGGCCGGCAGCGACCTCGCGCGCGACATCGGCGTTGGCGTCGCTCACCGCGACGATGTCCGCACCGGAGAGCACCTGGGTGATCCGCCGGACGTGGTCCTGGCCGATCATGCCGGTTCCGATGACTCCGACCTTGAGGGTCATGGCTGTTCTTCTCTCTCGATGGCGGGACGGGTCAGTAGGGCCAGCGCCGGACGGGGCCGAGGCCGCACCCGACGTAGTAGCCCGCGGTGCGGGCGCCGATGGGGAGTGGGATGTCGGGCGCCACGGGGTAGAGGTCCTGCTCGATCACGGTGTAGATCTCCCGGTCGAGCCGGCCGAGCCGGTCGAGGAGCGGCGGCATGTCGGGTTCGCCGTACGGCGGCTCGCACATCACGCCGAGCTTCACGGCGTCGGCGAGCGGCAGGTTCTCGGCCACCGCTCGCGCTCGGACGGCGGGGTCGACGGACTTGAGGTGGACGTAGGTGATCCGGTCGGGGAACCGGTCGATGATCTGGAGGTTGTCGCCCTCGCAATAGGCGATGTGGCCGGTGTCGAGGCAGAGGTTGACCAGGTCGGGGTCGGTGTCGCCGAGGAACCGCTCGATGCGTTCCTGGGTGTCGACGTGGGTGTCGACGTGGGGGTGGAAGACCAGCTTTACGCCGTGGTCCTCGTAGATGATCCGGGCGAGCTCGTTGGTGCCGGTCACGAGGTTCTTCCACTGCTCGGGGTCGATGTCACCTGCTTCGGTCGCTGCGCCGGTGTGCATGTCGGTGTACTGCTCAGGCAGGTGCACGAGGTACTCGGCACCGACTGCGGCGAGGAGCTTCGCCTCGCGGCTGAAGTCGGTGATCGCCTTGTCCAGTGCCTCCCGTCCCTTGTGCAGGCCGGCGAAGACTGTGCCGCCGCACGCAATGAGGTTGCGGCCGGCGAGCTCGTCCTTGAGTTGTCCGGGGTCCTGTGGCAGGAAGCCCTGCGGGCCGAGCTCGGTGTAGACGTAGCCCACCCGGGCAATCTCGTCGAGGTAGGTCTCCCAGGTGACCTGGTGGGGGTCGCTGGCGAACCAGACGCCCCAGGAGTCCGGGGCTGTGCCCAGGCGGAGGCTGCTGACGTTGCTCATGTGCGTTGCCTTCTAGTTCGAGGTCGGGAAGTGGAAGCTGGCATCGCTGGCGAGCTCGCGGCGCGGCCAGCGGGAGGTGACGACCTTGGCGCGGGTGTAGAACGAGACGCCTTCGGGACCGTGGACGTGCTTGTCGCCGAACAGCGAGTCCTTCCAGCCGCCGAAGGAGTAGAACGCCATCGGCACCGGGACTGGCACGTTGATCCCAATCATCCCGACCTGGACACCGCGCTGGAACCGGCGTGCGGCCTCCCCGGAAGAGGTGAAGATCGAGGTGCCGTTCCCGTAGGGGTTGGCGTTGATCAGCGCGATCGCCTCGTCGACGTCGTCGGCGCGGAGCACCGAAAGGACCGGCCCGAAGATCTCCTCGCGGTAGACGTCCATGCCGGTGGTGACCCGGTCGATGACCGTCGGGCCGACGAAGAACCCCTCCTCGTGACCCGGTACGACGCAGCCGCGACCGTCCACGGTGATATCGGCGCCCTGGGCGGCGCCGGTGCCGATCAGGCCCTCGATCCGCTGCTGGGCCGCGTGGGTCACCACGGGTCCCATCTCGACCCCGGCCTCACGGCCCGACCCGACCTTCACGGCCAGGGCACGCTCGTTGACGGCCGCGACGAGGGCATCGGCCGCCGAGCCGACCGCGACCGCGGCCGAGATCGCCATGCAGCGCTCCCCGGCGGACCCGAATGCTGCCGCTGCAAGATGGTCGGCGGCGAAGTCGATGTCGGCGTCCGGCAAGACGATCGCGTGGTTCTTGGCACCACCCAGCGCCTGGACCCGCTTGCCGTTGGCGGTCCCCCGCTCGTGGATGTAGCGCGCGATCGGCGTCGAGCCCACGAACGAGACCGCCGCCACGGCCGGGTGGTCCAGCAGGGCATCCACCGCGACCTTGTCGCCCTGGACCACGTTGAACACCGCGTCCGGCAGCCCGGCACGCTGCCAGAGCTCGGCGAGAAGCAACGACGCCGACGGATCCCGTTCCGACGGCTTGAGGATGAACGTGTTGCCGCACGCGATCGCGACCGGGAACATCCACATCGGCACCATCGCCGGGAAATTGAACGGGGTGATCCCTGCGACCACACCGAGCGGCTCGCGGAACGAGTAGGTGTCCACACCGGTTGAGACCTGGTCGGAGTAGTCACCCTTCAACAGCGACGGGATGCCGCAGGCGAACTCCACCACCTCCAGGCCGCGCTGGACCTCCCCGAGCGCGTCGGAGAGCACCTTGCCGTGCTCGTCGGTGATCAGTCCTGCCAGCTCGTCCGCGTGTGTGTTGACCAGCTCGCGGAAGGCGAACAGCACCTTGGTCCGCGCCGAGACCGACGTCTGCGACCACGACTCGAACGCCTCGCCAGCAGCCGCGACAGCGGAGTCGACATCAGCCGCCTCGGCGAGTACCACCTCGGCCTGCTGCCCGCCGGTCGCCGGATTGAAGACCGGCGCCGTCCGGTCCGAGATCCCCGACGTCACCTTGCCGGCGATCCAGTGCTCGATCGTCCTCACTACGTTTCCTCTTTCCATCGTCGATGTCGTCCCGAGCAGCGGCGCGCGCGCTCGTCCGCTCAACCGAGGGCTTCGGTCGAGTCGGCTGTGTCGCGGTCAGGCCAGTGCCTGGCCCTCCCGGTACCGCTTCACGCCCTCCATGCCCTCGACCACGGCGGCGGTGAGCTCCTCGACGTTGGTGTCCTCACGACGGAGGTCGAGGATCTTCTTGCCGTGGTTCATCACGATGTGTCGGTCACAGACCTTGTAGGCGTGGTGGAGGTTGTGGGTGACCAGCACCGAGCTCACGGCCTCCCCCTTGAGCGCGACCAGGTAGTTCAGCAGTGCTTCGGTCGCGCGGACGGCGAGTGCGCTGGTCGGCTCGTCGAGGATCAGCAGAGACCGCTTGAAGTGCACGGCCCGTGCAATGGCGACCGCCTGGGCCTGGCCGCCCGACAGGGATCCGACGAGCTGCTTTGCGCTCTTGATGCCCTCGATCGAGACGACGCTGTCGAGGATCTCGGTCGCGATGGCGTCCATCTCGCGCATCTTCAGGAAGCCGAGTCGGTTGGTCACCTCGCGCCCGGCGAAGATGTTGCGAGTGATCGACATCGTCGGCACGAGAGCCGAGTCCTGGAAGATCGTCTCCACACCCAGGCGCTCGGTCTCCGGGCGCGTGACGCGGGAGAGCTCCTCACCTTCCCAGAAGTACTTCCCGCTCGACATCGAGACGACACCGGACATGATCTTGACCAGCGTGGACTTGCCGGCTCCGTTGTCACCGAGCAGTCCGACGACCTCGCCCTGACCGATCTCGAAGGACACGTCCTTGAGGACGGTGTTGGGGCCGTAGTTCTTCGTGACCCCTTCGAGACGGAGGAGTGGCTCGGTCACGGACGTCGGGCGGCCGTGCGTCTGGTCGACGGTCGTGGTCATGTCGCCTTCCCTTCCATGAACTTGTTGAAGACCGCGGCGATCACGATGGCGAGGCCGAGGAAGAGCTGGACGTAGAAGCCGGGAGTGTTGCCGAGCACGAGACCGTTCTCGATGGTGAGGATCAGCGCCGCGCCGACGACCATCCCGGTCACCGATCCCCGGCCACCGGTGAGCGAGCATCCGCCGACGACGGCGGCCGCGATCGCAAGGAGCGTGTAGGAGTCCGTGGTGCCGGGCTGCATGCCGGACGTGCGGGCGACGTAGAGGGATGAGGCGATGCCGACCATGAGCCCGAGGAAGGCGAACGCCTGCAGCCGGACGACCGTGGGCTTGATGGACACCGCGGCCGCCGCGGCCGGATTGCCGCCCACGGCGTACACCTTGTTGCCGATGCGGTGCCGGTGGAGCATGAACCACGCGGCCACCCCGATGAGGACCAGCCAGACCAGCTGCGACCGGAAGTAGCCGTAGTTGCCGGCCATCACCTTGACCATCGCGTCGGTCCGTACGCCGGGGAAGAATGTGGCCGGGTTGCTTCCGTTGATGTAGATGCTCGCGCCGGTCCAGAAGAAGGACATCCCGAGTGTCGCGATGAACGACGGGATCTTCGTCTTCACGACGATCAGCCCGTTGATCAGCATCACCGTCATCCCGACCCCGATGGTCGCCAGGAACGCCAGCTGCCAGTTGTGGGCGTTGGCGACCTTGATGAACACCACGCCGCACAGTCCGATGGTGGCGCCGATCGAGAGGTCGAACTCACCGGCGATCATCAGGACACCCGCGCCGATGGCCAGGATCGCCAGGACGGGGATGTTCTGCGAGAGGACACCGGAGAGGTTGTTGGAGTTCAGGAACGGGAAGCCGATGGGATTGGCCGCGGCGGCGACGGCGAACCCGACCAGGATCAGCAGGTAGACACCGCTGATCTCGAGGGCGCCGCGTCCGCGCAGGTAGTAGAGGTTGTCCTTGAACCGCTCGACACCCGTCGTCGGTTGGCTGTCCGCCAGTCGACGTCGCGTCGGAGCCTGCTCCTCGAGTGCGAGCGGAGCCGCAGGAGTCGTGCCCTGCTCGGTCCCCTCAGGGGTGCTGATGGTCATGGGTTCTCACTTCGTCTGCGCCACCCGGCAGCGGGAGGCGGGTTGGTTGCCGTGCCGGGTCCGGTCGGTTGGAGGCCGGACCCGGCACGGACGATTACCAGCGAACGCCCTGCAGCGCCTTGTCCTCAAGGTTCGACACGTTGGACTTGTCGATCAGCGAGTTTCCGCCGGAGTTGATCGTGGCCGGCGAGAGGCCGAAGTCGAGGAACAGGGCAGCCTCGAGAACGGGCTGGAAGCCCTGCACGTAGCCCTGCTGGTCAGCGGTCGCGAGGATCCGGCCGGACTTGATGCCGTCGATGACCTGCGGCGAGGTGTCGAACCCGACGATCGGCACCTTCACACCCGCTGCGTCCTCCGCCTGGACGGCGTTGCGGTGCGGCGTACCACCGAGCGGCACGATCGCCTTGACGTCCTTGTTGGCCGTCAGCCACGCCTGCATCTTGTCCAGGGCTGGCGCGTCCTCACCCGAGGTCCGCAGGTAGGTGCACTTGACGCCCTTGGTCTTCAGGATCGACTCGACCCCGCCGCCGCGCTGGATCGCGTACTGCTGGGAGGGCTCCTCAGCCGGACACAGCACCTTGTCGCCCGCGGAGAGGTCGACCGAGTCGATCAGCTTCTGGCCGACGTACGTTCCGACCTGGAAGAAGTCCTGGCCGACGAACGCCTTGACGCAGTCCTTGGCCGGCCCCGAGGGCGGGACGTTGTAGGCGAACACCGCGACACCGGCTTTCGCGACCTCACACGCGGCGTTCTCCCAGGCAGGGTCGTTGAAGGAGATCACCAGAGCGGCGGGCTTGCTCGCGGCAGCGGCGTTGATCAGGTCGGTCATCTTGCCGACGTCACCGGCCGCGGTCTCCTCCTTGAGCGAGAAGTGGGCCAGCTTCGCCGCGTCCTCGGCTCCCTGCTTGATCTGGTTCCAGAATGCGTCCTGGGAAGGGTCGTAGTAGGTGATGAACTCGACGTTTCGGCTCTTGGCGCGGTCCCCGAATCCGTCCTTGAGAGCTCCGGAGCCGCTCTTGCCCGGCGAGGCCGAGGAGCTGCTGCACGCGGAGAGGACACCCAGCGACAGTGTTGCGACCGCGGCCAGCGCGAGCAGGCGGCGCGACTTGTGGAAGGACTGAGACACCTTGTCTGAACCTTTCTTCGGCGTCCGCGGCCGGAGCCTTGTGATGAGCGGACGAACGAGGTGGTGCCGGAGTCCGAGTCTCCGGATGTGACGACTGTCACGCATTCATAGAACTAGCACGAGCCAGTCCCTGTCAAGGCTTTGTACTGACATTCTCTCAGCATGCGCTGTGTTAGAGCGTCCACAATGACTAGCACGTGCTAGACGATCCTCGAATTTGGCACCGAGAATGGGCGGCCATCTGAGACACTCAGCACCATGCCGCAACGGTCGACCGAGATGGAGTCGCACCTGCGTGGCTTCCTCGTGGACCGCAGCAGTGCGGTGCCGTTGCACCACCAGGTCAGCCAGCATCTCGAGCTGTCCATCCAGTCAGGCGACATCCCGCACGGCAGTCTCCTGGGAAACGAGGTGGCACTCGCCAAGCTCCTGGGCTTGTCGCGTCCGACCGTGCGCCGTGCGATCCAGCAGTTGGTTGATAAGGGACTGGTCGTCCGGCGGCGCGGTGTCGGCACGCGAGTCGTGCAACCGAAGGTCCGGCGGTCCCTCGAGCTGACCAGTCTCCACGACGACCTGACCCGCAGCGGCCGCGTTCCGACGACCGACGTCATCACACTGGACCAGGTCGCCGCTCCCGCGGACGTCGCGGGTCTCCTCGGCGTGCCTCCTGGCGACCGGGTCGCGCGTCTGGTCCGGCTCCGCCGAGCTGAGAGTCGCCCGATCGCCAAGATGACCAACTACCTGCCGTCCAAGGTCGGGGAGTTCGAGCCCGCCGATCTCGAGGAACGCGGGTTGTACGACCTGTTGCGCCAGCGCGGGATCCACCTGCACTCCGCGACGCAGATGATCGGTGCCCGCAACGCCACCGCAGCCGAGGCCCGGTTGCTCGCTGAACCGCGCGGCGCACCCTTGCTCACCATGGAGCGGATCACCTACGACGACCGCGGCGTCGCCGTCGAGTACGGCACGCACGTCTATGCCGCGAGTCGGTACAGCTTCGAGATCGACCTGTTGGCCCCGTGACCGCTCCCCCGGCCGACCAGCGCCGTAGCGACGGGCCCCGACAAGGGATCCTGGTTCGGAGCCGGTGACAGGAGTCGAACCCGCGACATCCTCATTACAAGATCGATCCGGGGTTCCGGACGACGGTCAAGGCACCGTGTTCTGAGCGTGGATCGGGACGGTTGGTGAGGGCTCGTCAGAGGCGTTTTTGCACGAGCGGGGGCACGTGAGGGGCACGGCCAGATGACCGGATGCGATCCGGGCGTCCGAACAAGGCACATCACCCGCCGCTGCACACCGCCGCTAGTTGGCTCACGGACGTCCGCTGATGCCGATGCTCTGGCCCTCCAGCGCCTACGAGTTTCGCGACGCCGGTATGGCACCGATCTGCTGCATCACCCCGAGGAGGTCGGGCTGGGCCCGTTCGCCGACGATTCGGCCGTCGGTCAGGTAGTAGAAGTTCATGGCCTGCACCGAGACCTGGTTGCCGGTCGCCGGGATCCCGAAGAACTCACCGTCGTGAGTTCCCCGCATGGTGAACCGCGCGGCAACAGTGTCACCCTCAGAGACCGTCTCCTCCAGCGTCCACTGGACGTCCGAGAAACCGCTGCGCATCATCTCGAGGACTTCCATGTACCCGCCGGGCCCGTGCAGTGGTTCCGGATGGCTCGGCGCGTGGAACACCGCGTCCGCAGAAATGACCTCGGGAGCGAGGTCCTCGTTGGCTGTGTTGATGAACTCGACGAAGCGGTTCATCACTGACTCGGACGGCAGCGATGGCATC
>Ga0136846_1210807_pt1 | contig 17063 bp, 11 predicted proteins | sample HopSoiMetagenom2_FD_96841 | JGI IMG/M metagenome (GOLD analysis project Ga0136846, IMG submission 96841) | Grasslands soil microbial communities from Hopland, California, USA - 2 Assembly 2016 (version 4) | ecosystem: Environmental > Terrestrial > Soil > Grasslands | place: USA: Hopland...
AGCTCTTTGCAAACCTCGACCTCGACCGGCAAGCCGTGCGTGTCCCAGCCGGCTTTGCGTTCGCATAGATAACCGCGCATCGTCTTGTAGCGCGGAAAGAGGTCCTTGATCGCCCGCGTCAGGCAGTGGCCCGGATGCGGCATGCCGTTGGCCGTCGGCGGGCCTTCATAGAAGACGAACCGACCGACATTCTTGCCGCGCCGCTGCTCAACCGATTTGTCAAAAATGCCGCGCTCTTTCCAAAAGCGCAGCACCTCTTCTTCTTGACGCGGCAGATTCGCGGAAGCGCTAACGGGTTGAAACATGTTCCAGAACGTTTCAAGTTCCACGTTCCAAGTTTCAAGTTGGACGTCCTTAACGTGAAACTTGGAACTTGTAACTTGAAACTAATTCCTAGTCCTCATCGTCGCCCGCTTTCTTCTTACCCTTCTTTTTCTTCTTGCCGCCTTCTTCCGGCTCTGCCTCGGCCTCGACTTCCTCGACCGGCGGCTCTTCGGGCTCGGCATCCTCATCGACGAAATCGCCCATCGCCGTGACGTCGGCCTCTTCATCCTCGGCCAGGTCTTCGTCCGTCAGCTCCTCGAACTCCGACAACTCGTACTCGTCCTCGAGCTCCTCCTCGAAGTCGTCGTCGAACTCGTCGTCAAAATCCTCTTCGTCGAAATCGTCCATTTCGCCGGGCCCACGCTCCGGCTTGGCCGGCGGGCGCGGAACCTCTTGACGCGGCTCAAGACTCTCGTCGGCGTCATCGTCATCGTCATGGCTGCCAGCGCCGGAACTACTCTTCACAAATTCCCCCCCGAAACGCCCGCCCGGCAGGCGAAAAACGATTTGCTAAAAGACGGTCCTAATTAGTCGAGTGGCCGGCGGCTGTCAAGGAACCGTCAATTGCACCACTTGCAGCACCTGCCACGTTTCGCCATTATAAGGAGCTTCCCCGAAATTGTGGCGGCTGTTGGCAGCCGCGGAAGGCGTTTTCAGTCCTGGAGTTAGTTTTCGCATGGCCCGTTACAACGGTCCCAAGGCGCGGATCAATCGCCGCCTGGGCACGCTCATTTATGAAACCGCCGGCGCGGCCCGGGCGCTGGAGCGCCGCGATAACCCCCCCGGCATGCATGTTAAGGGCCGCAAGCTCTCCAACTGGGGCTTGGCCTCGCAGGAAAAGCAGAAAATCAAGCATTACTACGGTCTGCTTGAGAAGCAGCTCCGGCGCTACTATCACCAGGTGGCTTCGAAAAAGGGCAACACGGGCGAACAGGTTCTCTCCCTTTGTGAGCGGCGGCTAGACAACGTCATTCGCCGCTCCGGCCTGACCAAAACCCGGCCTCAAGCCCGGCAGGGAATCGTACACGGCCATTTTTACGTCAACGGCATCAAGGTCACGAGCCCTAGCTATCAACTCCGTCCGGGCGACGTGATCACGATCCGGCCTAAAGAGGCGATTTACAACCTATACAAAGCCGCGGTCGGCGATGGCAGCAACCAGCAGACACCCGATTGGATCACGTTTGATTCCGAAACGCTGAGAGCCACGATGGTCGGCCTGCCCGGCCCCGGCGATTTTAGCCTGCCGGTCGATGTGAATATCGTCGTCGAGTTCCTGGCGCGGTAAGTGGGGCAGGTTTCCAAACCTGCCATTCGGACGGGCTGTCCCTCGGTACAATCCAAGCGACGCCTCTTTTCGAGGCGTCGCTTTGTGTTTCTTGGCGATCGATGCCTTTGAACCGCGACCACCGGTCGCGGCTTTGTTATGCACTCATCCATCGTGGTTCTTGGCGGCGGTCCAGGTGGTTATGCCGCGGCGTTTCTGGCAGCTGATGAGGGACTGGAAGTCACCATGGTCGAGGCTGATCCGCGACTGGGCGGCACATGCCTCTTGCGCGGCTGCATTCCATCGAAAGCTCTGCTGCACGTGGCCCGCGTGATTGCCGAAGTCGATGAACTGCGTCACGACTGGGGCGTCGTTTATCCGCCGCCCAAGCTCGACATCAACAAAGTCCGCGAGCGGAAAGAAAAGGTCATCACGACGCTTACGGGCGGACTGAAGCAGCTCGCAAAGCGCCGCAATGTCAAAGTGATCCACGCGCGCGGCGTGTTCGAGAACAGCACCACGCTGCGCCTCGAAGGCGACGATCCATCAATTGGATCGGATAAAACGCTGACGTTCGATCACTGCGTTCTCGCAACGGGCTCGACCCCCGCCATGCCACCGGCGTTCAACATTGGCTCCGATCGCGTGATGGATTCGACCGGCGCTCTCTCCTTGGCGGATTTGCCTGAGTCGCTGCTGGTGATCGGCGGCGGCTACATCGGCCTGGAAATGGGCAGCGTCTATGCCCAGCTCGGCTCGAAGGTCAGCGTGGTGGAGTTGCTCGACGGCCTCTTGCCGGGCGCGGACCGCGATCTGGTCAAGCCGCTTCATAAACGGCTGAACACGCTCTTCCACGAACGAATCTTCCTGAACACCAAGGTCGGCTCGCTGGGCCTGCGCGGTAACAAGATCGAGGTCGCTTTCGAAGGCCCAGGCAAATTCGGTGCGGAGCAATTCGACCGCGTTCTGGTTTCGGTGGGTCGCCGCCCGAATAGCCGCGGCTTTGGTCTGGAGAATACTCAAGTCGAAATTGACGGCAAAGGCTTTGTCAAAGTCAACGAGCAAATGCGGACAACCGATCCGCACATCCTGGCAATCGGTGATGTAGCCGGGGAGCCGATGCTTGCGCACAAGGCGACTCACGAAGGCCGGGTCGCTGCCGAGGTGCTCGCCGGCAAGTCGGTTGTCTTCGATCGACTGGCCATACCGGCGGTGATCTTCACCGACCCGGAGATCGCCTGGTGCGGATTGACTGAGGAACAGGCAAAAAAGGACGATCGCAAACATGAAGTGGCCATTTATCCCTGGGCTGCCAGCGGTCGCGCGATTGCCCTGGGTCGCACCGAAGGTCTGACCAAAATCCTCGTCGATCCTGACACCGAGCGTGTTCTCGGCGTCGGCATCGTTGGCGCCGGTGCGGGAGAGTTGATCGCGGAGGCCGCGCTGGCGATCGAGATGGGCTGCGAAGTGACCGACATTGCCCAGACGATTCATCCGCATCCGACGCTCAGCGAGACGGTAATGAACGCCGCCGAAGCCTTTTTCGGCACCGCGACCGAAATCTACAAGCCGAAGCGGAAATCGGCTGAATCGGCTAGTTGAGTGGGGCAGGCATTCTTGCCTGCCACGATTGGAACACCGCTGGACGGAAACCTGGCAGACAGGAATGTCTGCCCCACAGATGACCTTCCGCAATCTCGACAGCGGCGTAGAATTACACATAAGCGATGATTTTTGACCGACGATCGTGATTTGAAATCACCTAAGCGCAATACGCTCAATGACCGATCCCGAAACAAGGTCCGACGAAGAAGCCACTGCCGCGACAACCGCCTTGGCCAACGGCGACGGGCCGCACGTGACGCCGGTTCCACCGCAGGATCTCGATCCGATTGAGACTAAGGAATGGCTTGATTCGCTCGAATATGTGCTGAACACAAAAGGCCCCGAGCGGGTCAAGCAGCTTTTGGCCGTGCTCGATCGTAAGGCCCGGCAGGAGGGCGTCGAGCTGCCGTACGCCCTCAATACGCCCTACATCAACACCATCCATCACAGCCATCAGCCGCGGTATCCGGGCAACCGCGAGTTGGAGCGGCGAATCAAGAGCATCATTCGCTGGAACGCGATGGCGATGGTGCATAAAGCAAACAAGCATTTCGATAGCCTGGGTGGTCACATTTCCACGTTCGCTTCGTCGGCGACGCTGTACGAGGTCGGGTTCAATCATTTCTTTCGCGGCCGCGGCGAAGACGGCTATAGCGGCGACCTGATTTACTTTCAGGGGCACGCCTCGCCGGGAATGTACGCCCGCGCGTTTCTCGAAGGCCGGCTGACGGAAGAAAATCTTGAACACTTCCGCCGTGAGCTGGAGCCCGTGCGCGGCTTGTCGAGCTATCCGCACCCTTGGTTGATGCCCGACTTTTGGGAGTTTCCAACGGTCTCGATGGGCCTGGGGCCATTGATGGCCATCTATCAGGCCCGATTCAACGAGTACATCAAAGACCGCGGCATCAAGGACACCAGCGGCCGTAAGGTCTGGTGCTTTGTCGGCGACGGCGAATGCGACGAGCCCGAAACGCTTGGTGCAATTACGCTCGCCGGCCGAGAGCTGCTCGACAACCTGATCTTCGTGGTGAACTGCAACCTGCAGCGGCTCGATGGGCCGGTCCGCGGAAACGGCAAGATCATTCAAGAGCTGGAAGGTCTCTTCATCGGCGCCGGTTGGAACGTGATCAAGGTCATCTGGGGCGATGACTGGGACCCGCTGCTCGACAAGGACGAAAGCGGGCTGCTTGTAAAGCGCATGAGTGAGTGCGTTGATGGCCAATTCCAAAAGTACAAGGCCAGCGACGGCAAATACATTCGCGAGCACTTCTTCGGCAAGTATCCGGAGCTCCTGAAGCTCGTTGAGAACTTGTCCGACGAAAAGCTGCGGAAACTCCGCCGCGGCGGCCACGATCCGGAGAAGGTTTTTGCGGCCTTTCAGGCTGCTATTGAGCACAAAGGCCAGCCAACGGTGATCCTGGCCAAAACAATCAAAGGCTATGGTCTGGGCGAAGCCGGTGAAGGCCGCAACATCGCGCACAACAATAAGAAGCTCAATGAAGAGGAGTTGTACGAGTTTCGCACGCGGTTCGGCATTCCGATTTCCGACGAGGAAGTCGCCAATGCGCCGTTCTATAAGCCGCCGGAAAACAGCGCCGAGATGAAGTACTTGCGTGAGCGGCGCGAAGCGCTGGGCGGCAGCATCCCCAGTCGTCCGACCAAGCAGCCGCGGACGGAAGTGCCGCGGATCGATGACTACAAGGAGTTTCTCGGCGGCAGCCAGGGCAAGGAGATGTCCACGACCATGGCCTTCGTGCGTCTGCTCCGAAAACTCTGCCGCGATAAAAAGATTGGCAAGTTCGTCGTGCCGATTGTGCCCGATGAATCGCGCACTTTCGGCATGGAAGGCATGTTCGCTGAGATTGGCATCTACTCGCACGTCGGCCAGCTCTACGAGCCAGTCGATTCGGAGCAACTCGCAAAGTATAAGGAATCGGTGAATGGCCAGATTCTGGAAGAGGGCATCACTGAGGCCGGCTCGATGTCGAGCTTCTGCGCAGCCGGCACCGCGTACAGCTCGCACGGGATCAACATGATCCCGTTCTTCATTTACTATTCGATGTTCGGCTTCCAGCGGATTGGAGATCTGATCTGGGCGGCTCAGGACATGCGGGCGAAGGGCTTCCTCGTCGGAGGAACGGCAGGCCGCACGACGCTCAACGGCGAAGGACTGCAGCATCAGGACGGCCACAGCCTGCTGAACGCAATCGCGTTTCCAAATGTTCGCGCCTACGACCCGGCTTACGCCTACGAAATGGCGGTCATTGTGCTCGATGGCATGCGACGGCTGTACGAAGAAGGCGATACAGCGATTTACTATCTGATGGCCGGCAACGAGAACTACGTTCATTCGGCGATGCCGCAAGGCGTGGAGGAAGGTATCGTCCGCGGGATGTACAAGCTGAAATCGACCGAGCTGACCGGCGCGGTTGCCAAGGTGAACCTGTTTGGCAGCGGTGCGATTCTGCGGCACGCGCTGCTGGCGCAGGAGCTGCTTGCCGAGCGATATAGAATCGCTTCCACCGTCTGGAGCGTAACGAGCTATACGCAGCTTCGCCGTGATGCACATGCCTGCGAGCGATGGAACATGTTGCATCCGGGGGATCAGCAGCGGTTGAGTTATGTCGAGCGGGCCCTCGCCGGAGAAAAGGGCGTGTTTGTCGCGGCGTCGGACTATGTGCGGGCATTGCCCGAGCAAATCAGCCGCTGGGTGCCCGGCGATTTCTACGCATTGGGTACCGACGGCATGGGCCGCAGCGAAACGCGCGAAGCACTGCGGCGGCACTTTGAGATCGATGCCGAATCGATCGCTCTGGCAACTCTTTATCGACTGAACAAGCAGGCTCAGCTTGACGCGGCGTTCGTGGCAAAGGCGATCCGAGACCTTGGCGTGAATCCGGACAAGATCGACCCGTATTTCGCATAAGCAGCGGCCATGGCAATCGAAGTCAAGCTTCCGAACCTCGGCGATGGCGTGGACACGGGCGACGTCCTTGAGTTGCTCGTGAAAGAGGGCGATATCGTCGCCAGGGACCAGGGAATCATCGAGCTGGAAACGGGTAAGGCCACGCTGCAGGTGCCCAGCTCTGCCGCGGGCAAAGTATCCAAAATTCACGTTCATCCAGGGCAAACGATTCCACCGGGCACGTTGCTCATGACGCTTGAGGGTGCTGAAGCGCCGAGCAAATCTGCGTTTCCGAAGCCTGAAGCGCCGAAAGCGGAGCCGCAAAAGGCCGCCAAACGTCAAGAGCCCGAAAAGAAGGATGTAGCTGCCAAACCCGCCCCGGCGAAAGCCGCGCCCGCCGCAACCACACCTCCAAAACAGGAATCCGCGCTCGTTCCGCCGGTTCCGGCCGAAAGTCCAAGGTCCAAAGTCCAACGTCCAACGTCCGAGCAAATGGCAGAGAGGGCCGAGTCTGCCGCCTCCGTCCCCGAGCCGACGCACGATGGCGGCGGGGTGGCTGCGGGTCCGGCCGTGCGCCGCTTCGCCCGCGAGGTGGGTGTCGATTTGGCGCGGGTTACGGGCAGCGGTCCCAGTGGGCGGATTACACGCGACGATGTGCTGGCGGTCGTGCGGCAATCGAGTCAAACGGCGGCGGCCAAACAGGTGCAAGCCACGGCCCGAGATGCGTGGGGACCAATCCGGCCGGAGAAGATGCCGAAAATCCGTAAGGTGATTGCGGCCAAGATGCACGAGTCGTGGACGACCGTGCCACGGGTCACCAATTTCGACGACGCCGACGTGACGGAGCTGGAGCGGCTGCGTGTGAGCAGCAAGGACGACTATGCGAAGAAAGGCATCAAGCTCACGAGCCTGCCGTTCGTGATCAAGGCGGTAGCGGGGGCGCTCAAGCACCATCCGCTGATCAATGCGTCGATCGATGAAGAACATGATCAGATCATTTACAAGGATTACGTGAATATTGGGATTGCCGTCGATACCGATCGCGGGCTCGTGGTGCCCAGCTTGCGCGGCGCCGACGAACTGAGCATTCCCGACATTGCCAGAGCGCTGTCCCAGTTGTCGGACAATGTTCGAGACGGCAATTTTTCCACGGGTGATCTCCAGGGCTCGACGTTTACGATCAGCAATCTGGGCGCAATCGGTGGCACTTACAGCACGCCGATCATCAACACACCAGAAGTCGCGATCCTGCTCGTGGGTCGGTCACGCAAGATGCCGGTCATCGTCGGGGACGAGGTGGCTGTGCGACTGATGATGCCGCTGTCGCTGGCGTACGATCATCGCCTGGTCGATGGTGCAACCGCCGCGCGGTTCCTCAACGACGTGATCGACTATCTGGAAGCGCCGAGCCGATTACTCCTCGCGCCGTAGGTTATGCTTTAGCATAACTGTCTCAGGCGCTCGTTATGCTGAAGCATAACCTACTGAGATTTGATACTCGTCTTTTGCTCGCTTGTCAGCGTGACGGTGATCGTCGTTTCACGGTAGGGTCGCTCGGTGACCAGCTTTTGCGTTTGATCGATGTCGAGCAGGCGGCCATCTGTAGCGGAAAACTGAATCGTCCCGCTGTGCTGATGTTCTTTGATCGTCATTTTGGAGCCGGTTCCCGGCTGCGCCTTGGCGGTCATGGCGATTTTCGCGAGCCCTTTTTCGTCAATGCTCTGGAGCTCGTACGTCGTTTCGAGGTTGAGCGGGCCGGCGGCTGTCACGCGCTGGCTGGCGACACTCCAGGTATCGCCAGGTTTTACTTTCTTCTCGGGCAGGACGGCGAGCGGGCGCCTTAGCATTTGCTGCAGTCCTTCGTGCGAGGCTGCGTTAGGATTGGTTTTGTCAGTTGCGGCCAGCAAGGTTTTGGCGACGTCGTTGGCCGGCGTGACCGACGTGATCTCGCCATTGGGTTTCATCATCAGCTCAAACTCGGCGCCGATGAGCGGCTTGATCGATTCGGCCAGCTCGCGGGCCTGGCCCGTGGGCCGCGCGGCGGTCGCTGAGTCGTATTCGATCGTGCCCATATCTTGCGTGACCAGCTTTTCGTGAACTTGCTCGACTGTTTGCCGAATCGTGAAGCCGTTGTCCGTGGCAGCGGTTACTTTCCAGGCCAGCTTGAGGGTCAGGCCGATCTTCGTCGTGGCGGATTTGGCGCTGAACGCGACAATTGAGTCCGTGTGTTGCTCAATTTCGACGGTAAACGCATCGCCGGCCTTGAGCTGCCAGCGGAGGAGCGTTTGGGCGTTACAAATCTGCGGCGTGGCGAATACGAGGATGACGATAAATATCTCACGCAGAGGCGCAGAGGCGCGAAGAGGAAGATTGTTCGCGGCTACGCCAAGCCGCCTTTCTCTGCGCCTTTGCGCCTCTGCGTGGTGTTTTTCCTTCATGATTTGTCCCTAAAACGTAATTGTCTGCCCCGGTGAAACGACAACTGGCTCGGCTTTTGTCTGGGCTCGCACGCGCTCTGCCCAATTGTTGGCATCCTGCGCGATTGGTGGCCAGGTGTTGTAGTGCGAGGGAATGACTTTCTTGGGCTTGAGCAGCTTCACGGCTTCTAAGGCGTCGTCGGGGCCCATTGTGAACAGGTCGCCGATGGGAAGGACCGCGACATCAAGGCCGCCACTGCCGATGTGGGCCATGTCGCCGAAGAGGCCCGTGTCGCAGGCGAAGTAAATGCTTTCGCCGCTGGTGAGCTTGAGCAAAAAGCCGCAGGGGTTGCCGCCGTTGGAGCCATCGGGCAGGGAGGAGCTGTGGAAGGCGAGAGTGAGCTTGACTCGGCCGAAGGCCAGGTTGGCGGCGCCGCCGAGATTGCCGCCGACCGTGTTCTTCACGCCGTGATTCTTGGCCAGCCAGGTTGTAATTTCGTAGTTCGACACCACGGTCGCTCCCGTGCGATTGGCGATCTTGGCCGCGTCAGCGACATGATCGAAGTGCCCGTGCGAAACCAGAATGAAGTCCGCGGCTACATCCTTTGCTTTAATCGGTGCCGTGGGCGAGTCGTCGAGGAACGGATCGATGAGCAGGGTGTGCTGCGATGTCTTCAGTTGCCAACTTGCATGGCCGAGCCAGGTGAGGGAGGGCATAGGAAGCAGGGGGTCAGGAATCAGGGTCCAGGAGTCAGGTCAGAATATCGCGCTATGCATCAATGCAACAGCGGCTGGCGTCCTTGTGAATCCGACCAATATTGGCGACAACACATGCTGTCTCCTGTTTCCTGTCTCCTGTTTCCTTGCTGCCATGGATCCTCACTCCCTCACTCGTGAATTGCACGTCAAGAACGACTCGAAGATTGTGATGCTGGTGGCCGATGGGCTGGGCGGATTGCCGATGACACCGGGCGGGAAGACGGAGCTGGAGTCGGCGAAAAAGCCGAATCTCGATGCGCTGGCAAGAATCGGCGTGCAGGGAGCGAGCATTCCTGTCTGTCCGGGCATCGCGCCGGGGAGCGGGCCGGGGCATCTGGGTCTGTTTGGCTATGACCCGGTGAAATACTTGATCGGCCGCGGGGCGCTGGAGGCGACGGGCATCGGGTTTCATATGCAGCCGGGGGACGTGGCCGCGCGGGGCAACTTTTGCACGCTGGACGCGAGCGGCAAGATCAGCGACCGCCGGGCGGGGCGAATTCCGACGGAAGAGAGCGCGCCGCTGGCGATACGATTGCGCGAAGCGAAGGTTCCGGGCTATGAAACGTTCGTCGAACCGGTGAAGGAACATCGATTTGTTGTCGTGTTTCGCGGCGCGGGCCTGGCGGGCAATGTGAAGGACACCGATCCGCAGGCGGTCGGCGTTCTGCCGCTGGCGGCTGAGGCGCATGACGCGGCGAGCAAGAAGACGGCGGAGATCGCCAACCAGTGGATCGCGGCGGCGACGAAGCTGTTGGCCGGGGAGAAGAAAGCCAACGGCTTGACGCTCCGCGGCTTTGCGGGGCGGCCGAATTTGCCGAGTTACGAGGAGGTGTATGGACTCAAAGCAGCGGCGATCGCGGTGTATCCGATGTACAAAGGGCTGGCGCGGCTCGTCGGCATGGAGATCATCGGAAGGGCGCAGAGCTTGAGCGAGCAGATCGACGTGCTGGAGCAGAACTGGAGCAAGTTCGATTTCTTCTTTTTGCATTACAAATACACCGATAGCACGGGCGAGGACGGCACGTTCGAGGCGAAGGTCAAGAAGATCGAGGAGTTCGACGCGGTACTGCCGCGGGTTAATGCCCTCAAGCCGAAGGTGCTGATCGTAACCGGTGACCACAGCACGCCGAGTTATCTCAAGGCGCATAGCTGGCACCCGGTACCGACGCTTTTGGTGAGCGACTGCTGTCGGCCGGACGGCAATACGACGTTCGGGGAGAATACTTCGATTCGCGGCGGGCTGGGGCATTTCAAAGCGAAGTATCTGATGACGCTGGCCTTGGCGAATGCCGGGCGGCTGACGAAGTACGGGGCTTAATGAGAGGCTGTGGAATTTTTCGCCAGCCCTACCAGTCGCGTGGCGAAAAAATCGGCGCCTATTCAGCTGATGTCCATGTCCGAAGTCCTTCTGTGATGAGGTTTTGCGGCTTGATGCCCCGGCGAATGGCGGCCGAATTATTCGCCAAAAAGATCGAACTCCTGGGGAGGTGGCGAATATTCCCAATTTGCAGCTGCAAGTTGCACTCAGGCTTAGACTAGTCGGCAGATCGGACGTGGCGAATAAATCGGATGCTGGCGGGAAGCGCATGCGAGCCGGTTTCGTTCCATTACAGTTAACCAAGTTTTCAAAGAGCGATGGCGTAGCCGGAGCTTGCGCCCCCGCGCGAGGCGGTTGGCGGATTATACACGAGGGTTTTGAATTTTTCGATCAAATGTGAACAAATGATTCAATTTTAGCTAACGCAACCTCCTGGCACTGCGGTATTTGCAACTATTCTCGAGAAAATGTGCACGATTTTGGGCTTTCTGGAGGTTCGAGGTGGCAGATTGAACCGGAGTGCCAATAATGCGGGTGTGGAAGGCGAATTGCGAAGAGAGAAGCGTGGCGGTGGTTTCCGGGGCCAAGTTTGGTCCCGGCTAAGAAATTGGAATGTGATTTATGATTCAAGCCGCTCGGGACCATCATGCGGATGGCAATGAAGCCATGTATGAGCTGAGCCATCGGCTGCCGATGGCGGCGTATCACGCGACGGAGCGGTGGCAGCCGGAGCGTATCGGGGCGATGGCCCTGTATTGCAGCGACGGGCGATGGGGCGAGGCGTTCGACGAGTTTTGCCATCGTCATTTGCAGATTCCGCGCTATGATCGCTGGGCCATGCCGGGCGGGCCGGCGTGGCTGGCGGGGCCGCCGAATGATCCGCTCGTGCAGGCAGCCAAAGTGCAGCTCGATTTTCTGGTGAAGGCGCATGAGCTGGAAAAGATCGTGCTGATCACGCATTTTGGCTGCGCGTGGTACGGCCAGAAGCTGAAGCAGTCGGCGGAAGAGTGCCTCGAGGCACAGTTCAAGGATGTCGAACGGGCTGCGGCGACGCTGCGCGGATGGTATTCAGGTCTGGCGGTCGAAGCGTATCTGGCGATGCGGTTGAATGAGTGGCTGTCGTTTCATCCGATTGAGCTGCGCGGTGGAAGACCGGGTTGGTAGCTCTTTGGCGTAGTTACCGTCCACGGACCAAACGCAGAGGCGCAGAGACGCAAAGACGGCAAGATAAACAAAATGAGCGGCGCGAGGCGTATGTGCGACATGGCCACACTTCACCGCTAGTCAGGCCCTGACAGAGTCAGGGGCCTACTTTGCGGACTTGCGGCGCGGCCGTTGTTTATCGGAGACGCTGCGGATGATGAGCTTGCCACGTCCGCTGGCCCGCAAGGGCGTCTTCGCCTGTTGGATTGCGGCAGCAATCAAAGCTTCCACATCGGGGCGGGCCAGCTCAGTAGCCGACTCAAGACGAATGAAGCGCGTCTGCTTGCCGGAGCCGAGGAGGATTTTCTTGGGATCGGGGAGCCTGGCACCGTGAAGGAAGCAGAGGCCGACACCATTTGCGGCGGCGGCGACGGAGAGGATCGCGTCAGATGGTCGCTCCGTCGGGGAATAGCCGATGACGAAGAAGTTGTAATTGTCGTACACCATTTCGTAGGCGGTAGGAAGCCGCTTACGGAGCGCCTTGCGGACGGCACGGATCAGGGTTTGGTGCGGCGGATCGAATTTGGCGATGAAGCGCTTAAGCTGTGTTTCCGTGTCACAGTTGTCTGTCTTGGTCTTCATCCGAGGCGGGGCAGTTAACCGTGCGCTGGCCCTGACGGCGTCAGGGGCCTACTTTGTCAGGGCCTAATTGTGAGGCGGCGGCGGGGTTGACGCCGGAGGGAGAGATTTCGACGGCGGGCTGGCCATTTTGTTTGTGGTGGACGGAGCGGCCGAGGACGGCTTCGATCTCGTGCTCGTCGAGCTCTTCCTTTTCGAGCAGCCGCTGGGCCAAGTCATTGAGTTTTTGACGCTGGCTGGTGAGCAGATTGGAGGCGCGGTTGGACTGCTCACGGAGGATGCGGGCGACCTCTTCGTCGATCAGCTCCATCGTGTGCTCACTGAACTGGCGCTGCTGGTGGATCTCGCGGCCGAGGAAGGGGTCGTCGTCGGAAAGCTTGTAGCTCACGGGTCCGAGGCGGTCGCTCATGCCCCAACTCATGACCATGCGGCGGGCCATGCCGGTGGCCCGCTCGAGGTCGTTCTCGGCGCCGACGGTCGTTTCGTCATAGACGAGCTTTTCGGCGGCGCGGCCGGCGAGGAGAACGGCCAGATGATCGCGGAGCTCGGGCTCGGAAATGCTGAGGCGATCTTCGGAGGGGAGCGTCTGCGTGCTGCCGAGCGAGCGGCCGCGAGGAACGATGGTGACTTTGTGGACGCGGTGAGCTCCGGGCAACTGCCAGGCGAGGATGGTGTGACCGGCTTCGTGATAGGCGGTTTTTTCCTTCTCTTTGCCGCTGAGCACTTCCTCGCGCTTGGGGCCCATGAGGATTTTATCGCGAGCGTGGTCGAAGTCGGCCATTTCGACGACGGACTTGTTGTTGCGGGCGGCCCAGAGAGCGGATTCGTTGACAATGTTGCGGATGTCGGCGCCGGTCAGGCCAATCGTGCCGGCGGCGAGGGTTTCGAGGTTCACGTCGTCGGCCAGCGGCACATCGCGGGTGTGTACCTTGAAGATTTCGACGCGGCCTTTTTGGGTCGGGCGGCCGACGGTGATATGCCGATCGAAGCGGCCGGGGCGGAGCAGGGCCGGATCGAGGACGTCGGGGCGATTGGTGGCGGCGAGCACGATGACGAAATCGGTCTGCGTGAAGCCGTCCATCTCGCTGAGGATTTGATTGAGCGTTTGCTCGCGCTCGTCGTGTCCGCCGCCCAGGCCGGCGCCGCGCTGGCGGCCGACGGCATCGATCTCGTCGATGAAGATGATCGCCGGGGCGTTTTGCTTGGCGGTGTTAAACAGATCACGCACGCGGCTGGCACCGACGCCGACAAACATCTGGATGAATTCAGAGCCGGTGACGGAATAGAAGGGCACACCCGCTTCACCGGCAACGGCGCGGGCCAGCAGCGTCTTGCCTGTGCCGGGCGGACCGTTGAGCAGGACGCCCTTGGGCACTCGGCCGCCGAGCTTCTGGAATTTTTTGGGATTCTTCAGGAACTCGACAATCTCCATCAGGTCGGCTTTGACACCTTCGATGCCGGCGACATCTTTGAAGGTGACGCCCTGGCGGGCGCCTTCGTAGCGGCGGGCGGGGCTTTTTCCAAAGCCGGAGAGGAAACCGCCGCCGAGCATCTGGTTTTGCTGGCGGCGGAGCCACATCCAGAACATGACGAACAGGCCGAGGGTGAGCGTCATGCCGATGGCAAAAATCCATAGCGTGGGCTCGACCTGGACGGAGAAGTCGTAGCGGGCGCCGCTTTCTTCCAGCAGCTTTGTGAATTCGGGGTTTTCATTGGCCCGGTCCGGAATCGTGGCCATGAAGCGGAGGTCGGGCTTCTCTTCGGCTTTGGCGGGCGTCTTCTTATCAGCCGTCTTCTTGTCCGACGGGGTTTTTTTTTCGGCGGATGGCTCGGCGGGAGCTTCGCTTTCCGGCGATTTTGGATTTTGGATTTTGGATTTTGGATTGGGCTCGGAGGGCGCTTCGCCCTCGCGTTTGGCTTTTTCGGCCGGTTTTTCAGAGGTGGTTTCCGGAGCGAGGGGCTGCTTGAACTTGCCGATGGCGTAGCGCGTGAAGATGTCCACTTCGGCAACATTCTTGGCTTTGAGCTGCTCAAGAAACTGCTGCGTCGTAATCCTGCGCGGGCCGCTGCCGAGGATGTAGAGATAGCCGGCGATGATCGCCAGAATCAACAGCGGAACGACGAGACCCGGGCCCGTGAATCGGCCAGGCGTCTTCTGCTCATCGGACGAGAGACTGTCCTGGTCGTTCTGGGGCATTGGTGAATGGCGCGTTGGTGGTGTTGGTCTATTTTATCTGGACGGGGGCGAGGGGATAACCCCATGAGTGCAGCGGGCAGGGAGCAAGATTAAGAGGAAGACTAGGATTAGGACGAGGAGGAGGAGCAGGATAAGGATGAGGATTTTGACGAGGGGTTCCTGTTGAGCGCGAGCCAGTAGAACTCCGCTTCAATCGGTGAAATATGAGGCGGCAGACGCGCCAGGAGGGAGTCGAGGGTTTGGGGAGCGCCGTTGGCCATGAGGCGTTCGAACGTCGCCTGTTGCTCGCGCGTGAAGATCCAAGACAACTGGCACTCTTCGCCGGCATGTGCGGCGGCGAGGAGGTGTTGAAGGACAGCGGCTCGATCCAGAGCACGAATTTGCTGGCATTCGTCGAGCGAAAATCCGGCGGCAAGGACGCGCCAGGTCCAGTAGTGCGGCGGTCGGCCGAGCGGCGCTGAGCTCGTAGTGGCGTCGATATCAGGCGGAACGTCGTCGCTGGCGGCGAGGAAAGCATTCAACTCGTCGAAGTCGTCGGCGGAGATTTTCGCTGGAGACGCTGGCTCGGGCGACGGTTTGGTGATCGGCACGGTATTGCTGCGCCGCGGCTGAGCAGAAATGGCCCGAAGGCGAAGCAAAAGCTGGTTGTCGAGCGGCAGCGGTTCATCCAATTCGGCGCCCATCATGATTTCTTCGCCACGCGGTGTGAGGCGGACGAGTGGGCGGTGAGGACGTTCTTCGACTTGCTGCAGCAGGCGGGCGGAGAGCAAAGCATCGATGAAGCTGCCGGCTTGCGATTCGTTGAGGCCCGACAGAAGGCCGAAGGTGCTGAGGGAATTCAGCTTGTACCTGGTGAGCTCTTTGGCCTTCGAGCCAACGAGCATGCGGGCGATCATCTGTTTGCCGAAGCGGCCCTTCGTGCGGGCAACGCCGGAGAGGACGATGCGGACGGCGGTGAGGAGGTGGGATGACGATGCGGACAGGCCGGCAGGGGGCGGTGAGCCGGCGCAGGGTGCGCCTGGCGGTCCCACCCTACTGGTTTTGCAGTTGTCGCAGGCGCCGCAGGTGTGCCAGCTAGGATCGCCAAAGTAGTCGAGAATTTCGAGCTGGCGGCAGTGGCGGGTGGTGGCATAGCGGATCATGGCGTCAAGCTTGGCGTATTCGGCTGCTTTGCGGCGCAGCTGCTCGTCAAAATCGATGCCGAGCTGAGCGAAGGGCTTGTTGCGCTCCAGCATATGGACGGCGCGGCCGCGGAAGGGCGGCACATAGTCGAATGCTTCCAGCTTTGACAGCTCGCGGAGGGCGCGGGTCAGAGCCGCGGCGTCGATTTCCGCGGCCTGAGTGATTTGGCGCGGGTTGAAATAGACGCGCTCGAAGCGCTGACCGCCGACACGGCGCTCGATCGCCTGCAGGACGCGGCGCTGGACCTTGGCTTCCCTGGGCAGCAGATCGACGAGCGTGGGCAGGTCGCTGTCAATGCGCACGGCGGCCATATTCTGGCGGGAGTCGAGGCGTTCGAGGGCTTTGCAGTTTTCGAGGAGCTTTTCGCAGGCGGCGACGCCGTCGCTGCGGATCGGGAGGTTGAGCGAAGCGCGAATCTCGTCGAGCGTCAGCTCGATCGGATCATCGGGAATGGCGCGCAGGAAGTCGTACACCTCGGCGACAATTGCCGGCTCGGGATAGCCACTCTCAATAAAATACTCCTGGATGCGGCGATCGCGATGGGCAAAGAGAAGCAGACATCGCGAAGGCAGGCCGTCGCGGCCGGCGCGGCCCGCCTCCTGGTAGTAGGCTTCGAGCGTGCCGGGAATGTTGTAGTGGATGACGAACCGCAGGTCGGATTTATCGATGCCCATGCCGAAGGCGTTGGTGGCGACGATGATCGGTGTCTTGCCGCTCATGAACTCGTCTTGCACGCGGCGGCGGTCGTCGGCTTCGAGGCCCGCGTGATAGAGATCGACGCGGCGGCCGGCGGTGGCGGAAAGGAGCGGCACAAGCTGCTCGCAGCCTTTGCGGGTGGCGGAATAAATGATGCCGGCACCGGGCGTCGCCCGCAGGAAGTCGATCAGCAACTGGTCGCGGTTCTGGTCGTTGGTGGCTTGCTGAACCTCGAAGTTCAAATTGGGGCGTGAGAAGCCGGTAATAAAGGTTTTTGGGTCGCGGATTTGAAGCTGAGCGACGATGTCGGCACGCACGTCTGGCGTGGCGGTGGCGGTGAGGGCGATGGTTTGCGGATTGTTGAGCTGGCGGCGGAGGCGGCCGAGGCGAGCGTAATCCGGCCGGAAATCGTGTCCCCATTCGCTGATGCAGTGGGCTTCATCGACGGCCAGAAGCTGCAGCTTCGTTTCGCGGAGCTTTTCCAGAAATAACGAGCTGCGGAGGCGCTCGGGCGCGATATAGACGAGGTCGTAGCGGCCGGCGGCCATGTTCTCGATGCGCTCATAGGCTTCGGCCGGCGCCAGGGAGCTGTTGATGAAGGTAGCGGAGAT
>Ga0136846_1218831_pt1 | contig 17063 bp, 17 predicted proteins | sample HopSoiMetagenom2_FD_96841 | JGI IMG/M metagenome (GOLD analysis project Ga0136846, IMG submission 96841) | Grasslands soil microbial communities from Hopland, California, USA - 2 Assembly 2016 (version 4) | ecosystem: Environmental > Terrestrial > Soil > Grasslands | place: USA: Hopland...
CAGCATCATGGTGATGTCGCTGTTCGCGGTATGGGCGGCGATTCACGGCCATCGACCGTTCGACGCCAGCTCCGCAGCGGCGAATGCGCTGTCGGTCCAGCTCTTTTTGATTGTGACGGCGATTCCCCTGCTCGTGATCGGCGCGGTGATCGCCGAGCGTCAGCATGGCGAACAGGCCCTGCGCCGCTCCGAGGAGCGGTTTGCGGTCGCATTTCGGTCCAGTCCGGATGCGTTACTGATCGCGCACCGCAGCGATGGCCTGATCGTCGATGTGAACGCGCAGTGGGAGCGAATGTTCGGGTACTCACGAGTGGAGGCCGCGGGGCACTCGGCGGCCGAGCTGCGCCTCTTTCTCCACAGCGCCGAGGCCACCCGGTTCACGGCGCGACTGGCGTCGCATGGCGCCGATGAAGTCGAGCTGTTGTTGCGCTCCCGGCGCGGCGCGGTCTTTCGCGCCGTGGTGACATCACAGACGGTCGTCATGATGGACGAACCCTGCGTGCTGGTCGTGATTCGCGACATCACCGAGCGGCGGCGCGCGGAGGCCGAGCTGCAGACGCAGCGTACCGAGCTGGCGCACCTCAGCCGTGTCGCGTTGCTGGGTGAGCTATCGGCGGCGTTCGCGCACGAGCTGAACCAGCCGCTCGCCGCGATCATGTCGAACGCCCGCGCCGGCCAGCGGCTCATGGCGCGCACGCCGCACGATATGCTGGAAGTCCGCGCCATTCTCGAGGACATCGTCGCCGACGACCGGCGCGCGGGCTAAGTGATCCGCCGGATGCAGGCGCTGCTGCGACGCGGCGAGCTGCAGCTCCAGCCCATCGACGTTAATGAAGTCGTTCAGGAAGTCGTCGAGCTTCTACATAGCGAGCTGATCCGGCGCGAAGTCCTCGTTCACACCGCGCTCGCGCCGGCATTGCCGCGCGTCCCCGCCGATCGCATTCAGATGCAGCAAGTCTTAATGAATCTGTTGTTCAACGCGTGCGACGCGATGGCGGATCAGCCCCGCGAGGGACGCAGCGTGTCTATTGTCACGAGCGGCACGCTGGGGGCCGTGCGGATCTCCGTCGCCGATCAGGGGACCGGAATCGCGGAAGGGAATGAGGAACGGGTGTTCGAGCCGTTCTTTACCTCGAAGCGGCACGGCCTGGGCCTCGGTCTCGCCATTTGTCGCACGATCGTCGCGGCGCACGGCGGGCGGCTCTGGGCGGTCAACAACGCCGGCCGCGGCGCGACGTTTCATCTCGTGTTACGTCGCAACGGGGACGATACCTGGGGAGCCGCGTGAGGCGGCATCGTTACCCTTAGGTCCGATAGTGTGGCTCCCCGGCGCGGCGCCACACTCTGCACGTGCTAACCCTGCTTCTCGCCGTCGTGACACTCACCGCGCGCGCTCAGGACCCGGTCCAACCGCAGGCCGATAGCGGCCGAAAGCCGGCGGCGGCACCGGCGCCGGATAGCGGCCGGTTTCGCATCACGCCGTTGCTCGCCCCCGCCTACAACCCCGAGATGCAGTTTCTGATCGCGGGCGGCGTCCTGGTGTCGTGGAAATCGGGGCTGAATCCCCTGCGCGTGCAGCGTTCGACGTTGTCGTCGACGATCTCTTACTCGACGACCGGCGCGATCAACGTGAGCACATCGCTGTCGTCGTTCTGGCACGAAGACAAGCTGCGGATCAATGCGGATGTCGCGTACAAGGACATGGCCGATAACTACTGGGGCGTGGGATACGACGCTGCGGTCGATCCGTGGAATGGCGATGGGACCACGCACTACCATCGCCAATGGTTCAAGCTCGCGCCGCGCGTCGTCTGGGGCGTGGCGAAGCACCTGCTGGTCGGTGGCGCGGTCGAATGGAATCATACGATCGCGACCGATGTGAATCCCACGATGGCCGCGGACTCCGACTACCTCCTGCATGGCAACGACATCAAAAACAATGGCATCGGGGGGGTGATCCAGTACGACAGCCGCGACGTCGCCGCGAACGCATGGACGGGCACATACGCCGCGTTGACGGCAATGTCGTTCGGCGGCTTCATGGGCGGGGACAATTCCTATCAAACCTACCTGCTCGATTTCCGGCATTACCGCACGCTGGGCCGCCACGGCCGGACGCTGGCGTGGCAGCTCAAGTCCCGCATCGGCGCGCACGACATCCCGTGGACCGAATTGTCGCTCGTGGGGACCGGCTATGACCTGCGCGGCTATGTCGAAGGGAGATTTCGGGATCGGGCGACGTTGATCGGGCTCGTCGAATTCCGCCAGATGTTCACGCGCAGCGACGGCGCGCTCTCGCGTCACGGGTTCGTCGTCTGGACTGGAGCCGGGGCGCTGGGGGCAGATCTCCCTCATCTCCGCGGCATTATTCCCAACGGGGGTGTGGGATACCGCTTCGAGCTGCAGCCACGCTCCAACGTCCGGATCGATATCGGCGCGGGCCGCCACTCGAGCGGCGTCTACTTCAACTTCACCGAAGCGTTCTAAACACCTTCGAAGGAGTCCCATGCTCGCCACGCTTCTTATGCTCGCCGCCTTGCAAGCTCCAGCGCCGGACACCTCGCTCGAAAGCGCCCTCGCACTCGCGCGCACCGACATCCGGGCGAACAAGGCCGCCCTGATCGGCCGTGCCCTGGCGCTGCCGGATTCCCAGGCGCAGGTGTTCTGGCCCTTGTATCGCGAATTCGAGGCCGAGACGGCGAAACTGTGGGATGAGCGCATCAAGCTCGTCCGCGACTATGCCGCGGTGTACGACACGCTGAGCGACACCAAGGCACGCGAGTTCGTACAGCGGGCGTTCGACATCGACGAGCGGCGCGTGAAATTGAACCGCTCCACCTACAAAGCCATGTCGAAGAAGCTTCCCGGCAGGACCGTGGCGCACTTCTTCCAGGTGGATGGATTTCTCAGCCGCGTGGTGGAGCTGAAAGTGTTAGCGGCGCTCCCCGAGGTACGATAGGAAGCGCCGCTAGCAGGTTGCCGCTACCGGTCGGTTATCTGCGAACCGCGAAGCCGATATCGACGGAGAGCCAGCTCTGGTACGGCGCGTCGCCGGCCGCCAGCGCATAGTTGTATCGGACGGCGGTGTAGAATGACTCGTACTGCAGATTGCCCGCCATCGGGATGGTGAAGCCCAGCTCGGGGGCGACGCCGACGTGCCAGTTATTGTCCGTTATCCGCCACAGCCCCACGTCGACGCGACGATCGATGTAATAGGTACCGGTTTTGACGCCAAGGAACGGGCGCGCATGGCCCGCTGCACCGAGATAGTGGTGCGCCGAAAGCAGGATCGAATACGCATTGATATAGCGGAACTGGTACCCCGTCAGATCGGCTTGATCTCCGCTTTGCGTCCCGAACCCTTGCTCATTCATGGCATTCCAGCCCAGGCTCACTCCGAACGAGTTGGTGCCCTTGATCTGCCGCCATTCGAGGCCGAGTCCGCGGAAGCTGTAGTCGCTCACGAACTCTTTGCTGTTCTGCATCGGCGACGCCATGCTCCACGTCAAGCCGAACCACTTACTCTGCCCCTGCGCGGCCATCAGGCCCGGCAGCGCAAGCAGCGCGATTGCAACAATGAGTGTACGGATTCGCATGGCAGTCCTCACTGCGTCGAGAGATAAGGGGACTGGACGAACGCTTGCGCGATGTTGCTGTTGATCCTCGCGAGGATCTCGCTGTTCGTGCCTTCTAACATGCCGTTGAGGGCAGCGCCCCCAATCGAGCTTGCCTGTCCCGCCTGCGGCGGCGTCACGTCCGGGTCGACGAGCGAAATGAAGATGGTTCCTGATTTGTAGCTCGTGACTACGACCGGAGACCACGGGTAGTACCACGTCGGCGAGGAGGCGGCGCTGTAGCCGTAGGGGCCCCAGTAGCCCCACCAGCCCCAGTACCCCCACCACGGATAGGCCGTCCAGGCCGAGTAGTTGTCGATTGTGATCCCGGAGACCAGGACCACGGCGTCCGCCGTGCCCGTGGCCGGGTTCACCCGCGTGTAACCCATCGACTCGAAGTTGGCCTGGATTTTGGCGAGGATTTGGACGTCGTATTGATGATCGAAAGTGCTGGCCCCGCCTGCCGCGACGCCGATATCGACGATGGAGTCGGGCATGGAAAATGTGTTGTTGACCTGGAAATCGGCGTTCGCAGCGTGGAAGGTGAGGACGACGTCGGTCTGCGAAGCTGAGTCGATTTCGCCCGGGTAGCAGGCCACCCATAAGCTGAGAAAGAGCGCGCCGACACCAATTCGCAGCTTACCAGAGTTCAACCGCATATAATTCTCTCCAAGATTTGATTGGCGTATCATCGACCGATCACTGGGGAGGGGCTATTAGACCTTCGGCCAACCGCACGCGACGCGTACATTACCCGAAGTAACTGCACAAAACGTCATATGTACCCGCCATTTCCCGGGGGGAATCCCTTATTGTCCTAAAGGGCAACAGGGTGCATCTCATCGTACCATCCCGGCAGCCGTACAATCTACCTTGAGCCTATGCCACCAATGCATTGGTTGATTCGTCTTGCGGTATGCACGCTTCTCGGAACGGCGGGCCCCAGCCCCGACGCACTCTCCGTTTCCAGCAGTGCAGGACGACGTGCGTTCATCCAGGCCTCCTCCACAGCACCCCGGCGCGGCACGCTCCTCGAGGGCGCGCTCGTAATCGTGACAGCCGTATTGGTCGTCGGCCTCGTGTTCGAGCGGCGACGCCAACGCCGTGTCGAGCGCTTGCTGCACCAGCGCCTGGATTTCGAGATTCTCGTGTCGGAGTTGTCGGCGAGCATCAACATGCTGGGATCCGCAGAGCGTCCGGCGCTCGTCACGCGGTGGCTGCAGCGACTCGGCGCCTGTCTCGAAGTCGATCGGGTGTCCTTGCTGCCGGCCGCGAACGCCCATCACACCCTGATGCCGCTGGCTTTGGGCTCCGCCTGGGCAACCGCGTCCGCCTATCCCGTCAGCGACTTTTCCGCGCTTACGAGCCTGGTCGCGCGCGGAGTGGTCGTGCGATTCGCGAGTCTCGAGGTCTTACCGCCCGAGCTCGCCAGCGATCGACCCGCGTTCCGGCGCAACGGCGTCGAGGCGGCCGTGTTCGTGCCGCTGCGGCACAACGGCGCCGTGCTCGGCGCCTTGGCGTTGGCCACCAACACGGAGCGGTCGTGGCCCTGCACGCTCGTGGAGCGACTCGAGTTCATCGGTGCGGTCCTGGCGAACACCGTGGCCGCCGCCGGCGATACCGCGACACCGCACCCCGCAGGCAACGGAAACGGGGGAGGAGGCAGCAAACCGGCGACCGTCCCGTTCGACACGCAGCGTGAGAACCGGATCGCCCGCTTCGCGCGGGTGGGCACCCTGGGCGGCTTCGCACTCTCGTTGGCGCACGAGCTGAACCAGCCCCTGTCGGCCATCCTGGCGAATGCGCAGGCGGCGCGCCGCTTCCTCGCGACGGCGGATCCACCAATCGACGAGGTACGTGCCATCATTGACGATATCGATGCCGACGATCGCCGCGCGGGCGAGCTGATTCACGCCATGCGGGCATTGCTGGACAACCGCGAAGTCGAAATGGTGCTGCTCGACCCGAACGACGTGGTGCGCGACGTCGTCCGATTGCTGCACGGAGACTTGCTGCTGCGACGCGTGACGCTGGTCCTCGACCTCGAGGCGACGCTGCCGCAGGTACGGTTCGATCTCGTGCAGCTCCAGCAGGTGCTGCTGAACCTGGTGATGAACGCATTCGAAGCGATGGCCGATACGGCCACCCTCGATCGGCGCCTGATCATTCGCACGCGCGCCGGAGCCGACGGAAACTGCGTCCTCTCCGTCCGCGACGCCGGCCCGGGCATCGCGCCGGACAAGTTCGACCACGTGTTCGAGCAGTTCTTTTCCACCAAACCGGACGGTTTGGGCATGGGACTTTCGATCGCGCGGTCCATCCTGGAGACTCACGGCGGTCGCATCTGGGCGACCAACAATTCCGACGTCGGAGCGACGTTTCACGTCGCGCTCCCCATCGTTTCGAGAAAGGATCACTCATGAGGCAGAGCAGCGCTGTTCGGGCCGTCACCCGTGCTCCGATGCCGTCCGCCGTCCCACACCAAAAAGAGGCCGTGCAGGCGATCTCCGGAGGGCGCGTGCTCGTCGTAGACGATGACGCCTCGGTTCGGAAATCGCTCGACCGGCTCCTCACCTCGCTCGGGTACAAGGTCCAGACCTTTGATTCGGCGCGCGCCTTCCTCGGCCGCCCGCAGACGCCGGTCGAGGGTCCGCAGTGCCTCATTCTGGACATCCGCATGCCGGGGGTCAGTGGGCTCGATCTCCAGACGTCGCTCCGCAGCTCCGGGGCCCACATTCCGATCGTTTTTTCGACGGGCTTCGGGGACGTCGCATCCAGCGTCCGGGCGATGAAGATCGGGGCCGTCGACTTTCTGACGAAGCCGATCGACGAAGCGGAGCTGCTGGCGGCCGTGGAGCGCGGACTCGCGCTCGACGTGGAAATGCGCCGGGTCGATGCCGTAATGGGGACGCTGACGTCGCGACAGGACCGGCTCACGCCCCGTGAGAATCAAGTATTCGCGCTGGTCGTAACCGGCATGCTCAACAAGCAGATCGCGGGACGGTTGGGCACCTGCGAGCGCACGATCAAAGTGCATCGCGCCCGCATCATGAAGAAAATGGAAGCCGGTTCGGTTGCCGATCTGGTACGGATGGCGGACCGGCTGGGTCTCTCGGCGAGCCCGCCGAATCCCGTCGAAGGTTATCGCATGGCGTTGGCCTAAGGTCACATTCGCAGACGTTGCCTTTTGCAGTACCGTGGCCCCATCCCCCGGCCTGGACGGCGCGAGGATGGGGCCCTTCGACATAGGAATGTCCTCTGTCCACCACGACGCAGCAACCGCCGCTCATTGGCGTCATCGACGATGACCCGTCTGTTCTGAAATCGCTGGGCCGCCTGCTACGCGCGGCCGGCTTACGGGTCGTGGCCTTCCCCTCGACGGAGCAGTTCCTGGAGACCCATCCGTCGTGGACGCTCAACTGCCTCGTGCTCGACGTGCATTTCGAGGGGATGAGCGGCGTCGACTTGCAGGCGTACCTGAGCGACACGGGCGTGCATTTCCCGATCGTCTTCATCACCGCCCACGATGATGCCGCGCTGCGAGAGCGCATCGAAGCGACGGGACACGCCTACCTGCGCAAGCCGTTCGAGGAGACCGCGCTGCTCGACGCGATCAATCGCGTGATGTCGGCGGCGAATTCCCGCTAATCGATTGCGCTCACTACCCTAAGGTCTCATAGAGTGACCGCTGGCGCGCGCCGAACATTGCCGGCCATGCATGCACCCCCGGAGCAGCGCAGACCAGTTGAGCCGGCCGCGTGATCCAGGACGTCTCGCAGCCTCGGGTCACGGCGTCGTCCGAGTCGAGCCGCATTGCCACCGAGCTGGCCTCTCGCCGGACCGGCATGTCGTTCCAGCGCACCCGCATGAGCGCCGACCGCACATTGATGTCCGTGATTCGCACATCCCTGTCGCTGATGGCCTTCGGGTTCACGATCGCTCAATTTTTCTCCCGACTCGCCGATTCGGGCGGCGCGCCGGCAGCGCGCAGCTTCGGCACGGCCCTCCTGCTGCTCGGCGTCCTGATGCTTGCTCTGGGGATCTTGGAAAACGTCCGCTTTATCGTGAGCCTGCGCGCCACGCGCATCGAAATGACCGCGGACGGATTGATCCACGGCCAGAGCGCCTTTCCGCCCTCGCTGGTTCTGGTCACTGCCCTCCTGCTCCTCCTGGTCGGGCTCATCGCCATCACGAGCATGGTGTTTCATGTCGGCCCGTTCTAGGGAGCGCTGCCGTCGCACGGCATGGTTGATCGCGTTGCTGTGCGTGATGGCATCGAAGGCCGCCCCGGCGCAGGCACTGCTCGTCCTCCTCTTCGGTGACAAATTCGCGTCAGAAAATGTGCAGGGGGGAATCAAGTTCGACGTCGTCAGCACCACGCTGTCCGGACTTGCGGGCGCGGCGCGCGTGCGCTCGTGGGACCTGGGCGGCTTCCTCGAAGTGAAGCTCAACAACCGGCTGTCGGTCCAACCGGAGTTCACGTTCAAGTCGCCGGCCGGCGCGCAGTCGTTGCCGTTCGTTGGCACCGGCGAGCCCGCCGTCGACAGTGCGTTCGCAGGAGCGACCGCTGTATCGGTGACGCGCACGCTCGGCTACATCACGGTGCCGCTGCTCCTCAAGGTGACGGCCGGTCGTTTTCGAGTCGCCGCTGGCCCCCAATTCGGATATGTCGTGAAGGCGGAAGATCATTACATCGGGACCATCACGCGCAGCAACGATCTCACTTACACCCAGGGGCTGTGGTCACGCGTGAACCATTGGGATGTGGGGGTGAGTGTCGTGGGGGAATTTGCGCTCGCACCCAGTCAAAAGCTCCGCAGCATGCGCATTCGGATCATCTGGTACCACGGCTTCGGTGACGCGCTGTCGGATGCACCGGGCGTGAATGACAGTTTCGGCGTGGGTTTCGGATTGCCAATCGGCGGACCGAGCAGCACGAAGGAATGAAATGCACCCTGATCGCGCTGGCGGCTCTCGTCGTGCCGCTGCGCGCCGCCGCGCAGAACCCCGATCTCGCGCTCTCGCAAGCCGAGCGTGACAGTATCCTCGCGAATTATCATCAGATCTTCCCAATCTGGGGCCGCAAGGCGATCGAGCGGGGGTTCGATCTTCCGACGCCGCTGGGCTTCAATATCGGCGGATTCGGCGCGAACCAGGACCTGCTCATCTCGAACCTGGGTCTCGGATTCAACGGCCCGACGCAGCCGGTCGATTTCATCACGTTCTCCGGAGCCGAAGCGAAGATCACGAACTTCAATGCGCGGGCGGATCTGTGGGTACTCCCGTTCCTCAATGTCTATACGATCATCGGAACGGGCCCGGCGCAGACCACGGTCCACCTCGCGACTCCAGTGCAGTTTACGTCGGTCGCAAAGTTCGAGGGCCAGAACTTCGGACTCGGACTCACGGGCGCGTTCGGGTTCCGCCGCAACTTCGTGGTTGTGGACTACAACCATCAGTGGGCGTTCTCGAGCCTGCTCGACGCGCCGGTGCCCGTGAACGTCTTGAGCATGCGCTACGGCAAGGCCTTTCGCGTCGGCGCCCGCGCGAAGCGGATGCGGACGACGTTTTGGGTCGGCACGATGTTCCAATCACTGAAGAGCGGCACGTCGGGATCGATCAAGCTCGCCGACGTACTCCCGCCCGGGGTGGACTCGCTATTCAACAATTACCAGAGCCAGCCGTGGTACCAGGGACTCACGCCCGGTCAGAAGGCGCTGGTGGACACCTTCGTGCAGCAGCTGCAAGGCGGCCTGGATACCGCCGTCGTGAGCTACAGTCTCAACAAGAAGATCGCGGACCCGTGGAATCTTTTGCTCGGGGGGACCTTCGATGTGGGCCGGCACTGGGGCCTCAGGGCGGAGGTAGGCTTCATCGGTCGGAAGTCGTTCCTCGTGATGGCGAATTACCGGATCGGGATTTAGAACGATGGACCGGGCGCTGGACGTCTTTCGGAACGCGATCGAATGGGCCGCATTGGGAATCGAAGTGCTCGCAGTCGCGATGATCGTGGCCGCCGTCATTCTCCTCACGATTCGACGAGGGACGGTGCGGTATCTCTTCAAGGTGTCGGACGTCGGCGCCGATGAGCCCGACAAGCATCAGCTGGGCAAGGCGCTGCTCCTTGGCCTCGAGCTGCTGGTGGCAGCAGATGTCGTGAAGACCGTCGCGCTCGAGCCTACGCTGACCAATATTGCGATCCTGGGTTTGCTGGTCGTGGTCCGCACGTTTCTGAGCTGGTCACTGTCGGTCGAAATGAAGGGACACTGGCCGTGGCAACACCATTGACTGTCGAGTCCTCCCCTTCCGAGCTGAATCTCATGGCCGGCGATCCGCTGGATCGGGTCCAGCGACGGCTGGGCTTCAAGGGCGGGAACGCCACGAGCCCGGTGCGGGCGATCGTCATCATCCTCGCGATCACCGTGCTGCCGTTGTTCATCATCTCCGCCGTGGAAGGGACGTTGGGCTCGCTGCTCCGCGATCCTCTCATTCTCGGCCGATTGCTGATCACGTTGCCTCTGCTCGAACTCTCCGGCGTACCCATTGCGCGCGCCGTGGCGCGCGCGGTGCAACGCTTTCACGCCGAAGAGCTGGTGACGGCCGAGGACCAGCCGCGTTTTGACGCGACGATCGCCGCGGCGGTGCGGATGCGCGACTCGGTCCTCGCGGCGGTCCTGATTGTCGTCATCGCATTCGGTATCGCACTCGTCGGCGGGCGCGACGCGACGCTGTCGTACGTGCTCGGCTGGGCGCACCGGGACGGCGCTTTGAGTGCCGCGGGATGGTGGTACGTCCTCGTGTCTATCGCCGTATTCCACCTCGTGCGCCTGCGCTGGCTGTGGCGACTACTCGTGTGGTGGCGCTTCCTGTTCGGCGTGGCTCGAATCCCGTTGCGGCTCATGCCGTCGCATCCGGACCGTTCCGGCGGAATCGGGTTTTTGTCGACGACGGTCAATGCGTTCGGGCTGCTCCTCTTCGCCCTCTGCGTCGGGTTTGGGTTTGACTTCCGCGCCCTGATCCTGAGAGGCGGCGAGAGTCTCCATTCGCTCACCATCGCCATGGTCGGTGTCCCGCTTCTCCTCATGGTGTGGATCGCGGCGCCGCTCATCTTCTTCTTGCCGCAGCTCGATGTGGCCAAGAAGCGAGGGAGGTCGGACTACGCGGTCCTCGCCGCGCGCTACGTGCGCCGCTTCGACGCTCGGTGGCTCGGTCCCGACGCCGACGACACGCAGCTCCTCGGCACGAGCGATCTGCAGTCGCTGGCTGATCTCGCGAACTCCTACAGCGTCGTCCGGGAGATGCGCCACGTGCCGCTCAACAAGCAAACCATCGTGGGGCTGATCCTGATCGGAACGGCAGCCATGCTGCCCGCCATCACCGCCGAGATTCCCATCCGGGATATCCTGCTGAAGGTGTTGAGCAGGCTGTACTAGTCTCGCTGGTTGCCCTAAAGGCCTACGCACCAAAGGCTCATTTCCCGCGTGCACGCTCTGACTGACTGTATGTGGCAGCATTCTACTTGCCTACCGAATAACTGAGGGAGGAAGTCGCGTGAGAACTCCACTTCTTACGGTCGTAGCGCTTGCCACCATGCCCCTCGGCCTGGCCGCACAGCAAAGCCATTCCAAGTCGACCTTCGAGGTCTACGGTTTCGCCATGATGGACGCCGGCTACAACTCCAAACAGAGCGACCCCGACTGGTTCGATACGGTGCGGCCGACCAAGCTCCCGAGCTTCACGAACGAGTTCGGGGCGGACGGCAACGCCTACTTCAGCGTGCGCCAAACCCGCTTCGGTATTCGCACGTCGGCACCGACGACAATGGGTGAGCTGAAGACGGTTTTCGAATTCGAGCTATTCGGGGTCGGCGTCGATGCCGGGCAGACCACGATCCGGCTTCGCCATGCCTACGGCGAGCTGGGTCATTGGGGCGCCGGTCAATACTGGAGCCCGTTCATGGACATCGACGTCTTCCCCAACTCGGTCGAGTACTGGGGACCGAACGGCATGGCGTTCTTCCGCAACGTCCAGGTTCGCTGGATGCCGATCAAGGGCGACACGCGATTGACGGTCGCGCTCGAGCGGCCAGGCGCCAGCGCGGACCAGGGCATCTATGCGGATCGCGTGGAGCTGGCGGACGTCAAGCCGCGCTTCCCGCTGCCCGACCTCTCCGCCGAATACCGCCGCGCCGCGAAATGGGGCTATGTCGAGCTCGCCGGCATCGTGCGCTCGATCAAGTGGGAAGACCTGGGCAACGACGCGTTCGATCTCAGCGGGGACGCGTTGGGCTGGGGCCTCAGTCTGAGCTCCAACGTCAAGCTCGGCAAGCCGAACATCGCGCGTTTGCAGCTCGTTTACGGCGACGGCATCGAGAACTACATGAACGACGCGCCCGTGGACATCGGGATTCGGGACCAGCCCGGTAATCCCGTCTCGCCGGTAAAGGGCGTTGCGCTGCCCGTGCTCGGCGTGACCGCGTTCGTCGATCACACGTGGAACGCGAAGTTCGCATCGACGGTCGGTTATTCGATGCTCAACATCGAGAACACCGCGCAGCAGCTGCCCAGTGAGTTCCACCGCGGACAATACGCGCTCGCCAATGTCGCCTACACGCTGGTTCCTGGAGTCACCGCCTGGACGGAGCTGCAATGGGCCAACCGGGAGAATCGGTCGGACGGCTTCAAGTCGGATGTGTTCCGGGTCCAGTTCTCCTTCAAGTACAACTTCTCGCGGACCTTCTGAGGCATCCATCATGAACCGGATCTATCGCACACCACTGACCATGGCCGTGGCGCTCGGCATGACGCTGACGCTCGCGACGGCAGCGGCGGCGCAGGCGGCCAAGCCGGCCGCGAAGCCATCGGCCCCGAAGAGCGCCGCGGCACAGGCGGCTGCCGCGGCCGCGTCGCAAATTCAGACCGCGCTGAACGAGACGTACGCCAAGTTCCAGAACCTGCAGGAAGGGAAAAACGCCGACTATATCCCGGCGCTCGCCAAAGTCGATTCGAAGATTTTTGGAATCGTGCTGGTCACGACCGACGGCAAGATTTACTCGGTAGGCGATACGACCTCGCGGGTCTCGATCCAGTCGATCTCCAAAGTGTTCACGCTGGCCCGGGTCATCGAGGACCAGGGACCCGAAGCGATCGAGAATACGATCGGCGTGGACGCGACGGGCATGCGGTTCAACTCGATCGTCTCGATCGAATTCTCACAGAAGTCGCTGGGCGGCCCGGAGATGAACTCGCTGGTCAATCCCGGTGCGATCGCCACGACATCCATGGTCAAGGGTGACACGCGCGATGCGGTATGGCTGAACCTCCTCGATTGGTATTCCCTGTTCGCGGGAAGGCCCCTGACGGTAGACGCGGAGGTCTTCAAGTCCGAAGCGGAAACCAATCAGCGTAATCAGGCGATCGGCGCGCTGATGTATGCCTACGGCTACATCAAGGCGAAGCCCGACCAGGCCACTGACGTGTACACGGAGCAGTGCGCCGTCGCGGTGAACACCAGAGATCTCGCCACCATGGCAGCGACCCTCGCGAACGGCGGCACGAACCCGGTCACCGGCAAAGTCGTCATGTCGGCCAAGAACGTGCCGTACGTGCTGGCCGTGATGGCGACCGCCGGGCTGTACGACGACACCGGCAAATGGCTGTATCACACCGGCCTTCCCGGGAAGAGCGGCGTGGGCGGCGGCATCATCGCCGTCGCGCCGGGCAAGTTCGGAATCGCAGTGATCTCGCCGCCGCTCGACGACGCAGGAAACAGCGTGAAGGCACAGAAGGCGATTCGCGAAATCGTGGCGCGACTCAACGCGAACCCGTACGCGGTCCAGCCGCGTTCGGCACCGGCTCCCGCCCCCACCCGCTAACAGACCGTGAACCAAGGGCACCGGAGCGAATCGCTTTCGCTCCGGTGCCCTTCGACAAAGAGGACGAAAGATGCGGCGTTCGCTCGCATTTGCCGTAAGCCTGCTCGCGATTCTCCCGTTCGGATTGAAGGCGCAGGAGGAAGCCGGCCGGGACCCCGGAGACACTGTCAGGACCGCGGAGACGACGTTCCCCAACAACATCGCCGGGGAGTTCACGCCCGCCAAAGGCTTCGACCTCGCCAAGACCAAGATGGCGAGCCTGAACATCAGCTTTTACGGCTTGTTCCGGTACATGAACCAGATGCCGGGTAGCCAGACGTTCATCGACCACCTGGGTCGCGTGCGCCAGGTGAAGGCCCGCAACGATCTGAACTGGCACCGTACCTTCGTGTGGCTGACGGGTTTCTTTTACCAGCCAAAATTCCGGTACAACATCTCGCTCTGGTCATTGCCGACGACACAGCAGACGCTCCTGTTCGGCAATCTCCAATACCAGTTCGGCCGGGGCGCGAACCTCGGCGTGGGGATTGCGCCGAATCTCACGGTCCGGTCGGTCCAGGGGTCGTGGCCGTTCTGGGGATCGAGCGACCGGCAGATGTCGGAGGACTTTTTCCGCGGCGGGTTTTCATCCGGAGTCTTCCTTACCGGCCAACCGATTAAGCGCTGGTTCTACAACGTCTCGGTCAACACGAATATCAGCCAGCTCGGCGTCACCGCGAGCAACGACACGCGCGACTTCGCCTACAGCGCGAGCATCTGGACGATGCCGAGCACCGGCGAGTTCGGCCCCCGCGGCGGATTGGGTGACCTCGAGTATCACCGCAAGCTCGCGACCCGGTTCGGCGTCTCGATGGGGCACAGCCGGGAGTCGCGCTACGCGAATGACAGCGTTCCGCCCAACGCGACGCAGATCAAGCTCTCGGACGGCGTCAACCCGTTCGACGCCGATGCGTTGGCCCCCGGCGTGACGGTACAGAAGCTCGACTACGACGAAGTCGCTTTCGACGCGGGATTCAAGTACCAGGGATTCACATTCCAGAGCGAGTACTACGTCCGCAAGCTGTCGAGTTTCCAAACGATCGGCGGCCCCGTGCCCCTCTCCTCCATCGTCGATCAGGGTTTTCAGGTACAGGGCATGCACATGATCGTTCCAAAGAAAGCCGGCGTGTATGCGACGTACGGTTACATCGCCGACAAATTCCGCCGCTATCCGTGGGAGCTCTCCGGCGGCCTGAACGTTTATCCCAGCGGCACGCGCAGTTGGCGGCTGAACCTGCATCTCATTCGCATCGAGCGCAGCCCGGCCGCATCCAACTTCGGTTTCTACACCGCCGGTCAGAGCGGCACGACCATCTCCGTCGGCACGGACATTCTCTTTTGAGAACCGCAGCCGGCGTGTTCATCGTGCTCGTCATGGCCCGATCGCCGGCGAGCGCGCAAGCACCGCGAGGGACGAGCGCCGGTGAGTTCGACGATGTGCACTTCCATCTCACCAACTACGTGCAGGAAGGCATCGAGCCCACGGACTTCCTGAAGATCATGGGCACCCGCGTTGGACGATCGGCATTGTTCGGCATTCCGCTGCAACAGACATGGTCCTACCGCAACTCCGGCGACTTCGCGCCGACGTACTATCTGCAGACCGACGCCCCGCTCTACTACTACTCGTTCACCGACGCCTATATCGCGATGGCCTATCGCGCGTTGGCCCCCGAGCAACGGGCGCGATTCGATCCCATGATCACCGGCTTCAACCCCGCGGACATGTACGCGACCGAGCACATCCGCCGTGTGTTGAAGACTTTTCCCGGCGTCTTCGAAGGCATCGGCGAATTCACGATTCACAAGGAATTCGTCTCATCCAAAGTCGCGGGCGAGGTGGCCAGTCTCACGAATCCCGCGCTGGACCGAATCCTCGATCTCGCCGGTGACGCCGGCCTCGTGGTGCTGTTCCACAACGACATGGACATGCCGTTCGCAAAGGCGGGCGCCGAGCCGGTATTTCTCACGCAGATGAAGGCGCTGCTGCGCCGGCACACGAAGACCACGATCATCTGGGCGCACATGGGCCTGGGCCGGATCGTGCATCCGGCGCAGCCATCGGCCTCCGCGCCGCCGGGCGAGCGCAATCCCAACTTCGCGATGATCGTCGAAGGCATCCTCTTGGACTCGACGCTGCGCCACGTGTCCTTCGACATCAGCTGGGACGAGGTGGCGAAGTATCTACTCGCAACGCCTGACATCACGCGCCGCTCGGCCGACCTGATCAACCGCTATCCCGACCGTTTTCTCTTCGGCTCCGATGTCGTCGCGCCGAAAGACTCGGCCACCTATTTCGCCGTCTTCGATGCGTACCGGCCGCTGTGGGCGCTGCTCACGCCGGACGCGAGCGCCAAGGTCCGCAGGGGCAACTACGAGCGTCTGTTCGATGCAGCGCGCCAGCGGGTGCGCGCCTGGGAGCGCGCGCAGGGATGGACTGCTGCACCCTGAGACGAAGCCTCGCCAAGCAGGCTACCCCAAAGTGCAATCCCCTCCGCGTGCGATAACACGCAGAGTCTACCAACTCATTGGGACCAACCGGTCGGGAGAGCAACACCATATGACCGCCACGACAACGAAGCTGCTGAGTTCGGTCTTTTCCATCATCCTCATCTGGGGCTGCGGCGCTGCGCCGCCGGCAACGGAGTCGGGGCGAGTGGCGACCGCGGCTCGGACCGACAGCCAGCCCGGTGCCACGCGCATGGAGCGGGACCTGCTCGGAGAGAAGGCCATCCCCGCCAACGCCTACTACGGTGTCCAGACGGCACGCGCGCTCGAGAACTTCCAGATCTCGGGCGTACCGATCAACCACTATCCGGGGTTTGTCGAAGCGTGGGCCATCGTGAAACTGGCGGCGGCGCGCGCCAACACCGACGTGGGCGCGATGAAGAAAGAAAAGCTCGCGGCCATCGAACGGGCGGCCGCAGCCGTGTTGAAGGGCCAGTACCACGACCAGTTCATGGTCGACTGGTACCAGGGCGGCGCGGGCACGTCCACGAACATGAACGCCAACGAAGTGCTCGCCAATGTCGCGCTGGAGCTGACCGGACATCGGAAGGGTGAGTACCAGTTCGTCGAGCCGCACGATGACTTGAACGAGTCGCAATCGACGAACGACGCCTACCCGACGGCCATCAAGGTGGCGTTCCTGCTGCGCAACGACAAGCTGATCGCGGAGCTCGAGAACCTGGCCGCATCGTTCCGGAAAAAGGGCAACGCGTACATCGACATCGTCAAGATGGGGCGCACCGAGCTTCAGGATGCGGTGCCCATGACCGTCGGGCAGGAGTTTCACGCCTTCGCGGCCTCGCTGGAAAGCGAGATCGCGCTGCTGCGCGACGCGGAGAAGTATTTGTATGCCGTAAACATGGGCGCTACGGCCATCGGCACGGGACTCAACGCGCCCAAGGGCTATGCGGAGCGGACCGCCGCGCATCTGGCGAAACTCACGGGCAAGCCGATCGTGCCGGCCTCGGACATGCTGGCAGCCACCTGGGACCAGCAGGGTTTCGTGGTCTATTCCTCGGCGCTGAAGA
>Ga0136846_1231240_pt1 | contig 17063 bp, 10 predicted proteins | sample HopSoiMetagenom2_FD_96841 | JGI IMG/M metagenome (GOLD analysis project Ga0136846, IMG submission 96841) | Grasslands soil microbial communities from Hopland, California, USA - 2 Assembly 2016 (version 4) | ecosystem: Environmental > Terrestrial > Soil > Grasslands | place: USA: Hopland...
CGCTGCCATTCGTCATCGCGAGCGCCTTCGGTTTCCTCGGCGCGCTCGCTTTCGCGGTGTCGGTACCGGCAAGCGAGGTGTGAGGCTGTCGTTACGATCGATCGACCGATCGAAGGCGATGCCGGACCGCATCACAGCTCGAACGGCGTGCCTACCCCGAGCTCCTTCGCGCGGTTGTACACCTGCCACGCCGCCGCGAGGTCCTGAAAGGCGAGGCCGACGCTACCGAAGATCGTGATCTGATCGGGTCGAGTGCGACCGCGCTTCACGCCGGCGATGACTTCGCCGAGCTCCGCGTGGATTGCTTCGGGGCCAAGCCCGGCGCCGCCGATCGCGCCCCCACGCACCGCGAGATCACGGTCATCGCAGACGAAGAGCGAGGTGGCAATGAGATCGGCATGAACCTCGCCCTTCGCCGGCTCGTCCGCTCCTACTGCCGTGATATGGACGCCATCCCTGACCATCGACCGGGACAGAAATGGCTCCTTTGACCACGTGGCCGTGATGATGACATCGGCGTCGCGCACGGCGGCGGCCACATCACGGTGGACGACGACCTCGACGCCTAACGCCGGTCCGACGCGCGCGGCATACGCCTCCGCCCGCTCCGGCAGCGCATCGACGACGTCGACGCGCTCGACGTGCCGCACCTGCTGGAGTGCGCGAACCTGTGCCTCGCCCTGGACGCCAGCGCCGATCACCGCGACGCGCGGCACGTCGCGCCTCGCGAGCACGTCCGCAGCCAACGCGCCGGCGAGCGCAGTCCGCTCGGCCGTGACGACGATCGAGTCCATGATCGCGAGCACCTCGCCGCTCTCGATGGCGGTCAGGTTCATGGACCCGACGACGCTGCGCGTGGCGCCGGGAATCTTCGTGTTCACCTTCACCGTGAAGGCGGGGATCCCGTCGATGATCCCCGGGAACACGATCATGACGGTGCGTCCACCGGGCCCGGGGAGCGGCGAGCCTGCCCTGAGCGCAGGAATGGCTTTGCGCATCGAGTATTGGGCGAACGCGTCGCGCAGTGCGCGTAGCAGCGCCTCACGATCCAGGAGCCGGCGGACGTCCGCGGCGGATAGCAGGAGAGTCGGCACGCCACCAACCTACTCACCCCCGCCAGCCTTGCGCGGTTGACGGTCGACCTGTTCCGTTCGTTGCCGTTTGGCGCGGATCAAGGGGTCAGAGCCCTTGAAATTGGGTTTCAAGGGCTCTGACCCCTTGATCCGGATGTTTGCCGTCGCCCGTCGTCCGTCCCCCGTCGCCGGCTCCTAACGCGTGAACCGCTTTCCCTGGCAGAATTACAGCGATGAGCGACTGCTCAAGGTCCGACTCAAGGACCTTGGGGTCACCATCGAGGGAACGTGGCTGGAAAGGTGCGTCGCACAGCTCTACGAGGAGCTCGACGCGCGCGCGCTCGTGCTCAAGCCACACGTGTGGCTCTCGGACGAATGGTTTTCGCCCGGCGGCGTACCGGGTTTCGCCGTCCCGTTCTACCTGGCGCACCCGCGGCTTCGGCGACTCGAGCGCAATCAGATCCTCGACGTCGAAGGGGCCTCGCGCACCGAATGCATGCGCATCATGCGCCACGAGACCGGGCACGCGATCCAGCACGGGTACCAGCTGCACCGGCGTCGGAAGTGGCAGGAGCTGTTCGGGAAATCGTCGACCACGTACCCCGAGTACTACCGGCCCAACCCGTCGAGCAAGCGGTACGTGCAGCACCTGCGGCTCTGGTACGCGCAGAGCCACCCCGACGAAGACTTCGCCGAAACGTTCGCGGTCTGGCTCCGGCCGCGGTCGGACTGGCGCTCGCGTTATGCAGGGTGGCCGGCGCTCAAGAAGCTACGCTACGTCGATACGCTCATGAACGAGATCTGCGACCAGAAGCCGCTCATCTCGACTCGGCGCGTGATCGACCCGTTATCGAAGCTGACGGACACGCTCGCCCAGCATTACGAGTCGCGCCGTGAGAAATACACGGTCAAGTTTCCGAACACCTATGACGCAGACCTCCGCCGTCTCTTCTCCGAGGAACCACGCCATCGCCGTCAGGAGACCGCCGCGCGCTTCCTTCGTCGCAACAAGGGCGAGATTCGCCGGCTGGTGGCGAAATGGACGGGCGAATTCCAGTACACGCTCGAGCTCGTGCTGGACGACATGATCGGACGATGCAAGGACCTGCGCCTTCGCGCCGTCGGACCCGAACGGCCACTGTTGACCGACTTCTGTGTGCTGCTGACTGTAAAGACGATGCACTTCCTCTACAGCCAGGGGAGACGGGATTGGATCGCGTTATGAGCTGGGCCCCCGGACCGCGGGCGGCGTCGCGATGAGGAAGCTCCGCGTACTGGCGCTGATGCACCCCGAGCTCGTGCCGCCCGACGATGCGGCCGAGCGGGACGAGAAGGAGCGCTTCGTCTGGAAGACGGAGTGGGACGTCTGCCGCACGCTCCGCGACATCGGCCACGAGGTGAAGGCGTTAGGCGTCCAGGATGAGCTGGTGCCCATCCGCGACGCCGTCGAGGAGTTCAAGCCGCACATCGTGTTCAACCTCCTCGAGGAGTTTCACGGTAACGTCCTGTTCGACCACAACGTCGTGAGCCTGCTCGAGCTCCTGCGCGTGCCGTACACGGGCTGCAACCCGCGCGGCATGATCATCTCACGCGAGAAGGCGCTCTCGAAAAAGCTCCTCATCTACCATCGGATCCGCGTCCCGGCGTTTCACGTGTTCCCGTTCGGCCGCAAGGCGAAGCGGCCGAAGTCGCTCGAGCTGCCGCTGTTCGTGAAGAGCCTCACCGACCACGCGTCGTTAGGCATCTCGCAGGCGTCCCTCGTGAAGAGCGACGAGGAGCTCACCGAACGCGTCGCGTTCGTCCACCGGCGCCTGGGCTCCGACGCGATCGCCGAGCAGTTCATCCTGGGGCGAGAGATCTACATCGGCGTGATCGGCAACGACCGGCTCACCGCGCTACCGCCGCGCGAGCTCGTGTTCGAGAACGCGCCCGATGGCGCGCCCCTCATCGCGACCGCGCGCGCCAAGCACGACCTCGACTACCAAAAGCGACACGGGATCGACCAGCGCGCGGCGCAGGACCTCCCCGATGGCGTCGCGGCCGGCCTCGAGCACCTCGCCAAGCGCATCTACCGCACGCTCGAGCTGACAGGCTACGCGCGACTGGACTTCCGGCTCCGGCCGGACGGAAGCCTCTACTTCCTCGAGGCGAACCCGAACCCCGAGATCGCGTTAGGCGAGGAATTCGCCTCGGCAGCCCAGGCAGCGGGGATCGAGTACCCGGAGCTGCTGCAGCGGATCATCAATCTGGGAATGAGGGGGACGGCACCGGAGTAAGGCGACGGGCGACTGGCGGCCGGCCGCCGGCCGCCGGCCGCCTGCCACCTATTTCTAGATATTCCCATTCGCGTCCAACTGCCCGCGAATCTCGCCACCCGGGAAGTCACCGGCACCCGTATTCGGCGGAGCGATGCCGTCATCCGTGTGCACGTTGCCGTACGTCTGCCCGGCTTCCACCGCGGCGAGGAAGTCGGCCATCGTCTTGCCGGCCAGCGCACCTCGGAAATCGGCCGACGAGAACGTCCCGGAGACCAGGATCCGCCCGACCGGCCCGCCGCCACCCGGCAAGGGAGCAGTCCCCTTCACGCTCGGGTACAGCCACACGACGATCCCGCCGTTCACACCCTTCGGCGCCATGTGGATGTGGGCCATCGTGACGTTCGTGATGTTCGCGACATCGAGCGTGTACCCGATGTGGTCGTCGTCCAACAACCGGAGCGAGATCTGCCCCGAGGCAGCCGTGACATGCGGCGGCACCTCGTTTTCACCCTGGAGAAGGGTGACGGTCAACCGGCGACCACCGTTGTCGTCGTTGTTGACCGAGCCGTTCCCATGACCAGCCATCGAGCCGCCGACCACCGCACCACTCAGCCGGGGGGCGGTTGTCTTGGACGCATCATCGGTGCACCCAAGCACCAGCGCTGCAACCACTAACGAGTAATACCGGCGCATATCGTGTCCCTCCCGGAGAATGGTGGAAGCCGCCGGGTACGAGAGCGCGATCCTGCCGCAATAGCAACGAACCTTCGGTGAACGGCCTCGGCAAACGGGTCGAAGGCGCGAGCGCGGGTGCGAGCGTTCGTCAGGCCTTGGCGAAGTCCACGTAGCCTTTTGCCACATCCACGTCGACGAGCTTCACGCGCACGTGGTCGCCGACGTCCAGGCCGTGCTCACCGTGAACGATCCGGCCCTCCGCGGGCGGATGCGTGAGGCGAGCAAACGTGCCGCTCTGATTCACGCCGGTCACGATCGCGTCGAACATCTCGCCAACGCGACCCTGAAGCAGCGTTGCGGCGACCACCTTGCGCATCGTGCGCTCCACTTTTCGGGCCGCGTTTTCCATCTCGGTGCACCGCGCGGCGATCGCGTCTAGCTCCTCGGCCGAGTAGGGTGCGGGCGCATCAGCAAGGTTTGCTTTGACCAGCCGCTGCATCACCAGATCGGCGTACCGCCTGTTCGGCGCAGTCGTATGCGAGTAGTCGTCCACCGCGAGACCGAAGTGGCCCTCTTCACCCTCGGGTTCCCAGGGACGCTCCACAGAGTATTCGCCGGCCCCCAGCAGCTTCACGACTGAAAGCGACAGATCGGCAAATGAATCGGGGTCCGCCTTGCGGCGTCGCTGGAGGAACGCCGCGAGCGCCGCCGAGCTCGGGGCGTCAGGCAGCGACTCGCCGTACCGTTTCGCGAGGTCAACGAGCCGCGGCCATCGCTTCGGAACGTGAACGACCCGCCGAATCGACGCGACGCGGCGATCCTCGAGGAACTTCGCCACGGCGACATTGGCCGCGATCATGAAGTCCTCGATCAGGTCGCGCGCGCGGTTCTTTCGAATGACTGCGATGTCGACCACCTCGCCGGTCGCCGACGTCACCGGCTGCGCCTCGATCGTTTCGAGATCCAGCGCTCCGTGTTCCTGACGACGCGCCCGGAGGCGCCGGGCGAGATCGTCCTGGAGGCGCACCTGCGAATCGAGGCCGGTGATTGCCCTGAATTCTTCCGGTGCGGCACCGCCGGCGAGCCACATGCCTACCGCCTCGTAGGCCAGCTTCGCGTGATTGACGATGACTGCCCGGTACGCGCCCACCTCCTTCACATCGCCGACATCGTCGATCACGAGGTCCACGACCACCACCGGTCGCTCGGCCGCCTCGAGCAGCGACGTCAAATCGGTGGACAGTGCCTCCGGCAGCATCGGGAACGTCTCGACGCCCGTATAGAGCGACGTCGTGTTCGCCGCGGCTCTGAGATCGATCGGCGAGCCCTTTGGCACGTCGCGGTCGACATCCGCGATCCCGAGGCGAAGTCGCGTGCGCCCGCCATCGAGCGACTCGCAGAACTCGGCCTGATCGAGGTCGCGAGACTCTCGATTGTCGATCGACGACCACAACATGGATCGAAGGTCCCGGACCTCATCCGCCGGAGGCGCGGTATCAATGGCTTTGGACAGCGCCGCGACCTCCGCCTCGACCTCCGGCGAAAAGTCGGTGACGAACCCGTTCTCGGTCGCGATCTCGCGGGCTCGAGCGCGGAGATCCGTCGACGGACGGCTCGATGCTGGGTTGGGCGGATTGGTCATGCGGTAGAGTACTGATCCTGCGGAAGAGTGTACATGCAGCGTTCGCTTAGCTGGACTCCCCCAGGTACAGGCGCAATCTTTCGTGGTAGCGGCGCGCGCCTGCCGCGAGCGACGTACAAGGAGCAGACATGACTCAGCCTGTGCGCATCATGGGGATCGCCGCTTCATTCGTGCTCTTTTCCGGAGGCGCAGCGTTGGCGCAGCGCGGCGGCGGATTACCGCGCATCGTGTCGGCTCCTGCAGCACCGGCTCCGGCCGGCCGCATGAGCGTCCCGCGCTACGCGAACCCCGCCGCCGGACCGACCGCTCCGCGCGGCGGGAATCTCCCTCGCCTCGAGGCTCGTGGCGGGTACCGATCCGGCACGGCCTACCGCAACGGCATGATGGCAACACCGGGTCAACCCATCGGGACCGGAGGCTCGCGGCCCCGACAAGCCGGATACACGCTCTGGGGCGCCGGCGCGAGTTGCTTCGGCAACTGCTTTGGCGGGATTCGCGGATACCACAGGCACTTCCTCGGCTCCTTCGTGGTGGGATACCCGTTCTGGGGCGCGGTCATGTGGCCGTATTTCGACTACGGCTACTACGGCACGACCTACACTCAACCGGCAGAACAGCCCTACGAGCCAATCCACCCCGGCTCGAAGGTGATTGTGGTTGGCGGCGGGACGACCAGCGGTGGTGACGCGCTCACCATCGAGACGCTGGGTGACAGCGTTCGACTGAGCTGGCTCGGCGCCAATCGCCCGGTCCGTGAGGTGAAGTTGTTCGTCGCCGACTCGGCGCACCGCGAGCTCGCGACGCGAAGCGCGAGCCCAATGGCCCCGACCGCAACGTTCGAGGTGGCCACGCTCTCGGCCCCGGTCGCTTTCGCAGGCGTTGCCGTAACGTTCGCGGATGGCGCCATGACGACGACCACGATTCCTTACCTGCGGCGTTAGGCGCAGGTAGTTTCAAGGGGTCAGAGCCCTTGAAACGTTGCCGGTCGCGCCCGCGTGCGACAGATTCGGCGCGCCGCGATTCTTCCCGATGACGACACCGACGAAACCAGCGCCCTCACTCCAAACGGGGTCCCCCCGTATTTCCGCCGCTGACGGGCGGATCGCGGCGTCGATCGACGCGTGGAAGCGAAAGCTCCTCGATCTCTCCAAGCGAAACCGGGCGCTCAACTTCCGCGCGACGAAGGTGTCGACGGTCGCCATCGTCGACGAACATCCGGCCGAGATCTTCCGGCTGGTGTACCTCGCCGAACGGGAGATGCGGTTCAAGGCGGCGGAGCCCACGGCGCCCGATGCAGGTACGTCCGCGCCGACGAGCGCCGACGCGAGGCCTGACGAGGAGTTCGACGCGGCGGCACCACAGCCGGAATTCGTCCCGTACGACGCGACCGCGCTCGACGATCGGTATACGGACGAGTTCCTCCAGACCAGCGCGACCCCGGAAGCGCTCGACCGTTCACTCCGCCGACTCGATGAGCAGGCACGGCTCGCGATCGAGGAACAAGGCGTCAACACGCTGTTCCTCGCCCTCGGCATGTTGCGCTACGCCGAGGCCGACGCCTCGGACCAGGTGTTCACTGCCCCGCTGGTGCTTCTTCCAGTGCAGCTGTCGCGAAAGTCCGCGCGGTCGGGCTACGGCGTTCGAGCTGCAGACGATGAGCCGGTAGTCAACCCCGCGCTTGCCGAGTACTTCCGCCTCGACTTCGGCATTCAGCTGCCGGAACTGCCCGACTCGGCCACGATCGCGGACGACTACGATCTGCAAACGCTGCTGTCGAGCGTATCGCAGCTCGTTGCCGGACGACGTGGCTGGTCGATCACGACCGACGTCGTGCTGGCGCTGTTCTCGTTCCAGAAGCTCGTGATGTACAAGGACCTCGAGGCGAACGCGCCCGCCGTCGCGGCGCATCGACTCGTGAGGCAGCTCGTGGGCCGTGACGGCGAGCGCGTCATCGGGCTGCCTGACGATATTCGGCGCCTCGAGCTCGATCGCGAGTTTGCTCCGGAGGCGACGGCACAAGTGGTGGACGCCGACTCGAGTCAACTGCGCGCCATCGCCGGCGTCGCGCGCGGCTACGATCTCGTGCTCGAGGGGCCGCCCGGGACCGGCAAATCGCAGACGATCACGAACCTCATCGCTCAGGCGTTAGGCGCCGGCAAGTCCGTGCTGTTCGTGGCAGAGAAAATGGCCGCCCTCGACGTCGTGCATTCCCGCCTCGTCAAGGCGGGGCTGGGCGAGTTCTGCCTCGAGCTGCACTCGACCAAGGCGAGCAAGCGCACCGTGATGCGGAGCCTCGCTGCCGCGATCGACGCGTCGCTCCAGCCGGTGAGCGTCAGCATGCAGGCCGGTGGCGCGCTCCCCGGCATCCGGACCACGCTCAACGACTACGTGCGAGCGCTGCATACACCGCACGGAACGCTGTGCATGACCCCGTTCGCGGCGTACGGCGCGCTCGCCCCGGTTCGCGGCGCAGACCAATCCGCCGCGGAGAGCTCCGCCACCACGACGCCGCGAGTGCGGTATGTGCGTCGCGTCGACGATGTCTCGCGCGAAACGCTCGACTCGACGGTGCGGGAGCTTCGCGAGCTCGCCGCCGCGGCACGTGGCGTGGGCGACCCATCACGGCATCCGTGGCGTGACGCGACCAAGACACTCTACACCGAAGATGACATCGCCACGGTCCGCGAGCTCGCCTCCGAGCTCGCCACGCGGATCGCTGACGTGCGTCGACAGGCAGCCGAGGTCGAACGAGCGTTCGGCCTGGCGCCGATGCAGACGGCCGCCGATGTCGACACCGCGGATCGCGTCGCGACGGTGATGAGCCGCTCGCCGGGAGCGAGCATCGAGGTGCTCAGCAGCGCGCATTGGGACACCGCCCCCAGCGCCGCGCTGCAGCTCTTGGATCGCGGACGATCCATCGCCGCGCTTCGCACACGGGTGGAGCAGCATTTCACCCCCGCGGTGCTCGAGCAGGATCACGCAGCCGACGTCGCCTACGTGGAGCGAAAGGCGGAAGGACTCTTCGCGTTCCTCGCCGTCCTCGACGGACGATGGCGCGCGATTCGATCACGGTGGACCGGCTATCGCGTCAGCACGTACCAGCCGTCGCTCGTGCAACAAGGCGCCGAGATGAAGCAGGTCGATCGCCTCACCGCCGAGCGAAAAGCGCTGAAGGATTCGGAGGCCGCGGCGCGATCGCTGTTCGGCACGCACTGGCGCGGGGAGGAAAGCTCCTGGGACGCGCTCGACGCGTACGTCCAATGGGTGGTCGACCTTCGCTCCTGCGTGACGCGGTACAAACTCGGTCCCGCCGCAATCGCTGTCGCCGCGCAGCCGTCGCCTAACGTCGCCGCGGTCCACGCGTTGCGCGACGCCACGGCCGACGCGCTTGGGACGCTCGATCGATTACGGGCGGTGATCGGGTGGCCGAGCGGATACCTGTCATCAGCCACGTTCGAGGACTTGCAGCAGCGAGCCGAAGCGCTCGTCGCCGGAGCAGCGGCCGGCCCGAGGTGGGCGGCGTTCGAAGGCGCACGTCAGACGGTCGCCTCGGGAATCGCCGGGGAGCTGTTGGACGGCGCGATGAGTGGGTCGCCGCCGCTGGATGTGCTGCCTGACGCGTTCCTGCGTGCGTTCTATATGAAGTGGCTCACGGAGGTTGTTCAGCAGCGTCCGCCGCTTGCCCGCTTCGACGCCCTCACACACGAGCAGCGAATCGCCGAGTTCCGCCGCGTCGACCGCGAAGTGCTGGCAGAAAACCAGGCGGCGCTCACTGCTCGCCTCCGGGATCGCGCGCAGGAGCGTTTACAGGACGCGAAGGCGCGGGAAGCGCTGCCGTTCCTGCAGCGTGAGATGGCGAAACAGCGCAATCACAGTCCGCTTCGGAAAACTCTGAGACTGGCGGAATCCGCGATTCGCGCGATCAAGCCGTGCTTTCTCATGAGCCCACTGTCGGTCGCGCAGTATCTCGCCGGCGGGGAACCCGGGTTCGATGTGGTGATCTTCGACGAGGCGTCGCAGCTGCCGTCGGAGGATGCGGTGGGCGCCATCGCGCGCGGGCGCCAACTCGTCGTCGTGGGTGACCCGAAACAGCTTCCACCCACGAACTTTTTCATGGTCGCGGCATCGCCTGACGCCGCGCCGGTCGCCGACGACGGGACGCCACTGTATAGCGATGCCGAAAGCGTGCTCGAGGAGTTCATGGGCGCGGGAGTGCCAATGAGTCGGCTCCGGTGGCATTACCGAAGCGCGCACGAGAGCCTCATCAGCTTCTCGAATGTCGCCTTCTACGACGCGGACCTGTTCACGTTTCCGAGCATCGAGACGACGACGTCCGCGGCAGGGCTGCGATTCGAATTCGTCGCAGGCGGTACGTATGAGGGCAAGGGACTCAACTCGGCCGAAGCCAGACGCGTGGCCGACGCCGTCGTCGCGTTCGCCCGGGAGCAGCTCGAGCGGCGGTCCCGCGGCGAGACGATGGAGTCGTTAGGTGTCGGAACGTTCAACCTTCGCCAGCAGCTCGCGGTGCAGGATGAGCTCGAGGTGCGGCGACGCGATGAGCCGGCGCTCGAGCCGTTCTTCGATCGCGCCTTGCCGGAACCGTTCTTCGTCAAGAACCTCGAGAACATCCAGGGCGACGAGCGTGACGCGATCTTCCTGAGCGTCACATACGCCAAGGCCGCCGATGGCGTGCTGCGATACAACTTCGGCGCGCTCAACGGCGAGAATGGGTGGCGCCGCCTCAACGTGCTCACGACGCGTGCGCGTCGCCGGATGCACGTCTTTTCGTCGATTCGCGGGGCCGACATCAATCCGTCGAGCGTCGCATCCGCGGGACCGAGGCTCCTGAGGGATTTTCTCGACTATGCGGAGCACGGCCGACTGGCGGTGCCGGCGGGCGTAACCGCCGGAGCCACCGAGTCGCCATTCGAGCGCGAGGTGATGACCGCGCTCGTCGAGCGCGGGCTCCAGGTCGTGCCGCAAGTCGGCGTGGCCGGCTATCGCATCGATCTGGGCGTCGTCGACGCAGACGCGCCGGGACGTTTCGTCTGTGGTATCGAGTGCGACGGCGTGGCGTACCACTCGTCCGAGACGGCTCGCGACCGCGACCGGCTTCGTCATCAGGTGCTGGAAGCGCGCGGCTGGACGCTGCTGCGCGTGTGGTCCACGGACTGGTTCAAGGACCGCGCCGGCCAGGTCGAGCGAATCGTTAGGCAGGTGGACCAGGCGCGTCAGCATGCCCGGGCTCGCGTCACGCCGCCCGTCCCGGCCGGGTCCTCGTCGCCCGACGCCCGTCCCGTTGACTCGGCCGGCGATGCCACCTCTGACGCAGCGACCACGCCCGACGTGTATGAGCGACCGGTTGCCGTGCCGTACGTCGTCGCGGAGGGAGAAGGTCGTTATGCGGATCGCGAGCTGCTCGCCGAACCGCCGGCCACGCTGGCGACGGCCGTGGCGTCCGTCGTCGAGACGGAGTCGCCGGTGCACATCGACGACGTTGTTGCCCGCGTCGCCGGGATGTGGGACACGCGCGCTGGCACCCGGATCCAGGCTCGAATCATCGACGCGTGCACGCTCGCCGAGCGTCAGCACCTCGTCGAGCGCCGAGGAGATTTCATGTGGCACCCCGGGCAGGAGGTGGTCGTCCGGTCGCGCGCCGGCACACGGATGCCCGCCGAGCATATCGCGCCCGAGGAGTATCGAGCAGCCGTGACTATCGTGCTCGCATCCGGCCGCGGCTTCGCGCGACCCGCGCTCGTGACCGAGGTCCGCTCGGTACTGGGATTCGCGCGCACGAGCGCGGCGCTGGACGAGGCAATCGTCTCGGTGCTGGACGCCATGCTGGCCGAGGGCGTGCTGGGAGAAGGCAGTACAGGCGTGCGGCTGCGCTGACCCGGCGGCAAGACTCGACGCTCGCATGCGCGATCACGTTCGCTTCCACTCCACGGCCTTCACTCCGGCCACCGTCGATCCGGGTCAGGTGAACACCGAGCGGTACGGCTACGCACTCGCCACCTGGGTTGCCACTCGGCTCAAGGAGCGCGGATTCACTGCCGACTCGCCCGTTCCCGAGGATTGGGGCTGGCTGCTCGGCGTCGCGCAGCATGGTCGCGTAATCCGGATTGGCTGCGGCAATGTGGACGGGTCGGTATCGGAGTGGGTGATCTGGCTGGACGTGGTGCGGCCGGGCAGGCTGGCGCGGCTCCTCAGGCGGTCGCGGGACGGGACGCCTAACGCGGCGTACGGGATCATCGCGGCGATACACGGCGCCCTGCAGTCGAGCGGGCACGCGCAGGAGATCGAGTGGTTTCGCGTGGGGCCGAGGGGGGAAGAGGTGGATCATGCTGCAACGCCGATCTGAAAGGGGGCGACTGGCGCCGTAGCGCGCTGCTTGGCCAGATGAAATGTTCTTGGTACGATGCGCCTCCGCAGCCTTTGGTCCAGCCGACTCTGGATCCTCGCCAGCTTTCTCGGCGCGACGACCATCTACTCGATCGTCGCGACCATTCACGGCGGTAATCGGTCGCAGCTCCAGCTGCTGCACATCACGCTGCTGCTCGTCGCGACGATCATCGTGGTCGCGCTCGCGGCAACCGCGTCGAGACGAGAACTGCTGCTGGCACGCGCACGCTCGGATTTTGTCGCGGCCGTGTCGCACGATCTTCGCATGCCGCTCGCGCAGATCCTCATCGCCAGCGAGACGCTCGCCATGCAGCGGGAGCGCACCGACGCCGAGCGCGTGTCGCTCGCCAGCTCGATCGTGCGAGAGACTCGGCGTCTCGTCGGGCTCGTGGACAACGTGCTGCTGTTCTCTCGCTCCGGCGCGCTCGAGCTCACACCGGCGCTGGGACCGGTTGCCGTGGACGAGTTGCTCGACGATGTCGTCGACGGCGTTCGGCTCGCCGTCGACGACGCAGGACAGACGATCGAGATGGTCGGCGAGCGCGGGCTCGAGGTCACGGGTGACCGTCGACTCGTCAGGCAGGCACTCGTGAATCTCGTGGACAACGCGCTCAAGTACGGCGGTGCCGGACAGGTCATCCGGCTTGGCGCCGAGCGATTCGGGCAGCGCGTGCGAATCTTCGTGGAGGACGACGGGCCGGGCGTGCCCGAGCCTGAGCGCAAGCGCGTCTTCGAGCCGTACACGCGGCTGCCACAGGATCAGGTGTCCGAACGAACGGGCACCGGCCTGGGTCTCGCGGTCGTGCGTCGGATCACCGAAGCGTGCGGAGACCGCGTGTGGATCGAGGACGGAGCACCGCGCGGCGCCCGCGTGGTGATGGAGCTTCGGTCAACGTGAGCAGCATTCTTCTCATTGAAGACAACCGCGACTACGCGGCCACTCTCCGCTCGAACCTCGAGCGCGAGGGATATGAGGTGTCTCACGCAGCGACCGGCGTCGACGGCCTCGAGCTCGCTAGGCGCACGGCGCCCGATCTCATCATACTGGACCTAATGCTTCCGGCGATGAGCGGCTTCACGGTGCTGCAGCGGCTTCGCGATGAAGGGCGCGAAGCGCCGGTCCTGATCATGACGGCGCTGGGCACCGAGGAGGAGAAGCTGCGCGGGTTCGGGCTCGGCGCGGATGACTACGTCGTGAAACCGTGTGGTCTGCTCGAGATTCTGGCTCGAGTCAAGGCGCTGCTCCGACGCTCGAGTAGCAGCGCGGGCGCGCCCCGCTCGGAGGTCCGCGTCGCCGACCTCAGCATCGACTTCGGCGCCCGGATCGTGAGGCGAGGGTCGGTGGAAATCACGCTGCGGCCCAAGGAATTCGATCTGCTGGCGGCACTTGTGAGACACCGTGGTCGCGTGCTGTCGCGCGCGGACCTTCTGCGCGAGGTGTGGGGATACGCCGCGGGAACGGAGAGCCGGACGGTCGAGACACACCTGGCAGCGCTGCGCGAGCGGTTGGGCGATGATCCGCAGGCGCCGAAGTACATCGTCACGGTCCGTCGAGCGGGCTATCGGCTGGCGGGGTGACGAAGCGGATTGGCATTGAGTTGTTTTCGGTAATCGACCACTCACCCGTCTCGAGATGCTCGCATCGGAGCTTGTCCACGCGCTACGAGGCCTTCGCAAACAGCGAGGGCTCGCGGTCTCGGCTGTACTCACGCTTGGTATCGCGATCGCGGCAGCCGCCGTGATCGTCGCGCTGGCAAACCAGTCGCTCCGCGAACCGCTTCCCTACCGCGACGCTTCGCAGCTCCTGATCCTCTGGGAGAAGTCGAGAGGTGGTGATTACCGTCTCGCGTCGTATCCGACGTTTCTCGATTGGCGAGCGGAGGCGCCGCGGTCGGTCGCCGGCCTCGCGTTCGTTCGCGGCAAGCTCGACGTGCTGTCGACGGCAGAAGGCCCGCTGCGCGCGACCACCGGGTTCGTCTCACCAGGCTACTTCGAGACGTTAGGCGCTACACCGCTCGTCGGACGATTTTTCACGAGCGAGGAGGTGTCGGCTGGGCGCGGTGACGCCGCCGTGCTCTCGGAGCGCCTGTGGCGATCGCAGTTCGGCGGAGATCGCGGGCTCATTGGTCGTTCGATCACGCTGAGCGGCCGCGCCGTCACCGTCGTCGGCGTGATGTCGACCACCATGGCGTACCCGTTCTGGGCCGACCTCTGGCGCCCGATCAGCGCCATCGTCGATTCCGACCCGGCACTCGCGTCACGGCATCACCACACTGACAGCCGGCTGATCGTCCGACTGGCGAGCGGCGTCGCGCCCGCGACCGCTATGCGCGATCTGTCCACCATCCAGCAGCGTCTTGCGGCCACGTACGCCGACCACGGTTCGGACTGGACCACGGCCGACTTTCAGCCCTTGAGCTGGGAGTTCGTCGGCACGTCGGCGCCTGCGCTCGAGACGCTCGCCGGTGCCGCGGTCATGGTACTCCTCGTGGCGTGCGTGAATGTTGCCACATTGCTCCTCCTCCGGGCATTTGCCCGAGAGCGCGAGTTCGCCATCCGCACGGCGCTCGGCGCAAGCCACGCCGGCGTTGCACGCCTAACGCTCGTCGAGAGCGCCTTGGTCGGGAGCGCCGCGGCGGTCGTCGCACTGCTCCTCACGTGGTGGGGACTGGCGCTCGTGCGAGGCGCTGGATCCGACAGCGTTCCGAGATCCGCCGAGCTCCGGTTCGATGTGCGCGCTGCAACGCTCGTCGCTGCGCTGGCGTTGGTTGCTACGACAATCATTGCGTCCGCGCCGTTCGTCCGCGCCGTTCGCCGACATACGCTCGAACCGCTGCGGGCAGGGTGGCAGCCGACGTCCGGCGGACGTGGGGGAAACCGGTGGCGTTCGGCGCTCGCGGCCGCGCAGCTCGCGATCGCGCTCACGCTCCTCACGGGGACTGGCCTATTGATCGAGAGCTTCCGCCGGCTGAGCAAGGTCGACCTCGGCTTCGACCAGAATCACCTGGCCTTGTTCTGGATCGCGCCGCCGGCGCCGAAGTACGATCAGCCGACCCAGGCGGCCGCGCTCTACGCTCGGCTGCGGGATGCGGCGGCCGAGGTGCCGGGCGTCGAGGGAGTTGCCATCGCGAACCATGGGCCGCTGACCGGCGGCTACGTCGTCACGAACTACGTCGTCCCCGGGCGCACTGCCCCGGCGGATGGGTCCGACGCCGCGCTCTACAAGACCGTCGGCGAGAGCTACCTGAACGTCATGAAGGCGCGACTCGTGCGTGGCCGCTGGTTTACCACTGCGGACGTTCGAGGAGCGACCGATGGCGTCGTGATCAACGAGCGACTGGCGAAGCGCGTGTGGCCTAACGCGGATCCGGTCGGCCAACCGATCACGGTGTTCCGCTCGTCTCAAGCACGACCCGGGTTTGGCGACCCGTTACCGAGTGTGGTGATCGGTGTCGTCGCCGACATGCATCACATCTCGATATCGGATGATCCCATGGACGAGGTGTACGTCCCGTACACGCGCGAGGTGTGGCCGGGGATCGGACTGCTGATTCGTGCGCGCGGTGAGCCACTGGCGCTCGAGCCGGCCTTGCGTCGCGCACTCCTGAGCGTCGAGCCCGAGCTCCCCGTTCTGGGTAGCGCCGGATGGCGGACCTTCGAGCCGATTGGGACGTACGTCTCGCGACTGCTTGCACCTCGACAGCTCGTGCTGCGCCTCGTGCTCGGTTTTGCGGGGGTGGCGTTGGCGCTCGCGGCGATCGGGGTGTACGTCGTGATTGCATTCGGTGTCGCGCAGCGCACACGCGAGATCGGCGTCCGCATGGCCGTGGGCGCAACGACGCGTGACGTCATGAGGCTGGTGCTTCGGCAGAGCCTCGTGCTTGCCGGCGTTGGTGGAGTCGCGGGGATTGGCGGAGGCATCGCGATCGCACGCGTCCTTCGCGCGACGCTGGACTCGGTTCTCTATCGAACGTCCCCGTTCGCGGTCCTGCCGCTCGTCGTCGCCGCGGGCGTGCTGGGGGCGATCACGCTTGCCGCCGCATGGATGCCCGCGCGGCGTGCGGCTGGTGTCGATCCGGTGATCGCGCTGCGCTCGGAGTAGCGCCGGCACGCGACGTTGCTCGCGTAGCGCCCGGTTGAGCAGCAACTTGTCGTTATGACGACTGTCCAACCGGTTCGCTGGGGAATCCTCGGCGCTGCGAACATCGCGGTCAACAAGGTCATACCGGCCATGCGTGCGAGTCGGCTCTCGCGCCCGGTGGCGATCGCATCGAGAGACATCACGAAAGCCAAGCACGCCGCCGAGCGTCTCGGAGTTCCGCGGGCGTATGGCTCGTACGAGGAGCTGATTGCCGATCCGGCGATCGAAGCGATCTACAATCCCTTGCCTAACCACTTGCACGTCCCGTGGTCGATCCGCGCGGCGCAGGCCGGGAAGCATGTGCTCTGCGAGAAGCCGATCGCGTTGACTGCAGACGAAGCTCGTACGCTGCTCGCGGCTCGCGATGCGAATGGGGTTCAGGTCGCCGAAGCGTTCATGGTGCGAACGCATCCGCAGTGGCTGGAGGTGGAGCGACTGATAGCGAGCGGCGCGATCGGTCCACTTCGACTGGTGAGCGGCCTTTTCAGCTACTACAAACGCGACGCGACGGACATACGCAGTCGCGTGGAGTGGGGCGGTGGTGCGCTGATGGACATCGGATGCTATCCGATCTTCATCGCGCGGTGGATGTTCGGCACGGAGCCGACGGATGTGGTGGCGATGACGGATCGCGATCCGGAGCTCGGCGTCGACCGCCTAACGTCTGCGCTGCTCCGATTCCCCAAAGGCTACGCGACGTTCACGTGTGCCGGCCAGCTGGTGCACTACCAGCGCATGCATCTCCTTGGCGAGCGGGGTCGGATCGAGGTGGAGATTCCGTTCAATGCCCCGCCAGACGTTCCAACGCGAATCTTCGTGGACGACGGCTCACGGCTCGGCGACGCGAGTGCGAGGGTGCTCGAGTTTCCGGC
>Ga0136846_1238504_pt1 | contig 17059 bp, 11 predicted proteins | sample HopSoiMetagenom2_FD_96841 | JGI IMG/M metagenome (GOLD analysis project Ga0136846, IMG submission 96841) | Grasslands soil microbial communities from Hopland, California, USA - 2 Assembly 2016 (version 4) | ecosystem: Environmental > Terrestrial > Soil > Grasslands | place: USA: Hopland...
CAGTGCAACGGGATCTTTAGCCTACCGGCCGCGGCGGTCACGCCGTGCCGTCAGCGGAGACCGGGGCGCCGCGTCCGCCAGACTAAAGACTCTCTGCACTAGACTAAAGACTCTCTGCACTATGGCTGCGCTTTACGCCTAGATCAGGCGCCTTTTGACGTGCTGCTCGGGCACGCTCGAAAAACTCTCAGCCTCTGAGGCGTGAGTATGAATCTGGCGGCGATTGAGGTGGGCCTGCATGACGAGATCTTCCAAGGCGGCCAGCCGGTGTCGATGCGGTGTCGACGTACTGCACTCAGCTTCTCAGCCTCTCAGGCCAGGACGGTCAACCGCGCATCGCCCGCCTGCATCTGGCCGATAGCCGCCGCCTGCTGGAAACCCCCGTCGCGAAACACCCGCAGCACCTCGTCGACAGCTTCCGGCGCGCAGCTCACCAGCAGCCCGCCGGATGTCTGCGGGTCGCTCAGCAGGTCTTGGGTCAGCTTTGGCAGGGACGCAGCCAGTGTCACGTCCTGGCCGTAGCCTGCCCAGTTCCGGCCCGATGCACCGGTGATGAATCCCTCGGCGGCCATCTCTGCGACGCCTTCGAGCAAGGGCACTTTGCTCCATTCGATCGTCGCACCCAGACCCGCACCACGCGCCATCTCCAGTGCGTGTCCTGCCAGTCCAAAACCCGTGACGTCCGTGATGGCATGCACCCCCGCCATTTCGGCGAACTGCACGCCCGGCTTGTTGAGTTGGGTCGTGATCGCGATCATCCGCGCATAGCCCGCGTCGCTGAGCTTCCCTTTCTTGAGTGCTGCCGACAACACGCCCACACCCAGGGGCTTGCCGAGCACCAGCACGTCGCCCGCCTTCGCATCTGCATTGCGGCGGACCTTGTCCGGATGCACGAGGCCCATCACCACGAGTCCGTAGATCGGTTCCACTGAATCGATGGTGTGGCCGCCGGCGATCGGAATGCCGGCTTCGCGACACACCGACTCGCCACCGCGAATGATTTGCCCGATGACCTCGACAGGCAGTTGATTGATCGGCATGGCGACAAGCGCCAGGGCCATGATTGGCCTGCCGCCCATCGCGTAGATGTCGCTGATCGCATTGGTGGCAGCGATGCGCCCGAAGTCGAAGTGGTCATCGACGATAGGCATGAAGAAGTCGGTGGTGGCGATCAGCGCCTGTTCGTCGTTGAGCCGGTACACCGCGGCGTCGTCGGCGGTTTCGATACCGACCATGAGCTCCTTGGGGATCAGGCCGCCGGCGCTCTTCTTCAGGATTTCCGTGAGCACGCCGGGCGCGATCTTGCAACCGCAGCCGCCGCCATGCGAGAAACCCGTCAGACGGATCGGGGAGGTGGTGGTGTCGGACATGGTGTCATTACATCGGCCAGGACTCAGAGGCTGAGAGTTTTTCGAGCGTGCCCGAGCAGCACGTCAAAAGGCGCCTGATCTAGGCGCAAAGCGCAGCCATAGTTCGTGCTATGGCGAGCATTTGCAACGACGAGCAGGGGTCTTTTGGCGTGATGAGCGGGCATGATCGAAATACTCTCAGCCTCTCACATTGCGTGAGAACGACTATGGTACTGCGTCGAGTTTCACAGGTGAGGCGCTCGCAACACCTGTGACATGGAGCTGGTCCCTCCCCCGGAACTGAACCTCCGCAGCCAGGACGATGCGCTTGTCGTGGGGGAACATCGCCTGCTTTCTGGCAATCAAGCTGTCGATTTGATCCCCGATCTGATCCAGTGCCTCGCGCTGCACTGCGGCGTCATCGCCTTCTCTGGTGACGGCCAATTGATGGAGCGCATCGGCTCGTTCGTCGCCTTTCAGGAGGCTGACGTTCCAAGCGAGAACAATGAACTCCAGCGCGGCCCGATATTCGTCCAGCGGAGATCCCTCGGGAACCTCGGCCGTCAGAAGCGCGGCCAAGGCATGCGAGATCTTGCTCTGTGAGCGGCCGTATTCTTTTCGTCTGCTTGCTTTTCCCATCGTCTTCCCGCGTTGTCGTGGTTTCAAAAAACGATCGTTTTAGCGAACGCCCGATCGCAGCGGCCGCGGCGTGAGATCCACGGCGCAAGGCCTGTCCAGAATATCCGTTCCAAGAACGAGAGCAAGCGAGCCGCCGGCATTTGTGGCTTGACGCGACACTAGCTCACCTTCCAACCCCCACCCAACACCCGAATCAAGGCCACCGCCGCGTTCTGCCGGCTCGCCGCGATCTGCGCCACTGCACGGCGCGCACTCATCGCTGACACCTGCGCCGTCACGACTTCGGTGTAGCTCACCTGGCCGGCGTTGTAGCGATTCATCACCTGCTGCTCGGTCTGGTCGGCCGCCTCGGAGGCCTGCCGCCGCAAGGCTTCCTGCTGTTCAAGCACACGGGCGGCGGCGAGCTGGTCTTCGACTTCCTGAAAGGCGGTGAGCACAGTCTGCCGATACTGCGCCACGCTTTGCTCCCACGCGCCACGTGCTTCGTCAACGCGAGCGCTGCGTGTCCCGGCATCGAACAGCGTCTGCGCAAGCGACAGGCCCAAGGACCAGGTCGCGGCTGACGCGCTGAACAGATCGCCGATGCTTGCTGCCCCCAAGCCATGGTTGCCGCTCAGGTTGAAGGTCGGAAAGAAGGCCGCACGAGCGACGCCGATGGAGGCGTTGGCAGCGGCCACTCGACGCTCCGCGGCAGCGATGTCCGGTCGACGTTGCACAAGCGCCGACGGCACGACCAAGGGCACCGCAGGAATGGGCGATGGTTTCCACTCCACCGGCACTACCGCGAAGTTTGCGGGCGCCTCGCCCACAAGCACAGCCATCGCATGTTCCAATTTCGCGCGCTGCTGCTCGAGCCCTGCGAGATCGGCCTTCGCATTCGCCAGCTGTGTTTGCGCCTGCAGCAAGTCGCTCTTGGGTGCGATTCCGGCGTCGTATCGGTTCTTGGTGATCCTGGCCGATTGCTCGTAGGCGCTGATCGTGGTGCGCAGCAACGCGGCTTCAGCATCGGTTTCGCGAAGCGAGAAATAGTTGGTGGCGAGTTCGCCCTGCGCCGCCAGGCGCGCGGACGCGAGGTCCGCAGCGCTGGCCTGCGCTTTGGCCCCTGCTGCGTTCACGCCACCGCTCAAGCGTCCCCACAAGTCTGGTTCCCAGCTGCCACCCAGCCCGATCTGGTACTTCGTGCCGGTGCCCGGGAGCGAGCTGCCGCCACTCGAGCGCGACGCGCCGCCGCTCAGGGACAAGGTCGGAAACAGCGAGGCCCGTTGCTCGCGCACGAGTGCCTGTGCTTGCGCGTAGGACGCGGCAGCAGCGGCGACGTTCTGGTTCGACACCTCCACGCGTTGCACGAGTTCGTTCAGCGCAGCGTCGTTGAACAAGGTCCACCATGGTCCGCGGTCGAGCGCATCGGCCGGGGCGGCGGTGATCCATCCCGGCGGCACCTCCTTGAAAGATGCGGACGTCGGCACCGTTGGCGCCTCGGCATTGGGCGCGTGGGCACAGGCCGACAGCAGAAAGGCCAGCACCGCGGCGGCCGCAAGGGGAGTTCGAGTGGTTGTCATCGTGTTCATCGCGCTTCGCCCTCGGCCGCGGCCGCGGCCAGCGGCATCTCGCCGCGGACACTCAGCAGGCGTTCGTTCGCGCCGCGGCGGCGCAGCTTGTCCATCAGCAGGTAGACCACCGGGGTGGTGAGCAGTGTGAGCAACTGGCTGGCGATGAGTCCGCCGATGATGGCAATGCCCAAGGGCCGTCTGAGCTCTGCGCCTTCGCCGAATCCGATGGCCAGTGGAAGGGCGCCCAATGCCGCAGCCAAGGTCGTCATGATGATGGGGCGGAACCGCAGCAGGCAGGCTTCGCGTACGGCGTCGAAGGCGCTCAGGCCGCGCGCTCGTTCTGCTTCCAGAGCGAAGTCGATGATGAGAATGGCGTTCTTCTTCACGATGCCGATCAGCAGGAACACGCCGATCAATGCAATGAGCGAGAACTCCATCTTGAACATCAAGAGCGCAAGCACTGCACCCACGCCAGCCGAGGGCAGGGTAGACAGCACAGTGATCGGGTGCACAAGGCTTTCGTACAGAACCCCGAGCACGATGTAGATGACCACCAGCGACGCGAGGATGAGCAGGGGTTGCTGATTCTGCGTCTGCTGGAAGGCGGCGGCTGTTCCTTGCATGCTGCCCCGCACATTGGTCGGCAAGCCGATGTCGGCGGCCGCCTGCGCGATGGCTTCTCGGGCATCCGAGAGCGTGCTGCCTTCAGCGAGGTTGTACGAGACGGTGGTGGCGAGTTCGCCGTCCTGGTGGTTGATGCTGCTGGGCGTTGACGCTTCTGCAAAACGTGCGATGGCCGGCAGCGGCACCATCGAGCTCACGCGGGTGTTGACGCTGGCACCGGTGGAAGCGTCGCGCAGGCCGGGGTTGGCGCTGATGGTGGGCGTGGCGGCTGCGGCGGACGCTGCCGATGATGTCGCCGATGTGCTGGTCGTCTTGCTGGAGGGCACGTGCACGTCGTTCAATGCCGCCGGACTCCGTCCAAACTTGGGGTCCACTTCCATGACGACGTGATACTGATTCAACTGGTCATACAGCGTTGCCACCTGCCGCTGCCCGAAGGCATCGTAAAGCGCGTTGTCGATGTCGCGGTTGGTCAGGCCCATCCGTGCCGCAGTGTCGCGGTCGATGTTGACGAAGGATTCGACACCGTTCTCCTCCTGATCGGTGTCGACGTCGGTGAGCGCGGGCTGCTGCTTCATCGAATCCGCAAGCTTGCGAGCCCAGATTTTCAGATCGGCGGCGTTGTCACTCTTCAAGGTGTATTGATAGGTCGAACTGCTTTGCCGGCCACCCATGCGAAGGTCTTGCACAGGGTTGAGGAACAAGCTCACGCCCGTAACACGCGCCAGTTGCGGACGCAGCCGCGAAATCACCGCCTGCCCGCCGATCTTCCGGTCGGCCAGCGGCTTCAGGTTGACGAAGAGAAAGCCGCCACCGGCGCGCGAGCCGCCGGTGAAACCGACGACCGTGTCCACTGCAGGATCGGCCTTGATGATGTCGACCAGTTGCCGCAGCTTGGACTGCATCGCCTGAAACGAAATGCTCTGGTCGGCACGAAGGCCGCCGTTCAACTGTCCCGAGTCCTGCTGAGGAAAGTAGCCCTTGGGCGCTGCGATGAAGAGCCACACGTTGAGTCCGATGACCGACAGCAAGATGAGCATCACGAGCGCTTTCGAGTGCAGCGCCCAATCGAGGCTGTGTTCGTAGACACGCAGCGTGCGTGCATAGCCCCATTCGGCGATGCGCGCGAGTCGGCCTGGCGGCTTGGTCTTTTTCTGTGGCGGGCGCAGAAGCCAGCCGCACATCATCGGTGAGGTGGTCAGCGAAATGACGAGCGAGATCATCACCGCCGCCGACAGAGTGATCGCGAACTCGCGGAAGAGACGTCCCACTTGTCCACCCATGAACAGCAGCGGAATGAACACGGCGACCAGCGACAGGCTGATCGACAGCACCGTGAAGCCGACTTCGCGCGCTCCGAGCAAGGCGGCCTGAAGTCGGTCCATGCCTTGCTCGATGTGGCGGGTGGTGTTCTCGAGCACCACGATGGCATCGTCGATGACGAAGCCGGTGGCCACCGTCAGCGCCATGAGGCTCAGGTTGTTGAGACTGAAGCCGAGCAGGTACATCACGCCCAGTGTCCCCAGCAGCGACACGATGGTGGCCACCGCCGGCACGATGGTCGCGCGAACGCTGCGCAGGAAGACACTCACGACCAGCACGACGAGCACGATGGAAATCAGCAGCGTGATTTCGATTTCGTGCAGCGACGATCGAATGGAGTTCGTGCTGTCCGATGCAACCTGCACATCGATGTCGCTCGGCAGTTGCGCCTTCAGTTGCGGCAGCAGCGCGCGAACGCCGTCCACCGTCTGGATGATGTTGGCGCCGGGCTGCCGCGTCACGAGCACGATGACGGCGGGGCTGCCGTTGAAGAGGCCCAAAGTACGCACGTCTTCGGGGCCGTCGGTCACTTCGGCGATGTCGCTCAAGCGCACCGCGGCGCCGTTGCGCCACGCGACCACCAGTGGGCGAAAGTCGGCCGCGGTGTGCCCGCCGGCGCCGGTGTAGATCTGCAGCCGGCGCTCATCCGATTCGATGCTGCCCTTGGGGCGCGTCGCATTCGACGCCTGGATGGCTGCGCGCACATCTTCCATCGGCACACCGAAGCGGTTGAGCGCCAGCAGGTTCAACTCTACACGCACGGCGGGAAGCGAGCCGCCGCCAATCTCCACGTCGCCCACGCCGTCGACTTGCGCCACCTTCTGCTGGACGATGTTGGACACCGCCTCGTAGATCTGCTGCGGTGTGCGTGTCTTCGAGGTGAGCGCGAGGATGACGATCGGCGAATCCGACGGGTTCATCTTGCGATAGGTCGGGTTGCTGCGCAACGTGGCGGGCAGGTCGGCGCGCGAGGCATTGATGGCGGCCTGCACCTCGCGTGCGGCACCGTCGATCTTGCGGTCGAGGTCGAACTGCAGGCTCACCCGGGCCGAGCCGCGACCGCTCGACGAGGTCATCTCGTTCACGCCGGCAATGATGCCGAGTCGTCGTTCAAGCGGCGTGGCCACGCTGGTCGCCATGGTCTCAGGGCTGGCGCCGGGGATGCTTGCCGACACGGAGATGGTGGGGTAGTCCACCTGCGGCAAAGGCGACACAGGCAGCACGAAGAATGCCGCCACGCCCGCGAGCGCAATGCCGATGGTGAGCAGCACCGTGCCAATGGGCCGACTGACGAAAGGCGACGAGAGATTCATCGACCCGGACTCCCATCCCGACCTTCCTCCAGAGGTGGAAGGATTGCTGCTCCCTCTCCCGCCGGGCGAGGGTTGGGGTGAGGGCGACGCCCTCCGCGCAATCGGGCTCCCAGCCGATCGAAAGCAAGATAGATCACAGGCGTCGTGAAGAGCGTGAGCAGCTGGCTCACGATCAACCCGCCGAAGATCGAAAGACCCAGCGGGCGGCGCAGCTCCGCGCCTTCGCCCCAGCCGAACATCAGCGGCAGCGCGGCGAACAGAGCAGCCATGGTTGTCATGAGGATGGGCCTGAAGCGCAGCAGCGCCGCCTGGTGAATGGCCTCCTGGGGTGCCTTGCCATCATTGCGTTCAGCATCGATCGCGAAGTCGATCATCATGATCGCGTTCTTCTTCACGATGCCAATCAAAAGAATGATGCCGATGATCCCGATCACGCCCAGGTCATGGCCGCCGATCAAGAGCGCGAGCAGGGCACCCACGCCGGCGGAAGGCAGCGTCGACAAGATCGTGAGTGGGTGCACATAGCTCTCGTACAGCACGCCCAGCACGATGTACACGCAGATGATGGCGGCGAGGATCAGCCACAACTGGTTGGACAGCGACTTTTCATACGCTCCAGCGGCGCCCAGGAAGGTCATGCTCACGCTGGGGGGCAGGGCGATGTCTTTGGCCGCGGCACGGATTGCATCGACTGCGCCGCCCAGCGAGACACCGTCCGCCGTGTCGAACCCGATGGTCGTCGCCGGGTACTGCGCGACGTGGGTGATCTGCAGCGGCGCTTCGACCTCGTGGATGTTGGCAATGGCCGAAAGAGGCGTCGGCTCGCCACCGCTCGTCGGGACGTGCAGGTTGCCGATCGACTGGGGGCTTGCGATTGCATCCGGCCGGGCTTCGAGAATCACGCGGTACTGGTTCGTCTCGGTGAAGATGGTCGAGACGATGCGCTGGCCAAAGGCGCTGTAGAGCGCGTCGTCCACCGTCGACGCGCTGACGCCCAGGCGTGAGGCGGTGTCCCGGTCGATGTCGATCTGCATCGCGAGGCCGCGAGCATTCGCATCCGACACGACGTTGCGCACTTGCTTCACGTCCTGCAGCTTCTGCGCGAGCTTCGTCGCCCACAGCGCCACCGTGGCGTCGTCGGCACCTTCGATCGACACGCGGTATTGCGTCGGCCCGTTCTCTGCATCGATGGTCAGATCTTGTGTGGGTTGCAGGTACATCGTCACGCCGGCCACCTGCCGCACGCGCTGCTGCAGTCGGTCCATCGTCTGCTGCTGCTTGTCGCCTCTTGCAGTCTTCAGGTTGATGAGCATGCGACCTGTATGCAGCATGGTGTTGTTGACTGCATCGACTCCGATGAATGACGCGAGGTTGGCGACATCCGGGTCATCGAGAATCGCCTTGGCCGCCGCCTGCTGCAACGAGGCCATGCGCGCATAGCTCACCGACTGCGAAGTTTCGATGCGGGCTTGCAACTGGCCGGTGTCCTGCGTCGGGAAGAGCCCCTTCGGAATCACGACATAGAGAAACACCGTCAGTGCGAAGGTTGCGAGCGCCACCCACAGCGTGGCGCGCTGCCTGCGCAGCACCCATTGCAGCGCCAGGTCATAGCGCGAGATCACATGATCGAAACCTCGCTGGATGCGCTGCCCGATGCCATGCGGATGCTCGTCATGGCGCAGCCAGCGCGCCGACATCATCGGCACGAGCGTGAGCGACACGACGGCGGAGATGAGGATGGTGATGGCAAGCGTGATGGCGAACTCTCGGAATAGCCGGCCCACCACATCGCCCATGAAGAGAAGCGGGATCAGCACCGCGATGAGCGACACCGTCAGCGAGATGATGGTGAAGCCGATTTGTGTCGCACCTTTCAAGGCCGCGTCCATCGGAGGTTCGCCCTCCTCGATGTACCGCGAAATGTTCTCGATCATTACGATGGCGTCATCGACCACGAAGCCGGTGGCGATGGTGAGTGCCATCAGGCTCAGGTTGTTGAGGCTGTAGCCAAGCAGGTACATCGCGCCGCAGGTGCCGATCAGCGAGATGGGCACGGCCAGGCTCGCGATCACGGTGGCGCGCACGCTGTGCAGGAAGGCGAAGATGACGAGCACCACCATCACGACGGCGAGCACGAGTTCGATCTCGACGTGCTTGACGGAGGCGCGGATGCCGGCGGTGCGGTCGCTGAGCACGTCGACCTGCAAGGCGGCAGGCAGACCGGCCTGCAGTTCCGGCAGTCGCTTCTTGATTGCGTCGACGGTCTGGATGACGTTGGCGCCTGGTTGGCGCTGCACATTGACAATGATCGCTGGCTTCAGGTTTGCCCAGGCGCCGAGCTTGACGTTTTCTGCGCTGTCGACCACGCGTGCCACATTCGACAAGCGAATCGCGCTGCCGTTCTTGAACGCCACGATCAGATTCTTGTAGTCGTCCGCCGTGAGCAACTGGTCGTTGGCGTTGATGGTGTAAGAACGCGTCGGCCCGTCGAAGCTGCCCTTGGCGCTGTTCGCATTGGCCGAGCTGATGGCGCTGCGAACCGTGTCGAGCCCGATGCCGTAGGACGCGAGCGATTGCGTGTCGGCCTGGATGCGCACGGCGGGCCGTTGCCCGCCCGACAGCGTCACGAGGCCCACGCCAGACACCTGGCTGATCTTCTGCGCGAGTCGCGTGTTGACGAGGTTCTGCACCTCGGTGAGCGGCAGCGTTTCGGACGTGATGGCGAGCGTGAGCACCGGCGCGTCGGCGGGGTTGACCTTGGCGTACACCGGCGGCGCGGGCAGGTCGGCGGGAAGGGACGAGTTGCCCGCGTTGATGGCCGCCTGCACTTCCTGCTCGGCCACGTCAAGCACGAGGCCGAGCGAGAACTGCAAGGTGATGATGGACACACCGGCGGCGCTGGTCGAACTGATGCGCTGCAGGCCCGACATTTGGCCGAACTGCTTTTCGAGCGGTGCGGTCACGGTGCGGCTCATCACTTCGGGACTCGCGCCGGGGTAGAGCGTTTGCACCTGGATGGTGGGGTAGTCGACCTGCGGCAATGCCGACAAAGGCAGGAAGCGAAAGGCCACCATGCCCGCGAGCACGATCGCAAGCATCAGCAAGGACGTTGCTACCGGGCGCAGGATGAAGGGGCGTGACGGGCTCATTGTGTGTCGCGCCGGGTGAGGACCGATCCCCGTTCGGGCTGACCCTTCGACAGGCTCAGGACAGGGTACGCCTCACGGCGTATTGAAGCCCCCCACCGCGAGTTGAGGCCGGATAACTGCACGCGATGGCCGTGCTTCCGCTCGCCCTTCACCGACCCCCGTTCGGGCTGACCCTTCGACAGGCTCAAGACAGGGTACGCCTCACGGCGTATCGAAGCCCCCCACCGCGAGTTGAGGCCGGACAACCGCACGCGAGCACCGTACTTCCGCTCACCCTGCACCCATCCCCGTTCGGGCTGACCCTTCGACAGGCTCAGGACAGGGTACGCCTCACGGCGTATCGAAGCCCCCCACCGAGAGTTGAGGCCGGACAACTGCCCGCGAGCACCGTGCTTTCGCTCACCCTGCACCCATCCCCGTTCGGGCTGAGGTATCGAAGCCCTCCACCGCGGGTTGAGGCTTCGATACGCCGTGAGGCGTACCCTGTCCTGAGCCTGTCGAAGGGTCAGATCGAATGGAGTCTGGGACATTGTTCCGAGCCAAATCCTGGAGGTCCGGATCGATCTCATGGCACCACCACTTCGCTCGCGTGCCGACGATGCGGGCGGCTCGCGCCATTTGAAGCACCACTGGCTGCATCAGCTGCCGTGCCGGCCCGATCGCGTCCTGCCCATGGCGAAGAACCGCCGCCGCGCGGGCCCGAGGCCCGGTTGCCCCATGCGCCGCCGCGCCCGCCGAAAGCGCCGGATGCGGGCCTGTCGTCGGGCAGCTGCACGCGAGCGCCGTCCTTCAATCGGTCCGCGCCTTCGGTGATGACTTTCTCTGCAATCGCGAGTCCCGACGCGATGGCGACGCGATCTCCTGTGGCTTGTCCCTGTGTCACCTTGCGCAGCGCCACCGTGCGGTCGTCGTTCAACACATAGACGAAGTCACCGTCGCTGCCATGCCGCAAGGCCGTGGTGGGCACGACAACGGCACCCGCAATCGTGTCGAGCAGCACGCGCACATTCACGAATTGGCTGGGGAAGAGCGTGCTCTTCGGATTGGCAAAACGTGCCTTCGCACGCACGGTGCCAGTCTGCGTGTCGACCTGGTTGTTGAGTGTCGAGAAGGTGCCCTTGTCGAGCTCCTTGGTGCGCGTCCTGTCGTAAGCCGTCACAGGCAGTGTCGCGCCCTGGGCCACACGCTGTTCCACGTCGGGCACGCGGTCTTGCGGCACCGAGAACTCCACGTCGATGGGCGCCAGCTGCGTGATGACCGCGATGCCGTTGGCATCGCCCGGAGACACCACGTTGCCGACGTCCACGCTGCGCAAGCCCACTCGTCCGCTCACCGGCGCCACGATGCGCGTGTAGTTGAGGTTCAGGCGTGCCGTGCCTTCAGACGCCTTGTCGGACATGACGGTGCCTTCAAGCTGCTTCACCAATGCGGCCTGCGTGTCGACGTCCTGGCGCGCGATCGAGTCTTGCTGCAGCAGCGTTTGGAACCGCTGCAAGGTCAGCTTCGCGTTGTCGAGCTGCGCCTGATCGCGCAGACGCTGGCCTTCGGATTGCATGACGGCCATCTCGAAGGGGCGCGCGTCGATCATGGCGAGGAGTTGACCGGCATGCACCATCTGGCCTTCCTTGAACATCACTTGTTTCATCACGCCGGAGACTTGCGGTCTGACGGTGACGGTGGCCGAGGGGGTGACGGTGCCGAGGGCATCGAGCCAGATGGGGATGTCGGCCAGTTCGGCGCTTGCCACGCCGACGGTGGTGACGGGGCCGCCTCGCCCGCCTCGTCCGCCGCCACCGCCTGGACCACCGCGGCCGGCCGCGCTGGCTCCGGATGCACCATCGGCTGCGGCTGTCGGATGGGTCAAGTACCAGGCGAATCCGGCCAGCGCAGCCAGCGCCAGGATCGCGATCACACTGCCCAACCAACGATGCCGCCGCGTTGGCACGCTGCCACCAGCGGGTGCAGGAACCAGGCTCGTTCCGGGATGCGGATGGCCCTTGTGTTGTTCCTCGTGTTGCTCTTCCATGGCTTTACTTTTACTTTCTTCGCGAATGAGACGGGCAGCACTCGCCCTGAGCGTCGCCCAAGCTGCACCAGCAAATGACACTCCCGCTGGCCCTGTCGACGCTATTGCAGCAGGAAATGCAAGGGAAGATGACGCTACTGTGGTGACCGTGCGTATCCCGCGTGCTGCAGCAGGGTCAAGGGATGTAAAGAAGGGCGGCAGGTCTGCACATACCAAGCTTCGCTTCCAGAGCTTCGATTCGTCGAACGCCCACAGGCCGCCCAAGGGCAATCATGCTTGTCGATCGCGCAAATAGAAGATCCCAATTTCCCGCCGCCGGCATCAGTTCATAAGCTGCGACCCACTATCAAAAACCTAGAAAGGCACAGCATGTTCCAAAAGCTTCCTCGTTACGTTCCAGTCGTGGCACTCGGCTTGGCCGGGTTCCTCGGCTACTCGTCATTGGCCTTGGCGCAAAACCTCACCCGCGACAACGGAGCGCCCGTCGGGGACAACCAGAACTCGCAGACCGCAGGCCCCGGAGGGCCGGTTCTGCTGCAGGACGTACAACTCATCCAGAAGCTGCAGCGCTTCGACCGCGAACGCATGCCCGAGCGCGTGGTCCATGCACGAGGCACCGGCGCGCACGGCGAATTCGTCGCCTCCGGCGATCTCTCCAACGTCACGCGCGCCAAGGTGTTCGTTCCCGGCACCCGCACGCCGGTCTTCGTGCGCTTCTCCACCGTGATCCACGGCAATCACTCCCCCGAGACGCTGCGCGATCCGCGTGGCTTCGCCACCAAGTTCTACACGACCGAAGGCAACTGGGACTTGGTCGGCAACAACCTGCCAGTGTTCTTCATCCGCGACGCGATCAAGTTCCCGGACATGGTTCATAGCCTGAAGCCCAGCCCGGACACCAATGTGCAGGACCCCAACCGCTTCTTCGATTTCTTCTCCCACGTGCCCGAGTCCACGCACATGCTGACGCGCTTGTACTCGGACCTCGGCACTCCCGCCAGCTATCGCACGATGGACGGCAACGGCGTGCATGCCTACAAGTTCGTCAACGGGCAGGGCGGCATCACCTACATCAAGTTCCACTGGAAGAGCCTTCAGGGCGAGAAAAACCTGACGGCCAAGGATGCGTCCGCCGTTCAGGGCAAGACCTTCAACCACGCCACTGAAGACCTGATCGACGCCATCAACACCGGCAATTTCCCGAAGTGGGACCTGTACGTGCAGTTGCTGAAGCCGGAGCAGCTCGACAGCTTCGACTTCAACCCGCTCGATCCCACCAAAGTCTGGCCCAACGTACCTGAGGTGAAGGTCGGCACGATGACGCTGAACCGCAACCCCGCCAACGTGTTCCAGGAAACCGAACAGGCCGCCTTCGCGCCCGGCAATCTGGTGCCCGGCATCGAGCCTTCGGAGGACCGGCTGCTGCAGGGACGCGTGTTCAGCTACGGCGACACACAGCTCTATCGTGTCGGCGCCAATGTCCTGCAATTGCCGATCAACGCCTCGAAAGTGGCGGTGAACAACAACAACCAGGACGGCGGCTCGAACGGCGGCTCGCGCAACGGCAAGGTGAACTACGAGCCCTCGCGCCAATCGCCCAAGCCCCAGGACGTCGCGTTCCGCTACAGCGTGCAGGCGTTGAGTGGCAGCGTGCAGCAAGCCCGCATCGCCAAGACCTTGAACTTCCGGCAGTCGGGCGACTTCTATCGCTCACTGTCGAAGCAGGAGCAGGCGAACCTGGTCGCGAACCTGGCCGGTGACCTGGGGCAGGTCAAGGACGCGACGACCAAGCTCACGATGCTGTCCCACTTCTATAAGGCAGACAGCCAGTACGGTACGGCCTTGGCCAAGGCGGTGAATGCCGACGCCAAGCAGGTGCAGCAACTCGCAGCGACGCTGAGCGAGTGATCGGAATCGAGCGAGGAATCCGATGACGCCATTCCGCACGCTTGTGCTTCAGCACGGCTTCATGGCGTTGGTCTTTGCGCTCGCGGCGACGGCCGCGAGCGTCACCGCAGCGCAGCCGCCCGGCGTCGCTGCGGTGGCCGAGCGCGACGAGGCCAACATCAAGCAGGCGCTGAAGGACTATTTCTTCGACGCCGCGCGCCGTGGCGATGTCGCGATGCTGAAGGAGTTCGTCGCCGCCCGGTATGACCTCGAGATGCGAGACGCCAAGGGCTACACCGCGCTCATCCTGGCCACCTATCACGGGCACGAGGACGCATCCCGGCTGCTGATCGAGTCAGGGGCCAATCCTTGCGCCACCGACGCGCGCGGCAACACCGCGCTGATGGGCGCGATCTTCAAGGGCGAGCTGACCATCTCGCGGATGCTCATGAAGGCAGGCTGCGATCCGAACCAGCGCAACAATGCCGGACAGACACCCGCCATGTATGCGGCGCTGTTCGGACGAATCGAAGTGCTCAAGGCCCTGGCCGCCCGAGGTGCCGACCTGCGCGCGAGCGACGCGGCTGGAAACAGCGCGCAAAGCCTGTTGAGCGAGGGCACGAACTCCGCCTTGCCAATGCAGCGGCCGCAGTAGAGGGAAGATTTAGTAGGGCAGGCTTGGAATATTTCCCAGTTCAGGCTGACCCCCCATCCCGTTCGGGCGGACCGCCATCCCGTTCGGGCTGACCCCCATCCCGTTCGGGCTGACCCCCATCCCGTTCGGGCTGACCGCCGTCCCGTTCGGGCTGACCCCCATCCCGTTCGGGCTGAGGTATCGAAGCCCTCTACCGCGGTTTGAGGCTTCGATACCTCAGCCCGAACGGAGAGTGCTTGCGTGCCTGAAAAAGGGGGGGTGTAAGCCGGCTCCTTTCCCGCTTAAAGCTCAGACTTGCGCCAGATCGCAGCCATCACCGAACCGCAGGTGTAGACCGAAGTTTCCTTGTATCCCTGCTTGGTGTATTCCAGGTTCTTTGCCGCGTGGTCCGCAATGCTCATGCCGTGGTGCGAGACCCAACTGCCCTTGGCCGGAATCCAGGTGGTGTCGTAGGTGGCGCCGTTGTTCTTGCAGCTGACGGTATCGGCCATGACGCCCGAATCGACGAAGTGATCGAAGACGCGCTGGTAGGCCGCGGCCTCGATGCCGTTGTACGTCCAGTTGCCCACAGGGTGCGGTGGCCAAACGAGGATCGTCGCGCTCGGCAGCGCACTACCCTGGAGCCGGGTCCAAGGACCGTTGAGGCTGGCCGTGTTGTTGAATGGCGTGGTCTGGCCGCGAGCGAACTTCATGGGCTGCCAGGTATTCGACGTATCGACAACGTGGACGTGCAGGTGCGGCTCGCTCGAGTTGCCTGAATTGCCAACGTGGTAAAGCAGTTGCCCGGCGGTGACGGTGGCGCCGTTGGTGACGGCGGCCTCGGGCTCCGTCCAGACCGGCCCGCCCTGCGCCTTGCCGGTCAGCAGTGTCCCGTTGTGAGGGCACAGGCTGGACGGGATGTCGCCGGTGGGGGCGTGGGCGTACAGCGCAATCTTGCCGTCCGTCTGCTTGATCCACAAATGATTGCCTTGCAGATAGATTTTGCCCGTGGCGTTCTCGGGATGCTTGGTGTGTCCCGTGTTCTCTGGCGCATTGCGCCAGCAGCCAATCACCTGGCCGCTGGCCATGGCATAGACCGGGCGGCCATAGATCAGGTAGTTGCTGTTGACGGAATCGTCAGTCTTGCCTGCTTTCAGCACCTGCCAGTTGTTGTCGGCGACATGGCGGAGGATGCGCAAGTCCTTGGCGCCTGTTTGCGGGCCACCGCCTGTGGCATGGACGGCAGTGACGATCCGCTCGCCTGGGTGGAGGTCGTGCGCAAGCAGCGGGAACTCAAGGGCCATTGCCGGCGCGGCACTGAGGCTCGCCGAGATGAATGCACCGAGCATCACACATGTTTGCCTATTGCTTGTTTTTGTCATCACGAACCTTGATTGGTTGAAAGACTTGAAGGGGTTGATTGACCTAAGCACCTGCCCGGTCTTCCGTTGATCTGCCCGAGATCAAAGGCCCCGCGGAGTCTAGTCGTGCATCGAAGCCTCGACACCCCCTAACCCTTGGGAGAAAGCCGGTGAAGCCTGCCTGCTTTCGGATCAGCGTCCGAACAAGCCCTTCATTCGATCCCCGATCGACTTCAGCACGCGATCGAAACCAAGGCTGGCCAGCAGCCGCTGACTGATCGCCTTCGCGATGCGGTCGCCCAATTGCGCTGGCGTGAGACCACCTTCTTCGCGTCCGAGATTGCGCAGAACGATGTCCGGCAAAGTCGCCGATACGGATTGCCCGAGCATTGCCGGCGTCGTCGCCTGGGCATGGGCGCCTCGAATGATGAATTCGTCGATGATGATCTTGCGGGCGGGTTTGGACATTGGCCCAGAAGGCGATCCGCCCGCGCTGCCGCTCGCCAGCGAGCGCGCGATGTTGCGCTGGATGACTTCGAAGTTCGTTCCCGCGGCACCCTTTTCATAAATGACGTCGGGAGCTTCGATCACGATGCGCTTCACGACGACCACCGGGTCGGCGACGGTGCGGATGTCGATCGCCACCTCGATCACGCCGACCTTCAGCGCGTGCGCGGTCTTGAATCCTTCGGGGTTGCCGACGACCAACCCTCGCACGACACCTAGACCGTCGGCCGTCCTGATCTTCACTTCCTCGACCTTGACGGTGGCCTGCGTCATCTGGCTGCCGTAGCGGCTGATGGCGCGTTGCACGATCGAATCGAGATTGCCAAAGAGCCAGTAGGCGCCGCCTGCGATCAAGAGCAGGGTGAGGAGAAAGGCGCCGAGCAGGGCATTGCGAAAACGAGTCATGGCGAAACTCAGAGGCTGAGAGTATTTCGAGCGTGTCCGAGCAGCACGTCAAAAGACGCCTGCTTCGCTCCCTCTCCCTCTGGGAGCTGACCTTTACGCACGCTGGACACGCGGAAAGTTTCGCGTCTTTACTGGCTGTGACGACATGCTTTTGCAGTGATGTGAGTTTTCGACCGAAATCGATGTGAATGTCAGATGCATCAGGGGAGATGGGGGTGATTTTTGAGAGACCCCTCACCCCAACCCTCTCCCCCCGCCGGGGGAGAGGGAGCCGAAATGCGTTACTTCGAAG
>Ga0136846_1237669_pt1 | contig 17055 bp, 14 predicted proteins | sample HopSoiMetagenom2_FD_96841 | JGI IMG/M metagenome (GOLD analysis project Ga0136846, IMG submission 96841) | Grasslands soil microbial communities from Hopland, California, USA - 2 Assembly 2016 (version 4) | ecosystem: Environmental > Terrestrial > Soil > Grasslands | place: USA: Hopland...
GTAGTTGCCTGCGTTCTGGTAGGTGTGCGTGACGGTTGGCGTGGACTGGATCAGCCGCGGGCTGCCGTCTCCGAACTCGAAGGCATAGCTGGCTACCGAGTCGCCCGGATCGGGGTCTCGCGTGCCGCTGCCGTCGAGCGTCACCGCCAGCGGCGCCGTCCCCGAGGTGGGCGAGGCGCTCAGTGCCGCCAGGGGCGGACTGTTGGGCGCGCAGGTCGCGTTGTCCCTGACGGTGAAGCTGCCCACATAGGCGAGCCCGTCGGGCATCTCGTCCACGGTCTGTGCGGCCCCGCCCACGGGCGTGTCCACCGTTTGCAGCACCGCGCTGTTGAAGCCGGCGATGGTGTCACCGGGCCTCAGCCCCAGATCCGCGATCGGCACCACGATCACGATGCTGCCGCGGGTGGCGTCGTAGCTACTGGCCGGATCGGCGGGTTTCGCGGTGCCGCTCTGGACGAAGCGCCCGTCGACGCTGCCGCTGGAGTTCGGCCCGGCCACGTAGGACTGGAAGACCGGTGTTCCCGGCGAGGTGGAGCTGGCGGGGAAGAGCATCCGGGCGCCGTGCACCTTGCCGTCCGGTTCCTTGAAGGAGACGTACCAGGAGGACCCCGGCGGCTGCGGCTGCTGGCCGGGGTCGGTATCGATCTCGAAGCGCAGCTTGACGCTTCCGTCGGCCGCGAACGGCTGCGCCAGCTGCAGCGATTTCAGATCAGTGCCGGGCGTGCCCGTCAGGCTGTCGCCGCCCGCGTCCGTCAGGACGGTGAGGCCTGGCGGCTTGCAGGCGTCCTGCGCCACCACCGCGGTGACCGCCAGCGCGACTTCGTTGCTCTGCGGACCCTCGCCCTGCGCGTTGAGGGCCGAGACCTTGTAGAAGTACTTGGGCACCGACGGATCAGCCGCCGCGTCCTGGTAGGTGGTCTTGGCGCCGACCACCGTGTCGAGCAGCGTCTCCGCGCCCGCGCTGGTGCCGCGGAAGATCCGGTACCCCGTGATGTCCGCCCCACCGTTGTCCGGCGCGTTCCAGGTCAGATCCACCTTGGCCGCGGTGCGCGTTCCCGCGAGATAGGGGGCCTTGGGCGCCACCGGCTCAACCGGATCGAAGGCAGCCAGGAGCGGCCTGCCGCCGATCTGCCGCGCCACGCGCTGGAAGGCCACGAAGTCGTTCTGCGCGCCGCCGCTCTGGATGCAGGTGTCGGTGACGCAGCCGTCGTCGTAGCCGAAGAGCACCCGGCCGCGGTCGTCCATGGTGATCTCGTTGAAGTCGAGGAGGTTGCGGTTCAGCCTGCTGCCGCCGCCGTTCCAGATCCCTCCGTGTCCCTGCACCGGATCGTTGGGCGTGGCGTTCACCGTCGTCCAGGTCTTGCCGCCGTCATAGGTGGTCGCGATGAAGAGGTACCAGCTCGCGGAGAAGTCGAGCGACTCGTGATCGCCGGAGAGGTTGGTGCCGAGGAAGCCGCAGGCGGCGCGTCCGGCGCTTCCCGCCACCGTTTCGGGGAACACCGCGTTGACCACGCCCACCGCGGCGCCGACGTCGGTGTCGTTCACCCAGGTGGCGCCGTGGTCGTGGCTCGCCGCCACGTGCACGTGGTGCTCGGATCCCTGTCCGTCGACGTAGCACTGGAAGACGGTGTTCTCCGCGTCGATGGCGGCCGAGGGATCGGTGGAGCCTCCGGCAAACGACTGGCTGCCGGGGATGATGTACTGCTGCCAGGTCGTCCCCGCGTCCAGGCTCACCACGCCGCCCTGCTGCGCGCCGCACTGCGGAACTGGCACGTACACCGCGCCGTCCGGGCCGACCTTGACGTGCCCGTGCAGGCCTTCGCAGTCGGTGATGCCGTTGCCTTCGTAGATGAGCACGCCGGGGCCGAAGCTCGCGCCGCCCGTATCGCTGCGTTGGCAGGCGGCCGGGCCGACCACGCTCTGCGAGCAGTAGTACACCGCGTTCGGGTAGGCAGGATTGGGCACGGGGAAGAGCCGCGGGTACGGCCCGGCGCCCACCGTCTCGTGATCGACGCCGCCGTTCGGTGGCGCGGCGGAGGCCTGGATCCAGTTGGCGCCGTCGTCGTCGCTGAAGGCGAACAGCGCCTGGGCGCCGGTGGTCTGCATCGACTCGAAGGTGCGCCCGGTGACCTGGTCGGTGAAGAGGATCGGATCCAGGGTGGTGATGCTGACAATGGAGGGCGAAACGTTGGTCCACCGCGCCGGACCCGCTTCGGGGAGCGGCGGGGTCAACCTCTCCGGAGGCGTGATGCGGAAGGTGTCCACGTCGGAAAGCGTCAGGATGTTGCCGGTGCGCGGATTGAACCCGATGCTGAATTCGCCGGAGCTGCCCTGCGCTGCCGAGCCGTCCGGCGGGAAGAAGTTCTGGTAGCGGGGCACGCCGGGCGCCGTGGGCGTCGCCTGGCCGAAGCCGGTGCTCCCCCCGCCAGGAGGACCCGGCACCAGCGAGACATCGACCTTGACCGTCTCGCCGGTGGGCGTGAAGGGCACCACCTTGACCGTGAAGGTCTGCGTGCCGTTGAAGACGCGCAGCGTGGTGACTTCCGGATTGGCGCCGCTGGCCCCTTGCGTCCGCGCCTGCTGCGATCCATCGGTGCTGGTCACGGTGCCGGAGTAGACGTAGAGGTCGTAGTCCGACTGCCCGCTGCCTGTATCCGTCCAACTCATCCCAAAGCGGATCAGGTCATTGGGATGGTTCGTGGCGTAGTCCGCGGGAAGCGCCACGGTGAGCAGGAAGTCGTCGCACGGTTGCACCGGGTTGGTGCACTCGGGGCCGCTGTCCACCAGCAGCACCGGCGTGGGGTTCGCGAGCGCGAACGGCCCGGCGGTGTAGGAGACGGGCCCGGAGGTATCGGTGAGCGTGCCCGCGGAAGGCGTGGCGGCGCCGGCTGCGCCGGCGACCAGGAGGGCGATACTCGACAGCAGGCGGCCTGACCTTGAAGCGGCAGTTTGCATCGGTTCCTCTTCGGAAGGGCGCCAGCGGCGCAGCTCGGCGGGGCGAGGCGGGCGGAAGTTGCGAATGGGAACGGCGCCAGACAACCCGGCTGAGGGCGAGGATGTTCATTGGTCGTCAAAGGATTTGGTTGGCTCGGATGAGCGCCGCGGGTAATCTCCGCGGATGTTCGCTCTCTGCGCGCTCCTCCTCGCCGCCTCGGCCTCCCCTGAAGACATCAAGTTTGAAGCGCTTGCCCAGCGGTACGTCGAAGATCTCCTGACGCGCGCGCCGGAGACGGCGACGCGGCTGGGCGACCACCGCAGCGACGCGCGGCTCAACGACTACTCCGCGCACGGCGTGCAACAAGAGCTGGCCGCCGCGAAGGCCATGCTGGGCGAGCTGGCGCACCTCGACGTGAAGGCGCTGGGTCCCGAGGACTCCATCGACTTCCGGATCTTGCAAAACCGGCTCGAGTCGCAGGTCTACGCGCTGGAGACGCTGCGCGAGTGGGAGTGGAATCCGCTTCAATACAACGTCGGCGGCGCCATCTACGCGCTGGTCGCGCGCGAGTTCGCGCCGGCGGAGCAGCGGCTGAGATCGGCCATCGGCCGCCTCAAGGGCATCCCCGCGGTGGTGGCCGCGGCGAAGGTGAATCTGAAGAACCCGCCGAGGGTGCACACCGAGACGGCCATCCAGCAGAACAAGGGGACCATCAACCTGATCCGCCACCAGCTGGAGCCGCTGGTGAAGGCGGCGCCGGCGCTGGAGAAGGACTTCCGCGCCGCGCAGTCCACCGCGCTGGCCTCGCTCCAGGATTACCAGCAATGGCTGGAGAAAGACCTCCTGCCGCGATCGACGGGCGACTTCCGCATCGGCGCCGAGAAGTTCCGCAAGAAGCTGCGCTTCGCGCTCAACTCGGACCTGGCGCCCGAGGAGATCCTCCAACGCGCCGAGACCGACCTCCGGTCCACCCAGGGCGCCATGCAGAAGACGGCGCTGGGGCTCTGGCCCAAGCTGTTCCCGGGCAAGGCGCCGCCCGCTGAGGAGCGCGCCCTGATCAAGGCGGTGCTCGACGAGGCGGCCAAGCGCCACCCGGACAACCAGACGGTGATCGCGCGCGCCACCAAGGACCTGGCCGACGCCACCGCTTTCGTGCGCGCCAAGGGGCTGGTCACGCTGGTGGACGAGCCGCTGGAGATCGTGCCGACGCCGGAATTCCAGCGCGGCGTCGCGGTGGCCTCCTGCAGCCCGCCCGGTCCGCTGGAGAAGGGCCAGAAGACTTTCTATTACATCTCTCCCACGCCGACGGACTGGACGCCGCAGCGGGTGGAGTCGTTCTTCCGCGAGTACGACGACGACATGTTGCAAGAGACCACCATCCACGAGGCGATGCCGGGCCACTACCTGCAGCTCGCGCATTCGAACCGCTTCCGCCCGCCCACGCTGGTGCGCAACGTCGCCTTCTCCGGCACCTTCGCGGAAGGCTGGGCCACCTACGCCGAACAGGTGATGGCGGACGCCGGCTACGGCGGCCCGGAGGTGCGCATGCAGCAGCTGAAGATGCGCCTGCGCTTCATCCTCAACGCCATCCTCGACCAGAAGATCCACGCCGGCGCGATGACCGAGAAGGAGGCGGTGGCGCTGATGATGAACGAGGGCTTCCAGGAGGAAGGTGAGGCGGTGGGCAAATGGAAGCGCGCACAGCTCACCTCCGCGCAGCTCTCCACCTATTACATCGGCAACCTCGAGCTGAACGACATCCGCGCCGCCTGGGAGAAGGACCACGGCAAGTATCCGGACTTGCGGGCTCTTCACGACGCGATGCTGGCGCACGGCACAGCGGCGCCGAAGTACGTGCGCGAGCGGCTCGGCCTGTAGGTCCGCCAAGCCCGCTGGCGCAGCGCCGGAAGTATGACGCGCCCCGCCGAAGCTCACATTGCGCCTCGCAGCCCAATCGCGTTCAATGTGCCGCTGTCGCCACAAGATTGCGGTGGGATTGTCCCGCGGCACGACACCACGACGAGGATTCTCCGACGATGCCTTCGCTGGACCCCTTCATCGACATGCTGTTCAAGGAGCGCGGCCAGGAGCTCCTGCTCGAGACCGGGCGCGTGATGATGCTGCGCGATCAGCAGGGTGCGCGCTCCGTCACCAAATCGATTCTCTCCCGCGAGCAGGTGGTCTCGGCCATCCGCCAGTTGGCCCCGGCGTCGATGGAGATCAACGGCAATCCCGTGAGTTTCCGCTACACCTCGGCCTCCGGAGCGGTCGCCATCCGCTACGAGCCAAAGGGGCCGGTCGTGCTGGTGCGCCGCGAGGGCGCTGCCCCGCTGGCCGCCGCGGCGCAGGAGCCAACGCCTGCGCCGGCATCGTCCGAAGCGGAGCCGAAGAGCGACGAACCGGAGCGCCACGAGATCGCGATGCCAGCGTCCCCGGAGGGTGCGCGGGAGGCGATGGATGCGCTCCTGATGAAGATGGTGGCCGAGCGCGCTTCCGACGTGCACCTCTGCTCCAACATGGAGCCATTCTTGCGCATCGACGGCGACATCGTGCCGGTTGCGGGCTTCGGACGGCTCTCGCCGGAGCGCCTGCGGGAGATGCTCTTCAGCATCACGCCGGAGAAGAACCGGGCCCAGTTCGACTCCACCCACGACACCGACTTCGCCCACGAGACCTCGGAGGCCCGCTTCCGCGTCAACCTCTTCGCCGACCGCGAGGGCATGGGCGCGGTGCTCCGGCAGATCCCCACCAGGATCCTCAGCGTCGAGCAGCTTGGACTGTCCAAGCACCTCACCGATCTCTGCCAGCTGCAGAAGGGGCTGGTGCTGGTGACCGGGCCCACCGGGTCGGGCAAGTCCACCACTCTGGCCGCGCTGATCGACCACGTCAACCGGACCCGCGACGACCACATCATCACCGTCGAGGACCCCATCGAGTTCGTGCATCCGCACAAGCGCTGCATCGTCAACCAGCGCGAGATCGGCGTGCACACCGGCAGCTACAAGAGCGCGCTCCGCGCCGCGCTGCGCGAGGACCCGGACATCGTGCTGGTGGGCGAGCTGCGAGATCTGGAGACCATCGCCATCGCGGTGGAGACGGCGGAGACGGGGCATCTCGTCTTCGGCACGCTGCACACCAACACCGCGCCCAGCACCATCGACCGGATCATCGACCAGTTCCCCGCCGACCGGCAGCCGCAGATCCGGATGATGCTGAGCGAGTCGCTCAAGGCGGTGGTGGCGCAGACGCTGTGCAAGAAGATCGGCGGAGGCCGGGTGGCGGCGCTGGAAGTCCTGCTCTGCACCTCGGCGGTGTCGAACCTGATCCGCGAGGGCAAGACCTTCCAGATTCCCTCGCTGATGCAGACCGGGCGCGCGCTGGGCATGCAGCAGCTCAACGACGCGCTGCTCGAGCTGGCGAAGAAGAAGCTGATCACGCCCGAGGAGGCCATCTCCAAGGCGGTGGCCAAGACGGAGCTGCGCGCGCTGCTGGAGAAGGCCGGCGTGGAATCGGCGGCCGGGGAAGTTGCCTAGCCAATTCCCCGGGCGAGCACCCGCACGCAGCGGATGGTGATGCCGCCGTCGGGCCGCCGCTCGGGCTCAAAGCCGCGCGCGCGATTCGAGAGCACCAGCGCGCGCACCTCCTGCTTGGGAAGCGCCGGCGTCCCGCGGTCGAACCACTCGTCGAAGTCGAGCAGCAGCTCTTCCTCGAGGAGACTCACGTCCGACAGGCCGGCCGCGGCCAGCGCGTCGGCAAGCCCGCCCGTGGTCAGGTTGGCGACGTGGCTGCGGTCGCGGGCGCGCTCGACGTCCTGATGCCAGCGGGCCCTGGCCGGGTCGGGGTCGGTGACGTGATCGCAGACCGCCACCGCTCCGCCCGGGCGCACGCGCGCCGCCACCGCGCGCACGAACCCCACCGGATCCTGGACATGATGGACCACGAACCGCGAGACGGCCGCGTCGAAGGCCGCTCCTCTGGAGTCGAAGACGGAGCCCTGCTCGAAGGAGGCCTGCTCCCCGAACCGCTCGCACCTGGCCTGCGCGCGCCGGACCATCTCGCCGGACAGATCGATGCCGTGCACGCGGTGTCCGGCGGAGAGGAACGCTTCCGCCACCAGCCCGGGCCCGCAGCCCGCATCGAGCAGCCGCGTGCCCGCCGGCAGGCGCGCGAAGGCCACCAGCCGCTGGAGCGCCGCCGCGTCGCCCTGCACCGGCGACTTCTCGAACTGCGCCGCCTGCGCGTCGAAGGCCCGCTGCAGCTCCTGTTCGTGGCGCTCCACGGCTACCTCCGCTTGGCGGCGCCTTCGAGCAGGCGCGCCTCGTCGATCACGGCGCGCTCGTGGCGGCCCCGCATCACCTCGCCGCCCGGATCCCGCGCCACCACCTCGAAGGCGTAGAGCTTGCCGCTGCGTCCGGTGTAGGTGGCCTCCGCCTCGATCCAGGCGCCCACCGGCGTGGCGGCGGTGTGCTTCACCTCGACGACGGCGCCGACCGAGAGCTGCCCGGGCCTGCACTCCGCCTTGAGCAGCCGGCCAGCCGCGAGCTCGAGCAGCGCGATGCATCGGGTGGTCGCCAGCACCGCCGGGAAATCGTCGCCGGTGATGGGCTTGAGCGCCGCGGCCGTGTCTGCATCGGTGACGACATAGCGGAACTTGAAGGAGGCGCCGGGCTCCATCACTGCTCCGAGAGCATCAGCTTCAGCTCGCGAATCCTGCGGGTCACTTCCTCGCGCGGCTTGTGCCGGTACGACTCGGGCAAGAGCTCGCGCGAGGTGCACTCGGCGATGGCGACCAGCGTCTGCAGCTCCACCTCCAGCGGATAGCTGGGCGGCATGAAGTCGGCGAAGGTTTCGCGCAGGTCCTGGGCCGTCACCTTGTCGCGCTTGTCGGTCACCGCCCGCAGCTTGGCGCGCACCAGCGCCGCCTCGATGTCCGCGCCGCTCATCCTGGGCAGGTCGGGCGGGAGCAGCGCGGCGATGTCCCCTTCGAAGCCGACCCTGGCCTTCTTCGCCATGATCTTGACCAGCTCGATGCGCTCCTCGTGGGACTCCGGGTAGAAGAGCGCGAGGTGCTCTTCGGCGCGACCTTGCCGCTTCAAGTCCACCGGCAAGAGGTCGGGCCGCGCGGTGAGCAGGAACCAGACCACCTTGCCCCGGTACTCGGTGTTGCCCATGAAGGTGGCGATCTGGCTGAAGACGCGCGCGCTGGTGCCGGAGTCGCCCTGGGCATTGCGGTTGCCCAAAAAGGCATCGGCCTCGTCGACGATCACCGCCACCGGCCACATGGCCTTGAGCAGGTTGAAGATCTTCTCGAGGTTGCCCTCGGTGACGCCCTGCCACTGGGAGCGGAAGTTGAGGAACTTCACGCAGGGGATGCCGATCTCGCCCGCGAAGCAGGTGGCGAGGAAGGTCTTGCCGGTCCCGATGGGACCGGCGATGAGGAAGCCCATCGGCACCACGTCGCGCTTGCCGGTCTGGATGGCCTTGGCGGCCTGGCGCAAGAGCTGCTTCGCCTTGGCGTGGCCCGCCACCATGTCGATGGAGTGCGAGGGCTCGATGAACTCGAGCAGGCCGTGGCATTCGGCCTGGATGATCTCCTTCTTCTTCTCCTTCAGCTTCTCGACCGTCAGCCTGGGGCCGGCGATGGCCTCGGTGAGCACGCGGTCCAGCGCCACCCGCGACATGCCCGCGGTCATCTGCGCCAGCGCCTCGCCGTTGACCTCGGAGATCTCGCTGCGCTTCTTGCTCGACTGGGCGATCTTCCACTCCACGTATTCGTAGCGCTCCTTCTCGGTGGGGAGCGGCAGCTCGATGGCAGCGGCGTAGGGGTTGCGGCCGATGCGCGGGTTCAGCTCGGCCAGGTTCTCGGCGATCAGGCAGACGGAGAAGTCGGCGGTGAGGAACTGCGCGTCCTGCGCCCACTTCACCAGCGTGACCAGGGCGTAGCGGTCCTCGCCGGGCATGTAGCCCAGGTCGCCGGCGGGCGCCACGGTCTCGGCGAAGTCGATGATCACCGCCACGCTCTTGCCGTCGGCGATGCGCACGCGCGCGAACGATTCCAGGAGCGGAAAGGCGCGGGCGGGATCCTTGGGAATCGCCTTGGCGTACTCGGTGCCGAAGAGCGTGTCGTACCCGGCCACCGCGCCCATGAAGTCCTTCTGCATCTCCGGCGTGGCCATGCGGATGCCGGAGGAGCGGTCGTAGAAGGCCACCAGGTCGCGGGTGCCGAACAGCTCGTCGGCGAGGAAGGTGCGCAGCGAGACGAACCGCCGCCCTCCTTTCCCGTCTCCAATGCTCCGCCCTTCAGGCTCCGCCCGGCCGCCGGCGGAGCCGTCGGCCTCCGCCGCAGGCTGCAGGTCGCGGACCGCGCCGGGGAGGAAGAAGGTGGAGATGGTCTTGGTGTAGTAGCGCTCCGCCAGGGTGCGCGCCCAGGGCGGAAAGGAGGCGAGCGGGTCGGCGGCGAGCGATCGGGACTTGCGCGGCATGCGTCACTTTCTCTACGGAGGTCAGCTCTCGGTCAAGGCCTTGGCGGGATCGAGGCGCGCGGCGGCGCGAGCCGGGAAGAAGGCGCCGAGGAGGGCGGCCAGGAGCGCCACGCCGATGCCGGCGGCCACGTGGCCGGCGTGGAAATCGAAGAAGGTCTCCGGTTTGAAGGGAAAGTCGGGCAGGCCCCTGCCGGCGAGCCGGTCGAGCAGCAGCGCAGCCGCCCGCGCCAGCAGCACCCCGGCGATGCCGCCCGCCAGCCCGATGGCGGCGGCCTCGGCCAGCACCACCGCCGCCACGTCGGCGCGGGTGGCGCCCACGGCTCGCAGCACGCCGATCTCGCGGGTCCGCTCGCGCACGCTGGCGTAGAAGGCCTGCATGGTGTTCACCGCCGCGAGCCCGGTGATCAGCGCGGCCAAAAGCGAGAGCGCCAGCGTGACCAGCTCGACCGCGGCGCCGATCTGCACCGCATTGCGCCGCTCGCTCTCGTCGAGCTCCAGGCCCATCTTCTTCACCGCCGCCGCCACCTCGGACACGTCGTCCGCGCTCTGCGCGCGCACCAGCACGCTGGAGTAGGAGGCCGCGTCCACTCCGTACTTGCGGTTGATGCGTTGGATGGTCTGCAGCGGCATGGAAACGCCGGCCAGCGTGGCCCGCTCCGAGAAACCGACCAGCTGCATGGCGGTTTCCTGCGCTCCGGGCAAGGTGTTGGCGGCCACCCAGCTCCGTCCCAGCTCCATCGGAATCTGGAAGCCGACCAGCTGGGACTCGGTGAGCGAGGGCAGTCCGCGCTGCGGCGCGAAGACCTTGTTGTACAGCTCCAGGAGCCGCTTGTTGACCACCACCGGGATGGGCTGGCCCTCGCCGCGGTCCTCGAACGGCATGCGCGCGTCCTGGCCCACCAGCTCCGGCATCAGACCCACCGCCACCACCTCCAGCCCCATCCGGATCTCCTTGCCGAAGAAGAGGCCGTTGTAGCGGGTGACCGCCGGGATGCGGAGCTGCATCTTGGGATAGGCGGCCGCCACGCCGCGGACGGCGCGCAGCCTGGCCACGGTGGCGTCGTCCAGCTTCTGCTCGCCGAGGAGGCCGCCCAGGGCGAGCTGAGGCACCACCACCTCCACCTCGCGCGTGCTCACCGGGAAGACCTGGTTGACCACTGCGTTGAGACCGGCGCCGAGCGCGAGGAAGAAGACCAGGCACCCGGTGCCCAGCGCCACGCCGCCCGCGCTCACCGCCAGCGCTCCCAGCTCGCGTACCAGGTTGCTGCGGGCCAGCCGCAGCAGCTTGCGGGTCCTCATTCCGTCTCCATCGCGGCGGCGCCGTCGGTCTGGAGCATCCCCTCGCGCAGGACCAGCACGCGGCTGGCGGCGTGGGAGACGCGCGCCTCGTGGGTGACGATGAGCAGCGTCATCCCTTCGGCGTGGAGCTTGCGGAAGAGGGCGATGACGCCTTCGCCGGTGCGGGCGTCGAGGTTGCCGGTGGGCTCGTCGGCGAGCAGCAGCGGGGGGCGCGGCAGGAGCGCGCGGGCGATGGCCACGCGCTGCCGCTCGCCGCCGGAGAGGGCGGCCGGACGCGCCCGCGCCTTGTCGAGCAGCCCCACCCGGTCCAACGCCTCTCGCGCGCGGCGCTCGGCGTCAGGCACGCCGTCGCCGAAGAAGTCGGGCAGGAGCACGTTCTCCAGCGCGGAGAGCGCGGGCAAGAGGTTGAAGCTCTGGAAGACGAACCCGATCTGTGTGTGGCGGAGCGCCGAGAGCTCGGCGTCGCTGACCGCGCGCAGGTCGCAGCCCAGCACGTGCGCCTCGCCGTCGAATTCGCGGTCCAGCCCGCCGAGCAGGTGGAGCAGGGTGCTCTTGCCGCTCCCGCTCTGGCCCTCCACCGCCACGAACTCGCCCCGCTCCACGATCAGATCGACGCCGCGGAGCAATTCCTGTGCTGGAAGGCCCTGCTCGCGCGGCGGGTAGCGCTTGCTCACGCCGCGCAGGGCGATGGCGGTCACGGCGGCACCAGCACGAGGTCGATGCTGGCGTCCAGCCGATCAGGAAATGCCTCGCCGGCCACTCCGACGCGCAGCGTACGCAGCGGCTCCACCACCTGCGAGACCACCGACCGCGTCACGTACGACTGCGGACCGGTGCCGTAGGCGGCCGCCGGCAGCTCGCGCACCGACGCGGCCAGGCTGCCGAAGTCGATGCGCGCAGCGGCCCCGCCTTCCGCGTAGAGCGCCGCGATCTTTGGATCCGCGGGCCGCGGGGTGCGGCGGAGATCCTCGGGCCGCAGCGGGCCGCCCATCAGGTAGGAGATGGGCTTTCCCTCGACGTCGCGCACCCCGAAGCGCGCGCCTCGCCCGCCGGAGTAGGTGATCTGGAAGTCGTCGCCCTGGCGCGCGACCTTGGCCCCCAGGGCGGGCAGGTCCTTCGCCACCTGCTCCAGCGCGCGCAGCAGGCGAGGCCTGTCCGCCACCTCCGCCAGCGCCACCAGCTGGACGGTGTCGAAGGGGCTCTTGCGGCGCCAATCGAGACCGTAATCCAGCGCGGCCGCGAGGTTCGCGTCGCGGGCCAGCGAGAGCGAAAGGGCCGCGCCCGGCTGCAGCGAGGCGAAGATCTCGACCTCCGCGCCGTGCAGCTGGTCGAGGATCGGGCGCAAGCTGGCGTTGTCGCGCAGGGTCTCCAGCAATCGGGCCGGGGCGATTCCCAGCCGGGCGCGCAGCGGCGCATCGGCCGGAAGCAGCTCGAACACCGACGCGCCGCCACCCGGGAGCGTGGCCTGGGCGCGCTGCGCATCCGCGCCGGCAAGCTCGATCACCATCCGGGCCGCCACGCCCTGCGCGGCCGCTTGCACTGAGAGGGCGACGTCGCCGGGGAGCCGGCGCGTGGTGTAGCGGCTGGGCAGCGCGCTCCCGGGCGGGGCCCAGACGAGAAAGTCCTGCGCTCCCAGCCGCTTGCGCGCCTTCTGCAGCCCGTTTGCCTGCGCGAGGCTCTGCTCGGGCTTCTCCGGCGGCGCAAGCCGCGACAGGGGCGCCGAGCCGCGGCCGATCATGCCGTAACCCCGCACCACGTTCCAGGCGATGCTCGAGTCGCCGCGCTCGAAGGTGTGCGGATCGCTGCCTGGCGAGGCGCCGAGACGCTGCACCATCAGGCGCTGGATCGTCTGCGCGAAGAGGTCGGGCTTGGTCAGCGGCAGCGCCACCACCCACTCCGGTCGGAACTGCGAGTCGAAGACGGCCACGGCGACGCCGCGGTCGGGGTCGAGGCCGGCCGCGAGCTGTCCTTCGCGGGTCAGCGGGTCGAATCCGAGCTGTGCCGCGAGGGCGCGCCGGTAGTCGCCCAACTGCTCTCCGCCCGGCAGCGACGCCACCCGCTCGGTCAGCGCGGCCAGGTGCTGTCCCAGGGCGCCGAGCGGGGCGGTGAGCACGGCCGCTCCGGGCTCTTGCGGGAGCAATTCCTCCGCGGCGCCCGCGCTCCTGCCGCCGCAACGCGAACAGCCCGCGGCCAGGCAGAGGAGCAGGGCGCACCATCGCATGGCGCGCGACTCTCTACCGCCCCCGCCGCGAGCGCACCATGCGCTGGAAGCGCGGGTTCTTGCTCATGGACCACAAGTAGACGCCCTCCAGCGCAGCCACCCCGAGCAGCAGCGGCCCGCTGAAGGGCAGCATGACGGCCCCGACCACGCCGACGCCGAGCCCGACCAGGTTGGACTTCATGAAGAAGGCGTCTTTGACGTAGGAGTCGTCCATGGTGGAGTCGCTCAGCTGCCCTGCTTCACTCCTTCGCGGCTGCCGAGGGTCTTCTGGCCTTCCGGCGCCGAGGACGGCGCTTCCATGCCCATCTCCTGCTTGAACTGCTTGAGCAGCTCGGTGGCGCGGATCTTCTCCGCCTCCTCCTCGATCTTCATCCCCTGCGTGTCGACGTTGCTCATGGCCATGTCCATGCGCGCCTCGTTGACCGCGGTCTGCTCCTGGATCTTCTGCAGCATCTCGTCGTGGGTGGCGTCGATGCCCGCCACCTGGAAGCTCTCCATCGCGTCGGCCACCTTGCTCTGCCACTTGGAGCGGCGCGCGTCGCGCAGGGCCTGCATGGCCTCGCCGGTCTTGCGGTCCTTCTCGCGCATGAAGGCCTGCTTCACCTGCATGGCCTTGTCGAACGCCTGCCGCGCCGCCATCAGCTGCTGCTCGTTCCGGTTCAGCGCCGACTTGGTGTTCTGCAGCTGCGTGGCGTAGGTGGTGGCGATGTCGTCCCGGTTGGCCTGGATGGCGGCCTTCACCTTGGAGGTCAGCTCCACCACGTCGTTCCTGTACTTCTGGTTCTCCTTCTCGAGCAGCGTCACGTTCGCCTTCACCATGGCGATGGACTCGTTCATCTTCGGGACCTGGTCGTTCAGGTCGCGGATGTTCTGCTCGAGGATCAGCTCGGGGTCCTCGGCAGCGGAGATCATCCAGCCGAACATCGAACGGAACGCGCGCTTCATGCGCTGCCACATAGAGGGGGCCTCCAGAAGTTGGCTCCTCAAAGCATAGCTTGAGTATGCTGGCAACTCTCGGATATTTCGCCGCCCGCATGCTCTTCGGCTGTCCCGAACCCACGGAGGCCTTCCCCGACTGGAGGCGCGATTTCGGCCGCGAGGCCCCGCTTTCGCTCGAGATCGGACCGGGGCGGGGAGCATTCGCTCTCGACCACGCCGCGCGCCACCCGGAGCTGGACCTGGTGGCCATCGAGACGCGGCGGAGCGACTGCGAGCTCATCCGCTCGCGCGCGGCGCGCCGCGGCCTGCAAAACCTGATCGTGCTGCAGGGCGATGCCAGGTTGCTGATCCCGCGCCTCTTCCGGCCCGGCTCGCTCGGCGCCCTGCACGTGCAGTTCCCCGACCCGTGGTGGAAGAAGCGCCACCACAAGCGCCGCATGGTGGACGTGGATTTCGCCGTGCAGATGCGGCGGCTGCTCCGGCCCGGCGGGCTGGTGGACTTCCGCACCGACGTGCCGGCCTATGCGCGCGAGGGGGCCCAGACCTGGCTCGACGCCGGCTTCGAGCCGCTGCCCGACGAGGTTCCCGAAATCCTCTCCACCCGCGAGCGCCGTTATGCCGTCACCGGTCAGCCCGTCTTTCGCGCGCGCTTCCGCAACCCCGGCGGCCACGTGGCCCTTCCCGCCGCCGACCGCACCGGCCGGGATTGGCGCGACCTGCGCCGGAAATAGGTAAGCTGCGCGCCCATGATCCTTGCCCTCCTCCTCGCCGTGGACGCGGCCCTGCAGCCCTTCGTCAAGTTCGATGCTCCCGCCCTGGTGCTCGAGCACGCGCGCGTGATCGACGGGACCGGCGCGCCGCCGCGGGACGACCAGACGCTCTTCATCGCCAACGGCAAGCTGGCCTCGCAGGCGGCGGCGGGAGCCCAGCGCATCGATCTGACCGGCCGGACCGTCCTGCCCGGCCTGGTGGGCATGCACGACCACCTCTTCTATCCGGCGGGCGGCGGCGTCTTCCACGAGATGGCCACCAGCTTCCCGCGGCTCTACCTGGCGGCGGGCGTGACCACCATCCGCACCACCGGCAGCATCGAGCCGTACACCGACATCGAGATCAAGCGCGACGTCGATCGCGGCGTGGTGCCGGGGCCGAAGATCTGGATCACCGGCCCCTATCTCGAGGGCGAGATTCCCTGGACGCAGCAGATGCACCGGCTGCACGGCGCCGCCGAGTTCCGCCGCACCGTGGACTACTGGGCCGACCAGGGCGCCACCAGCTTCAAGCTCTACAACTTCCTCAAGCTGGACGAGCTTTCGGCCGCCGTGGATCAGGCCCACAAGCGACGCCTCAAGATCACCGGCCATCTCTGCTCGGTAGGGTTCACCGAGGCGGCGCGGGCCGGCATCGACAACCTGGAGCACGGGCTCTGGGTGGACACCGAGTTCTACTCGAAGAAGAAGCCGGGCGAGTGCGCCGCGCGCGAAGCGCTGGCCGAGACCGCGGAGTTGAGCGCCACCGATCCTCGCCTCGAGGCGCTGACGCAGGAACTGGTCAAGCGGCACGTGGCAGTCACCTCGACCCTCCCTGTGTTCGACGCGTTGGCCGAGGCGGGCTTCCGCCGCGCGCTGAGCCCCGCCGTGCTGGAGGCGCTCTCCACCGACACGCGCGCGCGGCTGCTCTCGAACCACCTGGGCGGCCGCTCGCAGGAGACGGTGGTCAAGATGAACAAGCTGGAGATGGCCTGGGAGCGCGCCTTCGTGAAGGCCGGCGGGACGCTGCTCGCGGGCTGCGACCCCACCGGCAACGGCGCGGTGCTGGCCGGCTACGGCGACCAGCGCGGGGTCGAGTTGCTGGTGGAGGCGGGCTTCACTCCGCTGGAGGCGCTGCGCATCGCCTCCTGGAACGGCGCGCAGTTCCTGGGACAGGAGCAGCGCATCGGCAGCATCGCCCCGGGCAAGGACGCCGATCTGGTGGTGGTGAAGGGCGATCCGTCGAAGGAGATCTCTGACATCGAGAAGGTGGAGGTCGTCTTCAAGGACGGCGTCGGATACGATCCCCAGAAGCTGGTGGACTCGGTGCGCGGGCTGGTGGGGACGCGATGAGGAAGGCACTCTGGCTCGCGGCGCTGACCGCCTGCACCACGCCGGCCCAACCGCCGCCGGGCACCGCCGGACCCGCGGAGGCGGTCCGCGACCTGGCTGCGGCGCTGCAGAAAGGCGACGCCGCCACTGCCTGGTCCCTCCTCTCCACGCGGACGCAGAAGGAAGCGGACGAGCTGGCCGCGAAGGCACGGGCGCAGGCGGGCGACGCGGGTCCGGACTCGGGCAGGGCCATGCTCTTCGGCAGCGCCATCCCGGCGGCTGCTACCCAGACGCGGGTGGTCAGCCAGAGCGGCGACTCGGCCGAGGTGCAGGCGGGCGAGGACGGCGGCGGCCGCGTCTATCGGGTGGTACGCGAAGGCGGGGTGTGGCGCGTCGACCTCGACCTCTCGCGTTGATATCCTTGCGGCAAGGAGGCCTCCATGGCCGATCTTCTGCACCCTGACGAGACGGAGCAGGACGAGGAGCCGGAGACGCCTGTCGAGACCGGCGAGTTCGTAGTGGCCCTCGCTGCCGAGGACCAGCTGGAGGCCGACCTGCTCGTTTCCGCCTGCGAGGAGGCCGGCATCGCGGCCATCGTCCAGTCGCCGCGCAGCGGCCCGGTGGGCACCATCGCCTCGCCGGTGGACGGCCACAACATCCTGGTGCCGCGCAAGGACCTTGACCGCGCGCTGGTCATCCTGGAAGAGCGCAGGGCTGCGCTGCGGGCCGACCCCGAGGGCGCCGCCCGCGCCGCCGAGGAAGAGGAAGCGAAGACCGAGAACCACTGACCGGTTCCGGTCAGATCACCGTTCGAAATTCGGTCGAAATTCGGGGACACAATACGTAATCCGTCCTAACACCTTGCACGTAGGTCAGAATCCGTATCGTGTCCCCGAATTCGGCCCGGCCGAGCCTGGAGCTCGGACTCCTCGGGTTATACCGAACTCGCTGCCAGTGCTTTGGCGGAGGGATGCCAATGAGGATTCCTGTTTCGGCTCATCGAGGCGTCGGGCTGATCGCGGCTCTTTGCGGCGCCTGCGGCGGTAACGGTCCTCCGTACCGCATTTCCGGTCAGGTCGTGCTCGCTACCGACGTCGA
>Ga0136846_1236026_pt1 | contig 17052 bp, 15 predicted proteins | sample HopSoiMetagenom2_FD_96841 | JGI IMG/M metagenome (GOLD analysis project Ga0136846, IMG submission 96841) | Grasslands soil microbial communities from Hopland, California, USA - 2 Assembly 2016 (version 4) | ecosystem: Environmental > Terrestrial > Soil > Grasslands | place: USA: Hopland...
ATCTACCACATCCCACCACTGCTTCCCTTTCCAAAGCACTGCACAAAACAACAGCGTAGCGCCTCCCATCACGACCCACGCCCAAATTGTTCTTTTCCTTTGAGGCACAGCCCCGGCAGGAAGAACGCTCTCCCGCACCGCCGCTCCGACGATGCAAATCAGAAAAAAGACCAGGGCGATCCCCGCGCCAAGAAAGATTGCGCCCATCCATTTCGCCATCGGAAGCCGCTGGCTGGAGATCGAATTGAAGGGCACAATCGCGGTCCCCTTCCCTTTCGAGCCCTCGACATCGACAAACACGCTGTAGGCTCCAAAATCCATAATCCATAATTGTGTAGTGAAGACGTTAGTCTCGTCCTTGCTCTCAGTGGCTGCATCGGGCAGAGGCGCTCCTTTTCTCCCGGCGTCCCATCGCACCGGCAGCGCCGTTACTTTCGTGACGGGACCGTTGTGCACTTGGACCTGAACTTGGGCCAGCCCCGGCACCACCGGCGGCGGTTGGATAAAAACCAAAAGTTTGTACGGTCCGGCCTCACCTTCGTAAAAAACGGAATCGTTTCCCAAGTGGGCGAGCGAACTTGTTCCGCTCACAATCACCAGCAGCAGCGCAACCGTGAAGCTAACGAAGGAGAATTGCCGCTTTCTCATCACCGTTGCACTTTTGACATCCAGTTCCCCAACGCGAGCGCAATGCGCGATTTAACCACCGCCAAACAAAGTGCGATTCCCAGCCCGGACATCGTAAGCGCATCGACATCCTGCTTCCAGAAAGTGAATCGCCATTCCCGCGGCTTCACGAAATAAGGCCAATGCCGGTTCCCGCCAAAAAACCAGTTGTCGGCGGCGGAACTGAGCATGAATTTTGAGAAAGGCCATTGCAACACGAGCAACACTCCAAGGAAGGCCGTTCCCATCAGTGTGGCAGTCAGGAAATCCCACCAAAAGCCGCGCCTCGCTTGAAACCGCAAAATTAGATCGATCGCGATGCCTGGTCCGATCAACAAAAGAGGGAACACGGGAGGCACCATTCGATCAACCGGGTTGTAAATTGGCGCCAGTTTCGGTTGCGCGTGAAATAGCGGAAGAACCCAAATCATCAGCAGCATGAAACTCATGTAAACAGCCGCCGCTCCGCTTGCGGCCCACCGGGCTTTCGAGGCCCTTGCCGCAGCCACGAGATACAATGGATAAATCGCGCAAGACAATTGATAAAACAGCGAACCGTGCTGTTGGTTCGGATAACTTTTCTCCGTGACGATAATCGTGGACATGATCAGAAGGATCCCCGCTGTATAGATGAAGAGTAAGCTGCCACTTTTTTCCCCGGTTCGGTTTTGATAAGCGAGGACCAGGATCAATGCTCCTATAGCAACCGCGTACATTCCCGCCGCCAGAATGGTGTGAGGCGGGCTCAGAATTTCGACGTCCAGCCCATATGCATTGTGCCACCAATTGTCGAAGGGCGCCGAAAAGAGCATGGCCAGCGCGCCCCAAATAATGATCCAGGCGCCGAGTGGAGCATACACTCCGAAAATCTTTACCGCCCTGTTTCTCTCGGCATCTGATCCGAACCACGTCGTTTTGAACGCAAGCCATCCAGCGGTGAATCCGGGAACCAAGCCACCGATGTGGATCATAATGTGGGCCGGAGTCCAAAAGGTGTCCCTGCCAATAGTGGAGTGCCATGAAATGTCCCACAACGCGCCGAGCGGAATGCATGTGGCGCCGAATACTGCCGTTAAACAGTACCAAGGCAGCATCCCCGGACGATCCGAAACTTCGTGTTCCGAAACAGCACTGGTTAAAACAGCCGCTTCCATTCGAGACGAAGCTTAACTCAAGAGAGGCTATTTGTAAGTCTGCATTTTGCCGCTGCCCAAAGCGGGCTGGAGCAATTGCCTGGCGCCGCCAATCACCCGATCCCAATCAAATGCCGGACCAGGATCGGTCTTGTTCCTTTGGATATGAAAGTGTCCGAGCAAACCCTGATAGGAACTTAACCTCTCATCCGACAACTTCTCAGGTACAACCTTGCCCTTTTCATCCTCCGGGAAATGGCAATCGATTTTCGGAAAGATCGTGCACAAGGTCGCCGTTAGTTTAATCAGCGCCTCGTACTGTTGCGGCGTGAAATCGTACTGCACTAGTTCCTGGTCCTGAATAGTTCCTTTCACCGGTTGATTTCGGGCGGGACGAAGGATCCCATTGGCGTTTCGGATTCCACTCGGCTCGAACTCGGAAGGAATCGAGATGAAACTTCGGCCGTCCGGTCCACATTTGTACCAGCGATCCAGCACATTCGTATTTTGCGGGGAATAAGCTCCGACATTCGCAATCTCAATGCCGATCGAACGGCTGTTGGAAGTTGTGGCATGCCAGGCGCGCTCTTTCAGGTCAAGTGTTTGGTAAATGGTCCCATCCAGATCGAGCATGAAATGAACGCTGAGGTCCCGAACATCATGCAAGGTCTTGAAGCACTCCCGGCTTGTGCCCGCGACATCGTAATGAATCACGAACTGGTCCACTTTTTCCCGCAAGAGACTGAGCGGCCATCCTCCACCCCGCGTCTGTTCCGCTTCACTTTCGCTGAGGACGCTCCGGCGCTGCCCGTAGCGATTGGGCGTGGTCAAAGAGGGATTATCTTCTACCGAAGATTTCCAGTCCGCACGATCCAGTAGCGAGAATCGGCGTTCAACCCGGTACGCGTCGTACCCGTCGGCATCCATCCAAAGGACGACCGGCGTGCCGGTGTGAAAGAGTTGTCCCGCAACCACAATCTCGTCGCCTTTGCGCGGGGAGGCTGTTCCCGGTCTGCCAAAGCGGGCACAGCCGGAAACGACCAGCAATCCGATGAACAGCAGAAAATTGGCGCCCTGTTTCTGCACAATTACAGTGATTTTGCGCGGAAGTATTTTGCCGGCACCGTCCCCGGAGTGATCTTGATTGTGACCAACCCATTCACCACGACATTCGTGCTCACCGGACTCCAGTTGCCCAGTGTTGTCGCACCTTCGACAACGAACGTGCTACCGGTTTGTCCTTCTAAAGTCAGTTCAATGCTGCCGTCCGGATTCTTCGCCGGCTTGTTCCAGGAGGGCCGGGTAATGACCCCTGGCGAAAGCGAGAACAACGTAGTCGTGCTCACGCTGGCCGTTCCGGTAGTGTTTGGAAGTGAATTCGTGTCGAAGTCGGTTCGGCGCGTAAAAGTGATCGAGCCATCATATTTGCTTCCACTCTTCAGAGTCCCGGCGGGAATCGTGATTGAACTGTCTGTCACAGCCAGACTGATGTTGTGGCAAAGGTCCGGCGCATAAAAATCAGCGCCATTTGTATCGGCAATCTGAAGGAAAATGCTGTCATTCTGTCCAGCTCCTGCGAACGGCGTGAACTGGATAGTAACGGCGTTGCTCACGTTTAAAGAAGCCAAAGCTTCCACATTCAGAATCTGTGGCACAGGAATGCCGGCAACGGTTCCCCCGGTCAGCGATACAGTCTTCGCGCCTGCCGATGTCGTAGCGTTAAACGTGTAATCTCCAGTTGCGTAAGCCGTATCGACCTGGACAGCGCTGCCAAACTGTTCTGAAAACGTGAAATAACCAAATTGGCCATCCAACGATTTATTCACCCCACCAGGGCCGGTGAGGTTGACCGCCGTCGTGGTGAACGCCGAGGGTCCATGGAAGGTCGCCGTAAAAACAGCTCCGTTCCCGGTATCAAACACTGGCGCAGAATTGTTGGTTTGACGATAATGCACCGTCTTATTCAGAGATAAAAATCCGCGAGTCAGGTCGGGCGGAGTATTGCAAGGGTCCACCATACCCGTTCCCGTCGTGAAGGTTCCTTGAAAAATGTTTGCCGGCAGAAGATTTCCAGCAACATCCTGGAAGTTTTCCGGATCGGTGGGCGTCGGGTTCAGCTTCCACGTGATTACCGCGTTGGCGGGCAAAGCGATCCCATAGGTCGCAGTCAAAGTTTGTCCGTCGCCGGACCAGCTATAGGTGAAACCAGTCGGGTTCACGTTAGCGCTCCACTGGATCGAGTAATGCGCCGCCATGGGCTCGCTGAAGCTGAATGTAATCGGAGTATTTACTCCCACATTCACCGCATTGTTCAAAGGCGCCGTGAAAAAAAGGAAGGGAGGTGTGCTATCGGTTCCTCCTCCGCCCGTTCCGGTTGAAATCGAAAACTGCGTCGCATTAAAAAAGCCGGCCGTTCCTGTTGCCCCCGGATAACCGGTGGTGTCCGTCTGTGTCACTCTCACAAAACGCAGGACCGCATCATAACTCGTGTCCGGGGCCAGCAATCCATCCGGTATAACAGCGCTCGTGTCTGTCGTCGTGGAGAAAATCACCGTGCCCGAATCTTCGATATCGAACTCCACATAATCATTTGCGCCGGCGCCGGCAAACGCGTCCCAGCTTATCGTGAAATCGGCATCCGGGTTGATCGACTGTGCCGCCGTGAAATTTGAAACATGCGGAATGGCTGTGGGAAACCCAGGGTTTCCCAGGGTTAATTGCACACCTGTGAAGCCATCATTATCCGAATCAATGCTGATCGTATAAACGCCGCTGCCAAAAAGCAGATTCAAATTATTCAGCGAATCAACCGGTTGGAAAAGGACGTATCCTTGATTCGCGGACGAAAACGAAAGGGAAAAACCACTCGGCGAATTTCCGTCAACACTGGTAATGGCCGAAGCATCCCCCAGCACAGCGGCCGAAAAAGCATATTTCAAAATAGATGCCTCGACCGGCGATCCGTTAGAAGTTTGTGTGTAGAGATGCCCTTTCTCCACAAAGTAGTTTTGGACATCATTGGCTCGGACCAGCGAACAGGCAGTAGCGCAAAAGGCCGCGCTTAAGAGAATGCGTTTCAGCGAACGGGGTTTTGTTAACAACCATTTCATTTCTACGGATCTCGGGTTTTAATCTTACGTTAAAAGCAAAGCAACACGGTCAAGCGGTCGCTCTGGAAAATGGAGTTGTCGCCAATTTCGGCGCGTAGTGAATACTCCTTTGGTTGAACTGTCAAAAACTGGCGCTTATCTGTTTTCGCCCTCGCTCTCGGCATCCAGTTGATCCCATTTGGGGAAGACGCTTGCCGGCAGTTCGCCCCGGCGGATCAGTTCCTGCAAATCCCGAATAATTGTCCGCCGCGCCACCCGAAATTGCCTTGCGAGCGCCGACACATTTGGACGCGCCTTGGCAGTGGCTACCTGCCGCCGAATTTCAGTCTGGCGGCTGAGCCTGTCTGTTGAACGGCTAAAAAGGAATTCGGCGTCGATCCGCTTTGACCGCTCAAGCCCTTCAAATTGCCGAAGCACTTCCACCTCGCCGCATTCTTTTAAGGCGGTCACCACCGTTTGCTTGAGTTCTTTGAGATCGACCGGTTTGTTCAAAACATAATGAGCACGACGCGGCCCCTGCAAGGCGTTGATTTGCTCCTGCACCTCGAGAGCCCCGGAAACGATGATGATCGGGACGTGCGGCAGCAGTTCCTTCAGCTCAGGCAAATAATCAAGACCGAGATCGCCTTTATCCAGGATATGATCCAGGAGGATCAAGTTGGGCGGCTGCTGGGCCGCAATGGCCAGCGCGTCGCTCCCGGTTGTTACCCGAAGCAGTTCACAATCCGAAAGGGCGTCCTCATAAAGTTCGTACTGAAGGTCGTCGTCCTCAATTACGAGAATGCGCGTTTTGTTCATTTGGGCAGAGAAAGAGTAAGAGCCCGCAAGAGCCTGTTCAAGCGCAGAAGAGGCCCGCCGGGTGTGCTTTTCGACCGCACAGAGGCAAGCTCCTTACCCTCCCCATTCAATCAGATTAACGCTTCATTTCCCTCAGGAATGGTCCAGCGGCAGGAGCACCCGGAACACCGCGCCTTTTCCCGGTTCCGAACGAATGCTGATGTCGCCATGATGAGCTTCAATAATTTTTCCAACGATGGCGAGGCCAAGCCCGGTCCCATGCTTCTTCGTGGTTTGAAGAAGCGAGCGGAAGGCGTTTTTCTGTTGCTCGTCAGTCAGCCCTGGACCGCTGTCCTTGATTTCGATGAGAATATGCGTCGGCTCGCCCGATTCTTTAACGCTCTCGGATTTGGTGCGAATTCTTAAATTACCGCCCTGGGGCATCGCCTGGACCGCGTTCAAAACCAGGTTTAGAAACGCCTGGCTCAATTGCGCGGCATCGGCAAGCACCAGCGGAATCTCCGGATCGAGATCGGCCTCAAATTTAATCTTCTGGTTCTTCAGCTTATGCCGCACCAGCAATGCGAGGTCCTCCAAAATATTGTTAATATTCGTCGCCGCTCGCACCGGATCCGCGCTCCGGGCAAAATCTAAAATCTGCTCGACAATTTTGTTCAAGTGGTCGAGCCGCTCGCGCATCACCTCGGCGTCGCGAGCCCGCGGGTCACTCGCCGGAAACTGCAGGTCCAGCGAATGGAAAAGCATTTTGATGACCGTGAGCGGATTGCGAATTTCATGCGCCACTTCAGCCGCCAGCAAACCGATTGCCGAAAGCTTTTCGTTCTGCCGAATCTCCTCCTCCATATCAACGATCCGCTCATAAAGGCGCGCTTTTGCGATCGCAATGCCGGAAAGTTCCGCGAGCGCGGTCAAAATCCGAATCTCCTCATTTGAAAAAGCATGTTGCTGCGGCGTGTAAACATTCAGTGTCCCGATCGTGCGACTGGCGTAAACGAGCGGAACACCGAGAAGTGATACGAGCCCTTCCTGCCGCGCAACTTCCACCTGCTGATACCGGCTCGAAGTTTGCACATTTTCCACCTGGAAAAACTTTTTTCGGCGAACCACAGTGCCAAGAAGACTCTCACTCACGCTCAGGCGCGGCTTGTTGATGTACGCGTCGCCAGCCCCATAACTCGCCCGCAGCTCAAGCCACTCTCCTGAGTCGTCCAGCATCAGCAGCGAACAAAGCTTCCCTTCCATCAAATGACACGCCTCGCGGGTGATCACCTGGAGCGCGTCATCGAGATTCAATGTGGAATTAATCGTTTGGCTGACACTGATTAAGGACTCGAAAAGCCGCGCCTTCTGCCGGATCTGTTCGTAGAGCCAGGTGTTTTGGATCACCTGTGCTGCCTGGAGCGCAAGATCCCGCAGCAATTGTTCGTCTTCCGCCGTAAAAGCAGCCGCCCGATCCGAATCGACATTGATCACGCCCCGCAGTTCGCCTCCCACTTCGAGCGGCACAGCCAATTCAGAGCGGACATTTTCTTTCACCATGATGTAGCGGGGGTCTTTCGAAACATCCCCAACCCGCGCCGGTTTGCCAGTGCGAGCCACCCAACCCGTGAGCCCCTCGCCCACCCGGAGCCTTAACGCGCGGCTTTCCTTCGGCAGACCCACCGCGGCTTCAATCTCCAGAAAACCGGTGGTCGGATTAACCAGCACAATCGAACCGCTGGTCGCGCGCATGACACGCACAGCTTCGCCGATAATTAACTCCAGCGCCCGCTGCGCATCGAGCGTGGAATGGATGACATTGTTGACCTGATAAAGAAGGTGCAACCGCTCATAACGCAGCTTCAGGTCCGCGTAATCAGCAGGTCCCTCCGCCTTCATCTTATTTTCCAGGTCAGCCATAAACCGATCAGAGCGAAGATCGCGTTCGGGCTCCACGCCGCCAGCCACGGCGGAATAAAGCCGCCGGTCCCGAGAGCGTAGCCGGACCGCATAATCACGAAATAAACAAAGCAGATAAAAATGCTGCTCGCCACACCCACGAAAACATTACGACGCGAGGTTGACCTCGCTCCAAAAGGCAGTGCAATCAACGAAACGACAAAACAGGTCCACGGTTCGGCGAGCCGCATTTGAAATTGAGTTCGCAACAACGCGCGATCTCGCGGATTCAATTCCAGATGGGTCAGCAAATAGGTGATCTCACCGAGCGAAAATTGCGGCCGTCTCGAAGCATCCACCACATTGATCCTGCTGAAGCGGACTTGCGCCTTGATCTCTTCGGGTTTTTCGGTCAATTCGGGAAGGATCAGCTCGTTCGTCCGCACCGGCAGAACATCTTTTTCGAAATCCACTTTCGCCGCATAACTGAACAGCTCCACGTTGCGAAACACCCACTGATCGTTCTCGCGCTCGGCGCTCTTCGCGATGATCTGCCGGCGCGATCCATCGGGAAGTTTCCATTCCACATGCGGCTCAACCATCTCACAGGTCCGCGTGTTAAAGGCAGCGATATTCCAAATGCGACCGTCATGCGCATTCCGAAAGTTCACCTGATACTGCCAGCCCTTTTTACCCGCGTCGCGGAGATGCTTGTTTTTGACCGCTTCGGCCTTTTCCGTGGCGTTGGGAACCAGCTTTTCGTTCAAGAGGAAAATGGCAACGCTCAAAAGCAATCCCACAACAATATACGGAATGCTGATTCGCGCGAGGCTCAGCCCGGCAGCCCGCATCGCGATGATTTCATTATGCCTTCCATGATTCGAGAGCGTATAGAGAAGCGCCAGCAGCAGCGCGATCGGCGTGGTCGTGCCGAGCAGTTCCGGCGTGCGGATCAGATAGTACTGAACCACCTCGCCCGTTGTCAGCCGGGCCGCCTGAAAGTCATCAATTTTGTCGAAGAGATCGAACGAAATCCAAAAAACAAAAAAACCGACCAGGCAATATATCAGCGGAACGCAAAGCTCACGGAATAGATAACGATCCAGGAGGCGCATGGTTCTACGCTTGGATGCTACCTATAAAATCCTCAGGACCGGTCCAATCAGTATTTCGCAATTGTTGAATCAATTTCGTCCGCCCAGGCGGAAATTCCGCCTTTGACGCTTTTCACGTATTTGAAGCCCCGCTCCCGCAGAAAGTTCAATGCCTTCATGGAGCGAACCCCGCTCTTGCAATGGATATAAAGCTGCTGGTTCGGGTCCAATTCGGTGAACCGCTGGTTCAGCACGCTCAGCGGGATTTGCGGCACCCCGCGCACATGGCAAATCTCGTATTCGTCCGGCTCGCGCACGTCAATCACTCGGATGCCCAGCGAAGGATTATCCAACGCTTTTTTCATCTCCTGAACCGTGACCTCGTCCGGATTCTCACTCGCCGCCGCCTCTTCCGGCTGGATCCCGCAGAACATTTCGTAATCAACCAATTCCTTGATCGTCGGATTATCCCCGCAGATCGGGCATTGCGGGTCCCGGCGCAGCTTGAGTTCCTTAAACTTCATATCCAGCGCGTTGAACAGCAGCAGCCGGCCGACCAATGAACTCCCTTGTCCCAAAGCCAGCTTCAGAATCTCGGTCGCTTGAATACACCCGATAATCCCGGGGAGAACTCCCAACACTCCGCCTTCCGCGCAGCTTGGCACCATTCCGGGAGGCGGCGGCTCGGGATAAAGACAGCGATAACAAGGGCCGCCAAGATGGGGGGCGAAGACGCTTGCTTGCCCTTCAAACCGGAAAATCGAGCCGTAAACATTCGGTTTCTTCAGCAGCACACACGCGTCGTTCGTCAGGTACCGCGTCGGAAAGTTATCCGTGCCATCCACGACGACGTCATAACGGCGAATGATCTCGAGGGCGTTCTCGCTGCTGATCCGGGTATTATGAATCACCACTTCTGTATCTGGATTGATCCCGTTGATCGTTTCCTTCGCCGATTCGGTCTTCGGTCTGCCCACATCCGGAGTTGTGTGCAAAATCTGGCGTTGCAGATTCGAAAAATCGACCGTGTCGAAATCGAGAATGCCGAGGCGGCCAATGCCCGCGGCCGCCAGATACATCGCGATCGGCGAGCCCAGGCCTCCCGCCCCAATACAGAGAACACTTGTGCTGCAAATCTTCTTCTGCCCGGCCAGGCCCACCTCCGGCAGGATCAAATGCCGCGAGAACCGCCGAATCTGCTCATTACTCAGTTGCATATCAACAAACGGCAGAAGGTACTTTAACCACACACCCCTGACAAGCGGAACGCACTGCTGGTTCAGTGTTGCGAGCCTGGTTTGAGCATTCGTTGACTTTTCAACACCCGCACCTAGAGTTCAATTTATGCCGTGCGAAAAACACAACGCCAAAAGGAAGTTTATGGACTTTCTGGCGCAAAAAAACCTGAGAATCACTACTCAGCGGCAGGTTATCGTCGACACGGTCTTTGGCACAGAGGAACACTTTACGGCTGAACAGCTTTTGGAATGGTCGCGGAGCAAAGATCCCTCTATTTCAAGAGCCACGGTCTATCGCACTCTGCCCCTGCTCACCGAAAGCGGCCTGGTCCGCGAAATGGATTTCGGCAAGGACTACAAATTCTATGACCCGAATTATGCCGAGCACCCAAATCACCATCACATCATTTGCAATGATTGCGAGAAGATCGTTGAGTTTGAGAGCGATCGTTTGGCGAAGCTCGAGGATGAAATCACTTCCAAGCTCGGTTTTTCGTTAAAGGCCCAACGGCTGCAGATTACCGCCAGTTGTGAGGAGCTGAAAAAAGCCGGCACTTGCCAGAAAAAGAACTGCCACTGACGGAAATTGGTAACCATTCAGAGCCCGCTCTTCATCAGGTTTCTTTTTATTTGAACATTTCCGTCGCTTTTCTGTCCAACCCCTGTAGTTGGTCTGTTGGGTTGAGCAGGATGGTTATCTGCTCATATTCGTGTCTCCGTCCTTCTGACGGAGGTTAGTTTGGTTGTTTGGGTTGGCGGGCATCTGCAAAAGGTGCCCGCTTTTCATTTTCTCCCATGAGTCCCCCCTAAAGTTTCACGGGTCTTTGACGATGTGCTCTAAACAAGGAGGTATGAACTCGCATCGACTTCATACTTGAACGAGCCGCCTTATTTCAAGGCGGCTCTCTCTTTAATTTTCGTGTGATTGCCGACGGAAATAGACGAATGGCTGAACGCGTTCGAAGAGGTCAGCCTAACGAACCGGAACCCAGGAATTCCCCGATCTCTGATAGATCACAGGCAATTGCTCTCCAAGGTGTTTTTTGCCAGCTTCTTTGTACTTCGCCATGCGCGCTTCACCTAACGTGCAATGCTCGGAAAGCACCCCTTGCCAGGCCGAAAGCAAAACAAAATCGGCTTCAGAGTCGATTTCCTCTAAATCAAAGCCGGATATTCCTGTGTCAATTTGCATAACCCGCATCAACGTACTGAGTACGCTTCTTTCCGTGTGTCTATCGGAACAAACGCAACAGCTCTTAAGCGCAAACTATCTGCGCTCAAGGCATGCGATTCGGGTGAACCTTCCTTATGGAATACGGTTATAGCGCCCCGCAGGAATAAAGCAAGCGACCGAAGATTTATTTTTCCGTCAAAAGTTTATCGATAGCCGACAACAATACCGTTTCGACCGCAGGGGCGACATTGGAAGAATCAGTTTGCGTTTCGTACCCCCCTTCTTCGTACGCGACTGCCGTCCCCACGTAAGCCGGAGCGTAATCGCCGTAAGCAGCCACGGCCACAAAGAGATCCGGACGTTTCTTTTTCGCAGCCAACTGATACTCGACGAAAAGTTCTCCGGGCAAATGCAGGATGCGCGCCCTTCCGAGTTTCAGACATGACACATTGATCGTGCGTCCTTCAGCGCACCGGCGCACCCAGGCCAGACGGCTCGCTCCAGCCTCATTGGTGAAGGTTGCGGCCTTCTGCTGAAGTTCCGCTTCCAGCTTTTCAATGGTGAGATAGGCCGCCGGAGGTAATGCCACCGGTTCGATTGTCCATTTCACTTGATCGGCGGCGATGCTCTCCCGCCTGGTGCTCTCCCAGGCTCGCTTCATTCCGTCAGCAAGCCGTTCCGCGAGGACAAGCCGCATTTCGGGCGAACCATCGTTGTATTTTCCCGCTCCAATATTTCCTCCGGCTCCATTGAAATGGACGTGCAAAGCACCTGGCACGGCCAGCTGTCTCAAAAATCGCGCGACGCCGGGAAAATCAGGATTTGGCATGCCCGTGCGATAATAACTTTGCGGATGTGTCGCGTAATAACTCAACACAGCAACCGGCTTATCACCATTCCAGAAACTCACTATTGAGACCATCGGATCGATAGTGCCCTCGGGTTCGGCGCGAATGGATGCATCCGGCGTCGCAGTCCAACGCACTGCTTTGATCTTTCCGTCCGGCCCTGGAATTCTTCGGTTTGAAGCCACTTTATACACCTCGGCCTGTCCGAGCCCGATGTGGCTGACCGGTGTTGGCCGAAGCACGGCCTCTTTAACAGCCCTTTCGAGATCCGCCAGCACCTTTCGTTGAAAAGTTCCTTCGTACTGCCGCGGATCAAGGCCGGCTTTTTTCAAAATCTGTTCCGCCGAAAAATCGCACTCCGGAGCATCGTGTTGATGCAAAGTATGCACCGCCACACGCTCTGGACTCGTTCCCGCCGCGCCGGCCAATGCATTCTTGAACGCATCCTGGCTTTCATTCGCGATGCCGATCCAATCCACAGCGCACAAGACAATCGGTTTGTCGGCGCCGAGCAAAACAATCCCGCGCGCTCTCAGACCAAGCTCCCACTTATTCGTCACCGGGTCGTATGCCATCATCGAGCCAATCGGTGGAGTCGCATCAACATCGAAAGTGGCAATGCGGAGAGCGGTTGAAGGTTCAGCCGCGCAAAGCTGGATCGGAACCAGCAGTAGAAGAAAAGATTTTAAAAACCGGAACATGTCCATTAATTGCTCGTTGATTGTTCAATCAATCTCTCCCATTCGGCCTCACTGACCACTCGCTCTTTGGCCCGGCAAATTTCCCGAAATCCCGGAAAATTCCAAAGGTTCGGGAAATGCCGGCATTGCTCAGGCTTAACTGAATTGATCGAACAATTTCTGCCCTCGAGAAAAATGCATTCACCATTGGGCTTGTCGGCCACCGCAAGCCCTCTTCGATCGACGGTCAGCCGTGTGAATTCCTGAATAAATTCAAATTCATTTACTCCTTTATATTCCGCGATCCGCGAGATCTCAGCCTCGCTTAGTTTCACCTGCCCGGGCCAGCGGCAACAGGCGGTGCAACGGTCGCATTCATAAAAAATCGGCATTCTACGCGACTGTTCTACACCAACCGCAAGTCTCTCTCGACAAAAAAGCGTGCATGCACGAATGTTTGAATCTTTCATATCTCACCTGCTGCGCCGGTATGCAGCCTCAAGCGTCGGAACGCCTTGGGACTGAAACCCACGCTCGAAATCAGTGGTAAAGGCGAGCAATTCTTTCGGCGTCTCCATTTTCAGGAAATTTGAGTTGAGCCTGAACGACTCAACCATTTGCGCAAAATATTCGCGGTTATCGGTCCGAACGTAAACAGCACCTCCGAACACGAGGGCCGCGCGAAGAATCTCAGTGAAATTCTCAGTGATGAGCCGATTTTTCCAGTGGCGGCGTTTTGGCCAGGGATCAGGAAAATAGATGTGAAAACTCTGAACCGATTCTTTCGGAAGAAGATATTGCGCGACATATGACGCTTCCATTCGGACAAGGCGCAGATTTCTTAACCCTGCTCGTCTCCCTTTTCTATCGATTTTTCGCAACCGCCCCAGAAGACGTTCCACGCCGAGAAAATTGGTCTCTGGATGTGCCTGGGCGTAGGCCGCCAGAAACGACCCGTCCCCTGCCCCAAGTTCCACCTCGAGCGGATGCGGCACCGGAAAAAGCTCCGAGCGGGGAAGTTTTTCGACAATCGTGGCGGGTCTGTAAATAAGACTGCCTTCGGCGCCGGAAATACTAATTGGCATTCGCTTGGTTCTCGATGAACAACGCCAGAGAAGCTGTATACCCGTGCAGGAAGTTCTTGTCGCCGATCGGCCCAATCTCCCCGTTGCAGAAAAAGCCGCTCAACCCAATGGGTCCAAGCCGGCGCTGGATCAGCCCCGCGTCGTGATTCGGGTAGCCGAACAGTCCGGAACCGCGCCCGTTACAACTGCAAAGGCAGCCCCCGTAGATTTTCCGATTCTTAAGCTGCTCGTACGCCCGATTGAGCAGCGCCATCATATCTTCGTTCGCGGCGGTCGCGTCTCTTCGTTGGAATTGCATCGTTTGGCCGGCGCGCGGCAAAGCCCCGACAGCGACAACCCCGGAGTTTGGATCCACCCCGACCAAATTGCGGATCAGGAAGTCACCGCGATGAAACTCTTCAAGATATTCATTCACTACGAGACCGATAAACAAATTGCCCTGGCATTTCTTTTGGTCCTCCGGCGAGAGCTTCCCGAAAGTCTCGATCAAAACCTCATAAGCCGGGCGGTTACCAATCTCGTGAATGAGGTTCTGGTCCACTTTGGTAATTGTCCACGTTTCGCCAATGGGCGTGCAGCCTTGCGAAATGACACTCGCCACTTCCACCTTGCCGCCCACGGAAACAACCGCGACGCCTTCGGAATAAACTTCGCCATTCAAGTACACCTGCGTCGAGCGGCCGGTGAAATCGCCGCTGGCCAACCCTCCGACCACCGCAAGTGGCGCGTAAGCCTCGTTCCATTCGCGCAACCAGGTATCACAATCGAGGTTAAACGGATCGGCAAAGGCGAGCCAGCCGTTCGTTTTGGGCGGCTCAATTCCGGTTTCATTATGCCAATAAGCGGGACCATTCGCTTCGTCCACCTGCTCTTGAGTAATATAGAACGGCTCCAGTTTCGCGTCCGGCAAATTGTACAAGGCAAGCGAAATGCCCCCATTTTGTTCGATCTCTTCGCCCCCGGAAATCAGGCTGGTGCTGGAGCACCCAACGAGCAAAGGGATCTGCGCGTGCACTCGCAAAATTTCCAGGACTTGCTTTGCATTCGAAAAGAATCGCGGCGTCATGAAAACAAGCCCTAGCGAAACCTTCGGCGCGTCGAGCGCAGATCGGAGTTTCTCGGCCCATTTTTGCAATGCGCTCTCGTCAAAATCTCCCTCCCAATGGGCTGCAACTGCAAAATGGTTGCTCATTCTCCTCGCGTCCAGAAAGTCATTTTCGCTGGTTGTACTCGTCTCTCGAATATTTGTCACGGCGGAGCAACTCTGCTCTATCCAATATCGAATCCGCCAGTTTGAACTCTGTCCAGCAGCACTGATGCAGCTCTTCGCCAGTCTTCAACATTGCTTTTTCCCAGGCCGCAAGGTTCACCTTCGCAGGCTGTTCCTGAATTGAACCCTGGATCAGCAATCCAAATTTGTTCCGCCGTTGGGCCGCTCCGGCAATCTTTTTACCGCCCGAAAGAAGATCAAACTTTTCCGCCCCAGCAAAACAACGCCCGGGCAACTCTTTCATCGGCGCGGGTGCAAGTTCGGTGGGAAGTTCCAGCACCGAAAACGCGCGACTGATCCACGCATGGATACGCCGATAGCTTTCCTCCGCCTTGATCGAGTGCCACTCGTGGCCCGGCGGCGCGATGAATGTGTACGTCCAATCCCGATCGTGCGGCACAAGCCCGCCTCCCGTTGGCCTTCGGATCAGCGGGCGGAGCCTGGTCCACCCGGAAATCTCCGCATATCGTTGGAAATATCCAAACGTTGCCGCCTGCTCTTTCCAGCCATAAAATCGCAGCAGCGGCGAGCCGAACTGCCCGGCGAATTCGAGCAGCGCTTCGTCCAACGCCATGTTCCAGGCCGAATCGCCCGCGCCGGTGTTCAAATAAAACCAGCTATTCATCGCGACTCCAGCTTCGCTTTTCCCCGCGATGGACAGAATGCCGCGACCTCGCACAATTCGCATTCGGGATTTCGGGCAAAGCAACGGCGCCGTCCATGCCAGATCAGCCAGTGGCTGAACAAACACCAAAGGTCTCGCGGCACGATCTCTTGCAAATCCGCTTCGATCTTCTCCGGCTTGGTTTCTCGAGTAAGACCGAGGCGCTGAGAGAGGCGCGCCACGTGAGTATCCACAACGACGCCTTCATTTAGATTAAATGCGTTGCCCAGAACCACGTTTGCGGTCTTGCGTCCGACACCATTGAGCGCGGTCAACTCTTCCATTGTGCCGGGCACTTTGCCGCCATGTTTCTCGACCAAAACCTGACAGCAGGTTTTCACGCTTTTAGCTTTGTTCCGAAACAACCCGATCCGTTGCAGATCTTTTTCCAGCTCGGGCAATTCCGTTTTCGCATAATCCCCGGGCGAACGATATTTCTTGAACAGATCCTTCGTAATCACGTTCACCTGTTTGTCTGTTGCCTGCGCCGAAAGGATGGTCGCAATCAGCAGTTCAAACGGACTAGTGTGATCCAATTCACAATGAGCATCAGGATACGCCTGCTGCAGCCCTTTCATGATTACGGCAGTTCGTTCTTTCTTTTCCTTGAGTGACTCGCGCGCCATCGCTCCGCTTTAGGTAACACTCCTTCGAGCTTTAAGCAACGGAGCTGCTCCCCGCAAAAAAATCTCCCAAAACAGTTCATCTGGTTTAGCCTCTGGGCATGTTTTTCTCACGAACGGTTTTGATTTTTTTCCTTTGCGCCCCGTCTTTTGCGCAGGCCCGTTATGAAACTCGTCAGGATCACGATCCGGACGGCATCGGCAAGTTTTACATGGGTCGCGAGATCGCCCATGTGATGGGGCATCAGGCCGCCAATTGGCTGGAACGCCCGGAGCGGGAAGAAGAGGAAAGAATTTCAGAACTCGTTAAGCTTCTCGCTCTGAAGCCGGGCGACAAAGTCGCGGATATTGGAGCCGGCACAGGATACATCAGTTGGCGCCTGGCAACAAATATCGTCCCCGAGGGAAATGTTTACGCAGTCGATATTCAGCAGGAAATGCTCGCTTTGCTGGCCGGCCAGATGAAGCAGCGCGGAATCACCAATGTCATTCCAGTCCTCGGGACAATTACGGATCCCAAGTTGCCGCCCAATTCAATGGATCTCGTTCTGATGGTCGATGTTTATCACGAATTCTCTCATCCCTATGAGATGATGCAGCATATACTTTCTTCGCTGAAACCCGGCGGACGGGTCGCATTCGTCGAATATCGCGCCGAAGACCCGGAAGTCCCGATCAAACAGCTCCACAAGATGTCCGTTGATCAGGTAAAAAAAGAAGCCGCGGCCGCGGGACTCGTCTGGGAGAAAACCATCGAGAAGCTTCCCCGCCAGCACCTGATCCTTTTTCGA
>Ga0136846_1239122_pt1 | contig 17050 bp, 15 predicted proteins | sample HopSoiMetagenom2_FD_96841 | JGI IMG/M metagenome (GOLD analysis project Ga0136846, IMG submission 96841) | Grasslands soil microbial communities from Hopland, California, USA - 2 Assembly 2016 (version 4) | ecosystem: Environmental > Terrestrial > Soil > Grasslands | place: USA: Hopland...
CTGTTGCGTTCGAGGAACCAGATCATGGCCCTCGTCGCAGCAATAGGGCGGCCAGCCGAATCCGCTGAAATGGCGGCAATTACCGCGCGTGGGTCGTGCGCGCGGTGTGCGGGTGTGCAGGGGGCGCACACGGCCCCCACGCTCGCCAACTCCCGATTATCAAAGTTCTCACTCCCAACTGCGAATCGCCAAAGGAGAAGCGCTCGGGATTTGGGAGTTGGAGGTGGGTAGTTGGGAGCTGACCCATGACTCACCCGTCACGCGGGGATCAAATAAAAGGCGGCCGCCAGGATGAGATACACCCCGAGCAGTTGGAGCCCCTCGAGCCAGTTGCTCTCGCCGTCAATCGAACAGAGCGCAACGGTCCCCACCGAAAGGCCGATCGCGGCAATCTCGAATGCGTTGAACACCAGCGACATCGGCGGGCCGAAGAGCGGAGACATGAGCACGAGCAACGGCGCGACCATGAGGGCAATCTGCGCGCTGCTGCCGACGGAGATCTCGAGCGCGAGCGTCATCTCGTTGTTTGCAGCGGCGGAGACGGCGCTGTAATGCTCGGCCGCGTTCCCGACGAGCGCGACCACAATCACGCCGGCGAAGAGCTCCGTCATCCCGAACTGGCGCAGCGCGGGTTCCAGCGCGCCCACCAGGATCTCCGCCTCGATCACCGTCAGCGCCGTTGCGACTGCGAGCAACGTCGTTGCCGCCGCGCCGCTCATCGATGCCTTCTGATGACCCGCGGCTGCCCGCAACGGATCCCGGTTCGTTTTGAAGGAGAAGATGAGCCCGGCGAAATAGACGACCAGCAGCACCAGCGCAGTCCAGAAGCTCAAACGATCGATCACTTCGGGGTGCGCTTTGAGCGACCCGAACGCGAAGAGATCGACGACCGCCGGCATCACGAGCGCCACGACGGCAAGCACGAGCATCGTCGACGCGCTCGTTGCGGCGACGCGATTGAATTTCTGGCTGCCGTGCTTGAGGCCTCCCGCGAAACACGAGAGGCCGAACACGAGCAGCAGGTTGCCGAGAATGCTCCCCGTGATGGACGCCTTCACGACTTCGACGTGATGCGCCCGGAGCGCCACGATCGCGATGATGAGTTCAGCGGCGTTGCCGAAGGTCGCGTTCAGGAACCCGCCCAGCGTCGGACCGGATCGGCAGGCGAGCTGCTCGGTGGCATGGCCGATCAGGCCGGCCGCGGGAATCAACGAGACGCCGGCCAGCAGGAACACCCACCACGGCTGGCCGATCGCGTCCGCGACCCAACTGAGTGGAGCAGCAATCAGAAGAACGTTCAGCCAGCTCGAGGTGAACGCGCGGCGGATCTGCGACAGCGGACGCACGCCACGCATTATCAGCCACGGATGACGCGGATCTTCAAGGGAAACCGGGGCGCTGCTGCACGGCGGGGTGGAGTGCGGCGGCTCGTGTGCACCGGGCCGCAGCGTTGGAGTGCAAAGTGCACACAACCGGGCGTAGATGAATTAAAATTTCCTGTACTCCCGCCCTCCGAGGGCCGCCTCGAGTCAGGCGCCGGCGGCACCTCCCTTCAGTCACGGCGCGCCAGAGACGCACAGAACGAAGTCGATGTCATGCCTGATGAAACGCTGACCGAGGAACACGCCCGTCTGCTTCGCGAGACCGAATCCCTGCGACGCGATCATGTGGCGCTCGAATCAGAGCGGTTGGACCTCAACGGCCATCGCGCGCACCGCATCCGCCTTCAGAAACAGATCGACGCGTTGCACGAGCACATCGAGCGGATCAAGCGCGAAGCGCCACCCCCTTCGAAGCCAGAGTAGGGCGCGGAATCGGCGCGGGTGTGCGAGGTAAGAAACCTGGGGGGCGCGGCCGGCGCCACGCCGCTATAGTGCCGGAGGTGGGAATCGAACCCACACGGGCGGTAAAGCCCACCGGATTTTGAGTCCGGCGCGTCTGCCAGTTTCACCACTCCGGCCCCGGGCAAAGCTGTTCCTAGATTATCGCAGACGCGACGGCATCGCGTGACCAGACACTCGCGTCAGCGCGGTCTGAACTCCCGTGGAGTGCCGGTCAGTTTGCAGCCGCCGTCCGCGGCATGTACATGAACGTGATCGCCACGCCGCCACGAACCGGCACCGGCAGCAGCGCGTAATTCTCGCGTCCGTGGCGTCCCACGACGGTCCAGCCAGTGGCAATGCCAAGCGCGGATCCAAACACGACGTCGCTCAAGAAGTGACGGTTGTCCGTGATGCGCGAAAGCGCAACATAGGAGGCGCCAACCAGCGTCGGCCACGCACCCCGGGCCCCGAAATGCCGCTCGAGAATGGACGCCGTGGTAAACGCCGCCGAGGCGTGCCCGGATGGAAACGCGCAGCATTCACCGGTCGGACGATCCCGCCGGGCCACGTATTTGATGGCCTGCGTGAACGCCTGCGACACCATCAGGCCGCGCATCAGATCGAAGCCCAGATGCGACAGCTTGTTCGTTCTGGGCGCGTCCGTCGCCGCCGGTGTGATGAAGCGCCCGATGACATACAACCCGACGGCCACGCCAGCCTGCGTGTACACGGCGCCGAGGTACTTGCCAAGCTTGAAAAAGTTGTCTGCCGCGTTCGACCCGGGGGCGTGACGCTGCACGTCGTCGTCAAGGGGATGGACGAGGAGCGCAGCTCCTGCGCCGATCCCAAGAATGACCCACGTCGACTTTCGACGCGGAAACGCCGCGAAGTCCGACACTGTGTCGCGCGCGAGCGCACCAAAGCCGGTGTGCTCCGGCTCGGGAGGCGGCTGCGTCTGGGCCACGGCGATCTCGGACAGCGGTGCCCCCTCGGGGGCCGCTTCAAGCAGAGACGTTTGCGGCAGCGGAAAGAGATCCTGAAACAGGTGCTGCTGCGGTGCTGCGTCCGGCGAGGCGTCCGCCGTTCGCGTGGAGGTGCCGACAGCGATCACGATCGCCGATAGAATGATGAGCACTCGAGGGCCGCGCATCGCATGAGCATACTGCACGCGCTCTACATTTGGTAGATTGAGGCCTTGCTCGTCGCGCTCCGCCACCGCAACTTCCGCCTCCTCTGGTTCGGCCTGCTAATTTCCTTCTCCGGCAGCCTGATGCAATCAGCGGCGATCCTCTGGCACGTCTCGCTGCTGGTACCGGACGACCGGCGTGCGCTGGCACTTGGCGCAGTGGGTCTCGTGAGGGTCGTGCCGATCGTGCTGTTCTCGATCCTGAGCGGCGTGGCAGCCGATGCGTTCGATCGGCGCCGTCTGATGCTCGTCACGCAAGCGGTGATGGCACTGCTCGCGGCTGTACTCGCGCTGCTCACGTGGCGGGGGCTCGGAGTGGTCTGGCCCGTCTACGCTATCTCCGCTGCGAGCGCCGCCGCCGGCGCGTTCGATCTGCCAGCGCGGCAGGCGCTGGTGCCCACGCTGGTGCCGCGCGAGCATCTGGCGAATGCCCTCAGCCTGAATACGATCATGTTCCAGGTCGCCGCCGTCACCGGTCCGGCACTCGGCGGCATCGTCATCGGCCAACTCAGTATCGCGTGGGCGTACGGCTTGAACGCGATCTCGTTTCTCGTCGTCATCGCGGCGCTCCTGATGATGCGGGACACAGGCCCGCGCGGCGAATCGCATGCCGGAGGTGACGGGGGCCGAGCCCAGTTCACGATGCACGCCGCACTCGAAGGGCTGCGCTTCGTGTTCAGGTCGCCGCTCATTCGATCGACGATGCTGCTGGATTTCTTCGCGACATTTTTTTCTTCGGCGACCGCGCTGCTGCCCATCTACGCGCAGGACATCCTCGACGTTGGCGCGAATGGCTATGGCTGGCTGTACGCGGCGCCCGCCGCCGGAGCGATCGTGACGAGCGCGATCATGGTGCCCGCGGTGGATGCCATCGAGCGCCGGGGCCGGGTCCTCGCTGCGTCGGTTCTCGGCTACGGGGCGGCGACGGTGGCGTTTGGTGTGTCACATCAGTTCTGGTTCTCGTTTGTCTGTCTCGCGGCAACCGGCGCGGCCGACACGGTGAGCACGGTGTTGCGCAACCTCGTACGTCAGCTGGAGACGCCCGATCGCCTGCGCGGCCGGATGACGAGCGTGAACATGATTTTCTTCCTGGGCGGGCCGCAGCTAGGAGAGCTGGAGGCCGGCCTGGTCGCCAACTGGCGGGGCCCCGTTTTTTCAGTCGTCACAGGCGGTCTGGGGTGCCTTGTGGCCACCGCCTGGATCGTCGCTACTACACCGGTGCTCCGTTCCTATCGGAGCACCGCTCACACGATGCTGCCCGAAGAGAATCGTCCGGCCGCTCACGCGGGGCAACCTGAGTAGCGCGCCCGTTCTATACTGATCCCACAGTGCGCTCCGATCGGTTCATGGTTCCTGCGGCGATTCTGGCGCTGGCAATTGGCGTCGCGGCGCAGTCGCCCGGCGGCGCTCAGAGGCCGGTCTTCACATCTTCGGTGGATCTCGTCACGGTCGACGTCAACGTCGTCGACAGGAACGGACGCCCGGTCGAGGATCTCGGACGCGACGATTTCGAGCTGTCGGTCGACGGCCAGGTCCGCAAGATCGCGTCCGCGCAGTTCGTCTCGGTGAAACCATCGGCGGGTGAGCCAGCGGCCAGTTCATCGCTGCCCGATTTCAGCACGAACACGGTCCAGTCCGGGAGGCTGATCGGTCTGGTCATCGACCGCGGCAGCATTTCGCCGGTCCGCTCGCGCGACGTGCTCGCGGCCGCCGCGCGATTCGTTGAAAAGCTCGATCCCTCCGACCACGTCGCGCTCTTCAGCATTCCTACGGGTCCGGCGATCGACTTCACGACCGATCACCGGGCCATTGAAGCCGCAGTGCGCCAGATCGACGGGCAGGGGGACACCCAGCGCGGCACGATGAACATCGGGATCGCGGATGCGCTGGCGTTCGAGACCAATAACACGTTCACCATGGAACAGGTGTCGGAGCGCGAATGCGGCGAGGTCAGCGGCAGGGGCGGCAGCCAGTCGGAAGTGATGATGTGCAACAAGATGCTGAAGGAAGACGCGAGCATCGTTGCCAATTACGCGCACGACCGCGCCCGCAACACGATGAACGGGCTGCGCGCCATTCTCGATCGCCTCGGGTCGAACGACACGCCAAAGACGCTGGTCCTCGTGTCGGAGGCGCTGATCATCGACAACGAACGCCGGGTCGTCGAGGGGTTCGGCCGGGCAGCGGCAGCGGCGCACGTGACCCTCTACGCGCTCAAGCCGGAGCCTTCGGAGAGTGATGCGTCGGAGGCACGGCTATCGGGGACCCGCTCTCGCGATCGCGCCGTTCGCGAGGAGGGACTGCAGTTTGTCAGCGCGGCCGGGGGCGGCGAGTTGTTCCGCGTCATCGCGGATCCCGACTTCGCGTTCGCGCGCGTCGCGTCGGAGCTGTCCGGCTATTACCTCCTCACATTCGCACCGGAGGCAGGCGATCGCGACGGCAAGGCGCACGCGATTGCGGTCAAAGTTCACCGCACAGGTGTGTCGGTCCGGTCGCGTCGCGAGTTTGGCGTCCATCTCGCGCGGAGCACCAGGAACGACAAAGACGCAATCGCGGACCTCCTGCGCACGCCGGTCGCCGCCACCGGCATTCCGCTGACGCTGACGACCTACGTGTTCCAGGACCCCGGGTCGCTGCGCGTGCGGGTGCTCGTGGCCACCGACGTCGAGCGCGCGCCGGATCCGGCGGATCGACTCTCTGTCGGGATGGTGCTGGTCGACGACAAGGGCACTGCAGCCGCGAGCGCTTATCAGCCGCAGATGACCCCGTCGCCGCAATCGCCGCCGGGGACGCAACGGTTTTTCACGACCCTTCTCGCGCAGCCCGGACCTTACACGCTGCGCGCCGCGGTATCGAGTTCGTCAGGCCTGAGCGGAAGCGTCGAGCGGCACGTCCGCGCGTATGTCAGCCGTCTGGGCCCATTCAGAGCATCAGAGTTGTTGATTGGCGACAGCGAGGGCGGCTCGGCGGCGGGAGGGATCCTGCCAACGGTGACGGGGGAGATGACCGGGGGAGTGATGCACGCATACCTCGAACTCTTCGCGGAAGCACCGGCAATGTTCGACCGTGCATCGGTGACGCTGGAAGCCGCCGCAACGCCGGAGTCACCAGCGCTCGGGAGGGCGGAGGCGCGCCTGCAGGTGCCAGACTCGGACGTGCACAGTCGCGCGGCCGCGGCGTCGATCCCTCTCGAGACCCTGGCTGCCGGCAGCTACGTCGCCCGCGCGGTGATCAGGATCGATGGACGACCCGTCGGTACGATGACCCGCGCGTTCCGAGTCGTGAAATAGGTGTGGTGGCTTCCGCCTTCAGGCGGAAGTTCCCGCAGCCGGCGGATCTTCCGGCTGACGCCGGAAGCCAGATGATGGTTGAAGCGATTACCTCCCTGGCGGCAGCAGATCGCTGTTCCAGACCGTGTACTCGTAGCGCCAGGTGCCCCCGAGTTCCCGCAGCACGAAGAGATATTTCCCGCGGTCCCGGTCGCGTGCCGCGACACCGGTCGTTGGCTTGTACTCGATCTCGTACGAGCCGGCCTGGTACGCCAGCGGTCCGTGGCCTACCACTTCCGAGACATCGAGCTTCAGGTTCGTTGCGCCGGTCTGGTTGAGCAACTCGTCGTAGAAATTCCTGATGGCATCGCGCCCACGAAGCACCGGGCGGTTCGGAGGCATGAACGTCGCGTTCTCCGCGTAGAGATCCATGACCTGCGGAATCTGCTTCGCGTTGAACGCCTTTACGTATGCGTCCGTCCTCTGCCGGATCACGGCCGCGTCCTGCGTGGTGAATTCCTCCTGTTTGGGGGTGCCGCATGCCGATGCGACGAGGGCGAGTGTCGCGAGAATACATGCGGCCGACGGTCTGTTCATGATGCCTCCGGGCGTGTCGTGATTCAAAATCATAGCAACCGTAGCTTATAATTTCCGCGCGTGGGAACCCTCAACGTCCTCGTCATTTACGATCGCTGGGAGCCGGAGGATGAGGGCGCGCCGGCGGACAAGGCGCCGCTGACGCGCACGCTCGACAAGAAAGAGGTCGAGGAAGAAGTCGGCGAGGCGCTCGGCAAGCTCGGTCACCAGGCGACGCTCCACTGCCTGGATGGATCGGCGAAGAGCCTGCATGCGCTCGCGCGATCCGAAGCCGATCTGATCTTCAACCTGGCCGAGTCGTTCGGCGGCAACGACACCGCGGACTACTGCATCGCCGCGTACCTCGAGCTGATGGGCAAGCGCTTCACCGGTTCCGGCTCCCATGGCCTGCTGTACGGCCAGGACAAGGCGAACGCAAAGAAGATCCTCGAGTTCCATGGCATCCATACGCCGGTGTTCGCGCGATCGTACCGCGGGCGTCTCGATTTCTCGCACGACCTCGAGTTCCCCGTGATCGTCAAGCCGGCGCGCGAAGACGGGTCGATCGGGATCGAGTTCAACGCGGTCGTCAACTCGATCCGCGAGCTGATGGAACGCATCGACTGGCTGCACGCGAACTTCGACTCGCCAGTGCTGATCGAGGAGTACGTCGAAGGCCGCGAGATGTACGTCGGCGTCATTGGCAACGACAACCCCACGGCGCTGCCGGTCGTCGAGCTGGATCTCTCGAAGCTGCCGGAAGGAATGCCGCGGATCGCGGGCGCGGAAGTGAAGTGGGGGCGCGGCACGCGCGCGTATCGTGATACGAAATCGGCGGTGGTGGACGATCTCGCCGAAGAGACCGCGGCGCTGCTGCAGCAGACGGCGGTTGCCGTCTTCCAGGTGCTCGAACTCCGCGACTACGCGCGCATCGACATGCGCCTGCGTCCCGACGGTCGCGTTGCCGTAATCGAGGCGAATCCGAACCCGTGGCTCGCGTCGAAAGCCGAGTTCGCGATGGCCGCACGCAAGGCAGGGCGGAACTACAGTCAGCTCATCAGTGAAATTGCTGACCTGGCGCTCGCTCGGTACGGTGCGGCGTGACCAGCTCGGGCATATGGCCGCAAGTGGTTTCAATGTTGACGCTTAGACCGTAACAGCTGATCGCGCTGGAAGTCTGCCCCGAAAGCGACATGTCGCAGCGACGCCCTCATGGGTGAAAAAAGTGCCGATTTTAGGCCTGTTTCCTTGCCCTCACCGCGTACCTTCTGTATACTGAAGGGACTGCTTAGGGTTCGCACACCTTTCCGACTTACCTGCTGCTGCTGTGGGGGACATGTGACATTCCAGGTTGGTGACAAGGTCATTTACCCAAACCATGGACTCGGAGTTGTTCAGGGAATAGAAACCAAAACCATCCTCGGTACCACGTGCGGTTTCTACCATCTCCGGATGGTGGCGAACGAGACCACAGTGCTCGTTCCCGTGGACAACGTCGATGGCGTCGGCCTCCGCCGCGCGATCGGCGACGAAGAAATCGAGCGGCTCTTCGGGCTGCTCGGGGACGGCAAGATCGACAACCACCAGAACTGGAAGGGCCGCTTCAAGGACAATTCGGATCGCATGCGGACCGGATCGATCTACGACGTGGTCGAGGTGTTGAAGAGCCTCACCTTCCTGGCGCGCTCGAAGAACCTGTCCTTCCGAGAGAAGCGCATGCTCGATCGCGCGAAGTTCCTGGTCATTTCGGAAATCTCGGAAGTGTCGCACGAGAAGTCGGAAGCTATCGAGGAAAAGGTGGATCGCGCCCTCGAGCGCTGCTTCGCCACCAAGACTCGGTCGATCGCCCGCGCAAAGGCGGCGAAGACGGCGCCGACCACTCGTGTCAGCGCGCGCCGCACCGGCACCGCGAAGGCATCGTAACCGCGCCGACGGTTGGTTCCCGGGCCGAAGGATGGATACTCCTTCGGCCTTTTTTCTTGTACTGAATCTGCCAATGCGTGAGACGGTTGCGGCCATCCGGTCCCTCGTGACCTATGTCGTCCTCGCCCTATACGTGCTGCTGATGGGCCCTCCCTTCGTGCTGCTCGCACTCGTCCTCGACAGTCCGACGATCCTCTACACGGTGGGACTCTGGGGCGTTCGACTGGGCCTGTTCCTGACCGGCATCCGGACGGAGCGGCAGGGGGTCGAGCACCTGCAGCACGATCGCGCGGCAGTGTACGCCGTCAACCACGCGAGCAATCTCGAGCCGCCGGTGATCTTCGACGTGCTCCACGAGCTCTTTCCGCGCCTGAGAATCCTCTACAAGGCGGAGCTGCGAAAGCTGCCGATCCTGGTGCGGGCGTTCGACCTCGCGGGCTTCGTGCCGCTCGAACGAGGCAACCGCGATCAGAGCCTGCCGGCAATCGAGCGCGCCGCCGACGCCTTGCGCGCGGGGAATTCGTTCCTGATCTTTCCGGAGGGCACCCGGAGCCGCACCGGCGAGTTGCTCCCGTTCAAGAAGGGAGGATTCATCATGGCGCTCAAGGCGCAGGCGCCGATCGTCCCGGTCGCGGTCAAAGGCGCGCGGAACGCGATGAAAAAGGGAAGCCTCATCATCCATCCGGTCACGGTGCAGGTGAGGCTCGGCGCGCCGATCGAGACCGCCGGTTTGGGCGTGGAGCAGCGCGACGAACTCGTCGCCCGCGTGCGTGAAGAGGTTGCCCGCATGCTGGAGGCGTGACCGATCTGCAGGGCGAGTCTTTAGACCCGCCTTGCGCGCGTGCGCCGGGTCTGAAGCCCGATCGTAGGGTGGGTCTTTAGACCCGCCTCACGCGCGTGCGCCGGGTGTGTGAAGGCCGATCTGTAGGGCGGGTCTTTTAGACCCGCCTCGCGCGCGTGCGCCGGGTCTGAAGACCGATGGTAGGGCGGGTCTTTAGACCCGCCTCGCGCGCGTGCGCCGGGTCTGAAGGCCGATCTGTAGGGCGGGTCTTTAGACCCGCCTCACACGCGCGTAGGCCGGGTCTGAAGACCCGGCCTACAGCGCGGGACTCGGACGCGCGAAGCGGCGTTTCACCGCGCGGATGATCCACGTGGCGAACGTGACCATCAGCACCAGGCACACGATTACGACGACCGCGGCGGCCGCGGGATACTTCAGCGCGAGCGTCCCGAGGCCGACGACGAACAGGTCCTCCGCGACGCTGAGGATCCAGTTGGTGAACGGCTCAGGACTCGCGTTGGCCACCGCGCGCGTACCGCTCTTGCTCAAATGCGTGCTCGTTGCGAGCGCTCCACCAAGGAGGCCTACGAGCGTCTGCGTCCCCGGCGACGCATCCCCGATCGTCGCGATCGCGATCAGCGCTCCACCCACCGGGCGTATGAGCGTATGCACCGCGTCCCACGCCGAGTCCAGCCACGGAATCTTGTCGGCAAAGAACTCGACCACATAGAGGACCAGCGCACCGCCGATGATCCAGTTGTTGTCGAACACTTGGTATTGCGGCGGGAGACTGACCCACCCGTACCGGCTCGCCAGCCCGAGGATCGCGACCGTCGCGTAGAGATTAATCCCCGCGGCAAACGAGAACCCGAGCGTCCGCCCGAACGTGGTGAGAACGTCCATTTCGTAATACTACGCCTCGAGTCCAGTGTGGGTTCGACGGCGAGCTGATCGGCGTGGTCCGCACCGGACCTCGAACCTCGATTAGGACCCCGTGGTGAACGTGAACGACCAGGGGGCGAGCGGCTGGTTGTCGACGGCGCTGACGATTCCCTCGGTGAGCTCGACCTTCACGCCGCGGAACCGGTCGAGCGGCTCTGCAAACCGGATCTCGAGCGCGCGAGGCTCGTCGAGATAACGATACGTGAAGGCCGGCGTCTGCGCCGGCGCGCCCTCCGGCACGGCCCCCGTGTAGCCGACCTTGATGTGGTCGCGGAACGACTTGATATCCATATCGCGCGAGAACTGGATCCGCACCGGCGACGACCGGTCAGCGCTGGTGTCCCCCGCGATCGGCGCCGTGAAGACGACCGTCGGCGGGATCTCGCGTGGCGTGGATGGGATCACGACGTCGATTGCCGTTTCGGCAGGCGCGGACCCGGGCGCGAGGCTGGCCGCCTCGATCCACGTGAAGGCTCCATCGTGGCGCAGCGTGCCCGTGACCTGCAGCCATTGTCCCGTGTCGGCGCGCGCCATCGGATCCAGATTGAAACCCTTGCCCCGCGGGCGCATGCCGGTGACCCAGACCGCCGCGTCGGCCGATTGGACGACGAAATCCCAGCGGCTCTTGTTGACGGGCTGTGGGAGATCGCCATAGAGGTTGGCGCCCCGAAACCGTCCTGTGACCGTGACCGAGCGGTCCTGATAGTGATCCGGCGCCAGTGCCAGCGCGCGAATCGACGGTTCCGCCGGCAGAGGCGACTCGACGCTCGTTGCCGAGAGCAGCACGAACATCTGATCGCGCCCCGGCCATTGTCCGCCGGTTGCCGACTGCAGCAGCGGGTGGAAATCCACGCTGGAAAACCTCGAATCGTCCGGCTGCAGCCGTCCGACGTCCCAGAACTCCCCGCGAATTTCCGCGTCGCTCCGCGGCGTCGTCGATTCTCTCCAGAGAACGAAAACTGGTTTTCGCGTATTCGCGAGTTGCGTCACGCCGCCGCTCTCGACGACGCCGCTGCGGACAACGACCTGTTTGCCGTGGAAGAACACGGGCGCGGCAACCAGCACGTCGGCTGTCGTCGCAACGCGTGTGGGCGGCTGGGCGACCACAAGGCTCGGGCAGGTGCTGGCGACCAGCACGGCGAGCGCTCTGCTGACGACCACTGCCCACTGCACCTTGCGCACCTGCGCACCCCGTTACGAAATCTTCTTTTGAGCGGCACGCGCGGTCACGATGGCCAGCGCAAGGAACAGCCCGGACGAGGCGAGTTGTCCGACCATTCCCGGGGAATGCAGCGCCGGAAGCGCGTTGCCGACGATCTGGAATGGATCGATCGTGTTGGTCCCGACGAGAATCGCGTACAGAATTCCGCAGAGCGAGCCACCAGCAATGAGGCCCGAACTGAACAACGTGCCTGCCCCGACCTCGGATTCTTCGGCCACGCCGGTCTTCCTCTCGACCCACCATCGCACCAGGCCGCCGGCGAAAATCGGCGCGGTGGTCGCAATCGGCAGATACGACCCGACGGCAAAGGACAACGAATGGATGCCGCACAACTCGAGCGTGACGGCGACGAACACGCCAACCAGCACGAGTCCCCATGGCAGATTGTGGCTGAGCAGGCCCTTGATGATCGTGGCCATCAGCGTCGCCTGCGGCGCCGCGATGCTCTGCGACCCGATCGTGAACACCTTGTGGAGATACAGCGTCGTCATCCCGATGACAAAGGCCGACGTGATGACTCCGAGCAGCAGGCCGATCTGCTGGTAGAGTGGCGTCGCGCCAACGATGTAGCCGGTCTTCAGATCCTGCGACGTGGCCCCGGCGTTTGCGGCGGCAATGCAGACGACAGCGCCGACGCAGAGCGCAATGGGCGCGTAGTAGTCGCCGGTCCACCCGAGCCCGACGAAGAGGAGGCACGTGAGGATCAGGGTCGCGATAGTCATTCCGGAGATCGGGTTCGACGATGATCCAATCAGACCCGTGATCCGTGATGAAACGGTGACGAAGAAGAATCCAAAGATCACCACGAGGATCGAGGCAAGGAAGTTGCCCTGAGTCGGCATTCTCGGCGCGATGGCCAGGAAGATCGCGAGCAGGAGCGAGCCGCCGATGACGATCGTCATCGGCATGTCGCGCTCGGTCCGCAGGCGCGCGGCGCCACTGCCGCCGAAGTCTTTGATTCCCTCGCGGAACGACGCGTAGATCGTCGGAATCGTGCGCGTGAGCGTGATCAGCCCGGCCGCGAGCACCGCCCCCGCGCCGATGTAGCGGATGTAAGCGCTCCACAACTGTCCCGCGTTCATCTCGGAAATGAGGAACGGCGCGCCGGTCGCCGGGTTGTTCGCGAAGTTGGGGTGAATCGGCGGAAACGGGACGGTGATGTAGGCGCCGAGAATCGACAGCAGCGGCAGGAGCACCAGCCACGACAGGACACCGCCGGCGAACATCGTTCCCGCGATGCGCGGCCCAATCACGTAACCAACTCCGAGGTATTCCGGTGAGATGTCCACGTTGAGCGTTGCGTTTGGAAACTGGCTCGTGCGAGCCAGCGTGAACCCGATGACTTGCAGGAAGATGTTGAACACCCAGGACAGCGCCTTCCAGAGCGCGCCGATGCCGAGGCCTGAGAACACCATCGTGGCGAGCTTGCCGCCGCGCTCTCCGGCGACGAGAACGTCAGCGCACGCGGTCCCCTCCGGATAGGGCAGGATGCCGTGCTCCTTCACGATCAGCGCGCGGCGCAGGGGAACCATCATCAGGACGCCGAGGATGCCTCCGGCGAACGCCAGCATCATGATTTGAAAATAGTTGAAGTATCCGGGGCCGTTCGGCGCCAGGAAGATGAGCGCGGGGATCGTGAACACGACGCCGCCCGCCACCGACTCGCCGGCCGAGCCGATCGTCTGCACGATGTTGTTCTCGAGAATCGTGGATCCGCCGAACCGCTTCAGCACAGATATCGCGAGCACGGCGATCGGAATCGAGGCGCTGACCGTAAGCCCGGCGCGCAGTCCGAGATACACGGTGGAGGCGCCGAAGATGAGCCCGAACACCACGCCGAGCACGACCGCCTTGGCCGTGAACTCCGCGGGTGACTCTGTGGAGGGCACGTAGGGTTGAAAGGTCGCGCGGGGAGCGGCTGACGAAGTGGAAGGCATGGCCATACGGTGGAGATATTACTCCGAGGACCGAGATCCAAGGTTCGAAGGCCGGAAAGCGCATGTGCGCCTGTTGGATCGCGACGTCTGCACCTCAAACCTCGAACGTCGGACCTCGGGCCTCGGGCCTCGGTCCTCGGACCTCGCACCTCAGACGTCGCGCCTCGCGCGTCGCACCTCGGGCCTCGGTCTTATAATTTCCGCTTGTGACCAGGGAGAACAAGCCCGCGCGGGACGAGCGGCCGCGCGCCGTGGTCGAACCCGTTTCCGAGCTGACGACGAATCGTCTTTCCGTTTATCTCCGTTGCCTGAATGCGCTGGAGGCCGCCGGCGTGCGGACGATTTCGTCGCAGGCGCTTGCCGAGCAGTTTCACCTCAATGCTGCGCAGATCCGAAAGGACCTGGCGTACTTCGGGGAATTCGGCGTTCGGGGGATCGGCTACTACGTGACGGAGCTGCGGCGCCACCTGCGCCAGATTCTCGGGCTCGACCGCGGCGTCCGCGTGGCGATTATGGGGGCCGGCAACCTCGGGCTCGCGCTGGCGGATTACGGTGGGTTTCGCGACGACGGCTTCGAGATCGTGGCGTTGTTCGACACGATCAAGGAGAAGGTCGGCCGGCGCTCGCGCGGCGGTGTAGTCATCTACCATGTGCGCGAGTTCAGGAACGTCGTGAAGCGGGAGAGGGTCGAGGTCGCCGTGATCGCAGTGCCGGCCGCATCGGCCCAGGACGTCGTCAACATCGTCGTCTCGTCCGGGGTAAAAGCGATTCTCAATTTCTCGCCAGGGGCAATCAAGGTGCCCCGAGGCGTCAAACTGAAAAGCCTGGATCTGACCGTGTCGCTTGAAAGCTTGTCATTCTTCCTTGCGCAAGGTGAAACCGGTGAGTAAAAGGTCGCGCTCAGCGTCACGCCCTTCGGAGAACGTTTCGACCCTGTCGCATGTCGATGCCGCCGGACGGATCCGGATGGTGGACGTGACCGATAAGCCTCCAACCCCGCGCGAGGCGGTCGCGCGCGGCTCTATCAGCATGTCGGCGGAAGCGCTGCGGCAGGTGCGCGCCGGGGGAATGAAAAAGGGCGATCCGCTCGAAACCGCCAGGCTGGCCGGGATCATGGCAGCCAAGCAGACCTCGTCCTTGATCCCACTGTGCCATCCGTTGCCGATTTCGCACGCCGACGTGCAGATCAGGTCAGGCCGCGGCGGGTACGACATCGAGGCGCGTGTACGGACGACGGCAGCGACGGGCGTCGAGATGGAGGCGCTCACCGCGGTGTCTGTTGCCGCGCTGACCGTGTACGACATGGTCAAGGCCATCGACAAGGGGATGGTCATTGGCGAGATCCGGTTGATCGAGAAGACCGGCGGCAGGTCGGGGACGTGGAAGCGCGGCGGCTGATGCGGCTGCTCGTCGCAATTTACGGTGACGTGGCGGCGTGGTGCATTCCAGACCCCGAAGTGGACGCGCTCCGACGCGGGTTTCCGGAACACGAGTTCGTCCGCGCCGACACTGACGAGGAAACTGACGCCGGCATTGTCGACGCGGATGGGGCGTTCAGCCCGCGTATCACGGCCGCGCAGTTCGCGGCCGCCCGGCGGCTGAAGTGGATCCATAGTCCCGCCGCGGGGATCGGCAGCATGTTGTTTCCCGCACTCGTCGAGAGCCCCGTGCTGATGACGAACTCGCGCGGCATCAGCGCGCGCGCGATCGCGGAGCATACGATCGGCGTCACGGTGGCGCTGTTTCGGAAACTGCCGCTCGCGCTCAATCGTCAGCGCACGCGCACGTGGGCACAAAACGAACTGTTCGCCGAGGGGCGGTCGATCCGGACGCTGCGCGGCGCACGCGTGCTGCTCGTCGGACTTGGCGCGATCGGCACCGCGACGGCGCAGCTGTTCGCGGCGTTTGGCGCGCACGTTACGGCCATCCGGCGGCGGCCAACGGCACCGTCGCCGGGGGGCGTCGACCGAGTGCTCTCCGCCGATCGCCTGCTCGAGGCGCTTCCCTCCGCTGACGTCGTCATCATCGCCGCGCCGCAGACCGCCGAGACCGTTCGGCTCATCGGCGCGGAAGAACTCGGCGCGATGAAACAGGACGCCATCCTGGTGAACGTCAGCCGCGGGAAGCTGGTGGACGAAGCGGCTCTGGCCGCTGCGCTCGAGACCGGGCGTCTCCGCGGCGCCGCGCTCGACGTGTTCGAGCACGAACCGCTCTCACCCGACAGTCCGCTGTGGGACCGCGACGATGTGATCATCACACCGCACGTCGCAGGTTTCTACGACACGTACTGGCCCGATGCGCGGCAGCTGTTCGCCGACAACCTGCGCCGGTTCATCGCGGGCGAACCGTTGCGGAATGTGGTCGATAAGAAAGCTGGGTATTAATCGGGGCGCGGGGGTGCAGGGCGCGGGGCGCGGGACGCAGGGCGCGGGGCGCGGGGTGCAGGACGCGGGTCCGAGGTCCATGATTCTCGTGGCTTCCGCTTCAGGCGGAAGGACAAGTCTCACCACGAGAGAGAGCTTCTGGTAGGGATGTGTCATGCAAAGCAGCAGGGCACGTCCCGTGCCGTGGATCTTCCGCCTGAAGGCGGAAGCCACCTGATTTCAAGCTGAGATCTTCCGCCTGAAGGTGGAACCAATGTGGTTTCAACCTGAGATCTTCCGCCTGGAGGCGGAAGCCACGTGATTCAACCTGAGATCCTCCGCCTGAAGGTGGAACCCATGTGGTTTCAACCTGAGATCTCCGTCTGAAGGCGGGAGCCGCAAGACTCATTTGTTAAAATCCCTGCAGTGACCCTCCCTGCCGCGGAACCCGCCCCCGAGCTGGCGACGATCGCCGAACTTCCTTTTCACGTGAGCGGCCGGCACCCCAAGCCATTGCTTGTCGGCCGCGTGCGCAATGGACTCATTGTCGGCGACTCCACGAACGAGTGGTTCGACCGGCTGCGGGATCTGTCGCTCGGCCTGCGCGCACTCGGGGTGAAGGCGGGCGATCGCGTGGCGATCATGTCCGAGAGCCGACCGGAATGGCTGCTCGCGGACCTCGCGCTGCTCGTGTACGGGGCGGTCAGCGTGCCCGTGTATCCGACGCTCTCGGCGCCACAGGCGCGCTACATCCTGTCGGACGCCGGTGTACGCATGGTGTTCGTGTCGTCGCAGGAGCAACTCGACAAGGTTCAGCGCGTCCGGCACGAGCTGCCGGCACTCGAAGCGGTCGTTATCTTCGACGAGCTGCCGACCTCGTCACCATCGGTCCTGTCGCTCGCGTCAGTAATCGAGCGAGGGCATGCGCAGTTGACGAATCAGTGGGGTGTCGGCCGTTCGTTCCGCGATGATGCGCGCAAGGTGCGGCCTTCGGACCTCGCCGCCATCATTTATACATCCGGCACGAC
>Ga0136846_1216044_pt1 | contig 17042 bp, 18 predicted proteins | sample HopSoiMetagenom2_FD_96841 | JGI IMG/M metagenome (GOLD analysis project Ga0136846, IMG submission 96841) | Grasslands soil microbial communities from Hopland, California, USA - 2 Assembly 2016 (version 4) | ecosystem: Environmental > Terrestrial > Soil > Grasslands | place: USA: Hopland...
CAGGCGGTGTGGGATCACTCGTGCGCCGTGACGAACGCCGGCGGCGTGAAGTGCTGGGGGCACAACGGCGACGGCGAGCTCGGCGACGGGTCGCTGATCAAACGCGTCACGCCGGTTGACGTGCAGGGCTTGAACAGCGGCGTTCAGCAGGTCACGCTTGGTTTCGATTCCGGCTGCGCGCTCAAGAACACTGGTGCCGTCTGGTGCTGGGGCTACAACGGCAACGGTCAGCTCGGCACCGGCGATAGGCACTCAACGCGCGTCCCCACGGACACCGGCCTGAGCGGCATCACGCAGATCTCGGCCGGCTGGGACCACACATGCGGGGTGACGAACGGCGGTGGCGTCAAGTGCTGGGGGCAGGGTAAGCACGGCGAGATCGGCGACGGCGCGAAGAGCGACAGACTTTCGCCGACGGACGTGACCGGGCTGGGCGGCACCGTCGACGAGATCTCGGCTGGCTTCGACCACACGTGCGCGTTGATGACCGCCGGCACGGTCAAGTGCTGGGGGAACAACACCACCGGCGAGCTCGGTGATGGGACGACTACGGACAGCACGCATCCTGTGGCGGTATCCGGCCTGTCGGGGATTGCATCGATCTCCGCCGGTTTCAACCACACCTGCGCGGTCACCAACTCGGGAGCGGCGAAGTGCTGGGGCGCGAACGAGTCTGGTGAGCTCGGGGACGGAACAACCAAGAGCAGGCGCACGCCGGTGACGGTGTATCGGTCGGGCTCGGGCGTCGCACAGATCTCGGCGGGTGGCTTCAAGAAGACCGGGATGACCTGCCTCGTGACCACCTCCGGCGCGGTGAAGTGCTTCGGTGCGAATCACGGGGTACACAACCTTGCGCCGATCGACAGCACCGGGGGCCAGCTTGGCGACGGCACGAAGATCGATCGGCACATCCCGATCACGGTTCGGACGCTGACGGGCGGCAGCGCCGCCAAATACCGGCCTGATCTGCTGATCTCTAAGCACAAGAACGCCGGCTACGCCGGCAACGGTGTCTACAACACGTCGGGGGCCAAGCAGGCCAAGACCGTCAAGATGGCGCCCGGCGGGAAGAAGCATCTGTTCGTGCACCTACAGAACGATGCGCACGTCACCGACTCGTTCTTCCTGAGCGGGTCCAGTTCCGGTAAAGGTTTCCTTATCAGCTACGCGACCGGTGGCCATAGCATCAAGAGCAACGTCGCATCGGGGACGTACTGGGTGACGGTGCCGGCCGGCGGCGAGCGAACAGTCATCATCACGATATCGGCGAAGAAGACGGCGCACCATGGGACATCGCGTGCGCTCAATCTGATCGCTCGGTCAGCGGGCGATAGCGCGAAGGTCGACGTGGTGAAGGGCGTTATGAAGACCACCTAAGCTTCGTAGTGGGCTCGACCTCTGCGGTCCGGGGCTTTTCGCCCCGGACCGCAGCTCGTTCCAGGACGCGATCGGCGCCCTGCCGGTCGTTCCGGTTGGTGGTGATAGCGGCCACCTGGGTCGTAATCGTCACGCTTCGTGGGCCGCCGTGCAGCTCGTGGCCCAGAGCGAGAAAATCGCCAGCCGAACGATCGCCTCTCCCCGGGATGCCGTGGCGGTAGCGGGCCGCCCGGTCCGACATGTAAGAGCAGGGACCCGAAATCAACGGATCGTGGCGCGGTACGTCGTGGCGGCCGGTCGCGGCATTTTGCATCGTGACGAACCGCACACGCACATCCCCCGACAAGAACGCGAGATGGGTCGGTCTGGGGATCAACAGCCCGCCGGCCAGCCGGTAGCGTTCCTCCCGTCGGCGCGGCTCTGCCGCATCGGCCACCCCCTGAAGCTTCCTCGAGCGACAACGCAGCGCATCGGCGCGCGTTCGGTGAAGAAGGGACAGGGATGGAACGGTCGACGCGCGTCGTGCTCGCGATCGAGGCGCCGGAAGTGCTCGATGAGGTGCTGCACTTCCTGGACCGGAGCGGCGCCGTGCGGGTCGTCGCTACCGCCGACGGCGAGCGACAGATCGTCGACGCCGTCACCCAGCTCGAGCCGGACCTCGTGATCGCCGAGCCGCGGTTCGCGGGTGCGGTCCGCGCGACGACGCCATGCATCGCGATCGCGAGCCGCGAGTCGATCGCCGCCCTGCGCGCCGCCATCGCAGCCGGCGTCCGTGGGTTCACCGTCTGGCCCGAGGAGCGCGATCGGCTCATGGAACATGTCGCGGGATTCGCCGTCGGTGCCAAGCACCTCGAGCGTCGGGCGACGGTCATCGCCGTTCACGCGTCGCGCGGCGGTGCAGGGTGCACGTTCGTCGCGACGCACCTGGCTCGGGCGGCTGTCTCGGCCGAGCGCTCGGTCGTCCTGATGGACGTCGATCCGTTCGGCGGTGACGTCGGGACCGCGTTGGGGATCGCCGACGACGCCGACGGTCTGCACCCGGTGTCCGAGCTGTGCGACGTCGTCGACGAGATGACCCCGCGCTCGTTCTCCGAGACGATGCTCGCGCACCACGAAAGGTTCGGCGTGATCGTCGCCGCACCGCCCGACGTCCCGACGCCGGACGAGCGCTCGCTCGCTCGGGTCGTCGACCTCGCTGCGGCCTCCGTCGACGTCGTCGTGTTGCACACCGGCCTCGGCCTCGATCAGATCACACGCGCATGCTTGCGTGGAGCGGACGCCGTCGTCGAGGTCCTCGCGCTCGACATCGCGTCGTTCCGCGCGACCGTGCGCTCGCTCGCTCGGATCGCGCCCGATGCCATCGAGGATCGGACGTCGTTCGTGGTCAATCGCGCCGCTCGCGGCGAGGTGGTTCCCGCGGATGTCGAGCGGGTCTTCGGGCGCGGGCCCGATGCGGTCGTGCCGGTCGATGCATCGGTGCCGCGGCTACAAGATCACGGAAGGCTGCTGCCGCCTCGTGCGCGGGCGGCGCGAGCCGTGGCGAGGTTGAGCGATCGTCTGCTCGCCTCCGCCGCGGACCTGCGAGGCGCCGCATGACGACGCTCGACGTCCTCTCCCTCATCGATCAGGTGCTCGGTCGCGCCGCCCGCCGGTGGCCCCTCCGTTCCCGGGCCCGCGGACCACAAGGGGGAACAGGTGCGGATACGGCAGATCGCAGTCGCCGTCGGGATCGTCGCGATGGTGGCGATCGCGACACCGGCGCACGCGAACGTGGGAACCGCGTGCAGCGCGTGGAAAACCACGAAGACGGGTGGGCATCAATCGGCGTGCTACGTGCGCAGCGCGGACTGGCAGGTCGCCGCGAAGGGCCGCGGCTACTACGACGGCCAGACGCGGCTCGTGCAGATGAACATCTCTGTGTCGCTGCAGTCGTCGATCGACGGCTTCACGTGGACGACGCTGACCAGCCGGTCGTGCGGGTTCACGGGCGTCCCGTCGTCGTCTCCAGGGGGGTCGTGCTTGACGGCGGCACAGTGGGTCGATGCGGGCACGCTGTACCGGGCGCGCACGTTCCTGGTCCTGTTCGAGGCCAACGGCACCGTCCGGACGACGAACCCGACGTACAGCCCGATCACGTCCTGAAGGGCGCGATCCACGTCGAGGCCGGGGGGCACGCGTGAGCGCAGACACGCTACGGACGTTGCGCCGGGAGGTTCGCGATCAACTCCGCGTCCGTATCGACGCGCGCGGGCTCGCCAGCGCGCCGCCCGCCGAACGGCGTGTCCGCGTCCGCGACGAAGCGCTGGATCTGCTCCGGCAGCGAGGCGCGCTGTTACCGCAGCGAGAGCTCAATCGCATCGTGAACGAGGTCTCCGACGATGTCGTCGGGTTCGGACCGATCGAGTCGCTGTTGAAGGACCCGACCGTGACCGAAGTGATGGTCAACGGACCCGACGACGTATTCGTGGAGCGAGAGGGGCGCATCGAAAGGGTGCGTGATCGGCTATTCGAGGGGGAGGAGCCGGTCATGCACCTGATCGAACGCATCGTAGGACCCTTGGGTCTCCGGGTCGACCATGCGTCACCATGGGTGGACGCTCGACTCCCGGACGGTTCGCGGGTCCATGCGATCGTGCCGCCCCTCTCGCTCCGCGGTCCGACGCTTACGATCCGTAAGTTCTCGCCGGCGCCGATCACGCCCGACCTCTTGGTCGAGCGTCGGTCGGTCGGTCCGCGGATGATGCGGTTCCTGCTGTCGTGTGTCCGCGGACGCGCGAATCTCGTCGTGTCGGGAGGAGCCGGCAGCGGCAAGACGACGATGCTCGGGATCCTCACGACGGCGATCCGCGACGACGAACGCGTGATCACGATCGAGGACGCCGCCGAACTGCGTCTGGCCAACCCGCACGTCGTGTCGCTGGAGGCCCGCCCGGCCAACGTCGAAGGCCGGGGTGAGGTGTCGGTGCGCGATCTCGTCCGCAACGCGCTTCGGATGCGCCCCGACCGGATCATCGTCGGCGAGGTCCGGGGCGGGGAGGCGCTCGACATGCTCCAGGCGATGAACACCGGTCACGAGGGTTCGCTGTCGACCGCGCATGCGAACTCCGCCAGGCATGTCCTATGGCGCCTCGAGACGATGGCGATGATGTCCGACGTGGATCTGCCGGCGGCCCACATCCGCGGTCAGGTGGCGGCGGCGCTGGATGTCATCGTGCAACTGGCCCGTCTCCGCGACGGTCGCCGCATCGTGTGGGAGATCGCCGTCGTCGAAGGCACGCGCGAGGGCGAGCCGGTGGTTGAGCCGGTCTTCCGGTTCCAGCCGCGAGCTGGAGAAGGCACGTTCGAAGCGACCGGCTATGTGCCCGCGATCGCGCATACCCTCCGGTCGCGAGGAGAGTCCCTGCCGGACGCGTTGTTCGACGCCGGGGTCGACCGCTGAACCCGCTGATCATCGCCGGCCTCCCATCCGCGGCTTGTTGCGCGGGCGCGGCGACCTATGTCGCGCATCGGGCGACCATCGCGGGCCGTCTCACGCTGCCGTCGAAGCAGACATCCGGCCTGCCGAAGCTATGCAGGGACGATGTGCTCCTGTTCGGATCGGCGGCGCTCGTCGGGTGGGTCGTTACCCGTGTGCCGGGGATGCTGATCGCAGTCGTGGGTGCCGGGGTCATCAGGGAACTCCGGCGCCGGCGGGCGAGCTCCGTGACGCCCGTCGTCATCGAAGAGCGGTTCGCCGACGCGATCGGGGCGCTCGCAGCGGCGGTGCGGTCGGGCGCTTCGCTCACGCAGGCGATCCGGTACGCGGCGAGTGAGGCGGTTCCACCGGTGCGCGACGATCTCGTGCATATCGTCGAGCAGCTCGACACCGGGATCGCGCTCGATGACGCACTCCGGTCGTGGGCGACGGACCGGTCGACGGCCAACGTCGACCTGGTCGTCGGGGCGCTCGAGGTTCATCGGCGCAGCGGCGGCGAACTCCCGGCGGTCCTCGACCAGGTCGCGGGCGCGATCAGAGACCGCGTCAGCATCGCGCGTGAGGTGCGCTCGCTCACCGCGCAGGCGCGGATGTCCGCCTGGATCCTCGGGCTGCTACCCATCGGATTCTTCGCATTCCTGTGGCTGACCTCGCGCCGCGACATCGAGGGGGCGCTGTCCACCCCGGTCGGCATCGCGTGCGTCGTGGGTGGACTGCTGCTGGAGCTCGGCGCGTTCGTGTGGATACGAACACTGTTGGTGGTCCGATGAGCGTGGCGTCGCTCGCCGGACTCGCCGTCGCCGCCTCGGTCATCGTGATCTGTCAGGCCTGGACGAGTGCGCGCAGACAGTCAACCCTCTTGCCGGTGCGAACGGCCGCTGAGGCACCACGGCGGCCGGCGACGCGCCGCGCCCGCCGGACTCGCAAGCGCGCGGCGCACGACGACGTGCCGCAGCTGCTCGATCTGCTCGCCGCGGGCTCGACCGCGGGTCTGTCGGCGGAGGCGTCCTTCCGTCAGGCGGCGGCGTGTCTCCATGGACCGCTCGGCGACGATCTCGGTGAGGTGATGCGCTCGGTCGACCTGGGCGTTCCGTGGCGGGAGGCGCTTGCAGCCCACGTCGAGCGAACGGGTGATCCGGACCTGGCACGCACGGCCGCGGTTCTCGCTCGCACCGAGGCGCTCGGGGTGCCGCTGCGCGACGCGACCCGGGAGCTTGCCGCGACGGTCCGGGAGGCGCGGCGAGCCGAGACGCTGGAACGAGCCCGAACGGCGCCCGTCAAGATGCTGTTCCCGTTGGTGTTCTTGATCCTCCCTGCCTTCCTCCTCCTCACGGTGGTGCCGGTTCTCATCACCACCGTGCGTTCCATCGATTGGGAGGAGGTGAGCAGATGTCGTACCTCGTCCGTCTGTACCTGCGCACCGTGGGAGCGATCCGGCGGGAAGAGGGCCAGACCACGTCGGAGTACGCGCTGGTGATCCTGGCCGCCGCCGCGGTGGCGGTCGTGTTGATCACATGGGCGCACTCGTCGGGCAAGCTGCCGGCGTTCTTCGACCAGATCATCGACACGGTGATCGGCGATGCGTCCTCTGCCTGAGCGATCGGCGCGGGGGTCGGCGGCAGTTGAGTTCGCGTTGGTGCTGCCGCTCGTCTTCGCGGTGACCTTGGGTCTTGTCCAGGTGGGCGTGCTGGCGCGCGATCGCGCGCTGGTCGAGGCGGCGGCGCGCGCGGGAGCGCGCGCCGCCGCCGTTCAACCCGATGAGACGGCGATCCGAGGCGCCGCGGTCGCCGCGGCGCCGGGCCTCGACGCGTCGCTCATGACGGTGGGTGTCGACCGCACCGGGTCGCAGGGCGAGTCGGTGACGGTCTCGATCGGGTACGACGACCCGATACGCGTGCCGTTCATCGGATGGCTCGTCGGCGCGGGCGTCCAGCTCCACGCGTCGGCGGTGATGCGCCAGGAGTTTGGGTGATCGGACGGTCGGAGCGAGGCTCCGTCTCGGTGGTGCTCGTCGCCGCCATCTGCGTCGCGCTTGTGTGCACGATGGGCGTCGCCGACGTCGGTCGCATCCTCGTCGAGCGGTCGCACGCCGAGGCCGCGGCCGATGCGGCCGCGCTCGCGGCTGCGCAGGATCTCGCGCTCGGCACGGGCGATCCGGCAGGCGACGCCACGCGGCTCGCCGCTCAGAACGGGACCGCGTTGATCGCGTGCTCGTGTCCGACCGGTGCCGGCGAGGCGGTGGTGACCGTCCGCAGATCGTTCACCGGTCTGTTGCTCGTACCCGGCGCCGTCACGCTTGACGCGCAAGCCAGGGCCGTTGTCGACCTCCCCTGACGAAGGACGGACCGGACCGCGGCGTACACTCGCCGGATGACCTCGCGGCGCCAGGTGGAGAAGCTGCTCGCGGCCGTCGCCGATCACGGCGTCGATCCGAAAGACGCCGCGGACCGACTCGCGGGGCTGCCGTACCGCGATCTGGGGTTCGCCCGCGTCGACACCCATCGCGAGCTCCGACAGGGCGCGCCCGAGGTGATCCTCGGCTCGGGCAAGACACCCGATCAGGCTGCGCGGATCGCGCTGGCCCTCGCCGAGGCCGGTGCGTCCAGCGTGCTCGTCACGCGAGCCGACGAGCCGATGCGCGCCGCCGTGCGCCAGGTCCTTCCCGAGGCGCTCGAGGATGAACGGGCTCGCGCGGTATGGGCGGAGCGCGAGCCGATCGAGAAGCGTGGGCGCGTCTTGATCGTTTCCGCCGGCACGTCGGACGGTCCGGCCCTGCACGAAGCGAGGATCCGCGCTGACCTCCTGGGGACGCATGTCACGGTCCATGAGGACGTCGGCGTCGCGGGCCTGCACCGCCTCGCGCCGGTGATCCCCGATCTCGACCGGGCAGACGTGGTCGTCGTGGTCGCCGGGATGGACGGCGCGCTCGCCAGCGTGATCGGTGGGCTGGCCGCGTGCCCGGTGATCGGCGTCCCGACGAGCGTTGGGTACGGCTCCGCACATGGCGGCCAAACGGCCCTCAACGCGATGCTCGTCTCGTGCGCGGACGGGCTCGCCGTCGTGGGGATCGACGATGGGCTCGGCGCCGGATCGTGCGCCGCACGGATCGCGCGTCGCGCCGAGGTGCGCGCGACGTGACCCGCGTCGCCTACGTCGACCCGGTCGGCGGCCTCGCAGGCGACATGCTGCTCGCCGCCCTGCTCGATGCCGGAGCACCGCGGCACGCGCTCGACGATGTGGTTGCGGCTCTCGGCCTACGAGGCGTCGACGTCGATGTCTCGCACCCTGTCCGCGACGGTCTGCGCGCGGCCCACGTGGAGGTCCGGACCGGCGCCGGGGGCGGACGCACCGCCGAGGTGATGCGCGCGATCATGGCCGGGTCGGGCCTTACTGCGATCGTGCGCACGCATGCGCTCGAAGCGTTCGATCGTCTGACCGCCGCTGAGGCGGCCGTCCATGGTGTGGATCCGCGCGAGGTCGTCTTGCACGAGCTCGGAGGTGACGACACGCTGGTCGACATCTGCGGCGCGTTCTCGTTGCTCCACGCGCTCGAGATAGACCGCCTCGTGTGCGGACCCATCCCGCTCGGCCGCGGGATCGGCGAGATGGATCACGGGCAGATACCGTTCCCCGCGCCCGCGACGATGGCGTTGCTCGCCGGCGTCCCGGTGGTCGGTGTGGACACCCCGGGCGAGCTCATCACACCCACGGGTGCGGCGATCGTGGTCACGGCAGCCGACGCATGGGGCGAGCTGCCCGCGATGGTGCTGCGCACGACCGGCACGGGGGCGGGTACGCGCGCGCATGCCGACCGGCCCAACATCGTGCGCATCATGATCGGCGACTCCTCGGATCAACCGCACAAGGACACGACCGTGGTACTCCTCCAGGCCAACGTCGACGACCTCGTCCCCGAGCTCGTGCCCGACGTCCTCGACGCGTGCACGTCCGCCGGCGCCATCGATGTCTGGACGGTCCCCATCCAGATGAAGAAGGGGCGGCCGGGTGCGATGCTCAGCGTCCTCGGTCGCCCAGAGCACGAACGCACGCTGGCCGAGACGCTCCTTCGGCACTCGTCGACGCTCGGCGTCCGCGTGCAACGGCTCGAGCGCTACGAACTCGATCGCGCCATCCGCGAGGTCGACATCGGCGGCCACGCGGTCCGCGTCAAGATCGGTCTGCTCGAAGGCGGGGTCGTGAACGTCGCGCCCGAGCACGACGACTGCGCCGCCGTCGCCGTTGCGACGGGCAGGCCGGTCAAGCAGATCTGGGCCGAAGCGCTCGCCGCCGCGACCGCGAGCCAGGACCTCGACGATGCCAACGCTCGCTGAGCTGGAGGCCACGATCGCCACGGTGCCGAGCGCGCTCGTCGCCTTTTCCGGCGGCGTCGACTCGTCCCTCGTCGCGGCGGCGTCGGCGCACGTCCTCGGCGACCGTGCGCTCGCCGTGACCGCTGTCTCACCCGCGCTCGCGACCGGTGAACTCGACGGCGCGCGTGCCGTGGCCGCCGCTGTCGGGATCGCGCATCGTGTGATCTCGACCGACGAGCTCGCGCGCGAGGGCTACCGGCGCAACGGCGCCGACCGCTGCTACCACTGCAAGTCCGAGCTGTACGACCGCCTCGCGGTTCTTGCCCACGCCGACGGCTACGGAGCGACGTTCTCCGGCGCGAACGTCGACGACCTCGGTGATTGGCGTCCCGGCCTGCGCGCGGCTTCGGAGCACGACGTCCGGCACCCCCTCGTCGAGGCCGGGTTCCGCAAGCGGGACGTCCGGCAGACTGCTGCGACTCTGGAGATCCCGAGCGCCGACAAGCCCGCCATGCCGTGTCTCGCGTCACGCTTGCCGTACGGCACCGAGGTTGACCCGGCGACCCTGTCGCAGATCGACCGGGCCGAGGCCGCGCTCAAAGCGCTCGGATACCGCGACCTGCGCGTGCGGCATCTCGGCGACCTCGGCAGGGTCGAGCTCGGCGACGCCGACCTCGTGCGCGCACGGGCGACCGCCGACGCGAGCGCCGCGATCGTCGATGCCGTTCGCACGGCTGGGTATCGTCGCGTGGCGGTCGACGACGAACCGCTGCGGTCGGGCTCGTTCACCGGCATACGTTCGATCCCGCTCGAGATCGCTTGAGCTACTCGAGATCGCGCGCTCGGGGATCGCGCGCCGTCGGGGTCCGGTACCCCGGTTCGCTGCGTGCGGTCAAGAACTCGACGGCGGCCCAGAGCATCTTCGACCGTGGATAGAACCACACCGGCAGACCCCCGAGGATCGCGACGCTGCCGGCGATCACGGGGAGGACGGGGATGAACGGCACCGTCAAGATCATCGTGATCACCATCGCGGCGATCCAGAACGAGCACGCGAACGTGTAGTTGATCACCATCGCGCCGAGGAACCCACCCTCCTCGGCCTCGAACCGCAGATCACACACCGGGCACAGCGGCTTCGGGTTGAACCACGTGAGCCATATCGCACGCGCGCCGCAGCGCGGGCACCGCTTACGCAGACCGCGGAGCACCACGCGGCCGGAGCTCGCCTCGGCGAGCAACGGGAGGTGGTCGCCGCGCTCCGCCCGCGGATCCAGCGAGCCGTACGGGTCGCTCGTGTGGTGACTCCTAGCTGCGATCGTAGATCGCGAAGAACTTGATGATCGTTTCCGTGATGCGCCACGTACCCGCCGAGCCCTTCGGCGTAACCAGGAGGTCACCCGCGCGCACGGTGAGAACCCGGCCATCGGTCTCGATCTCGGCCTCGCCGGCCAGGATCAACGCGACTTCGTCGTAGGGCCGCTCGAACGACCACGTGTCCGGCTCACGTCGCCAGAACCCCGTCTGGAACGTCCCGTCTGGGCTGGTGAACGTCTCCGCCTCGGCACCGCCCGTCCCAGCCGTCCCCGGCGGGTTGACCAGATCGGCCCAGCCCCGGTCGCCATCGCGGACCACCCGGATCTCAGCCGTCTGGTCCCGTATCTCGGTCATGCACGAAGGGTACGTTCGGCCCCTGCGCCCTGTCCGGGCGTGGGTGTACCATCGCCGGACCATGGCGAAGAAACCCGCGCGCCGACCGCTGGGCCGCTCCCGGCGAGCCGAGCTCAACGTGATCGACTACACGTTGGCCAAGCGCGCGATCCTGCGTGACTCCCAGCAGGGTCTGCAGTCCGTCAACGACCTCTGCGATGCCCACCCCGAGCTGATGCGCGCGGCCAAGTACGTCGGCGAGCCCACCCGCGTCGACTGCCCAGTGTGCGGCAAGGACAAGCTGGTCCTGCTGGCGTACGTCTACGGCGACGCCCTCAAGCACGACAATGGGCGGGTCTGGTCGATCGACACGGGCCTTCGTATGGCAGCCGCCAACCAGGGGGCGTGCTGCTACGTGGTTGAGGTGTGCCGCGTGTGCCAGTGGAACCACCTGCGTGAGGCCTTCACCGCCCGCCGCAGCGCCGTCGGCTGATCCAGCGCCCCGGCACCGACCCGACCCACAACAGCACCGACACGTCACACCGTTCCGCCCTGTGTCCCGTACAACCCTTGCTAGCATCGGGCGACCGTGTCGCGCGACCGCACGTCGGCCTCCAGCGGAGACCGATACACCCCCAAACACGTTTCCAGGCGTCCCCCGTCCACCGGGAAAGCCGGGAAGGCCGCTGCATCGACAGGCAGGAGCGCTTCTGCGAGGACCAGGCCCGCGGGCAGGGCCGGGACGACACCCTCGACCCGCGGTGCGACCCCGAAGAAGAAGTCGTTCCTCCGGAGACGATGGTGGCTGCTGGTCCTGGTCACCCCGTTCATCCTCATCTTGCTCGGCGGCATCGGGCTCTACATCGCGTACGCCCGGATCACGCTGCCCCAGGCGCTGCCACCGATCCAGACGACGTACCTGTACGACCGCAACGGGCACCTGCTGACAACGCTCCACGGGTCGGTGGACCGGACGATCGTGTCGAGGGATCAGATCTCACCGCACATGATCGATGCGGTGATCGCGACGGAGGACCACGACTTCTTCAACCACCCGGGCGTCGACGTCGCGGGGATCATGCGCGCGGCGTTCACCGACCTGGTCAAGCGCGAAACCGTGCAGGGCGCCTCGACGATCACCGAGCAGCTGGTCAAGAACGTGTATGCAGGGTCGTACACGACCGACGCCGAGGGAGTCCAGAGCTACACGCTGCCGCCGCGTTCGATCGAGGAGAAGATCCGCGAGGGTCTGCTTGCGATCAAGCTCGAGCAGACGCTGAGCAAGGACGAGATCCTCACGACGTATCTGAACACGGTCTATTTCGGGCACGGCGCCTACGGGGTCCAGGCGGCCGCCCGGACCTACTTCGGCAAGCCCGCGAGCGAGCTAACGGTGTTGGAGTCCGCGTCGCTCGCGGGAGTGTTGCACGCGCCCGACCTGTACGACCCGATCGACCGTCCGAGCGACAACTGGTATCGGCGCAACTACGCGCTCGACCAGATGATCCAGTACGGCTACCTCACGAAGGCACACGGCGCGCACCTCAAGGCGAAGAAGTGCTGCGGGACCATCCCAGATCAGACGGAGCGACTGATCGCGCCCGGCCAGTCGGAGTATTTCGCCGAGTACGTCCGCCAGACGCTGTTCGACCGATACAGCGAGGCAGACGTCTACGCGGGCGGCATGCGCGTCACGACGACGCTCGACCTCGGCCTGCAGGCGGATGCTGAGGCTGCGATCCAGCAAGGGCTGCCGGACCAGCACAGCGACCCTGCTGCGGCGCTTGTCGCGATCGACCCGCGGACCGGTCAGATCCTTGCGATGGCCGGCGGGCGCAACTGGGACAAGAGCCAGTTCAACTACGCGACCGGCCGGGGCGGATCGGGCCGGCAATCGGGCTCGGCGTTCAAGGCGTTCACGCTTGCCGCCGCGATGCAGGCCGGCTTCGACCCGAACGCCTACTGGAACGGACCTTCGACGATCGGCATCCCGGCATGCCCCGACCCGAACCAACCCGACGGGATCTGGCATCCGGTGAACGCCGGAGACGGGGAGGCCGGCACGTTCACCTTGTTCGGTGCGACCGCGCACTCGGTGAACACGATCTTCGCGCAGGTGATCGCGCAACTCGGCCCCGGACCCGTCGTCAACATGGCGCACGCCTTGGGGATCCAGTCGGACCTTCCGAAGACGTGTTCCATCACGCTCGGGTCCGTCGGGGTCAACCCGCTCGAGATGACGAACGCGTACGCGACGCTCGCGGACCAAGGCGTCCGGCATTGGGCCACACCGCTGTTGCAGGTGAAGACCAGTAACGGACAGATCGACGAGTCGGTGGGCTCGCCCGGCGCGCGGGTCCTCGACGAGAACGACGCGAACCTCGTGACGGACGCGCTCGAGGGTGTCGTTCGGGACGGGACCGGCACAGCGGCCGCGCTCGGGACGTGGCCCGTGGCCGGCAAGACCGGGACGGCCAACGACAACGTCGACGCGTGGTTCTGCGGGTACACCGTGCAGATCGCGACCTGCGTCTGGATGGGCTGGCCCGACAACGACACGACGCCGCTCGAGAACATCGAAGGTGTTCCGTCCGTCTACGGCGGGACGATCCCCGCCGCCATCTGGCACACGTTCATGATCAACGCGATGGACGGGATTGCACCGCAGCCGTTCCCCGTGCCGACGTTCGATAGCGCGCACTCGATCGGTCCGTCGATATCGGTCGCGGCGCCGGCGCCGTCGCCGACGTACGTGCCGCCGACCGAGTCGCCCACGCCGTCGCCGACCGGAGCGCCGGAGCCGACCAAGAGCCCGAGCCCGACGGAAACGCCCTCGCCCACGGAGTCGCCGTCACCGACCGAGACGCCGACGCCGAGCCCTTCGTGACGCCCTAGATCGCCGGCGCCGCCAGCAACGACTCGTCCAACGGGATCAGCGCCGTGACGACGGTGCCACGACCCGGGCTTGACCGCAGGTTGAACGTGCCGCTCGCGAGCTCGACGCGTTCGCGCATCGACGCCAGGCCGACGCGTCCGGTCCGGAGATAGTCGCGTGCCCGCGCCGTCTCGAACCCCTGACCGTCGTCCTCGACCTCGACCCGCAGTTGGGTGCCGTCCGTATCGAGGTGGACCATCACGGTTGTCGCCTTCGCGTGTTTGCCGATGTTTGTCAGCGACTCCTGAACGATGCGGTAGGCGAGCGTCTCGACGTCGCGAGGGATCGGTCGCTTCAGATCTCCTTCGAACGACGAGACGATCCCGGTGTCGCCTTCGAAACGCGCGACCGTCTCCCGGAGTGCCGGCATCAAGCCCCGCTCCTCGAGCACCGGCGGCCGCAATCCGGCCATGAGTTGACGCAGTGCGTCGGCCTCGCCGGCGAGCTCCTGGCGGATCTTGACCAGCATGTCGGTGCCCCGTCCGACGTCGCCCGACTTGATCATCAGGAGCGCGGCCTCGAGGCTGAGCGACGCCGCGGAGACGCCTTGGACCGGGCCATCGTGCAGATCGCGCGCGATCTTGTTCCGCTCCTGCTCGATCGCGGCGTTCAGCCGGCGCGACAGGCGCGTGCGGTCCTCGTCGCGGTCCTGCAGGAAGTGGAACAGGGATCGGATCGTCTGGTCGGCGACCTTGGCCGCCGTGACGTCGCGGACCAGCAACAGCGTCCGCGGCGGATCGGTGGGGATCTGCGACGCCGTCGACTCGAGGTGCAGGACCTGGCCGTCGCTGCGCTGGATCGTGGCATGCGCTCCTTCGACGAGCTGCGCGAAGGTGGCATCGGCGCCGTCGACCACCGTCCCCAGCGCGGTCCACGGCACGCCCGTAAGGGCGCCCGCGTCGGTCGAGATCATCCGTGCGAAGGCGTCGTTCGCGCGGATGATGGCGCCCTCGTGGTCGACCTCGACGAACCCGTCCACGGCGGCCTCGAACACCAGGCGCAGGTGCTCTTCGGAGGTCCGCAGCGACTCGTTCACGTCGCGGACGCGCTCGATGGCCGCGTCCATGTCGCGCAACGCCGCGTCGCTGTCGGCGACGGCCGAACGCAGGCCGATGTACGCCTCGGCGCTCGCGAGCTGATTGATCAAGATCCGGAGGGCGATCGCCGTTCCCAGCAGCATCAAGATGACGGTCGCCTGCGGCCCGGCGATGCCGCGCGCGTCGTCCATGATCGCGACGAGCGACAGGGCGCCGCTGGCGGCGATCACGGTGACGCTCGTGAGGACGGGGCGTACCGCGGGGATCGGTTCGCGGATCCCGATCCGCTCGCGCGCATGCGGCACGACCAGGAACATGCACGCGAGGGCTGGCGGCGCGATCACGTAGACGACCGAGATCCACGCGGATGCGGACGCGGACGTGCCGGTGGACCAGGTGTGGCCGAACCAGATCGTCACGAGGGCGATCGCCCCGAAGCCCGCGAACGCCAGCAGATGCGACCGCGCCGGCGCCCACAGCGCGAGCGCGCCGAAGATCCCGATGATCGTGGCGCCGAGGAGCGCGAACGTCGCGGCGGAGATCGCGGCGTCGGCCGAGGCACTCGTCGGCACGATGACGATGTAGGCGATCGCCGCGAGCGACAGGGCGAGCACGGCCACGTCGGCGATCACCTCTCGCCGGTACGGCTCCTCGAAATGCGCGGCGAACTCGTCGCGACCGGCCGCGATGAACGGCAGGAGGATCACGAGCAGCAGCACATCGATCGCGTGCGGCTGGAAGGCGCGATCGGTCGCGACGCCCGCCAGCCCGAAGAGCATCGCGACCCCGCCCACGACTACGAGGGCCGCCCCGAGCGAGCGCTGTCCCGGCCAGCCACGCACCCCTGCCGCGCCCGAGATCGTGATGCCCGCGAGGACGAACGACGCGCCGGCCGTGAGCGCTCGAGCGACGGAGGACGAGGTCGTCCCGGGCTCGGCCAGCACGAGGGCGAGCAGGCAGACGATCGCCAGCGCGATGAGCACCGGGAGCATGCGCCGCGGGGATGGAACGGCTTCCATGAGCTCGTCCATCATGGGGGTTGTGGCGGCGCGGCTCCATCACCCGTGGGCCGGAACCACCTCCGCCGGACGGACTAGACCGGCGGGCGACCTACTCGATCAACCGGCGGCGGAGCGCCTCGGCGACGGCCGCGGTTCGGTCCGAGGCGCCGAGCTTCTCGAAGATGTGCTCGAGGTGGGTCTTGACGGTGTCTGGCGAGATGTACAGGCGCTCGGCGATATCGCGGTTCGTGTGGCCGAAGGCTAGGAGTTGGAGCACCTCGATCTCGCGGGCCGTGAGCGTCTCGGCCTTGCGGTCGCGCTCCTTGGCCGTGGAGAGCTCCTCGGCGAGGGCGACCACGAGCTGCGGGTCGATCACCATGTTGCCGCCGGCCACAAGCCGGACCGTCTGGATGAGGTGCTCTGCGTCGCGCGCCTTCAACACGTAGCCGCGGGCGCCGCTGCGGACGGCCTCGACGACGAACTGTCGGTCGTCGTAGGCGGTCAACATGATCACACCGACGGTCGGGTGGTTGTCACGAAGCTCGCGTGCCGCCTCCAGGCCATCCATCTCCGGCATCCGGATGTCGATCAGGGCGATGTCGGGGCCTTCGGCCTGGACGAGCTCGAGGAGCTCCTTGCCGTTGGCCGCCTCGCCGATCACGTCGATCCCGTCGGCCATATCGAGATACCTGCGAAGCCCTTGGCGCACCAGGGAGTGGTCGTCCGCGATCGCCACCCTGATCGTCACGGTTGCCTCCTGTTCGCGCGGCACGTCGGCCCGGGCCGCCCCCGGGTTGCGGCAATCCTAGTCGCTTTGGGGGGTCGCCGTGTGGTCACGACGCGCTTCGATCCTCAGAAGACGAACTGCCAGTTGATGAACAGGAATGCAAGCAGGGCAAACCCCCCGGCGAAGGCGACGAGGGTCGCGGTCTCCGGTGGCCGCCGCCGTTCGGCGGCCACCGCCCACCCCCATGAGACCGGGAACACGACGGCCATGAAGCGCGGCATCGATAGCAGCGGGCGGCTCGCGAGCGGCAACAGCAGCGGCAGCATCACGCTCGCGGCGGCGTATACGGTGTAGGTGAGCGCGATCCGGCGGGCCGCGAGCACGATGCCGATCAAGGCGATCGTGACCACCGTCAGATCGAGGAGCCACCAGGTCTGATAGCGGAAGGCGAACTGCACCGCGCTCACGATCGTCGCGATCGGCTGTTGTGCGCCGTCCGGCCGCCAGCCGCGCTGGGCGTCAAGGGGCGC
>Ga0136846_1222844_pt1 | contig 17038 bp, 13 predicted proteins | sample HopSoiMetagenom2_FD_96841 | JGI IMG/M metagenome (GOLD analysis project Ga0136846, IMG submission 96841) | Grasslands soil microbial communities from Hopland, California, USA - 2 Assembly 2016 (version 4) | ecosystem: Environmental > Terrestrial > Soil > Grasslands | place: USA: Hopland...
ACAGTGACCGTCCGGGTAGGCATCAACGGATTCGGCCGCATCGGCCGCAACTTCTTCCACGCGATCGTGGCCTCCGGCGCCGACATCGAGGTCGTCGGGATCAACGACCTGGCCGCCGCCCCGATCCTGGCGCACTTCCTGAAGTACGACTCGATCCTGGGCCGCTTCGAGGGCGAGATCGACGCCAAGGACGGCGAGCTGGTCGTCAACGGCAAGGGCATCAAGGTGCTCTCCGAGCGCGACCCCGCCTCGCTGCCGTGGAAGGAGCTCGGCGCGGACGTGGTCGTGGAGTCCACGGGCCTGTTCACCAACGCCGACGACGCGCGCAAGCACATCGAGGCCGGGGCGAAGAAGGTCATCATCTCCGCGCCCGCCAGCAACGAGGACGTCACCGTCGTGATGGGCGTCAACCAGGACAAGTACGACCCGGCGAACCACCACATCATCTCCAACGCCTCGTGCACCACCAACTGCCTGGCGCCGCTGGTGAAGGTGCTGCTCGACGAGTTCGGCATCGAGCGCGGCTACATGACCACCGTGCACGCCTACACCACCGAGCAGCAGCTGCTGGACCAGATCGCGCTGACCCGCAAGGGCACCATCGACCTGCGCCGCGCCCGCAGCGCCCCGCAGTCGATCATCCCGACCTCCACCGGCGCGGCCAAGGCCATCGGCGTGGTCATCCCGGAGGTCAAGGGCAAGCTCGACGGCTTCGCGATGCGCGTGCCGGTCCCGACCGGCTCGGTCACCGACCTGACCGTGGACCTGGGCCGCGAGGCCACCAAGGACGAGATCAACGCCGCGTTCAAGAAGGCCGCGGAGTCCGGTGCGCTCAAGGGCTTCCTGAAGTACACCGAGGATGAGATCGTGTCGCGGGACATCGTCACCGACCCGCACTCGTGCATCTTCGACAGCAAGCTGACGATGGCGAACGGCAACCAGGTCAAGGTCGTCGGCTGGTACGACAACGAGTGGGGTTACTCCAACCGCATCGTCGACCTCGTGAACTTCGTCGGCGCCTCGCTGTAAAAAGCCACCTATGCCCGCACGAGATCCCTCGGTAGAGGATCCTCGTGCGGGCTTTCTCGTGAAGAGAGGCTCAGCCGATCTGAGCCGTCGGCGGAGCCGACACTTGGAAAAAGGACAAGTGCTCAGCCGATCTGAGCCGTCGGCGGAGCCGACACCTGGAAAAAGAACAAGTGCTCAGCCGATCTGAGCCGTCGGCGGAGCCGACGTTTGTAATAGAAAAACAGACTAGGACTCAGTCATGAAGACCCTCGACGACCTCGACGTCGCCGGCAAGAAGGTCCTGCTGCGCTCGGACCTGAACGTTCCGCTGGACGGCGCCCGCATCACCGACGACGGCCGCATCCGGGCCTCCGTGCCGACCATCAACGCCCTGCTGGAAAAGGGCGCGCGGGTGATCATCGCGGCGCACCTGGGGCGGCCCAAGGGCGCCCCGGAGCCGAAGTACAGCCTGGCCCCGGTGGCCGAGCGGCTCGGCGAGCTGCTGGACGTACCGGTCATGTTCGCCGCCGACACGGTCGGCGAGTCGGCGCGGGGTGCCGTGGCGGCGATGCCGGAGCGGTCCGTGGTGCTGCTGGAGAACGTCCGGTTCAACGCCGGCGAGACCGCCAAGGACGACGCCGAGCGCGGCGCCTTCGCCGACCAGCTCGCGGCGCTGGCCGACGTGTACGTCTCCGACGGCTTCGGCGCCGTGCACCGCAAGCACGCCTCCGTCTACGACATCGCCAAGCGGCTGCCCGCCGGCGCCGGCCTGCTGATCCAGGCCGAGGTGGCGGTGCTGAAGAAGCTCACCGACGAGGTGCAGCGGCCGTACGCGGTCGTGCTCGGCGGGTCGAAGGTCTCCGACAAGCTCGCGGTGATCGCGAACCTGCTGGAGAAGGCCGACAGCATCCTGGTCGGCGGCGGCATGGTGTTCACCTTCCTGAAGGCGCAGGGCTTCGAGGTCGGCAAGTCGCTGCTGGAGGCGGACCAGATCGACACCGTGCGCGGCTACCTGCGGCGCGCCGCCGAGCGCGGCGTGGAGTTCGTGCTGCCGGTGGACGTCGTGGCCGCCACCGAGTTCTCCGCGAGCGCCGACCACGACGTGGTCCCGGCCTCGCAGATCCCGGCCGACCGCCTGGGCCTGGACATCGGCCCGGAGTCCGGCAAGCTGTTCGCCGGCAAGCTGGCCGGTGCCAAGACCGTGTTCTGGAACGGCCCGATGGGCGTGTTCGAGATGGAGCCCTACGCCGGCGGCACCCGCGCCGTGGCCCAGGGCCTGATCGACTCCGGCGCGTTCACGGTGGTCGGCGGCGGCGACTCGGCCGCGGCGGTGCGCCAGCTCGGCTTCGAGGAGTCGTCGTTCGGCCACATCTCCACCGGCGGCGGCGCGAGCCTGGAGTACCTGGAGGGCAAGACCCTTCCCGGCCTGGCCGTGCTTGAGGAAGGGAACTGAGCATGACCGAGCGCAAGCCCCTCATGGCGGGCAACTGGAAGATGAACCTCAACCACCTGGAGGCGATGAAGCACGTCCAGGAGTTGGCGTTCTCGCTGAACGACAAGGACTTCGACGCCGTCGACGTCGCGGTGCTGGTGCCGTTCACCGACCTGCGGTCGGTGCAGACCCTGGTCCAGGGCGACAAGCTGCGGATCCGGTACGGCGCGCAGGACGTCTCCGAGCACGCCTCCGGCGCCTACACCGGCGACATCTCCGCGGCCATGCTGGCCAAGCTGGACTGCGCCTACGTGGCCGTCGGCCACTCCGAGCGCCGGCAGTACCATGGCGAGACCGATGCCCTGGTGGCCGCCAAGGCGCTTGCCGCGGTGAAGCACGGCATCACCCCGATCATCTGCGTCGGGGAGCATCTGGACGTCCGCAAGGCCGGCGAGCACGTCGCGCATTGCGTCGAGCAGAGCCGCGGGTCGCTGGCCGGGCTGACCGCCGAGCAGGTCAAGGCCTCCGTCATCGCCTACGAGCCGGTCTGGGCGATCGGCACCGGCGAGGTCGCCACCCCCGAGGACGCCCAGGAGGTGTGCGAGGCGATCCGCGGCGAGCTGGCCTCGCTGTTCGACGCGGGTGTCGCGGCCGCCACCCGGATCCTGTACGGCGGCTCGGTCAAGGGCGCCAACGCCGCCGAGCTGATGTCCCAGCCGGACATCGACGGCGCACTGGTCGGCGGCGCCTCCCTGGACGCGGCGGACTTCACCCGCATCGTCCGCTACCGCGATTCCGCCGTCGCCGCTGGCTGAGCGCGGCGGTGTGGCCGTAAGGTAGGGGGCGGGGTGTCCTGCGATGACGGACGCCTCGCCCTGTCGTCTCCCGATCAAGCGAGTGGACCGCCGAAGTGACTCTTTACCAGTGGATCGTCGCGGGCATCCTGGTCGCGACCAGCCTGCTCCTCATCATGTCGGTGCTCCTGCACAAGGGCAAAGGCGGCGGCCTGTCCGACATGTTCGGCGGCGGCGTCTCCGGCGGCCTGTCGGGGTCGTCCGTGGTCGAGCGGAACCTGGACCGGATCAGCGTCGTGCTGTCGGTCATCTGGATTTCCTGCATCGTCGCCCTGGGACTGATGTACAAGCACAACTTCTGAGTGGTTGACGGTGGGCGCCCGGCCGGATTCGGCCGGGCGCTTCGCCGTTCTCGGCGCCGGGCGCGATGGGTGGAAAACACCTAAGCCGAGACGTTCGTAATACGCGGCCGGTAGGCTGGCGCGCCCGTCGCCGGGCGACGTGCGCACCCGGCGACCGTATCCAAGGAGCCGTACATGGTCATCGGCCTCGGAGTGCTCGTGCTCGTCGTGATCGGGTTCCTCGTGTTGGCGAACCGCGACTGATCGGTGCCGCGGCGCGAGGTCGTGACCTCGCGTTTCTTCTGGGGCGAAGGCGGCGACGACAAAGGCCGCCGCCTCCCGGGGGGAGTAGAGGCGGCGGCCTGTCCCGGGCCGAGGGGAGAGCGCCCGGGCGTCTGCGACACCGTCAGCCGTTGCCGTCCGCCGGTGTCGTCGTGGTCGTGTACCCCTCAGACTTGTTCGCATTCAGCGCGAACTCATTCGTGAAGGTATCGCCCAGTTTCACCGAGTCGTCGGCCTGGCCGATCAGCTTCTCGGTGGCCAGGACCACCTTCGGGCCGCCGGCGGGCATGAGGCCGTCCGGGAGGAACTGGCCCTTGTCCTGGGTCAGGGCCGCGACGTAGTCGGCCTTGGTGATGATGGCGTTGTTCGTGTACTGCGCGGGCAGGGCGTCGGCGATCTCCTGCGGGGAGTGCGTGTTGATCCAGTGCATGGTGTCCACCAGGGCGTTCACCACGCGCTGGGTCTCGTCCTTGTGGCTGTTCACCCAGTCCGTGCGGGACAGCACGGCGGCCGCCGGCCAGGCGCCGCCCAGGGCCTTGGTGGCGCCGTCGACCGTGGCCAGGTCCACGGCCGAGTAGCCGAGGTTCTGCTTCTGGATGGCGGTGACGGTCGGCTGGGTGGTCATGACGCAGGAGATCGCGCCCTTCTTCAGGGCCGCGATGGCGGTGGAGCCCGCGCCGACGCCGGTACGGCTGAACTTGTCCTTCGCGACGCCGGCCTTCGCGGCGATCAGCTGGGTCAGGGTGTCGGTGCCCGAGCCGAGGTCCGTGACGCCCACCGTCTTGCCGGCGAAGTCGGTGCCGGCGTGCACGTTGCTGGTCGTGGCGCACATCTCGCGTTCGCCCGGGGCGCCGGACAGCTGCACCACCGACTCCACGGCCTTGTGCTTCATCTGGAAGTCGATCGTGTGGATGTACCACGCGCCGGCCATGTCGACCTGGCCGGAGATCATCGCCTCCTCGGCGCCGACGCCGCCGTCCTGCTCGGTGCTCAGGGTGACGGAGACTCCGTACTTCTTGTAGAAGCCGAGCTGGTCGGCCAGCTTGTAGGGCAGGTAGATCTGCTTGTCCAGGCCGCCGACCATCAGCGACACGTGCTTGACGTCCTTCGGCGCGCCGGAGCCGGCGGCCGCGGCCGGGCCGCTGCCGCCGGAGCTCTTGGACGAGGAGCAGGCGGTCAACGCGGTCAGGGCCAGCGCGCCGGTGGCGGCCAGTACCAATGTCTTCTTAGCGGTGATCACGACGGATGTCGCCTTTCTGGTGGGGGTGGGGTCCCGTGGGGGAGTCAGACGAGGACGCTCTCGGCCTGCGTCGTGGGGCGCCAGGCCAGCAGCCGGCGCTCGACGCGCTCGATGACGAACTCGACGATGAGGACCAGGGCGGCGATCACGAACATGTTCGCGAACACGCCGTCGGGGTCGAAGTTGCCCTGCGCGGACTTGATGAGCAGGCCCAGGCCGTGCTGGGCGCCGAGCACCTCCCCGACGACCGCGCCGACGATGGCGAAGCCGAAGGCGCTGTGCAGCGAGGCGATGATCCAGGTCATCGCCGAGGGCAGGGTGACGTGCCAGATCACGTGGCGGCGGCTGGCGCCGAGCACCTTGGCGTTGTTCAGCACGTTGCGGTCCACCTCGCGCACGCCCTGGAAGGCGTTGAAGAACACGATGAAGAACACCAGCACCGCGGCCAGCAGCACCTTCGGGGTGATGCCGACGCCGAAGGCGACGACGAAGATGGCGCCGAGCACGATGCGCGGGATCGCGTTGACCACCTTGATGAACGGGTCCAGCACCTCGGCCAGGAACCGGTTCAGCCCCAGGGCGATACCCATCACGACGCCGACCCCGGTGCCGATCAGGAACCCGTACAGCGCCTCCTGCATCGTGGTCTCGATCTGCTGCGGGTAGGAGCCGAACTCGGTGCCGTTCTCGAAGTAGTCCCACAGCCGGTTCCAGATGCCGGAGGGCTGCGCGTAGAAGAACTTGTCGACCCAGCCGAGGCTGGTGAACAGCTGCCAGCCGCCGATGATGAGCACCGCGAGTGCGGCCCGGGCGCCCCAGACCTTGAGTTTGCGCAGGCGGAACGCCGAGGCGGCGCGGCGGGTGCGGTCGTCCGGCTTCCGCCGGCCGACGGCGACGGTGTCCTGAACGGTGCTCATGCGGCGGCTCCTGCCGTGCGGGCGTACGCGTGCTCGACCTCGTCGCGCAGCGTCGCCCAGATCTCGTGGTGCAGTTCCAGGAAGCGGGCGCCGAACCGGATCTCCTGCACGGAGCCGCGCGGCCGCGGGATGTCGATGTCGAAGACCTGCTTGACGGCTCCGGGGGAGGAGGTCATCACCACCACCCGGTCGGCCAGCGCGATGGCCTCCTCCAGGTCGTGGGTGATGAACAGCACCGAGGGCCGGCTCTGCTCCCACAACCCGGTCAGCTCGTTCGACATGATCGCCTTGGTCTGCACGTCCAGGGCGCCGAACGGCTCGTCCATCAGCAGGACCCGCGGCTCGGTGATCCACGCCGCCGCCATCGCCACCCGCTTGCGCATGCCGCCGGAAAGCTGGTGCGGGTACCGGTCCTCGAACCCGGCCAGGCCCACGCGCCGGATCCAGTCGCGGGCCCGGGCCACGGCCTCCTTCTTCGGGACCTTGCGGAAGATCAGGCCCAGCGCCACGTTCTGCAGCACGGTCTTCCACGGCAACAGCGCGTCGGCCTGGAACATGAAGCCGACGCCGTCGGTGATGCCGTCGACCTCGCGGCCGTCCACCGACACCGTGCCGCTGCTGGGCCGGTCCAGCCCGGAGACCAGCGACAGGGTCGTGGACTTGCCGCAGCCGGTGGGGCCGACGACGGCGCAGAACTGGCCGGGCTCGACCGTGAACGTCACATCGCGGATCGCGGTGAACACCTCACCGGAGGGGGTGAGGAACCGTTTGGTGACGTCCCGGATCTCGATCACGGTGCCTGCCATGGCATCGGTCTCCCTTGCTGTGCGGTACGGCTCGATGTGGCGTACGCCTCACTCGGTGGTGGCGTAGAGCGAAACTAGATCGGGAGCCGCTGTTACGTCGCCGTTTCGTGCGCAACCCGCGTTTGCTTCGTTACTCGCTGTTTTGCTCGTTTTGCTCACGCTCCGGACCCTTGTCCGAGCTGCGGAAACGGCACACAATCTGACGATGCGGCGGGTATTGGGCAGGCGGAAGCTGAGCACCCAGATCTTCGCCAGCCAGGTGTCGATCCTGCTGGCGGTGGTGCTGGTGGGCTTCGGCCTGTTCGCGCGCGAGGAACGGCATCAGCTGGACCGCCAATACATGGACCAGGCGTTACAAGTCGCGCAGACTGTGGCCGATACGCCGGAGGTCAAAACCTGTATCGAGTTCCCGTCGCCGGACTGTGACGGCAAACTCCAGGCGATCGCCGACACGATCGAGCGGGACACCGATTCCGACTACGTGGTCATCGTCGACGAGAACCGGGTCCGCCACACGCATCCGAAGCCGGAGCTGCGCGGCCGGCCGCTGGAGGAGACCGTCCTGGTCACCAAGCCCGATGTCCGCTTCGACTCCGGCAGCGTCGGCGAGTCGGTCAACGGCCGCGTCCCGCTGATCGGACCGCTGGGCGTCCCGATCGGCGAGGTCTCGGTGGGCCGCACGGTCACCTCCGTCGCCAGCGTCTTCACCGGGCAGCTGCCGGTCTACGCCGCCTGGTTCGCCGTGGCCCTGGCCGTCGGCGCCGCCGCCTCCTACGTCCTGGCCCGCCGCCTGAAGAAGCGCACCTTCGGCCTGGAACTCGACGAGATCGCCAAACTGCTCCAGGAACGCGAGGCGGTCCTGCACGGCATCCGCGAGGGCATGATCGCCTTCGATCGCGCCGGCCGGGTCACCATGGTCAACGACGAGGCCCGGCGGCTGCTGGGCCTGCCGCTGTTCGGCGGTGTCGGCGGCCACCTGGCCGACGTGCTGCCGCCGGGGCGGCTGCGGGACGTGCTCTCCGGCGAGATCGAGGGCCAGGACCAGGTGGTGCTCACCGACGACCACTACCTGACCGTGAACCGGATGCCGGTGACGCTGGCCGGCCGGCCGCACGGCGCCGTGGTGACGTTGCGCGACCGCACCGAGCTGTCCGGACTGCTGCGCGAGCTGGACAGCGTCAACAGCCTCACCGACGCGCTGCGCGCCCAGCAGCACGAGTTCTCCAACCGCATGCACACCGTGGCGGGGCTGCTGGAGCTCGGCGAGACCGAGGAGGCGCTGCAGTACCTCACCGACCTGTCCGGTGCCGAGGCCGCGTTCGCCGAGTCGGTGCGGGCCCGGATCGCGCCGTCGGTGCTCGTCGGGCTGATCCTGGCCAAGGCCGCGGTGGCCGGGGAGCGCGGCGTGGAGCTGGAGCTGACCGAGGACACCTGGCTCGGCGACACGCCCGACAAGGTGCAGGCGCTGACCACGATCCTCGGCAACCTGATCGACAACGCCTTCGACGCCGTCTCCGGGCCCGGTGTCGACACCGGCAAGCCCGGCCGCGTCCTGGTGGCGATCGTCGAGGACGACGACGGCGTCACCGTCCGCGTCGCCGACAACGGCCCCGGCATCCCGGCCGGCGCCGCCGAGACGATCTTCACCGACGGCTACACCACCAAGCCGGCCACCGGATCGCTGCGCCGGGGCCTCGGTCTGGCCCTGGTCCACCGGCTGGTTCAACGGCTCGGCGGGACCATCACGGCGACCGAGGGCCCCGGCGCGGTGTTCACCGTGCACCTGCCCAAGGCGATCGCGGTGCGGCGGGCGTTGCTGGGAACCGGCGGAGGGGCGAGGACACGATGAGCACTGATACCGGCACCACCACCGCGGCCACCGGCGTCCGGGTCCTGGTCGTCGACGACGACTACCGGGTGGCGAAGATCCACGCCGCCTACGTCGACCGCACCGCCGGCTTCACGGTCTGCGGCCAGGCCCACTCCGCCGAGCAGGCGCTGAGGGCCATCGAGGAGCTGCGGCCGGACCTGGTCCTGATGGACGTGTATCTGCCCGACGGCGACGGCCTCGGCGTGGTCCGCACGCTGCTCGAAGCCCGCCGGGGCGGCGCCGACCGGCCGCATCCGGACTTCGTCGTCATCACCGCCGCGCGCGACGTCAGCACCGTGCGGACGGCGATGCAGCTCGGCGCGGTCCACTACCTGGTGAAGCCGTTCGGCTATCCGGCGATGGCCGAGAAGCTGTCGTCGTACCTGGACCTGCGGCGGCGGATCGAGACCTTGGACGACGCCGACCAGTCCGATGTGGACGAGCTGTTCGGTCTCCTGCGCACTCCCGGCCTTCCGGCCCAACCGGGCAAGGGCCACTCGGCCCCGACCCTGGAACTGGTGCGCAACGCGGTGCGCGCGGCCGGCGGCGACATCTCGGCGGCCGAGGTGGCCGAGCGGGTGGGGATCTCCCGCCCGACGGCGCAGCGCTATCTCAGCTACCTGACTCGGCACGGCGTGGTCCGGCTCCAGCTGCGCTACGGCACCACCGGAAGGCCGGAGCACCGGTATTCGGCGCTGGGCTGAAGCCGTTGGCAGCGGCGGTTTTCACGTAGTTTCACACCGGCGAGCCGGCCGAGGTTCAAACGTGGTTCACTGGACTCGCTTCGATAACGAAACCCTGAGTTCCGGCCTATTTTGTCCGTTTATCACAGCGCCAAGGCGGCGATTTCCGGCTGGTCCTGCTGAATCGCGCATCAGCACATGCCTACACTGTCTGCACCGCAATCTCACAGGCGCTCGGGCACCTGCGGAGGCGCGGGGTGTGTAGATCGGAACCCAAGGGAGACCAGACAGTGGCAAGTGGAAACGCGATCCGAGGCAGCCGCGTCGGGGCGGGACCGATGGGGGAGGCCGAGCGCGGCGAAAGCGCCCCTCGGGTGTTCGTCTCCTTCTGGTGTGTGAACAAGCACGAGACCAGGCCCTCGTTCGCCAGCGACGCGCAGATCCCCGACACCTGGGACTGCCCCCGCTGCGGATTCCCCGCCGGCCCGGACAAGGACAATCCGCCGGCGCGCTCCCGCACCGAGCCCTACAAGACGCACCTGGCCTACGTCCGCGAGCGCCGCTCGGCCGAGGACGGCGACCAGATCCTGGCCGAGGCGCTGGCCAAGCTGCGCGGACAGATCTGACTTCTTGTGGTGTGCCTCGCCCCGGCTCTTGGAATCCGTCGTACGGGAGCCGGGGCTTCGGCCGTCTTCGCGCGCTTTAACCGGCTGCCGGCTCCAGTCGCACCACGATCGCCTTCGACGTCGGCGTGTTGCTGACCTCCGCGGTCGAGTCCAGGGGCACCAGCACGTTCGTCTCCGGGAAGTACGCCGCCGCGCACCCGCGCGCCGTGTCGTAGGCGACCACGCGGAAACCCGGCGCGCGCCGCTCGGAGCCGTCGGTCCACTCCGATACCAGATCCACCATTGAGGCGTCTTCGAGCCCCAACGCTTTCAGGTCGTCGGGATGGACGAACACGACGCGGCGCCCGGCGCGGATACCGCGATAGCGGTCGTCGAGCCCGTAGATGGTGGTGTTGTACTGGTCGTGGGAGCGCACGGTCTGCAACAGCAGCCGGCCCTCCGGCACCTCCGGAGCCTGGAAGACGTTGGCTGTGAAGTTGGCCTTGCCGGTCGCGGTCGGGAACGTGCGCGAGTCGCGGGGCGCGTGCGGCAGCGCGAAGCCGGAGCCGCGGCGGATCCGGGCGTTGAAGTCGCCGAAGCCGGGGACCACGCCCTCGATGCGGTCCCGGATGCGGTCGTAGTCCGCGGCCAGTTCCTCCCACGGCACCGGATGGTCCGCGCCGAGCACCGTACGCGCCAGCCGGGCCACGATCGCGACCTCCGACAGCAGCGCCTCGCTGGCCGGGGCCAGGCGCCCGCGCGAGGCGTGGACCAGGCCCATGGAGTCCTCCACGGTCACGAACTGCTCGCCGCCGGCCTGCCGGTCGACCTCGGTGCGGCCCAGGGTCGGCAGGATCAGCGCGCGCCGGCCGGGTACCACGTGCGAGCGGTTCAGCTTGGTGGAGACCTGCACGCTCAGCGCGGTGTTCCGCAGCGCGGCCTCGGTGACCTCGGTGTCGGGGGTGGCCGCGACGAAGTTGCCGCCCATGGCGAAGAACACCTTCACGCGGCCGTCGCGCATCGCGCGGATCGCGTCCACGGTGTCGAGGCCGTGCTCGCGCGGCATCGGCAGGCCGAACTCGGCCGCCATGGCGTCCAGGAACGCCGGCTTCGGCTTCTCGTAGATGCCCATCGTGCGGTCGCCCTGCACGTTGGAGTGCCCGCGCACCGGGCACACCCCGGCACCGGGCCGGCCGACGTGCCCGCCGAGCAGCAGCACGTTGACGATCTCGCGGATCGTCGGCACCGCGTGCTTGTGCTGCGTCAGGCCCATGGCCCAGCACACGATCAGCCGATTGGCGTCCCGGATCTCCTCGAACGCTTCCTGGATCTCCTGGCGGGTCAGACCGGTCGCGGCCAGGATCTCCGGCCAGTCGGTGGTGCGCGCCTGCTTGGCGTACTCCTCGAAGCCGTGGGTGTGGGCGTCGATGAACGCCTGGTCCAGGACGCTCCCGGGCGCCGCGTCCTCGGCCTCCAGCAGCAGTTTGCCGAAGGCCCGGAACAGCGCCAGGTCGCCGCCGACCCGGATCTGCAGGAACCGGTCGGCCAGCGGCGTGCCGTGCCCGACCAGACCCGCGGCGTTCTGCGGGTTCTTGAACCGCAGCAGCCCGGCCTCCGGCAGCGGGTTGACCGCGGTGATCCGCACGCCGCCGCGCTTGGCCTTCTCCAGCGCGGTCAGCATGCGCGGGTGGTTGGTGCCCGGGTTCTGGCCGACGACCAGGATCAGATCGGCCTTGCCCAGGTCGGCCAGCGACACCGAGCCCTTGCCGACGCCGAGGGTCTCGGTGAGGGCCGAGCCGGAGGACTCGTGGCACATGTTCGAGCAGTCCGGCAGGTTGTTGGTGCCGAAGGCGCGGACGAACGTCTGGTACAGGAACGCGGCCTCGTTGGAGGTGCGGCCGGAGGTGTAGAAGACGGCCTCGTCCGGGGAGTCCAGGCCGCGCAGCTCCTCGGCGATCACGCCGAACGCCTCGTCCCAGGTCACCGGCCGGTAGTGGGTGGCGCCGGCGGCGAGCAGCATCGGGGTGGTGAGCCGGCCCTGCTGCCCGAGCCAGTAGCCGCTGCGCTCGCCGAGCTCGGCGACGGAGTGCTCGGCGAAGAACTCCGGGGTGATGCGCCGCAGCGTGGCCTCCTCGGCGACGGCTTTGGCGCCGTTCTCGCAGAACTCGGCGATGTGCCGCTTGTCCTCCTCCGGCCAGGCGCAGCCGGGGCAGTCGAAGCCGTTCTTCTGGTTCAGCCGCAGCAGGGTGCGGGCCGAGCGCTTGACCCCCATCTGGTTCACCGAGTCCCGCATCGCCACCGCGATCGCCGGAACGCCCGCCGCGGAGTCCTTGGCGTGGCCGACGCGGAGGTTCTCCTCGCCGGGATCGGTGGTCGGCGCCTTGCGGGCCATGGTGCGGGCTCCTTTGCCTCGACGGTTGTGCCCGTCCATTCTCCCGCCGGGGACCGCCGCCGGGAAATGGGCCGTGGCCGCTATCGTTGGCTGCACGTGGTACCCGTGGTGGAAGGCGATCATGCGGGTGGCCGCGGGGGCTTCGTATGGGAGGAAAGTGCGCGTGACGGGGACGGCGACCGGACTGCGGACCGGTCTTCAGGAGCGGACCGCGCGGGCGGTGCCCGCCGAGCCCGAGCATGACCAGCGGGTCGGCGGCTGGTGGCTGCGGCATGCTCCGGGCTGCTCGTGGTGGGTGGCGTCGGTGCTGCCGCACGGTGGGAGCTCGCGCGCGGAGCTGGCCGAGCGGATCGAGGCGGCCGAGGCGTACTGCGCGGATCGGGGGATTCCCCCGCTGATCCAGATGACGCCGGGCGCCGCTCCGGCGGAGCTCGACGCGATGCTGGCGGCGCGGGGTTATGCGCGAAAGGCTTCTGTGTCGCTGCAGACCGCCGTGACGGCCGAGGTGCTGGCTTCGGTTCCGCAGGGTTCGTTGTCGGACGGTCCGCTGCGGGTGCGGCTGGAGGAGCGGCCGACGCGGGAGTGGTTCGAGGTCTGGCACGGGGTCGCCGGCGGGGAGAGCGAGCCGCAGTGGCGGCTGTTGCAGCGGATCTCCGAGCGCAGCGCCTATGCCAGCGTGCTGCTGGGCGACGAGGCGGTCGCGGTCGGGCGCGCGGTGGCTGAGGACGGCTGGGCCGGGGTGTTCGGCATGGCGACGCTTCCGGCGGCGCGCGGCAAGGGCGCGGCCGGCGCTGTGCTCGCGGCGCTGGCGGACTGGGCCGCGGGGAACTCCGCGGGGCGGATGTATTTGCAGGTGGAGCACGAGAACGAAGGTGCGTTCCGGCTCTATGGGCGGCTCGGGTTCAGCGAATTGTGCGCGTTCTCGTTCCGGGTGAAGGAGTAGGGGCCCTCGTAGCTTCCGGCATTCGCTACCCGATCTTCAGCCCCAAATAGCCCGCCAATGCCGGCGCCAACTCCACGAGTTGTCCGCCGTCGATGGTGGCGCCGCGCAGTGCGTCGAACCCGGCTTTGAAATGCAGGCGTGCACCTCGCAGATCGACGTCGGAAAGCTTGGCCCGGCTGAAGTCGGCGTCTTCGAACGTACATCCGGGGAACCGCACCCGCGTCAGCTTCGCCCCGCCGAAGTCCACCTCGCGCAGCAGGCATTCGGTGAACACGACATCGGTCAACGCTGCGCCCCGGAAGTTCACCGCGTCGAGCTTCACCTGCTCGAAGTGCACCCGCCGCACGTCCGCGTCATGCCACTGCACGCCTGAGGCGACCCCGCGTACCACCTCGGCGTCTCGCCAATGCGACGCCGGCAACTCCGGTGCCAGGAGCCGCGAATCCTCGAACCGCACATCGGCGAAGATGGTGTTGCTCCACTCGCCGCCGGTCACCGTCACATCGGAAAGCAGGCACTGGCTGAAGCGCGCGTGCGTGGCGAACACGTCTTCCCAATTCAGGCCCTCGGCACGCTGGCACTCGTATTGCCCCTCGTCCCGCACCGGCGTGTCGAACATCGCCAGTTCGGACAGCGACGGCAGATCGGGGTGGGGGAGCGGGCTCGGCTTGGCGCTAGACATGCCGGTCATTGTGTACCTTCGCTGTGACCCGCGAGGGTTTTATTTCGCGGAACACCAGGTCTCGTGGCGCTGTGATACATATGGTCGACGAAAGTTCCTCGCGAGTCCACGACGCCGGTTTGCTCGCGCCCCGGGGCACCTGCCTTATCGGGCCGCCAGTCAGACCGACGGCCCGCTCATCGCTCCCGTTTCTAGCTCCCGGTCACGAACCCCAAGTTCTCGTACACCGTGTCCTGCACCCCCGGCGCCCCGTAATTCGCCAGCTTCGAGTTCGTCGCCACAATCTGCGGCCGCTGATACAGCGGCACGATGGTGTCCAGTTTCCAGATCGCCGCGTCGGCCTGGTTCGCGTACTGGGTCGCCTGGTCGCGGTCCAGGGAGCTCAGCGCCTGCGTGAACAGGCCGTCGATCTCGGGACTTCCGAGCCGGCCGTAGTTCTGCTGGATGTTCACCTTGCCGTCGGCGCCGGTCGTCGGGTTGGCGAACACCGGTTCGGCGGTGCTGATCGGGTAGGCGTTGCCGCCCAGCACGACCGGGGCGATGTCGTAGTCGCCGGTTTCGACGTACTTGGTGTAGAAGTCGGCGCCGGGGACCGGGACGATCGTGATCTGCACGCCGATGTCCCCGAGCTGGCTCTGGACGATCTCCGCCAGCTGCTTGGAGGTGTCGTTGGTGGAGGAGATGGTGAAGCGCAGGTTCAGCGTCTTGCCACCCTTGGTGCGGGTCTTGCCGCCGTCGGTGCTGACCCAGCCGGCCGCGTCCAGCAGCTGCTTGGCGCGCGCGGCGTCCGGCTTGCCGAGGTCGCCGGAGTTGTCCTGGTAGCCCTTCTGGTTGGTGAGCAGGATGTGGTTGTTCAGCGGGTCGGTGCTCACGCCCAGCGGGCCGACGATCGCGGTGTCGATCTGCTTGCGGTTGATGCCGATGGTCAGGGCGTTGCGGACCTTGACGTCGGACAGCGGGCCGGTGCCGGCGCCGTTGAACGTCAGGTTCCCCCACACCGGGCCGGCCGCCTTGTGCACCGTCACGTTCGGCAGGTTCTTCACCCGCGCGTAGTACGCCACGTGCGCGCCGATGCCGTACTGCAGGTCGATCTCGTTGTTGGCGAGGGAGTCGCTCTGCGCGTCGGCGTCGATCGCCCGGAAGATGATCTTGTCCAGCTTGGCCTTGTCGCCCCACCACTTCTCGTTGCGCACCAGCGTCAGGGTCTTGGCGGTCTGGTCGATCGAGTCCAGCCGGAACGGCCCGTCGGCGGTCGGGATCGCGTTCTTGAAGTCGTTCTCAAACTTCTTCGGATCGCTGTTGGTCGCCGCCGGGTACAGCGGCGAGAACAGGCCCTGCCACTCGCTGAGCGGCTTGGCGAAGGTGATCACGACTTCCTTGGCGTCCTTGCCGGGCTTGACGCTCGCGATCTGGTCGTAGCCGGCGGTTGCCGCGACCTGGAACGCCTGGTTCGTGCCGTTCAGCGCCTTCCACTGCGCCTCGAAATCGGCCTCGGACACCGGCGTGCCGTCGGACCACACCGCCTGCGGGTTCAGCTCCAGCGTCACGACCTGCTGCGGCGAGGACGCCACCTGGAAGGAGGCGACCAGGTTCTTGTTGTTGTGCGGCACGCCCTGCGCGTCGGCGTAGAACGGCTGCTCCAGGACCGCGCCCATGATGTCCGACACCGAGCCGTCGGGGCCGTCGACCTCGTTGTAGTTCATCTGCTCCGGGATCGAGACCTCCGGCCAGCGCAGCGTGCCGCCGTCGGCGAGCTTGTCCCGCGGCTGCGGGTTGATGTCGTTTCCGACCTGGGTGTTGATGTTCTTCGCCGGTTTGCCGCCGGACGGCGTGCCGCTACTGCTCGACCCGCCCTTCGATGACGAACTGCACGCGCTCATTCCCAGCGCCAGTGCGGCCACCGCGGCCACGGCCGCCAGCCGGGATCGGGAATTGTGCGTCATAGTGCTGATCTCCTTATATAGGGGATGGGCGATCATGCGGCGGTGCCGTGCGGGATCAGGGCGGGCGACCGGGCGCCCAGGTGGTGGCAGGCCGCAGACCGGCCCTCGCCGCCGACCGGCAGCAACGCCGGATCCTCGGTTTCGCAGCGCAGCCGGGCCTCGGAGTCCTCCAACGCCGCGTACAGCGGACATCGGCCACGGAACCGGCAGCCGCGCAGTGCGTTGGCGTCGCCGTCCAGCACCACCGGACTCGGCGGATCGCCCGGCAGCACGATCCGCTCGCGACGTCGCTCGACCTCCGGGTCCGGCACCGGGACCGCCGACAGCAGCGCGCGGGTATAAGGATGCTGCGGATCCTTGAACACCGGGTCCGCGTCGCCGTACTCCACGACCCGGCCCAGATTCAGCACCGCCACGCGGTCGGCCACGTGCCGCACCACGGCCAGGTCGTGCGACACGAACAGATATGCCAGCCCCAGCTCGCGTTGCAGATCGGCCAGCAGGTTCAAGATCCCCGCCCGCACCGACACGTCGAGCGCCGACACCGGCTCGTCCAGCACCACCAGCCGCGGCTCCAACGCCAGCGCCCGCGCGATCGCCACCCGCTGCCGCTGCCCGCCGGAGAACTCGCGCGGGAACCGGTTGGCGTGCGCCGGCTCCAGCCCGACCATCCGCAGCAGCTCCTGCACCCGGGGCCCGACTTTGCCGACCCCATGCGTGCGCAACGGCTCGGCCAGCACGTCCCCGACCGGCAGCCGCGGATCCAACGACGCCAGCGGATCCTGGAAGACCGCCGCGATCCCGGCGCGCAACGGCGCCGCCCGGCGCCGCACGCCCCGGCCCCGGTTCAGCGCCGCCAGGTCCTGACCCAGGACGCTGATGCTGCCGGACTGCGGGGTCCGCAGACGCAGGATCTCCATCACGGCTGTCGTCTTGCCGCTGCCCGACTCGCCGACCAGCGCCAGCGTGGTGCCCGGTGCGATGTCGAGACTGATGCCGTCTACGGCGCGGACGGTTCCGATGCGCCGGCGGAAGATCGAGCCTTTGCTGAGCGGATGGTGTTTGACCAGGTCGCGGACGATGAGGACCGGGTCGGTGGT
>Ga0136846_1211034_pt1 | contig 17034 bp, 15 predicted proteins | sample HopSoiMetagenom2_FD_96841 | JGI IMG/M metagenome (GOLD analysis project Ga0136846, IMG submission 96841) | Grasslands soil microbial communities from Hopland, California, USA - 2 Assembly 2016 (version 4) | ecosystem: Environmental > Terrestrial > Soil > Grasslands | place: USA: Hopland...
GTTCGTCGGCGGACCCGGGGTGGACCGGTGGCTGTTCGAGTGGGGCCGGCCGTTGGTCGGCGTGGTGCTGGGGCTGCTCGTCCTCGCGACCGCTTCCGTGCGGCCCTTCACCGCGGAGTACGCGCGGCAGAGCGTGCCGCGCGAGTACTGGGGCTCTCCGACGTTCCGGCGGATCAACACCGTGCTCAGCGCCGTCTGGGGCGCCGGGATCCTCGTGATCGGGCTCGCCGCCGTCGCGGTCACCGCGCTCGACGCCCACGCGACGGACGCGACCCGGAACAACACCGTCGACCTGCTGCTGAACTGGGTCGTCCCGATCGCGGTGATCTGGGGCGCGATGAAGTTCACCGCCACCTACCCCGACCGCGTCGACCGCGCGGCCGACCCGGCAACGTCCTGAGCCGTGCCCGTGACCACCCCGAACGCGAGGTACTGACATCGTGCTGCGCCGCAAGGTCCTGACCGCCTTCGCCGGTGTGCCGGCGCTCGCCGCCTGCGCGCCGACCGGCCCGACGACTCCCGCACAATCGGCCGCCCCGTCGGCGTCCGCGACGGCGACGGCCCCGGCCGGCTTCACCGCGGACCAGTTGGCCCGCATCGACGACGCCGCCGCGAAGAGCCTCGTGAACGGGATGACCGGGGCGGTGGTGAGCGTCGTCGACCCGGCGCGCGGCACGCTCCTGAAGGCTTACGGCAGCGCGGACACGGCGGGCACACCGCTGCGTCCCGACGCGCACTACCGCATCGCCAGCGTCACCAAGACGTTCACGGCGTACGCGGCGCTGCGGCTCGTCGACGAGGGCAGAGTCGCGCTCACCGACCCCGTCTCGCGCTACGTCGCCGACGTCCCCAACGGCGACACGATCACCGTCCGGGACCTGCTCGCCATGCGCAGCGGCGGCTACGACTTCACCGACGACAAGGCGTTCTTCGACCGCTACCTCGCCGAGCCCACGATGCCGTGGACCGACGACGACACGCTGGCGATCATCCGCGCCCACGCTGCGGAGTTCACGCCGCCGAACGAGCAGACGAAGTACGACAACTCGAACTACGTCCTGCTCGGCCTCGTGATCGCCAAGGCGAGCGGGCAACCGACGCCGCAGTACCTGGCGGGCCTCATCCGGGAGCTGGACCTGCCGGCCACGTCCTACCCGTCGGACGACGCGCTGCCCGAGCCGGCCCTGCACGGTATCTCGGCGACGGCGCGTCGCCGGCACCTCCCGGGGGCTACCGCGACGTCACCGCGAGCAACCCGGCGGTCCCCGGCGCCGCGGGCGCCATGGTCTCCACCGTCCCGGACATGGCGCGCTACGCCGCCCTGCTGGCCACCGGCACCGGCCTGTCGCCGGCCACCGCGGCACAGCGCCAGAGCTGGACGCCGCTGACGAACTCCGGGGTCCGGCTGCAGTACGGCCTGGGCGTCACGCAGCTCGGCGACTGGGTCGGCCACGACGGCTCGATCTTCGGCTACAGCGACATGGTGTTCTACCTGCCGAGTCAGCAGGCCGCCGTGGTGGTGGCGAGCAACGCCGCGGACGCGCAGGCCGTGCCGTCGCAGGCGCTGTGGGGCGAGATCGTCAAGATCCTCTACCCGGACTCGCTGCCGTCCTGGCCCTGACGGCGTGCAGCCGTACTCCTGACCTACCGGAACAGCCCGATCCGCACAGTACGATCGGCCCGTGCGCCTGCTGGAGCGCGAGCATCCCCTCGACGTGCTCGAAGAGCATGCCCGACGAGCCGTCACCGGCCGGGGTTCCGCCGTCCTCGTCGCCGGCGACGCCGGGATCGGCAAGACCGCTCTGCTGCGCGCCTTCGTCGAGCGGCCGCAGGCACCGGCGCTGTGGGGCATGTGCGACTCGCTCAGCACACCGCGCCCGCTCGGTCCGCTGCGTGACGTGGCGGACGAGCTGGCCCCCGACGTGGCCGCCCTGCTCCGGGGCACGGCGGCCCAGCACGAGATCTTCGCGGCGACGCTCGACGCACTCCGGACCTGCCCTCGGGTACTGGTCGTCGAGGACCTGCACTGGGCCGACGAGGCGACGCTGGACCTCGTGCGGTTCCTCGCCCGCCGGATCACCGCGCTCCCCCTGCTGCTCGTGCTGTCCTACCGCGACACGCTGGAGGTCGACCATCCGCTGCGGCCCGTCCTCGGCGACCTCGTCGCCACTCCGGACGCGCGACGGCTCCAGCTGACCCCCTTGAGCCGCGACGCCGTCGGCACACTCCTCGACGGGCACGGGCCCGACCCCGCCGAGGTGCACCGCCGGACGGCGGGCAACCCCTTCTTCGTCAGCCAGATCCTCGCCCAGCCGGAGTCCCCGATGCCCGAGAGCGTCCGCGACGCCGTGCTCGCACGGATCGCCGGGCTGGCCCCGCAGGTCCGGCACTGCCTGGAACTGCTCTCGTGCACGCCCGAGCCCATCGGGCGGGAGCTGCTGGGCGCCCTCGGGGTGTCGACGGCGACGGTCGGGGTGCTGGCCGCCACCGGTCTGGTCGACCGGCACGGATCGGGAGTCGCGTTCCGGCACGAGATCGCCCGGGCCGCGGTCCTGGAGGCGACCGCCCCCGGCTCCGAGCAGGCACTGCACGCGGCGATGATCGACGCGCTCGAGGCCGTCGGCAGCGATCCGAGCGTGCTGGCCCACCACGCGGCCGCGGCCGGCGACGCCGCGCGGGTCCTCGAGTACGCGCCGGCCGCGGCGGCGGAGGCCTCCCGATCCGGGGCGCACCGGGAGGCCGTCGCCTTCTACGAAACCGCCCTGCGGCACACCGGGGCCGACGCCGTCACCTGCGCCACCCTGCTCGAGGGCCTGTCCACCGAGCTGTACCTCGCCGACCGGCTCCGCGACTCCATCACGGTGCGTCAACGAGCCCTGGAGATGCGGCAGAGGTCGGGAGATATCGTGGCGGTGGGCATCGGGCACACCGCGCTCGCCCACTTCGCGTGGGGCGCGGCCGAGCGCGCCCTCGCCGAACGGCATGCCCGGTCCGCCATCGAGATCCTCGGCGGCACCGACGACCGCCGGGCGCTGGGCTTCGCCCTGGCCTGGCACGCCTTTCTCGCGGCGTGGCGCGGCGACGCCGCGGAGGCGCGGCGGGCCGGCGCGCAGGCGGCGGAGATCGCCGACGAACTGGGCGACGACGTCCTGCGCAGCACCGCGTCCATCGGGGTCGCGGTCAGCCGCCTGCTCGAGGGCGACACCGGTGGCCGAGCCGATCTCCTCGCGGCCATGGAGGTCGGCCTGGCGCACCGGCGCGACGATCTCGCCACCACGCCGATGACCAACCTCTGCCACTACGACGTCGAGCAGGGGCGCCTGGTCGAGGCGGAGCAGTCACTCGCCCACGGGCTCCGCATCAGCGAGGAGCGCGACGCCCCGATCTGCACGACGTACCTCCTCTCGGTGCGCGCCAGGCTGCGGCTGCTGCAGGGGCGTTGGGCCGAGGCCGAGGACGACGCCCACGCCGCCCTCCGGTCCGGCGACATCCCCCTCGGCGAGGTGTGGCCCCACCTCGTGCTCGGGATGCTCGTGGCCCGCCGCGACGGGCCGCCGGTGAACCCGCACCTGGACGAGCTGTGGCGCCTGGTCACCACGCTCGACGAACCCGGCATCGTCGCCGCCGCCGCGTGCGCGCTGGCCGAGAACGCCTGGATCACCCGGCGGCCCGATCCCCGGCTCGACGATCCGCTGGTGACCGGGCTCCTGACGCGGACCTACACCGGCCGCGACGCCACCGTCGCTCCGCTCGGCCGGTGGTCCCGGCGGCTGGCCGGCGCAGGCCTGCCGCGGATCGGCCCGGCCGCCACCGACGCCGCGCCGCGGCCCGCGTCGGACGGGCAGCCGTACGAGCAGGTGCTGGCGCTCTGGGACGCCGGGTCGACCGACGACCTCCTGGCCGCCCTCCCGCTGCTCGACCGCCTCGACGCGAAGGCGGTGGCCGCCCTCTTCCGTGCCCGGCTACGCGAGACGGGGGTGAGCGCCGTGCCCCGCGGCCGGCTGCCGGCCACCCGGGCCAACCCGGCCGGGCTCACCGGCCGCCAACTGGACGTGCTGGCCTTGCTCGTCGACGGACTGAGCACCACCGAGATCGCCGCTCGCCTGGTCATCTCCCCCAAGACCGCCGACCACCACGTCTCGGCGGTCCTCGGGAAGCTCGGGGTCCACTCGCGTGGTGAGGCGGCCGCGGCCGCGCGCCGCCTCGGCGTCGCGGTCGCCGCGCGGACGGCGCCGGCCTGACCACGGCCGGACGGTGTTCACGGCCGTCCCCTTCTCCTACAGTCTCCGGAGTGCGGCTGTTGGAGCGCGAGCATCCCCTCGACGTGCTCGAGGAGCGCGCCCGCGGGGCGGTCGCCGGTCACGGCTCAGTGGTCCTGGTCGCCGGCGAGGCGGGCATCGGCAAGACCGTCCTCCTCCGCGCCTTCGTCGACCGGGTGCAGGATCGGGCGCAGCCGCTGTGGGGCATGTGCGACTCGTTGAGCACGCCGCGGCCGCTCGGCCCGCTGCGCGACGTCGCGCACGACCTGGACGCGTCGGTGCCCGAGCTGTTGCGCGGCACGGCGGCCCAGCACGAGATCTTCGCGGCGACGCTGGACGCGCTGCGCACCCGCCCGCGTGTGCTGGTCGTGGAGGACCTGCACTGGGGCGACGAGGCGACGCTGGATCTCGTGCGGTTCCTCGCCCGCCGCATCGCGACGTTGCCGCTGCTGATGGTGCTGTCCTACCGCGACGCACTGGGCCTCGACCACCCGCTGCGGGCCGTCCTCGGCGACCTCGTCGCGTCACCCGAGGCCCGCCGGCTCCAGCTGACCCCGCTGAGCCGGGCCGCCGTCGGCACGCTCCTCGACGGGCAGGGGCCCGACCCGGCCGAGGTGCACCGCCGCACCGCGGGCAACCCGTTCTTCGTCAGCCAGATCCTGGCCCAGCCGGACTCCCCGCTCCCCGAGAGCGTCCGCGACGCCGTGCTCGCCCGCATCGCCGGGCTGGCGCCGTCGGCCCGGCACTGTCTCGAGCTGCTGTCGTGCACCCCGGAGCCGGTCGGCCGGGAGCTGCTCGACGCCCTCGACGTGCCGCCGTCCGTCGTCGGCGCGCTCGCCGCCACCGGCCTGGTCGACCGGCACGGGCGCGGTGTGGCTTTCCGGCACGAGATCGCCCGGTGCGCGGTCCTGGAGGCGACCGCCCCCGGCTCCGAATCGGCGCTGCACGTGGCGATGATCGACGCGCTGGAGGCGGCCGGCGGCGACGCCAGTGTGCTGGCCCACCATGCCGCCGCGGCCGGCGACGCCTCCCGGGCGCTGAAGTACGCGGCCGACGCCGCGGCCGAGGCGTCGCGCTCAGGAGCACACCGGGAAGCCGTCGCCTTCTTCGAGACCGCGCTGCGGCACGTCGGGAACGACGCCGCCACCCGCGCAGGCCTGCTCGAGGCACTGTCGCTCGACCTGTACCTCACCGATCGGCTCCGCGACGCGATCGCGGCGAGGGAGCAGGCGCTGGAGCTGCGGCGCGTTCTGGGAGAGACCGTCGCGGTCGGTGCCGGGCACACCGCCCTCGCCGGTTTCGCCTGGTACGCCGCCGACCGCGCCCTGGCCGCGCAGCACGTCGACGCCGCCGTCGAGATCCTCTCGTCCGCCGACGACCCTCGCGCACTCGGCTTCGCCCTGTCCCGGCACGCCTTCCTCGCCGCGTGGGCGGGCGACACCGCCGAGGCGAGACGGGCGGGAGAACGCGTCACGGCGATCGCGGGCGATCTGGACGGCGACGCGGTGCTGCGCGGCACCGCGTCCATCGGGGTGGGGGTGGCGCGTCTGCTCGAGGGCGACCTGAGTGGTCGGGCGGACCTGCTCGACGCCACCGCAGTCGGCCTGCAGTTCCGGCTCGACGACCTGGCGACGACGCCGATGAGCAACCTGTGCCACTACGACGTCGAGCACGGGCGCCTCGGTGACGCGGAGGGGTCTGTGGCGCAGGCGCTGCGCATCAGCGAGGAGCGCGACACCCCGATCTGCACCGCGTACCAGCTCGGGGTGCGGGCGCGGCTGCGGCTGCTGCAGGGGCGCTGGGCCGAGGCCGACGACGACGCCCGTGCCGTGCTGCGGTCCGGCGACCTCCCGATGAGCCAGCTGTGGCCGCACCTCGTGCTCGGCATGCTCGTCGCCCGCCAGGACGGGCTGCCGGCGAACCCCCACCTCGATGAGCTGTGGCGGCTGGTGGCCAAGTTCGACAATCCCGGCATGGTCGCGGCCGCCGCGGCCGCGCTCGCGGAGAACGCCTGGATCACCCGCCGGCCCGACCCCCGGCTCGACGATCCGCTGGTGACCAGGCTCTTCACCCGGACCTACGCCGGCCGCGACGCCGCGCTGGGTCCGCTGGTGCGGTGGTCGCGGCGCCTCGCCGACGCCGGCGTCCACCGGTCGGCGTGGGCCTCCGGGGCGACCCCGCCCGTCGCGGACGACCAGCCCTACGAGCGGGCGATGGCGCTGTGGGACGCCGGGTCGACCGACGACCTGCTGGCCGCCCTCCCGCTGCTCGACGATCTCGACGCCCGCGCGGTGTCGGCGCTGTTCCGCGCCAGGTTGCGCGAGGCCGGGGTCAGCAGTGTCCCCCGGGGCCGGCTGCCCGCCACCCGGGCGAACCCGGCCGGGCTGACGGCCCGCCAGCTGGACGTGCTGGCCCTGCTCACCGAAGGCCTCAGCAACAGCGACATCGCCGCACGCCTGGTCATCTCCCCCAAGACCGCCGACCACCACGTGTCGGCGATCCTGGCCAAGCTGGACGTCCGCACCCGCGGCGAGGCCGCCGCCGTCGCGCGGAGGCTGGGCATCGTGGACGCTCCTGTGGACGCTCCCCTGGACACGCCGGAGACCGCGCGGGCGTGAACCGCCCGCGCGGCCGTCACGACGCGACGGGCACGGGGTCGTCGGCTGCGTGTCGGATGCTCCGCAGCAGCCGGGCACCCTCGGCCACCCCGACGAAGCCGGGCGGCAGCGCGACCCGGGCCGCCGACCGCAGGCGGATGCTGGTGTGGAACCCGTCGGGCGCCAACAGTCCGAGATCGCGCTCGACCTCGGCCGTCCGGCCGGGGTCGACCACCACGAACAGCACCGTCGCCGCACCGCCGAGCCCGACCGCAGGGTGCGTGGTGACGGGCCAGCCCCGGGCCCGCAGTTCCCCGGCAGGCCCGCTGCCGTCGCCGGGCACGACCACGCGGTGCTCCACCGGATCACCGGCGAAGCGCCCGTCGGCGACGACGCCCAGGTACACACCGAGCGCGACACAGACGGCGTAGCCGGCGACGTTGGCCGGGCGGTCGAGGTTGGTCACGACCTGCCCGAGCGCGACGACCGAGAGCACCGCGTTGACGGCGCCGAGCACCGCCGCGACCCGTTTTCGTCCACGGGTCGCGAGCGCGACCCGGACCTGCCACACGGCTACTTCCAGGACGACCATCCCGGCGATCAGCACCGGCTGGACGACTGTGGACCACATCTCTACTCCTCATCGGTCGTTCAACGCAGCGCTCGCCGCCCGGCCCGAAGACCGGGGGCGAGCGCGGTGCCGGTGTGTTGGTGGCGGTGTCGGTGCTGCTCAGCCCTGCTTGCGGGCGGTGAAGAGCAGGTACTCCCAGTCCATGACCGTCGTCGACCCGGTGCCGCGGTCGTATCGCGTAGCGAGAGCGGTCAGGTCGGCGTCGAGCGCGGCGACGTCCTGCGGGTTGTCGCCGACGTAGCGGTACACGGCGATCGTCGGTCCGTAGACGGTCTTCCAGTAGTCCTTCCACGCCTCGGGCGAGGCGAAGAGGTCCGAGGTCAGCGTCTGCCGCTTCGCGACGACGTCGGTGACCCGGTCGCCGAGCAGTGCCCGGACGTAGTCCTCGTCGCCCCACAGCGGCGCCGGCTGCGCGCCGGGCGGCGGCGGGGGTGCGTAGGGCTTCATCGTCCGGAACAGCTCACCGACGAACCCCGTGGGGGTCCAGCTCAGCATGCCGATCCGGCCTCCCGGTCGACACACCCGCAGCAGCTCGTCCGCGGCGATCTGGTGGTGCGGCGCGAACATCACGCCGACGCAGGACAGCACGACGTCGAAGCTGTCGTCGTCGTAGGGCAGCGCCTCGGCGTCGCCCTCCTCCCACGTGATCTCCACACCGTTGCGGGCGGCGAACTGCCGCCCGGCGACGAACAGCTCCGGTGTCAGGTCCGACGCCACGACCTCGGCGCCGGTCAGCGCGGCCGGCACGGCGGCGTTCCCGGTACCCGCGGCCACGTCGAGCACGCGGTCGCCGGCGCGCACGCCGGTGGCCGCGACCAGGGTCGGTCCCAGCTCGGGGATCACGTCGATCGCCACGGCCGGGTAGTCGCCCAGCGCCCACATCGCCCGGTGCTTCGCCTTGAGCGCCCGATCGGTGGTGGTGTCGATCGTGCTGGTCGTCTCGCTCACTGTGTTCTCCTCATTCGGTTCTGCGAACGAGGAGAACGTTAGGAGCGAGACCGGTCCCGGCTCGTCGGGCGAACCACCCCATCTCCGGCGGACGGCACCCCATTTCGGGGTGGGCACCCTATGCTCGACCTGCCGATCGACAGCGTGCAGCGACGCGGGTACCGGCGAGCTCTGGAGGACATGTGCGGCTGGGACTGGTCGGGTACGGCGTCGGCGGCAGGTACTTCCACGCACCGTTCGTGGCCGCGGCAGAGGGCGTCGAGCTGGCCGGGGTGGTCACCCGCTCCCTCGCCCGCCGCGACGAGCTGGCCGCCGACCTCCCGGGGGTGCCCGCCTACGACTCGCTGACCGAGATGCTCGCCGCCGGGGTCGACGCGGTCACGATCACGACCCCGCCGCACACCCGCCGCGCCCTCGTACTCGAGGCGATCGCCGCGGGGGTGCCGACGATCGCCGACAAACCCTTCGCTCCGGACGCGGAGGGGGGCCGGGAGCTCGTCGCGGCCGCGGCCGAGGCGGGCGTCCCGCTGAACGTGTTCCACAACCGGCGGTGGGACGCCGACATCCAGACGCTGGCCGGGGTGCTCGAGAGCGCCGAGCTCGGCGAGCTGTGGGGCGTCGAGTCGCGGATGGACCAGGCGAACGCGGCCACGTTGGAGATCGGCCCGGACGCCGGGCTGCTCCGCGACCTGGGCAGCCACCTGGTCGACCAGATGCTCTGGCTGCTCGGTCCGGCCCGCACCGTGTACGCCGAGCTGGACCACGTCGAGCCCGCGGGCGGCCGCACGGACTGCCGCTTCGCCCTGTCCCTCACCCATGCCGACGGGGTGCGCTCCCGGGTGTCCGCCAGCAAGATCAACTATCTCGAGGACCGCGAGCTGCGGGCCTACGGCAGCGGCGGCTCCTACGTCGCCCACGGCACCGACGTGCAGGCCCAGGCCGTCTTCGCCGGCAGGCGACCGGTCGACGAGGGCGACAAGTGGGGCTACGACGCCCCCGAGCACTGGGGCACGCTCCACACCGCCGCCGGCACCCGGCAGGTGCCGTCCGAGCGGGGCGCCTACCAGGACTACTACACCCGGTTCGCCGCGGCGCTGCGCGGCGACGGCGACTTCCCGGTGCCGGCCGAGCAGGCGGTGCACATCCTCGAGGTGCTGGACGCCGCCCGGCTCAGCGCCGCGGAGAACCGGGTGGTCGAGCTGCCGCCGGACTGAGCGGCGCCGGTCAGACCGACTCGGGGACCCGCAGGTGCGCGAGCACCAGCTGCAGCTCGTCGACCTCGAGGACCTCGCCGTCGACGTGTCCGGCGCCGTGCTCCCGCACACCGGCGGCGAGCATCCGGGTGCTGTGCATGGCGTCCTCGCTGTCGAAGGTCACCGACGAGACGGCGTGCCCGGAGGGCCGGTCGAGGAGGAGGCTGGCGCTGCAGAAGCCCGCGAACTCCGCGATCTGCGGCAGCAGCACCATCCGGTAGAGGTCGACGAGGCGGTCCGACTGGTCCGGCTCGACGTGCACCCACGTGACCCGCACCCAGGCGCCCGGGTCCGACGTGTGGTCGCGGTGCAGGACGGCGATCTCCCAGTCCTCGACCTCCGGCGTCTCGGCGCCGGCCGCGGCGCTGTCGATCATGGGTGGCATCCGCTCCTCGGCGGTCGCCGCCTCCGCGGTCCGCCACGCGCTCGTGACGATGCACCGGCCGGACCTGCGGTTGACGAGCATGGACAGGCCCACGGACCCGTCCGCCGCCAGCACGGCCGGCATCATCTCGTCGCGGACGCGGGCCACCGCCGCGTCGATCGACGACACGCGCACCTGAGCCATGGTGGAACGTGCGTACACGGTCCACCCCCCTCCGGATTCAGGGTGGTGCCCCGGCGGCCCCACCGGTCCACCCACCCTCCTCCCGCACACGGTCCGCGACAAGGCCTCATCTGTCCGTGTCGGCCTGGCCGTCAGGCCGAGGAGCCCTCCTCGCCGGTGCGGAAGTCGAACCCGGCCGTCAGGCCGCCGTCGGCGGTGAGCGTCGACCCGAACACGGCCGACGCGGCCGGGGAGAGGAGAAAGAGCGCGGCACGGGCGGCCTCGTCGGCGCCGGGGATCCGGCCGATGGGCTGGCGGGCCTGCCGCGTGGCGAGGAACTTCGCGGGGTCGGCCGCTGACGCGAGGTGCCGCTCGAACAACCCGGCCCGCATCGGGCCCGGCGCCAGGATGTTGATCTGCACTCCGCGCCGGGCGTAGTCCAGCGCGATGGTGCGGACCGCCCCCGTCAGGGCGGCCTTCGACGAGGAGTACGCCGCCAGCTGCTGCTCACCGAACTGTGCGTTCACGCTGCTGACCGCGACCGCGGCGCCGTGGTCGGCCGCCGTCAGCAGTGGGAGGAGTGCCTGCAGCGCGACGACGTTGCCGAGCACGTTGATCTCCCATGCGCGGCGCCACACCGCCATGTCCTCGTCGTCGAGGATCCCCACGTCGAGCACTGCGGCCGCACCGACGAAGCCGAGTGACGCCACTCCGGCCGGCGCGTCGGCGTGCAGCGCGGCGATCACCTCGTGCCACGTCGCGGCCTCGGTGACGCTCCCACGGATCTCGGTGAAGGCGTCGCTCTTGCCGAGGTCGACGGCGACCTCGGCGACGTCGACCCCGTAGACCCGCACCCCGGCGTCGAGGAGCAGCCTCGCCGTCTCCTGGCCGAGGCCGCTGGACGTCCCGGTGACGACGACCTGGTCGGGCAGGCTGATGCTCCAGTCGATCATTGCGCTCCTCGCGGGCGGTTTCTGCGACGATCGGGCGACGTCCGCTGCCTACGATAGGCAGCGTGGCCGTCAGCGCTTCCGCCGTCGCGCGGGCGGAGCAGCCCGTCCTCGCGGAGCTCGCGCAGCGTGACCCGGGCCTTCTCGACAGCTACCGCCATCACGTCCGTTCCGCGACGCGCATCATCGGTGAACGCCTCGGACGCGCCGCGACGGTCGAGCGGGTCGCGCTCGACGACCTCCCCGACGCCGCGGTGCGCCGGCTGGGGAACTGCGTCGCCAACTACGCCCTCGGTCTACTGGGAGCGCAGCTCAGAGGTTGCCGGCTGCTCGAGCAGACGGGCGGCGGGCACACGATGGCGTCCTGGGCGACGGCGCAGCGCCTGGCCGATCCGGGGTGGAGCGTCCTGGCCTTCTTCGAGCAGTGGGTGATCGACGGCCATCCGCTGCATCCGGCCACCAAGGTGCGCGAGCCCATGAGCGCCGCCGACGTGCTCGACACCTGCCCGGAGTGGGGCAACGTCGTGCCCCTGGCCGTCGCCGCGCTGGCCCCGGCGGTCGCCGTCGAACACGGCGCGCTCAGCCGGCTGCTGCTCGCCGAGCATCCGGAGCTGCGGACAGCCCTGGCGGACGAGGGTCTGCCCGCCGCCTCGACGACCCTGATCCCCCTGCACCCGTGGCAGGTCCGCAACGTCGTCGCCGATCGCTACGACCCCCAGCTGCGCAGCCGCGAACTCCGGCTCCTCAAGCCGACGATCCCGGCGCACCCGCTGGTGTCGTACCGGACGCTCGTCCCGTTGCCGACGCCACGTGCCCGGCACCCGCACCACCTCAAGACCGCGCTCAGCGTCCGGCTGACGAACGCGATGCGCGGCAACTCGCCCGCGGCGGTGCACAACGCGCCGGAGGTCTCCGCGCTCCTGGCCGGGATCGTGCGGGACGAGGCCGGGTTCGACGGTCGATTGACGGTGCTGGCCGAACCGGCGTCGGCCCGGTTCGCCGCGCCGGGTTCCACCACCGACGACGCCACAGGGCTCTCCCGCAGCGCGGCCATGTCCGCGATCGCGCGGCAGAACCCGGAAGCGGGGCTCGACCCCTCCGAGGTCGTGCTGCCGACCGGAGCGCTGTGGGCGACCTCGCCGCTGTCGCAGCAGCCGATCCTCGGCGAACTGCTCGACGAGCACGACGCCCCGGACCGGGCCCGAGCGGCGGAGCTCTTCGTCCGCGACTACGCCCGCCTCGTGCTCCCCCCGATCCTGACGCTGTTGACGAAGTACGGCGTGGCGATGGAGGCCCACGGCGAGAACACCCTTCTCGTCGTCCGCGGCGGGCGCCCGGTGCGCGCCGTCCTGCGCGACCTCGGCGGGATCCGGATCCATCCGGTGCGGCTCGCCGGGGCAGGCCGACGCATCGACCTGCTGCCCGGGAACCACCTGCTCACCGACGACGCCGACGAGCTCCGGAACAAGACGTACTACGCCCAGTTCGTCAACGACGCCGCCCAGCTGGTGAGCTGCCTCGCCCACCTGTCGGGTTCGCCGCCGCGGACGTTCTGGCGGCACGTCGCGGCGGCGGCACGGGACACGTTCGACACGCTGGCCCGGCAGCCCGGCGTCCGCGCCGCCGCGCAGGCCGACGCGTCGGCGCTGCTGTCGACGCCGTGGCCGAACAAGGCCCTGCTGTCGATGTGGGTCGGCGGAGCCGTGACCGACTACACCTACCTCCCCGTCACGAATCCTCTCCGCGGGCTGTCGTGACGGGGCGCCGCGCCACCAGCAGGAGCCGCGGGCTGCCGAACCGGTACGGCGACCCGTCGGCATCGCCGTACCGCTCGACATCGGTGAACCCGGCGCCGGCGACGAGCCGGGTCACCTCGGCGGCGGTGTAGACGTACTGCACGGAGGTGCCGCGGTGCACCTCGTCGCCGCGGCGGAACGTGAACTCCGTCAGCCAGCGGCTGTCCGCCGTGTCGTAGGTGTTGACCGACGTCGCCTCGACCCCGCCGATGGTCATCGGCTCCTCCTCCAGCGCGAGGCCGGGGAGGAACGACTCGGCGACGAAGCCGTAGTCGAGGACCAGCGCGCCACCGGGCACGACGATCCGGGCCAGGTCGGCCAGGAACACCTGCGTCGAGTCGTGGTCGAGGTAGCCGAAGGCGTTGCCCATGCAGATCGCGACGTCGGCCCGCACGTCCGCGGGCAGGTTCCGCACGTCGCCGACCCGCAGGTCGACCTCCAGCCGCTCGTCCGCAGCGGACCGCCGGGCGTGCGCGATCGCCTCGGCGGACACGTCGATGCCCGTGACACGGCAGCCCAGCCGCGCCAGGGGAAGGGCGTGCCGGCCGCTGCCGCAGCAGACGTCCAGCACGCGGTGGCCCGCCCGCAGCCCGGTCGCGCGGGCGAGGAAGTCGATCTCCGCGGCCGTGGCCTCGGGCGGGACGGCGGCACGCCAGAAGGCGTTGGGCAGTTCGGTGAAGAAGTCGTCGTACCAGGTGGACGCGATCTCGTGCGTCATTTCAGGGTGCTCCCGTGCTCGTACAGCAGTGATCCAGCGATGAGGACCGGGGCACGACGAGACACGCGCCTGTGCGCGTGGCGGCGGTCGTCAAAGAGACCGCGTCGGCATCCGCCCCGGAGGAACCGGGGGGACCATGGCATCGCCTTCTCGGTTATCGGCCGGACAGGAGGCCCGGCAGGAGCAACGCCGACAGAGTAGTACGACGTGCGTCCATTGTCAGGCACCTACCGAGCCCCCGGAACTTGAGCGTTCGCTCCACTAGTTTGGTATCTTGCGGAGCGAGCGCTCAACAAGTGGAGGCACGCCGATGTGGTTCTGGCTGGTCGGAGCGATCATCGCGGAGGTGACCGGCACGATCGCCCTCCGGTTCTCCGAGGGCTTCAGCAGGCTGGGCCCGTCGGTCCTGGTGGTGCTCGGCTACGGCGTGGCGTTCTTCTCGCTCTCCCAGGCCCTGGTCCGCGGCATGCCGGTCGGGGTCGCCTACGGCGTCTGGGCCGCCATCGGGGTCACCCTCGTCGCCCTCATCGGAGCGATCTTCCTCGGCGAGTCCCTGACGGTGATCCAGATCGGCGGCATCGCGCTGGTCATCGGCGGGGTTCTCGCCCTGGAACTCGGCGCAGCGCATGCCTGAGCGGGTCGACGGCCGGCGCCGCCGGGGCAATCAGCGCCGTCGGGCCCTGCTCGACGCCACCTTGCAGGTGATCGGCCGGGACGGGCTCGCCGCCGTCACCCAACGCGCGGTCGCCGCCGAGGCGGAGCTTCCGCCCAGCGCGGTGTACTACTACTTCCCGACGCTCGACGACCTCGTCACGGCTGCGCTCGTCGACGTCAACGACCGGTTCCTCGCCGAGCTCGCGGCCCTGCCCGACGGCGACGACGCCCTGCGCGCGGTCGCCGTCGCGACCGTCGAGAGCACCCGAGGGCGTCGCGTCGAGGTCCTCGCCGAGCTGGAGCTGTGGATGCTCGCGACGCGGCGCGAGACGCTGCGCGGCGAGGTCGACCGCTGGAACGCCGGGCTGCGCGACGCGGCCGCCAGACTCACGGACGACCCGTGCGCGATCGACGCGCTCGTCGCGGTGCTCAACGGCTATTACTGGCAGGCCGTCACGAGCAGCCGGTTCGGTGTCGAGCAGCTCGAGGCCATCCTGCGCCACGTCACCGGAGACCGGCGTACTCAGGACTGACGTTGCGGCGCCTCCCGGTGCACGGCCACCCCGGCGACCACCAGCACGACACCGACCACCTCCAGGATCGTCGGGAGCTGGGCGAGGACGACCACGCCGATCACCGCGGCGGTGGCCGGGAGGAGCGACACCAGGAGGGCGTAACCGTTGCGCGTCAGGCGGGCCATGGCGAGCTGGTCGCACACGTAGGGGATGACGGACGACGAGATCCCGACGCCGACGCCCGCGGCCAGCGCGATGGGGTCGAGGAAGGCGGGTACGGCGTCGAGGGCACCGAGGGGAACGGCGGCGACGGCGGCCAGCAGCATCGACAGCGCCAGGCCGTCGATCCCGCGGACGTGCGGGCTCTGCGCCACCCGGTGCCCGAGAACGATGTAGAGCGCGAACAGGAACGCGTTGGCCGCGGCGAAGGCGAAGCCGAGGGGCTCCGCGACCAGGCGGACGTCCGAGAGCAGATACACGCCACCGACCGCGAGCCCGAGCGCGAGGAGGTTGCGGCCGGTGCGGGTGCCGATCGCGGCCAGTGCGACGACGGGGAGGAACTCGATCGCGGCGACGGTGCCGAGCGGCAGTCGGTCGATGGCGAGGTAGAAGAGGCTGTTCATCACCGCGAGCACGGCAGCCCAGGCGCCGAGCAGCCATCGGGTACGCCGGTCGAGCACCCGCCAGACGCGCCACGGCCGGCGCCACAGGGCGAAGACCAGCGCAGCCGAGGCGATGCGCAGCCACGCCACGCCGAGGGGCTCGACGCGCACGAACAGCAGCACGGCGAACGCCGGCCCGAGGTAGTGGAAGATCGCCGACACGACGAAGTACGCGTGCGGCGGCACCCGCCGTCGACCGGCGAGCAAGGGTTCGGAGCCCGATTTCGGCATGCCGTTATTGTCGAAGGGAAGAGGCAGGAACGGCATACCGATCAGAAGGCAGGTGCGTCAACGTGGCGTCGAAAAAGGTCGACCAATCGCAGAACGGCCTTCAGAACGACGGTGCCGCACTCGACGGGGTGGATCGCCACCTGCTGGCGGTCCTCAGCGAGAACGCCCGAATCAGCGTCGCGGACCTGGCCCGGCAGGTCAGCATGTCGGCTCCTGCCGTACGGGAGCGGATTCTCCGGCTGGAACAGGCAGGTGTCATCCGCGGCTACCGCGCCGACATCGACCCCGCGGGGCTGGGCCTACCGGTGGCGGCCTGGGTGCGTGTCCGTCCGGGACCGGGCCAGTTGTCCAGGATCGCGGAGTTGGCGCAGCAGACGCCGCAGGTCAGCGAATGCCACCGGGTGACGGGCGACGACTGCTTCCTGCTGAAGGTGCACGCCGCCGGCATCGCCGAACTCGAACCCGTGCTCGACCGCTTCCTGTTGCTCGGTCAGACCACCACGGCGGTCGTGGTGGCGACGGTCGTCGCTCCCCGCACGCCGACGCCGCCCGGCTGACCACCGGGTCAGCTGTCGTCGTCCTTGTCCTTGTCCTCGTGCTTGCTGCCCCCGTCGGAATCGCACGTGTCGCCGTCGGTGTCGTACCCGGCCCGGTTGCATCCCGACTCGTCGAAGCCCTTGTGGTCGTATCCGTACCGGTTGCGACCGTTGTGGTCGTACCCGTTGCGGTCGTAACCGTCTTCGTCGTAGCCGTTCTCGTCGTACCCGTTGCGGTTGTACCCGTCGCGGTCGTAGCCGGCCTGGTTGTACCCGTACTGGTCGTAGCCGTCTTCGTCGTACTTCTGTTTCTTCGACGAGCTGTCGTACCCCGAGTTCGAATCCTTGACGGAATGCGACGTCCCGGCTCCGGACGCGGTGGCGCACGACTGTCCGGTGGTGAGCATCAAGCCGGCGAGCGCTGCGAGCGCGAGAAGCGTGCGGCGTGCCCTGCCCGGAAGGACCGACATGCCCGGCAGCTTTCCCTATCGGGTGACGCCGGAGCGACGAGACACACCGTTCACACGGCGCACCGTCACACAGAAACCCGACACCGCGCCGTCGGCGCCACCTGCCACACTGAGCGTCCGGTCGGCCATGGTTCGCACTGCCACCGAGGAGGGGTACCGCGGATGAGGGTTCATGGGTGACCTCCTGCCTGTGCTGGACCGGCTGGCCCTCGCCACCGCGCACCTTCCGGGCCGCGGCGACGGCGACGAGTCGGGCGCGGTCTGGTA
>Ga0136846_1230991_pt1 | contig 17025 bp, 15 predicted proteins | sample HopSoiMetagenom2_FD_96841 | JGI IMG/M metagenome (GOLD analysis project Ga0136846, IMG submission 96841) | Grasslands soil microbial communities from Hopland, California, USA - 2 Assembly 2016 (version 4) | ecosystem: Environmental > Terrestrial > Soil > Grasslands | place: USA: Hopland...
GCTCTCGCGGCATGAGTCACCCGATCGGAGTCACACGATGCGTAGCCTGATCTTCCCTCTCGCGCTCTGCGCGACCGCCGCCCCCGCGTCCGCTCAGCTCACGACGACGTACACCGGCACCCAACGCGACGGCGACAAGGCCGTACCAGCGAGCGCCGAGTTCACCATCCAGAACGGCGGGCGCTCATGGTCATGAAGGGAACGCACGCGATGCGCATGATCTTCGACGACAGGGCGGGGGTGCTGCACATCTTGAGCGACGACGCCAAGCGCTTCTTCGACATCACCAAAGCCAACGCCGCGTCCGGCGATCCCACCGGCATGATGGGCGACATGCAAAAGCAGCTCGAGAAGATGCCGAAGGAGCAGCGCGCCCAGGCAGAGATGATGATGAAAGGCATGATGGGTGCGACAGGCCCGCAGCCTCCGCTCACGTACGTGTGGACGAAGGACACGAAGGAAATCGCTGGCTACGAGTGCACGCTCGTCGAAGGGATGCGCGGTGACAACAAGGTGACCGAGTACTGCGGGAGCAAGTCGGGTGACTTCACGATGAGCGACGCCGAGCATGCGACGATGCTCGACATGCAGGGCTATCTCCGGAATTTCGGGATCAGCGTGCAGTCGGGCGACGAGGCGCGGGCGTTCCAGTGGGACACGAGCGTCGACGGCTACCCGGTGCTCACTCGCTGCTACAGGAACGGAACCATGACGCTCGAGCTGCAGCTTGCGTCGGTGAGTCGGAAGCCGATTCCGGATGAGATGTTCGAGATGCCGCGTGGATACGCGCGGATGGATTTCGGGGCGGGGACGCGTCGCTGACAGTCGTTCACTGCCGCGTCGCGTTCTTCTCCACCTGCGCCATCATGATCTTGAGCAGCTCCTGATTCGTCCACGGCTGCCACCCGTGCGGCTTGAGTGGCCTCCCATATTCGACCGTCCCTGCATAGTACGGCCCCTTCCCCGGCTCCTTCGTGCTCTCGAGGAACGTCTCCATGTGATAGACGCCGAGGTTGAGGAAATAGTTATCCATGTCCCCCACGGCGATGTGCAGCTTGCCCACGAGCTCGGGGCCTAACGTCTTCCAGTTCCGCTCCGCGTAGTCGCGCAGGTCGTACCCCTTCTCGCGCATGGCCTCGACGACATCGCGATTGATGTGGCCCGTTTTCTTGTCCCAGACCGGCTTCGGGTACCCATCCGCACCCACCGGCGCCCACGCCGCCTGCCAACCGTCCCACTGCCCGCCCGACCTTCCCTTCGACGCGATCACCAGCTCCGCCTGATTCTCCTCCCGCACCGTGAGCGTCGTTAGGCCCTCCACCGTCCGGCTCGACGGGATCTCGCGCGGCAGCCACGAGCCATCCACCTGCACGTACGCGCTCGTGTCGGTATAGACGTTCCCGAACTGATAGGTTCTGAAATCCAGCTGGTCGGGAAAGAGACCCCACGCGCCGCCGAACACGGTCGGGTAATGGATCTGCAGCGCCAGCACGTCCCACCCGCCCGTCGAACCACCCGTGAGCATGCGCGCGTACGGCGCGGCGATCGTGCGGAAGCGCTTGTCGATCTCGGGAATCAGCTCCTGCGTGATCGCGTCGCCATACGGGCCGTTGTTGGCCGAGTTGAGGACGTAGCTGTCGTCGTAGTAGGGCGTCGTGTGCTGAATGAAGACAGCGATCATCTCCGGCACCTTACCCGACGTCCACGCCTGCTGGAATTCGCAGCCGGGTTCGCGATTCGTTCGCTCGAGCCGCCGCTTGCGCGCTTCGGGCGTCTCGGGCTTGTCGCATCCCTCGAACGTGAAGCCGAGCGGCGCGTGTTCGCTGTAGTGGCCCACGGTGTAGACCACGGGATAACGCTTCGTCGCGTTCTCCGCGTAACCCTTGGGCAATAGCACGACGGCACCTAACGACATCGGGTGCCCCCAGAACGTGCTCGCGAGCTTGGACGTGATTCGGAACCGCTTTACCCACTCGGTCTCCTGCGCGGCCGGTACGGCCGGAATCGTCTTCGTGAGCGAGAGCGACACCGGCGCGGTCTTGCGCGCGGGGTCGATGTGCACCTTCTGCACTTCGCTCACGAGCGAGCCGGGTGACGCGTTGAAGCGCTGCCCCTCGCCGGCGTCCATGTGCGCCCAGATCGTGTGCCCGTCGCTGCGCTTGAACCTCGTGTACGGCAGGAGCATACCCTGCACGTAGTAGTCGCCGGCGGGGAGCTTCGCGAGTGACGCGACCGGGAAGCCGGGGACGGTCGGGTCGATCGTGACCGCTTTGCCCGGAGTGAGCGCATCGACATCCACACCGTAGAACGGCTCGCTGTCGCGGTCCGGGCCAGATTGCTGGCGCGGCTCCTCCTTGTCCGTGCGCGCGACGAACAGGAACGCGCGGCCGGTAATCGGGCCAGCGTTGGTGCCGGCGGGATAGGAGAGCTGGAACGTCTGGGCGAGGGCAAGCCGCGGGGCGGCGGCGCACGTGATACCGAGCACGCACAGAGCGACTCGTGCGGCGAACGCGCGGGAAACGGAGTCAGGACGCATACGGAAAACCTATCGCTCACCAGCGTCGGGCGCCCGGCCACTACCGAGCGAGCGTACTGCGTCAGGAAGCGACACGCCGCGTTCGGGCGATGACGGAAGTAACGCGACCATCGGACTTCTTATGTGCGATCTCCTTCGACCGCACACGCCTCGCCGGCCCGGCCTTGTGGTTCACAACGTATAAGTTGTAACATAAGGTGACGGCGGATGCCAAGTTCGCGCGAAATCATCGCCAGACTCGAGCGCGCCGGTTTCCGCGAGGTACGACACAGAGGCTCACACAAGGTCCTCCGGAACCCGGCGAGCAGGCGCACGGTAATCGTGAAGCACCCCACGAAGGACTACCCCGCCGGTACGCTCAGGAGCATGGAGCGGCAATCGGACGTGAAGCTGACCTAAAGGAGACCACCTGTGCAGTACCCCGCGTACATCCGTCGAGAGCAGGACCGCAGACTGGTGTCTTTCCCTGACTGTCCCGGCTGCGACACGTTCGCCGAGGCGGCGGAGGAGGTCTACACGGTGGCGCACGAGGCGCTGGAAACGTGGCTCGAAGGCGTGCTGGCGGCTCGCGACGTCCCCCCACTGCCCGGCATGATCGAGCACGACCCCGAAGGCCAGCACGAGCGGCTCATGATGGTCACCGTTGGCCCGCTGCTTTCCGCTCGGGTCCACATCCGGAATCGGCGGGAAGAGTTCGGGATCTCACAGCAACAGTTGGCGAATGCGGTCGGCGTCAGCCAACAAGCCATCGCGAAGATCGAGTCGCCAGATGCGAATGTGCGTCTCGAGACGCTCGAGCGAGTTGCAACCGCGCTGGGACTGGAGGTTGACCTGAACCTCATTCCTCGCCAGGCGACGCGGGGCGCCGCCTAACGCGATTCCCCGCGTCGCGCACAACCCGCTTCGCGAGCTGCGGGATTGGCGGGACCCGCCGCACCGGGAGACGACAGGCCTAACGATCCACGAGACGCGCCACACGCTCCACGTAATCGATCACGCGAACGAGGCCCGCCATGTTCACGCGGTCGACCGTGTCCGTTGTCAGGTGATAATCCTTGTGGTCGCCGGTCGTGAAATGCAGCGCGGGGATCCGACGAGAGGAGAACGGGAAATCGTCCGACCGTCGACTGCTGCTCGATTTCATCGCCAGCGAAAACGGCGGATCGGAATTGGCGCTCTCGAGATCTTCGGCGCGCAGGGCAAGCTCAAGGGGATTCTCGAGGATCCGCAATGAATGAGGGGCAGATGTGCTCATCTGCCCCTCATCAATAATCTCAGCTGCCGTCAGGGACGACCTTACCCGACCCCATCAGCAGTCACTGGCCGCAGTTCACGACGCGAGTGACATCGTCTCGGCCAATCGTTCCGGCGCTGATCTTGTCATCCTGACTCGCCTGCAGCACGCCAGCGCCGTCGAACAGCTGTTGCAGCTGATGCGCCCGAGCCGACACGCCGGCCGGAGTGATCCCGGCGAGATGGTCATCCGTTACGAGCGCGTGAAGCGGTGCGCCGATCGGCTGACCCGTGAGCGGGTTCACCGGCACCGCCGTCAGGTCCGCGGTCGCCGAACTTTCGCGGTGATACGTCCCGCTCGGCGTCACCTGCGCACGCCCGGTGAAGACAATCGGTCCCTGAACGAACAGGAAGTCCGTGGGTCCACCGCAGAACGGCTTGGGAATGAACTGGTTGAACTGGATCGTGAACTGCTGCTCGACGACGTCTGGGACGATGGGCTCCGCCCTGCCGATGTTGAACAGGGTGGCTTGGCCGTTCGTCGGGATCTGCGGGCCCGCTGTGATGCCGGCGATGGCTTTCAAGACCGGCGGAATGCCCGCGTACACGGGTGCTCGAATCTCGCGGAACGTCGGGGCGGCGTTGATCTGCCCAGTCAATGTCGGCGCGGCGGCGAGGATGCCGGCTCGGATCATGTCGACCGTGAGCAGCTGCTCCGGAAGCTCCCAGCTGATCACTTCGTGCTCGTTCGTACCCGGAATGTTGAGATCCATGTGGGTGCCCGCGACCGTCACGGCCCCCTGGGCAAACAGCCGCAGATGGAAGCGCAAGCTCCAGTCGCCACACGCGAGCTGCACGGCGCTGCCCGTCCAGCCCACTGCTTCACCATAGACCGCCTGCTCGCCGCCGATCGCGTCCTTCCACGTGCAGTTGAACGGCGGGACGTTCGGCATGCCGAACCCCGTGCGGTTCCCGTCTAGGCGCCGCAGCGCCGCGCGGATTCTCAGCGGATCCGCATAGCCGGTGAAGATCGCGTTGATCGGATCCTGCGGTGTTCCCGTGAAGTTCTCACCAGTGTACGGCCAGAACGTGGAGGTGCCTACCGTAACCAGGCCGGCCGGGGCGGCGGGGTCGTTAGGATCCTGAGCGGTGGCAGCTCGTGCCTGGGTCGCATTGGCGCTCGGTACAGCGGTCGGCGCGTCGGAGCATGCGGTGAGTGCGGCGGCAGCGGCGATCATGGCCCCAGCGCATGCGGTGCGGGGGAAGAGTCGGGCGAACACGGTGCACCTTCCTGTCTCGTGGTGGTCGGAGAGCTGCCCCTGGCACTCTGTCGCGATGTCTGTCTTCAGAGCGCAGCCGACGTTAGGACGGAAGGTCCCGAGCCGCTGTACGTCACGTGACGTAGGTGACTGCCTGACGTGACTTAGTGCCTTCTTGGCATCCCGCTCTGGTTTACGTACGACTTTCGGGTGCGTCTCCACGCCTGAACCGCCACTCGGACCGCATGCAGTGAGTCGAAAACGCCGACGGCGAGCACTGCGACGTTAGGTGGGACCGGCACGAGATCGGGAACGACCACCACCGGCATGCCGGCGGCAAGTGCGGCCTGCGCGCCAGTCGGGGAATCCTCCAGCGCGAGGCTCGCCTCCGGGGTAGCTCCGAGCCGGGCAGCCGCCTCGAGGTATAGGTCGGGGTGTGGCTTTCCGCGCGCGACGTCAGCGCGCGTGACGACCGCGGAGAAGACGGACACGAGGTCGCCGAGTCGCTCGCGCACGAGCGTGGGGGCGCTCGAGGTCGCGAGGCCCATGGGGATGCCGAGATCGCGAACGAACTCGATCCACTCGAGCGCGCCCGGGCGAAGCGGCACGCCTTCCCGCTCGACGATGGTACGCATGCGACGATGGCACTCGGCGCGGAAACTGCTCACCTCGAACGCGTCGCCGTAGTAGTGGCTGAGAAGGCGATCGCACTCTTCGGCCGAATGTCCGACGAACGACGCGAATCGTTCGTCGGACATCTCGACGCCGTGATCCTCGGCGGCAGCCTGCCACACACGACGCTCGAGACGCTCGCTGTCGACGAGCAGGCCGTCCATGTCACACACAACGGCAGCGGGGCGATAGGCCATCACGAGCTACTCCTTCAGGTTGCGTGCGCATAGGAGGCCGGCGGTGAAAGGGCTCCCTGAAGTGATGACGCCGGTGACCACGAATGACCCGATTTCATCCATTTGCACACGGTTCGGTCGCCCCGGGAGATTTCCGCCGACAGCTCGCCGAGTCAGCTCAGGTGAGCCGGAAATGCTCGACCTGCCATGCGCTGGTGTCGTCGTCGAAGGTCGCGACGCCGCACTGCATCGCCCCGAACGGCTCGCCGAGCGAGCCGGCGTTTTAGCAGAGACACTGCCCGAGCTGACTGACGCCGACGGCTTCATGGATGTGACCGCACACGAGCAGTCCGGTCATGCGGTCCGTGATCTCGCGAATGGCCTTGCTCCCGACGGCCTTCCCCGACTTGATCACGTCGAGCCCACTATCGGCAGGCGGCGAGTGTGCGAGCAGAATGTCGGGCGCGCGCCACACCGCGAGGTCCGTACGGTCGTCGCGCCACTCATAAGGAAAACGACCGCCGGTGTACGGACTGCCGCCGACGCCGGCGACTCGCCACCCCAGCCACGACGTTTCGCGACCGTCGACCGACACGCCGCCACCCAGCACCGGATCGTCGTGGTTCCCGGGGACGAGGAGCACGTTCGCACTGGCTGACGTCACAACGCTCAGCAGCTCGTCTGGCGACGCGGTATTACCTAACGCGGGATCGCGGTTGAAGGGACCCCGCGCAAAGTCCCCGGTGAACAGGATGCCCTCGACCTCGGCGTTTCGCAGATGCTCGAGCACCTTGAGCAGCGATCCTAATGCGCCATGCAGGTCGCCGACGCAGCCGATTCGTCGAATGGTCATGGGACCTCGGGACTCGGGACTCGGCAGGAATGCTATTACTGCAGAGGAGAATTGCTGGGCAGTATAAGGCTCCCGGCCGAGTCCCGATGTCCCGAGCCCCGGTAGTTCAGTTCCCAAGCGCTTGCGTGTCAACAGGTTGATGCGGTGAGATGCGGGTGACGAGTCCCCGCTAGAGTGTCACGCACATGGTGATCCACCGATCCACCAACTCCACAAACCTGGGAAGCACGACCATGACACACACATCACTCGACGCGCCTCGGATGACATGGCGCGCGCGCCTACAGAAGGGCCTCGTGGTGCTCTCGATCGCTACGCTCGCGACTGGCGCCGGCGCCTGCGGCAGCAAGGACTCGAGCACGGCTCCCACTCCCCAGAACGTTCCCGGAGAATACCTGCTCGAAACGATCCAGGCGAAACAACTCCCGGTAAAGATCTATGACGGCCCCATCGGGGAACCCGGGGATGACGACTACTACGACTCGTACATCCTCACGATCAAACGCGGCGCGATCGACCTAGACGATGCCGGCAACTTCCACCTGATGGTGGACTACCACCTCGTCCGCGATGGCGACGCCATAGATGATTCGTTCGACGGGTACGGCACGTACGAGATCAACGGGAACAACATCGTCCTCACGCGTGAGGACGGAGGAGGCGCCGGCGACGGTACCGTGCGGTCGGGCCAGCTCTCGATCCAAATAAGCCTGGTCGACGAAGGGAGGGTCATGCCGTACGTGTTCCGCAAATAGCGCATTCGCGGCGACATGCCGGAGCTGGCGGCTGGTAACCAGCTCCGGCAACCCGTTCCCCCATGCGGTCAGCGCCTAACGCTTCGCCGGAGCCCGTCGGCACCTCAACCGGTCATCTCCGCACGGACCCCTCGGACCCCGATCTCCATCTGAACGCCCGGCGGCCACGCGTGATGCCACTCGACGCCCAGCCGGGCCGCCACGCCGAGCCGCGGCAGAATGAGATCGGCGAGCAGCGGGTGCACGTCGTGCACGGTGTAGAACTGCACCCCCGTGACATCAGCCCACTCCACGCCCAGCGTTCGCATCGTCTGAGCGAGGGACGTCAGGATGTACTCGGTCTTTTGGCGAAGCGCCGCCGGCGTCGGAAACCCATCCGCAGTCGTTTCACCGATCGCGACAATGTCCGCCGGCTCCCGCCCCAACCCGGCCGCGCGGAGATTGCGGATCTCCGGCACGCCCGCCAGAACGAACGTGGGAGCAGCGGGCCTCACGCCACGGGCGGTTGGCCTCGAATGCGACCAGCCGTGGATCGTGACTTCGGGCGCGCCCGAGTTGCCCTTGGCGCGCGTTCCCGATGCGCTGAACGCGACGTTCGTGCGCGCGACCGGGACGTCATCACCAACCAGGAGCCCCGCCGCCTTGAGGCGGCCAGTGTACTCCTGATTGAACTCGTCGAACTCCTTCCCCGAGAGCGGGCGCGCCGAACGTAATTCCAGTCCGCAGAGGGCGTGGAGCGACAGGCCGGACTCCTCGAGCAGCCGTTGGATATCTGCGAGCCCGGCAGCAAACGGGCGCGGCTGGCGGAATGTGGTCCGAACGATCTCGAAGCCATCAGCAGCCACAGCGCCGAAGCTCAGAAACGGAACTCCGGGCAGGAACCGATAGCCGCCTGGTTCGTTCACGACCAGCGCCTGAACGGCGATACGGCTCTCGCGGCGCCCCGACACACCGGGTGCGACGTGTTCGACGTCTTCGAGAGCAGACCTGGATTGAGCGAGCCGGTCCCTGTGGGACAGTAACCGTGCGTCCATCGGCGGAGAGCACCTCTTCGAGTCGCGGTCCGTAGCCATGGGGTAGACGGACGCCAACTCGAGTTTCCACCTCGTGCTCTCGGCTCGAGTGTAACAGTTTCTCCGGATGAACCCTTCAGCGTGACATCCGGCGTGAGCGCTGGGCCCACCGTACGACGCGAGGACGTGCCGCTGCACGAGGACGTGCGCTGGCTCGCCGCGTCGCTCGGTAAGGTCATCCTGCGTCTCGAAGGCACGGAGGCATTCGAGAGCGTCGAGTCGCTCCGCCAGGCGTGTCGGGCACGCCGCTACGGAATGCCCGACGCGCCCACGCTCGACGCGCTGCTCGACCAGGTGTCCGCGCTCCCGATCGAGCGCACCGCGATCGTCGCGCGAGCGTTCACACTCTTCTTCCTCCTGATCAACACGGCGGAACAGGTCCACCGCGTACGCCGCGCTCGCGAGTATCGCTCGGCCGAGGCTGACGTGCCGCAGCCCGGAAGCGCGCGGTGGGCGATGCGCAGGCTCCGGTCGGAAGGACACGACGCGGCGGCCGTGGAGCGCGCCATGCTCGCGCTCGATGTCAGGCCGGTGCTCACCGCGCATCCTACGGAGTCCACCCGGCGCACGCTGCTCGGGCTGCAGACACGCGTCGCCGACATGCTGCTCGAGCGCGAGGGAGCTCCGCCGGCCGACCAGCGGGCCATCGAAGAACGGCTCGACGCCGAGGTGGAGCTGCTGTGGCTGACCGATGAGGTGCGCCACGATCGCCCCACCGTGATGGACGAGGTGAGCACGGTCATCTGGTACCTCGAGACGCGCTTGCTGGACGCCAGCGAGAGCGCGCGCGAAACGCTCGTGCGTGCGTTCGAGGAGGAATTTCACGCGACGTCCCTGTCGCTGAGGGAGTCCGTTCCGCTCACACTGGGGAACTGGGTCGGCGGTGACCGCGACGGCAACCCGTTCGTCACGCCTAACGTGACCATCGCGACGGCCCGCCGCGCCAGCTACGCGATACTCGGGCGGTACGCCGATACGCTGGGGGTCCTCGTCGAGCGTCTGTCGGTTTCGTCGGCCCTGGCACAGCCGAGCGCCGAGCTGCTCGCGTCCATCGAGCACGACGCGCAGCTCGTGCCTGACGTGTACGAGGCGAACCGGAAGCGTAACGCGACGGAGCCGGTGCGTCTCAAGCTCACCCTCATGCGCGCCCGTGTGAACGCCACCCGCCGGTTCATTGCGGCACGCGACGCCGGGCACGCCACCAACGAGCCGGCAGCGTACGGCAGCGCGGCGGCGCTCGAGCAGGACCTGCTGCTCGTGCGTGAGAGCCTAACGACTGCCGGTGCGGCGCGCGCGAGCCACGCGACGATCGACCCACTGCTGGCGACGGTGCGCGCGCACGGGTTCTACGGCTACGTGATGGACATTCGTGACCATGCCGACTCGCACCGTGAGGCGGTGGCCGGCAAGAATCCTCGCGTCATTGAGACCTTTCACGCGATTCGCGCGATTCAGGACGAGGTGGGTGAGCGCGCCACCAGCACGTACATCGTCTCGATGACCACCGAGCCCGCCGACCTGCTCCGCGTACTGCGGCTCGGCACACAGGCGGGGCTCGTCTCGCTCGGGGACGATCCGCCGACTTCGAGGCTCGACGTGGTGCCGCTGTTCGAGACGCGAGCCGACCTCGAACACGCACCCGCGATCATGGCGACGTTGCTGCGCGATGACCTGTACCGACGGCAACTGCGCGCGCGCGGGAATCGGCAGGAAGTCATGATCGGCTACTCGGATTCGGGGAAGGACGCCGGCATCCTCGCGTCGTCGTGGGCGCTATACGAAGCGCAGGAGCGCCTCGCGAGCCTGTTCGCCGACGCGGGGATCGCGCTCCGGCTCTTCCACGGTCGAGGAGGGAGTGTAGGGCGCGGTGGCGGGTCGCCGGTCTCGCGAGCACTCGCCGCGCTTCCGCCCGGGACGGTGAACGGGCGCATCAAGATCACCGAGCAGGGTGAGATCGTGTCGCAGCAGTTTGGCCTCCTGCCAGTGGCCGAGCGCACGCTGGAGGTGACGCTCGCCGGGGTGCTCATGCAGCAGTTCGGTCCCGGACCGGACGACCCCACACCGGCCGAGCGTGCCGAGTTTCGTGAGACGATGAGCGATCTCGCCGAGCGCGGGCTCGCGCTCTATCGCGAGCTCGCGCACGAGGGCGATGCGCTATTCCAGATGTTCCGCTCGGTGACACCGATCGATGCGCTCGCGGACGCGCGGTTCGGCTCGCGCCCGGCGTACCGCCCCGGTGGAAAAGCCGGGATCGAGGGGATTCGTGCGATCCCGTGGGTGTTCGGGTGGACCCAGATTCGCCTGACGCTTCCCGGGTGGCTCGGCGTCGGCGCCGCGTTAGGCCACTACGTGGGGACCGCGCATGGCCTCGACCTGCTGCGACGCATGGCGAAGCGCTGGCCGTTCTTCGACGATCTCGTGAGCAAGATCGAGATGGTGTGCGCGAAGTCGGACCTGGAGATCGCTCGACTCTACGTCGAGAAGCTCGGCGGCGACCTGCGGCTGTTCGAGCGTCTGAAGGCGGAATACGACGCGACGGTCGACGCCGTGCTGCGGATCAGGGAGAGCGATGCGCTGATGCGAGACACGCCGGTGATCCAGGCGGCGATCATGCTGCGGAACCCGTACGTGGACCCCCTGTCGCTCATCCAGGTCTCGCTTCTACGCCGACGGCTGGCTGGTGGAGGGGATGACCACGAGGCGGCCGACGCCGTATTGTCGACAACCCTGAGCGGGATCGCGCAGGGGCTCAGGAACACCGGGTAGCTCGTTAGGCGCCTTACGACCCTCCCCTGCTGTTCATTTGCGCTGCGGCATAGAGTATCGCGTACCCGTGCGCGTCTTCGACGTCCGGCGGCACGTGGACCCATTCGCCGAGCGCGTCCTCGTATTCGTACGTGGCCTGTTCGCCCGCGCTCTCCATTGTGGGATGCCACGTGTCCCCGCCGACCTCCCCGGTCGCGGTGTAGCGAAAGAGCATCGCTCCCGGCTCGGGTCCGGCGATCATGAGCACCACGTCGGGTGCCGGGAGCACCTGTGACGAGTCGATCGGGAATCCGGTCGTCTGCGTGATCCGCCGTTCGCCGGCGAGCGGTCCGACAAGCGCAAGGCAGCGCGTGCGGTTGGACTTCGTCATAGGGTGGCCCTCAGCTCCGAGTGGACCCCAATGACTTGGAGCGTGTGCCGGCGTCGCGCAAGATTGCCCGATGTGCTTACCGACGCTTTACCAGTCCCCTCGGCTATTCAGGCGCTCGACCGCGTACTGCACGGCGTACGCGTGGGGGTCCTCGACCTCGCCGGGCACGTCGACCCAGTCGCCCAGCGCGTCGCTGTAATCGTAGATGGCGTGCTCGCGCGCGTCCTCGACGGTGGGGTGCCAGGTGTCGCCGCCGAGCTCCCCGTGCACCGTATAGCGGAACAGCATGGCACCCGGCGTGTCGTCGGCGATGAGGAGGATCACGTCGGGCGCCGGGGGGATCTTCGACGGGTCGATCGGGAACCCCTTTGTCTGCGTGATGCGCCGCTCGCCTTCGAGTGGCCCCACGAGTGCGAGCGCGCGTGTGCGGTTGGGTTGTGTCATAAGGCAAGAGACCGGGACACATCTAGCCTATCATCCAACCGGCTTCATCGTCAGGGTACCACCGCAACTGCGCAGGGCATGAAGGGCGCGGAATGCCTAAGTGCGCGAAATCACAAAGGGCGCGGAATCACAGACAGCGCGCCAATCACAAACGGCGCCAGGCGCGAAATTCCAAACGACGCGACCCCGAACGACGCAAGTCTAAACGACGCCGGCGGGACGGCGAGTTGTCGCCTAACGATTTCGCAGATCGGCGGTATCGTTGCCGGGCCGTTCGGGGTCGTCGATCATGTGGCGTGGCGGTAGCTCGGGGCGTGGGGTGTCACCCGGAGTGGCCACGTCTGGGGCCGGAAGCGGGTCCGTGTACGGTGGTGTTCCCTCGGAGTTCGCGGGCACCGCAAGCTCCTCCGCGCGTTTCACCTGGTTTGCTTTGTCGCTCATGCTGGTCACCGGCAGGCTCGAGAGCGGGTATGGCTGGACGGAATAGCCTATCCACAACTCGGCAGATCATGTGCCGTCGATGGGATTCCGTTGACTCCGAGGCTGTCTAATCGCGCCAGCAGTTGGGACCATGCGCCTCTCTCATTGGGACGCTCAGGGAGCCAACACACGCGCATCCAGCGAGTTTGCTTGATCGCGTGACAGTTGTAAGCCGTATCCACGTGCGCGCTCATCCGGACGTCCCATGCGCGTTCTTCATCGCTGGCGCGTCGCTCATCTGCAGGCGACGAGTACACCATCATCCAATTCTGCGACAGCCAGAACACACCGAACTGGCCATCCACACCGTGTGTGTGCTCTACGAGACGAGTGACGCGATTCCCCCCAAAACCGAAGCCCTCGTAGATCCGGATCTCGCGCCGCACGCCCGGTAGCAGCACCGCCGAGTCGAGCCGTGGCAGATCGCTGGCCCTGGCGATCTCGGTAACCGCGTCGCGGAAGATGCGACCGCCGATCGAATCCGTCTGGGCGTGCGCGTCGGCCGAAGCCGGACCCGCTAGGATGACCACGATCCCTGCCGAGACGATGCCGAGCTTCACGCGTGGGCCTGAGTCGTTAGGTTCGCCGAGTCATCGCGAGAACACCGTGCCGTGCGGGATGGCCTTGCCGGTGAAGCCGTGCGGCCATGTCTTCTGATTGAAGCTAACGCCGGGGCTCGCGGCGCCCGCGTCGCGGAATCGCTCGTCGAGTGTCAGCGCGCCGGTCGCGGGATCGAAATCAATGATGAAGAGACGATTACCCGTCCCGGCGCCCGCGGAATTCAACGCGATCCGTCGGCCCGTGTTGTCGATCGAGATCCAGTGCGGCTGCTCATCGTCGCCGACTTTGAGCGTCGCCACGTCGCGTGGATGCTCCGGGTCTGCGATGTCGAGCGAGACGAGCGCGTGCGCCTCGGGCACGGTCTGAAGCCAGTAGTGGCCGACGAGCAGCGGGACGCCGCAGTTCTTGCCCTCGAACCCCTTCACGAACGTCGCGCGCGGATCGACGCCATCGAGGCCGCGTACGAGATAGAGTCCGCAGTTGAACGTGTGGATGTACGCACGCCTGCCGTCCGACAGCAGGAACGGCTCGCCGGTGAACTGCTGTTCGTCGCCGCGCGGACCGGGCGGAAGTGCGATGCTCTTGAGGAGTGTGAGGTCCGAGAGACGCCACAGCTGCACCCACTGTGACGTCGCTTTCTTGTTCGCCTCGTCCATGTCGGTGGTCGTCGACAGCGCGCGATCGAGGGCGCGAATCGGCAACACGGAGTACGGATAGATGTACCGGTCGGGAATGGTCGAATCACGCGCGCCTCCCGTCCGGATCACCGCTCCGCGCTCGTCCATCTCCACAAGACCACCGGTGGTGTGCTCGCCACTCGAGGCCATCGCGTCGTGCATGGGTGACGCGGCGCTCGACGACGCCGGCATCGCGACGTCGGTCGTCGATTGGTTGTACTGGAACGTCGCAAGCACGTTCCCGTTAGGCAGCCGGACGTACGTGTGTGGGTGGCTGAAGCCACCGAGGTCGCCGAACGATGTGAGGATCTTCGGCGTTCGCGGCGTGGACAGGTCGAAGAGCCACGTGCGCCCGGCGTGGAACCCGTTGGCGAGCAGGTGGTTGTCAGCAGCCACCACGGCTTCCGTGTGGTGCGGATGCGTCCCCGCCATCCCGGTCGGAAGCGAGGCGACGACCGAACCGTACGCGGGCGACGACGGCGATGCGTCGATCACGCCGAGGAAGTCGCTCGACACACCGGCGGAATCGCCAGCCCAGACGAAGAGGTATTCGCCTGCGGCAGCCGGCATCTCGTGACGGCACGCCGCGCACACGACGACGACCGCGGCGGTGAGACATCGGCGAATCGACCTCATACCCTGCGCCGCCTCGCGACGACCAGCAAACCCAACCCCACGATGAACAGCAGCCCACCGTAGACGGCCCACTTGGTCTGGCCGGTCATGAAGCTGCCGGGAAGCACGTTGATGCCCTGAAGAAACCAGACACATCCGACGAGTAGGCACAAGACGCCAACGACAGTCGACGCGATTCGCATGGAGGTCCGGGTTCAGGAAGGTGCCCGCAAACGATACCCTGAGACAGGACTCCATCATAGGGCGCCGGCCATGACGGCGCGAGCAGTAACGCTACTGCGCCGTCTTCTTCATCAGTTCCTTGACCGCAGCCTCGATCTGCTGATCCCGTCCGGCGGTCATGATGGCCGGATCCATGCGCACCTTGATGTCCGGCTCGAACTGGTTTCCTTCGCCGAACTTGCCGTCTGGCGTCCGCCATCCGCCCATCGGCATCCCGAAGTAGATCGTCGGATCGATCTGCGTCTCCCACCAGACGAACGTGCCCGTTCCCGGCACCGGCATGCCGAGCGTCTTGCCGATTCCTTTCTGCCGGTACGCCAGCGGGAAGAGATGTGCGTCGGAGTAATCGCTCTCGTTGACGATCACGATCGACGGTTTCGTCCACTTGTCGCTCGGCTCCACTCCGACTTTTTGGCCGTGCGGGATGATATCGAAGTAGGCCTTCCCACTGAGGAAGTCAGACAGCTGCTCGTGAATGTTGCCGCCGCCATTGAACCGCGTATCGACGATCACCGCCTGCTTCGTCCAGCCGCGTCCGAGCACTTCCTCGAACACCGTGCGCATGCTCGGGTCGTCCATTGACCGCACATGGACGTACCCAATGGTACCGCCCGATAACGAGTCGACTTCCGCGCGACGCTGCCGTACCCAGCGCTGGTAGAGCAGTTCATCCTCCGCTCGCGCGTCGATCGGCTTGACCGCCTCGTCCCATCGTGTATTCGTCGCCGGGTCGAACACCGATAGCAACGTTAGGTGCTTCACCTTGCGGTTGAGGAGCGCGTAGAAGTCCATCTGCGGCGTGATGGCCTCGCCGTCGATCTTCTCAATGATATTGCCCGCCTTGATCTTCGACGTCGCATTGTCCGCCGGCCCACCCACCACGACCTCGGCGACTCTCGCGCCGGAGCCCGTATACGAGAAGTCATACAGGAGTCCGAGCTCCGCCGTCTGATCGGTGTTCGGCGCCGAGGCGATGAACCCGCTCCCGGTGTGCGACGCGTTTACCTCGCCGAGCATCTCGCTCAGCATTTCGGTGAAGTCGTAGTTGTTCGTGATGTACGGCAGGAAGCGGTGATACGTGCGGTAGTAGTACGACCAGTCCGCGCTCGTGATCTCCGGGAGGTAGTACTTCTCCTTGAACTGCCGCCACGCGTGGTCAAAGATGTACTCGCGCTCGATGCCGCCGCGCAGCACCATCTCGCCGTTCGTCTGGAACGGCTTCGCCTCACCATTCTCGGTGTTGATCTTCTGGAGCTTTCCGTCGGTCAGGACGAAAAGGAACTTGCCGTCGGGGGACAGTTCCATCGTTCCCGTGTTCTTCGCGCCGAGCTTGGCGAAGAGCTTCGTGTCGTGCGTCCGCAGCTCCGTTACCCAGAGGTCGTTGCCCTTGTCGAACGCCGTCAGATAGAATAGCCGCTCACCATCCTTCGACAGGGCCCAGCCGCCGAGCGACGACGTGTTGATCGTTAGGCGCGCCTTGCGCTCATCGAGGTTGGGCCAGTCGATCGCGATCGGTTTGGCCGCCTCGGGCTTCGCCCTCTTCGCCGAGTCGGGCTTGAGCTTCAGCGAGTCCGCCCTGGCTTTCGTCGCCGAGTCCGTCTTCTCTTCACGCTCCTTCACGAGCGCGAACTCTTCCTTCGACAAGCGGAACCGATCCCACGCCGCATGCGAGAAGAACATGCCGTAGACGTCTCCGGTGATGATCCCGCCGCCCTGCTGGCGCGCGCCTTCGCGATCGGCAAACCAGATCATCGCCTGGCCGCCCAGCACCCATTGCGGTCCGACGTTGTCGTAGCCGCTGTGGGTGAGGTCGCGCAACTCGCCTTTGCCGTCGGACGACACGAGTCCGACCTGCGGCGTGAAGATCCGGTCCTTGAGCCCAAACTGAACGAGGAACCATTTGCCATCCGGCGACCACTGATAGTACTGATCGCCGTCCGCGTACGAGTAGTTGTGCTCCGCGGAGAGGATCGTTCGCGTCGCTTTCGTTGCGAGGTTCACGACCTTGAGCGTCACACGGTTCTCGAGATACGCGACTTCCTTTCCGTCCGGCGAGAAGGTGGGCTGATACTCTTCGGCCGCCGTCGCCACGGCGGGGCTCTGCGTGAGCACCGTGGACACCGAGAAGTACGGCTCTTCTTTTCGTGCGATGCTCGTGATGTTCACGTCCCAGCTGCTGTCGCGTTCCACCGCGTAGACGAGCGAGCGGCCGTCGGGGCTGAAGTGGACGCTCCGTTCCTGCCACGGCGTGTTGGTGATCCGCTTCGTCGTACCGCCGTCGACGCTCGAGACGAAGATCTCGCCGCGGAACA
>Ga0136846_1236315_pt1 | contig 17017 bp, 27 predicted proteins | sample HopSoiMetagenom2_FD_96841 | JGI IMG/M metagenome (GOLD analysis project Ga0136846, IMG submission 96841) | Grasslands soil microbial communities from Hopland, California, USA - 2 Assembly 2016 (version 4) | ecosystem: Environmental > Terrestrial > Soil > Grasslands | place: USA: Hopland...
AACTTTTTTTAAAGAGCCATATGGGGCAGGCTGATTTCATTCATACCGGGATCGGTTATATTTTTTAATGTATGAAGAGTAGAAACCTAATATTATATAGCTGTGTATTGGCCATAATTATTTCAGCCTGTAAAAAGCCCGGCTGCCTGGGCAGCGCCGGTCCTGTAACCACTGTCAGCCGCGATTTGACCAGCTTTAATGAGCTGGTACTGGATAGCAGGATCAATGTAGTGCTTACGCAGAGCACCATGAACAAAATTGAAATAACAGCTCCCAAAAATATTGAGCCGAATATTACTTCCATTATCAATGGCAATACGCTCACCATTCAAAATGAGGGCGACTGTGGCTGGATGCGCAATCCTGATGAAACGATAAATGTGCATATATACTTCCAGGACCTGAGGAATATTGATTACAAAGGCAGCGGAAATGTCACCAATACGGATACGCTCAAACTGGAACACCTTAATATTGGATCATTTACTGGTGCAGGCAATATTGAATTAACACTGGACAATATTTACACGGGCGCTTACATCATGCTGGAAAGCGCTGGTATTAAATTGCACGGAAAGAGTGAAGTTTGTTTTACCTATACCAATGCACGTGGGCTTGCCGATATGCGGGACTTTACTGTTAAGAAAATGGTTATTGAATATGGTGGTCTGGCAGATACTTATGTGCACGTAACCGAAGACCTGAATGCGATACTTTATTACAAAGGGAATATTTACTATAAAGGAAATCCGGTTATCAGTAAGAATATATCTTACAGCACGGGCAAACTGATCAATGTTCCATAATCGCCTTCGCTGCCACAAACCCACTTGTCCAGGCATGCTGGAAATTAAACCCTCCCGTAATTCCATCCACATCCATTATCTCACCTGCAAAGAATAACCCCGGGACCTTTTTACTCATCATGGTATTGGGATCGATCTCACCTAACCTTACTCCGCCTGCCGTAACAAATTCTTCCTTAAAAGTTGTCTTTCCTTTTATCTCAATCTCCAGGTTGCAAATATTCTTCACCAATTTGTTTTGGATCGCAGCAGGAAGATCTGCCCAACGCGTTCCCCGTTTTACTCCGGAATATTCCAGCAGGAATTCCCACAATCGTTGTGGTAATCCAAAACTGTTCTTATTTTCTATTGCCTGGCTCGCCTTTTCAAAACGCAAAGTCTTCAACAGCTCGGCAAATTGCTGTTCATTATATTCGGAAAGCCAGTTGACCTGGATCCTGAAATTCCATTGAATGGCTGCCAGTTCCCTGGCTCCCCATGCACTCAATCGTAATACCACAGGCCCACTCAATCCCCAATGTGTGATCAACAATGGCCCTCTCTCTTCCAGTCTGGTTCCAGTTATTTTCACCCTGGCATTGTCAATACTCACTCCCATCAATTTTGTAATTGGATGGCCCGGCATATTAAAGGTGAACAAAGAGGGAACCGGCTCCTCGATTGTATGCCCCAATCCTGTAATCCAGGCAAATTGAGATAATTTGGGAAACCCTCCACAGGCAATACAAACATAATCAGCATTAACAATTGAACCATCTACAAATTCAACAGTAAACCCATCCCGATTATTACGGGGATCGATTTTCTTCACCTCCTTCTTCAGCTCAATCCTCACTCCATATTTATCGGCTTCTTTCAATAAACAATCGATGATGGTTTGCGAAGAATCTGTCTCTGGAAACATTCTGCCATCCTTTTCTGTCTTCAGTTTAACACCTCTTTCTTCAAACCATTGAATAGTATCTGTAGTAAAGAATTGATGAAAGCTTTTCTTTACAAAGTTCCCACCTCGTGGATATCGTTTACTCATATCCACAATATCATAACATGCATGCGTAACATTACAGCGACCACCACCACTTACCTTTACCTTGGACAATAACCTGTTTGATTTCTCTACCAGCGTAACCTCCAGACCCGGGTTCAATCTTGCTGCATTTACTGCACAAAAGAATCCTGCAGCTCCGCCACCTGTCACGAGTAATTTCTTTTTGGGGTCTTTATTCATGGCATTATCATCACGGAAGCAAGAATTTCTATTCCATCCCAAAAGTTCTGGAGTCGCAGATTCTCATTCTCTGCATGCTGGTTATTATCGTGATTGGCAATTGGTAATATTATGATTTTTGCATTGAGTTTCTTTTCCAGATGTATTAACGGGAGACTGCCTCCCATGGTCGGCACCAGCAGCACTTCTTCTTTGGTAGCTCCTCGCACAGCATTGATCACTCCTTTTGCAAAATCATTGTCCATCGGCGTGCGCATCGCATCATAGCTTGGGCGGCGCACTATTTTAGCGATCTTATTATATTTCATCCGCTCTTCTGCAGTTGGATCATTTTCAGTTACATAATAACCCTGTCGTTGAACGTGATCTATCACTTTCTGCTGCTGGCGAAATGATTCATTTCCCGGTACCAGTCGCATGTCGATACTTGCTGTTGCGCTTACCGGTATTACATTACTGGCCTTATCACCGATATTCGCACTTTGCATACCTCTTATATTCAGTGAGGGTAATAGAAGAGATTCGTATAAATTCTTTCCCTTCATTTCCGGCTCACGAATGCCCAGTTCTTTCTCCATTTGTTCATCTACAGAAGGAAGTACTGCAATCGCTTTCTTTTCGGCTGCCGTGACCGGTCTCATATCATCATAGAACCCTTTTACCGTTACTTTACCATTATCATCTTTCATGGATGCAAGTAGCTTCGCCAGCCGCATGGCAGGATTTGGTGCCCAGTTGCCGTAATGTCCGCTATGCAATGGACGCGAGGGACCATAAACAGTTATATCTATTCCTGCATCACCCCTTACTCCAAATACGATCTGTTTTCTTCCTGTCTGATGAATCGGGCCATCACATATGATCCATAGATCTGATTGCAATAGCTGTTTGTATTTATCAAGGATATTCACGAGGTGCTCTGAGCCATGTTCTTCCTCGCCTTCAAAAAAGAATTTAATATTACAGGTCAGTCTTGTATTGGTATTTTTAATCGCCTGGTAAGAATAAAGTATAGCCATTATGCCTGCCTTATCATCCGAAGATCCTCTGGCATATATCCTCCAGTTGGGATCAATCGGAGTTTGTGATCGGGGCACCTCAGTTGCACCCTGATCGATTCTTCCGGTATATATTTTAGGAACAAATGGTGATAGCCCCTTCGCCCATTGGGAGGGATCAACTGGCTGGCCATCATAGTGCGCATAAAATACAATGGTCCGTGTTGCCCCTGCAGTCATTATTTCCCCGTAAACCACTGGAGCGGAAAGTTCATCAGCCTTAAGGAATTGAACATTCTGAATCCCGCTTTGCTTCATGATCTCCGTAAGCATATTCGCATTTTCCTGAAGCCCTGAAGTGTCTGTAGCAGTATTTGGGACCGATAGTAAGCGCAGTAAATCATTGAGAATATGAGATTCCTGCCTTGTCCGGTATTCTCTGATCTTTAAAATTTCGGGAGATTGAGATTGGGCGTTGTGAAAGAATAGTAATACAATAAAGAGAAAGTAAATCCTATTCATCGCCATTATGATAATTTATGATCAGCTTATTCCTTTGGGCGCCGAAGCTTTAGCGTAGGCGCATTGTTTCCCATCATGAATTTATGATCAGCTTATTCCCTTGGACGCCGAAGCTTTAGCGAAGGCGTCCCTGTCTGCCATTGTGAAAAGATTTTCATTTTCTTCCTCTACCTTTTCAATGATGCTGTAATCGGAAAGTATGTCAGCCGTTCCTTTCTTTACACATACATCATGTTCAAAATGTACGGAAGGCTTGCCATCTTTTGTACGCACTGTCCATCCATCTTTATCCGTAAATACTTCCCTTGTTCCCATATTGATCATTGGCTCAATGGCCAGTGTCAGTCCTTCCTTCAATTTGGATCCGCTTCCGCGTTTTCCATAATTCGGCACCTGCGGGGCTTCATGCATATTTCTTCCCAAACCATGACCAACCAGGTCACGCACCACACCATACCCATGGTTCTTTTCAGTATACTCCCAGATGGCAAACCCAATATCACCCACTCTGTTTCCAGCCACTGCTTTTTCTATTCCTTTGTATAATGATTCTTTAGTGACCTGTATTAATTGCATTACTTCTGGGCCCGGATCACCAATGGCAAAAGTATAGGCATGATCACCATGCCAGTCGTTGAGAATAACACCGATGTCTACAGAAACGATGTCACCTTCCTTAAGTTCTTTTTTGGTGGGAAATCCATGCACTACCACATCATTCACGGAAATGCAGGAATTAAATGGGTAACTCCCCTGGTAATTCAGGAAAGAGGGAACTGCTTTATGATCATGAATGAACTCCCCGATCATTTTGTCGATCGAAAGGGTATCGATACCCGGCTTCAGTATTTTGGCCACTTCAGCCAGGGTTTTGCTGACCAGTCGGGCACTCTTGCGCATCAGCTCAACCTGTTCATCTGTCTTGTAGATCATCATAAATTATCGGCAAAGGTACATGATTCCTGTGCTTCCGCCGCCTTGTGAAATACCAAAATAAAACCCGCTCTGTCTGCAGAAAGGTCGGAAAGCCTGGTTATTGCAGATCATTGGTATACAATAGAAAATTAAAAACCCGGTCCGCTATAGGGGACCGGGTTCTTGTATGTTTTGGTTAATCATTAGCTTAAAACGAAGTTCAATACTGAACCGCGGAAGTGGTCTGCCTTCCCTGGATGCGCCCACTCTTCATCAGACCATCATATTGGCGCATGAGTAGCTGCGTTTCAATCTGCTGCAGCGTGTCAAGGATTACACCCACCATGATCAGGAGGGATGTACCACCAAAGAAGGTCGAGAAGCTTTGAGTTACTCCCAGTCTTTGCGCAATGCCGGGCAGGATACCTACCAGTGCCAGCAATACGGCTCCCGGGAAGGTGATCTTATCCATAACATTACCAATATAATCTGCAGTAGGCTGGCCCGGTTTTACACCAGGGATAAATCCATTGTTCTGCTTCAGGTTCTCGGCAATCTGCTTGGGGTTAAAGATCAAAGCTGTATACAAAAATGTAAAACCTATCACCACTACTGAATAGATCAGCATGTACCAGAGATTGCGGTGATCGGTAAATAATGCAGAAAGAGCAGTTTTTTTACCCAGTGTTGCCAGTGTGGGCAGGAACATGATCGCCTGGGCAAAGATGATCGGCATTACACCGGCGCTGTTCACCTTCAGAGGAAGGAACTGGCGGGCGCCACCGAACTGCCTGTTGCCTACGATCTGTTTTGCGTAGTTTACCGGCACTTTTCTTACACCCTGTATCAATAAGACACATCCAAGTATAATTGCGATCAGAATAGCGATTTCAATAATGAACACCAGGATATCACCGGTACGGGTTGATTTGGCAACCAGCTCCTGCGTGAAAGCCTGTGGCAGACGAGCCAGGATACCGATCATGATGATCAGTGAAGTACCGTTACCCAAACCTTTATCTGTGATCTTTTCGCCCATCCACATCACAAACATGGTTCCTGCCGTGAGCACAACAATCGTAGAAAGTGTAAAGAACTGGAAATTGGGATTGATAGCTGTGGAAGCTGTCTGATGCAGGTATCCAACATAAGCAAAAGCCTGTACAATAGTAACTCCTACTGTAAGGTAACGGGTATACTGATTGATCTTTTTGCGGCCACTATCACCTTCCTTCTGCATTTTCTGGAATTTGGGAACCAGCACCGTCATCAGCTGCATAAAGATAGAGGCAGAGATATAAGGCATGATACCTAAAGCGAACATGGACGCCATATTGAAGCCGCCACCAGCAAATGTGTTGATCAGATCAAGGATACCATTACCCTGAACCTTGTTTTGCTCCAGTATTATTGGATTGATACCCGGTAATACAATGTGATTACCGATCCGGTATATCAGGACCATCAGCAGTGTAAAGAGTATCTTGCTTCTCAGCTCTTCGATACTCCATATATTCTTTAAGGTCTGAACTAATTTCTTCACGGGGATTATAAAGTTTAAGCGCCCTGAAACATATTACCTGTAAAAGCAAAAGACGCACAGGGTGCGTCACGCAAGTTAGTGAAATTTACTTTACTATCTCCACTGAACCGCCGGCTGCTTCGATTGCTGATTTCGCCTTTTCACTCACTGCGTTCACCTTGAAAGTGTATTTCTTTTTCAGCTCTCCATTACCCAGGATCTTTACCTTATCGGTCTGGGAAACGAGTCCATTGATATAGAGGTTTTCGAGTGAAAATTCCGTGATGGAATATTTATCTGCCAGTTGTTCTATCTGGCCGATATTTAAGACTTTGTATTCAACGCGACCGGGATTTTTAAAACCACGTTTGGGGATACGGCGCTGGATTGGCATCTGACCACCTTCATGAGCCATCTTTCTCTTGTAACCTGCACGGCTCTGACCACCTTTGGTACCTTTTGTAGATGTACCACCATGTCCGGAACCATCACCACGGCCAATTCTTTTGTCTTTGTGCGTTGCGCCTTTTGCAGGTCTTAATTCGTGTAATTTCATTGTTTGATGTTTTAACTTAACGGGGAATCACCCCTCGCTTTAAAAATTAGCCTTAACTACCAGCCATTAGCTATTAGTGTGGGCCGTTTATATTATTTGGTCTCTTCCACTTTAACGAGATGCTCAACTTTTCTCACCATACCCAATACCTGGGGAGTGGCTTCCAGTTCTGTAGCGGAATTAGTCTTGCCCAGACCAAGCGCTTTCAGCGTAAGCTTCTGCCTTTCGGGCCTGTCGATCGGACTTTTCACCAATGTGATCTTGATCTTTTTCATAATTATATCTTTTACGGCAAAGCCGTATATATATTATATTATCCGTTGAATACTTTCTTTAATCCCAGTGTACGGGTCTTGGCAACCTGTACTGGCTCACGTAACAAAGCCAATGCCTTGAAAGTGGCCTTTACCACGTTGTGAGGATTGGCAGAACCAAGTGATTTAGCCAATACGTCTGTTACACCAGCGCTTTCCAGTACTGCACGCATGGAGCCTCCGGCGATCACACCTGTACCATGAGCAGCAGGTTTGATCAATACTTTGGCAGCACCTTCTTTAGCCCATTGATCATGAGGTATGGTACCATGCATTACCGGAACCTTTATCAGGTTCTTTTTTGCATCCTCGATACCTTTTGTAATGGCTTCCTGAACTTCCTTGGCCTTTCCCAGACCATGACCTACCACGCCATTCTCATTGCCAACAACCACCAATGCAGAGAAACTGAATGCACGGCCACCCTTGGTTGTTTTTACCACACGATTGATGGCAACAACCTTGTCTTTCAACTCAAGGTCACCGGCTTTTACTCTGTTAAGATTAACTTTTGACATCTATATTTTTTTAAGATTCGATACTTAGAATTTTAATCCGCCTTCACGTGCACCATCAGCTACAGACTTTACCCGACCATGAAAAAGGTAACCGCCACGGTCAAAGATTACATCCTTTATGCCAAGCTCAGTTGCTTTTTTGGCAATAGCCTCACCCACCAGCTTGCTCTTTTCAGATTTGGTACCCTTCTGGGCAACAATTGATTTATCCTTTGAGGAAGCAGCTGCCAGCGTCTGGCCATTAGCATCATCGATCAGTTGCACATAGATATCAGTATTGCTTCTGAATACAGAAAGGCGGGGCCTTTGTGCAACACCTTCTCCGATCTTCCTGCGGATCCGGTAACGGATGTTTTGTCTTCTTGCTGATTTAACTTTTGCGTTCATCTCTTTATAATTTGCCCAGTTTTACTTCGCAAACTGGAATTGTTCTCAATTATTTCTTACTTGCCTATTACTTGCCAGCTGCTTTACCTGCTTTCTTCCTTACCACTTCACCTACATAGCGAACACCTTTTCCTTTGTACGGCTCAGGTTTACGCAGGCCACGTAATTTGGCAGCTACCTGACCAATCAATTGCTTGTCGATACCTTCAAGCGTAATGATCGGGTTCTGTCCTTTTTCCTGGGCAGTAGCTACTTTAATTTCTTTGGGAATTTCAAAAATGATATTGTGAGAGTAACCCAGCGTAAGGTCAAGTACATTGCCCTGGTTGCTGGCCTTGAAACCCACACCAATCAGTTCCAGTTTGCGCGTATAACCATCGGTCACACCTTTCACAAGATTGGCAATAATTGCACGGTACAAACCATGCATGGCACGGTGACGGATCTGGTCAGTAGGCCTCACAAAGCTTACCTGGCCATCTTTCACTTCTACTTTAATATCACGGTCAATAGACTGCTTCAGTTCACCTTTCTTTCCTTTTACCGTAACGATATTGTCGTTGCCAACTGTTACAGTTACACCTTCAGGAACCGGGATTGATTTTTTACCTATTCGAGACATACATCTTATTTTTTCCGCGGAATTAATTTATTAATTACTTACTTACTGACCGGTCATCCGCCGCGGCGGATTAATGTATCAGTAACCCCAAATCCCGATAGCTATCGGGAACCGGGCATTAATACACGTAACAAAGAACTTCACCACCTACATTCTGAGCCTTGGCTTCCTTATCAGTCATAACTCCTTTGGAGGTAGACAGGATAGCTACACCCAGACCATTCTTCACACGACGGAAATCAGCAGGCTTTGAATACTGGCGCAGACCCGGACGGCTAACTCTTTCCATGCTCTGGATTGCCGGAGTCTTGGTAGTAGGATCATACTTCAACGCGATCTTGATCACGCCTTGCTTGTTATCATCCTCAAACTTGTATTTCAGAATATAGCCCTGTGCATACAAGATCTCAGTCATACGCTTCTTCAGCTTGGAAGCAGGGATGTCCACCACGCGATGGCCAGCCATTTGCGCATTACGGATTCTTGTCAGGAAATCTGCTATAGGATCTGTTACCATTTTATATCTATTAATTCAGTTTATACTTATTGTTTGTTCAACCGAGAGAAATTTACATCGCCATCTATTTGTTATTCTCTCTCCTCGTCCACGGTAGCTCTAGCGTTGGGGACTTGCCCCCCTTACCCTTAGCGTTGGGGACTTGTCCGCCGTAGCTTTAGCGTAGGCGGATTACCAGCTCGCTTTCTTTAATCCTGGTATTTTTCCATCCAGCGCCATATCACGCAACGCTATACGGGAAATACCGAAGTAACGAACATACCCTCTTGGGCGGCCGGTGAGCTGACAGCGGTTCTTCAGGCGTACCCTGGAAGAATTCTTTGGTAATTCATCCAGCGCTTTGAAATCACCTGCTTTTTTCAGCTCCTCTCTTTTGGCAGCAAACTGGGCTACCATTTTTTCCCTTTTACGCTGTCTGGCTTTTACTGATGTTTTTGCCATATCTAATTTTTATTTATTTTCTCCCGGTCCCGATAGTTATCGGGATATCAGGATTATTTTTTAATGTTTCTGAAAGGCATACCCAGTTCTTTCAACAATTCGTAAGCCTCTTCATCTGTATTGGCAGTTGTTACGAATGTGATATCAAGACCTGTGATCCTGTTCACTTTATCGATATCCACTTCCGGGAAGATGATCTGCTCGGTTACACCCATTGTATAGTTACCACGTCCATCGAATGATTTCTCATTCACGCCTTTGAAGTCACGCACACGGGGCAGCGCCACAGCAATCAGCCTGTCGAGGAACTCATACATTTTATCACCACGCAAAGTAACCCTTGCACCGATCGGCATATGCTTTCTCAACTTGAAGTTGGAGATATCTTTCTTTGATAAGGTGCTCACAGCTTTCTGACCAGTGATGGTAGTCAGCTCATCCAGCGCAACATCCACCAGCTTCTTGTCAGTTACTGCACCGTTGATACCGCGGTTCAGGCAGATCTTCTCCAGTTTGGGAGCCTGCATGACGGAAGAATATCCAAATTTCTTAACCAGGGCGGGTACAACATCTTTCTTGTACCTGTCAGACAGCCTGGGTGAATAAGTTTTCGTGCTCATTATTTCTTACCTCCCTGCGTTTTTTCTTTTTTTGTTTTGAACTGACGCTCAGTCTTTCCTTCTTTTCTCACGCGCGTAATACGGGCGCCAGCTTTTTGTGAAGCATCCCAAAGCATTACATTGCTGATATGGATCGGCGCTTCAATTTTCAGGATTCCGCCCTTTGTATTCTGGGCAGATGGTTTGGAATGTTTGGTAACAATATTCACTCCTTCAACAATCACTTTCGCTTTGTCTACCAAAACTTCTTTCACCGTGCGGGGTTTTGTCAGGTCCTTATCGTCACCGGTAATAACCACCACGCTATCGCCTTTCCTGATGTTAAACTTCGGTTTGAATCTTGATTTCATTTTATTGTTCTTTGTTCGCTTATCGATATTTTTTGTCATTTCTCCGCCGCGGCGGACCATTACAGTACTTCCGGAGCCAGGGATACGATCTTCATATATCCTTTATCACGAAGTTCACGTGCAACCGGTCCGAAGATGCGGGTGCCACGAGGTTCGTCTGACTGGTTCAGGATAACTACTGCGTTATCATCAAAGCGGATATAAGATCCGTCTTTGCGGCGCAGCTTGTTGGTGGTGCGTACAATAACTGCTTTTGCTACTGTACCTTTTTTGATACCGCCGGCAGGCAATGCATCTTTTACAGTCACTACTATCTTATCCCCGATCTTGGCATAACGCTGGCCACTGTTCCCTAACACACGGATACATAACACTTCTTTTGCGCCACTATTATCTGCCACGTTCAACCGGCTTTCTTGCTGGATCATTTTATTAGCTTTTAAATTGAACTATCTGTTGTTCGATATTTAAGATGCCCGTCCCGATAGCTATCGGGATTATTTCACTTTCTCAACCACTTCCACCAGTCTCCAGCGCTTTGTTTTGCTGAGCGGACGGGTTTCCATTATCCTCACTATATCACCGATGCTGCATTCGTTCTTGTCATCGTGTGCATGGAACTTGTTCGTTTTCTTTACGAACTTGCCATAGATAGGGTGCTTTACTTTTCTTTCAACAGAAACAGTAATGGTCTTGGCCATCTTGTTGCTGGTGACCACTCCTATCTTCGTTTTTCTTAAATTTCTATCTTCCATTATTAGAACTTTTAACGTTCAGCTATTTTATGAAGGCAGCTTATGCCAGATCTTTTTTCAACTTCAATTCTGTTTTCAACCGCGCAATATCCTTGCGGAGGCCACGGATGGTCATTGGATTTTCCAATGGAGAGATGGCATGTGCAAACTCCAGCTTTTTCAAACGAAGCTTGTCTTCTTCCAGGCGCGCCTTCAAATCACCCTCATTCATGCCATGAATGCTCTTTACAAAATCTGATTTCTTTGACATCTTATTAATTTTTCAAATTTTACAATCAGGAAGCCGCAAGATCTCTGCGCTTGATGATCTTTGTTTTGATAGGCAGTTTACCAGCAGCCAGGTGCAGGGAAGCATGAGCTACCTTTTCATCCACACCATCCACTTCAAACAGGATACGACCTGGTTTTACCACCGCAGCCCAGAACTCCAGGTTACCTTTACCCTTACCCATTCTCACTTCAGCAGGTTTGCGGGTAATTGGTTTGTCGGGGAATATGCGGATCCACACATTACCTTCCCTCTTCATTTCACGGGTCAATGCCTGACGGGCAGCTTCAATCTGGCGATCGGTGATCCAGTGCTGGTCCAGCGCTTTCAATGCGTAGGAACCAAATGCAATGGAAGTACCTCTTTTGGCATCGCCCTTCATGCGGCCTTTCTGCATTTTCCTGTGCTTCGTTCTTTTCGGTTGTAACATCTTGCTAGCTTTATGCTGTTATCGAATAGTATTAATTTCTTCTATCGCCACCGCGACCACCGCCACCACCACGATGACCACCGCCACCGCCGCCACCTCTTCTGTCATCTCTGCGGCCACCACCACGGTGTCCACCATGTCCATGATCATCATCCCTTCTTTCTCTTCTGTCTGTCACATCACTCTTGCCACCAACGAAATTGGGGTTCAGATCTCTCTTGGTCAATACTTCACCTTTACAGATCCATACCTTGATACCGATCTTTCCGTAAACGGTAAGAGCAAATACATTGGCATAGTCAATATCCATACGGAATGTATGCAGCGGCACACGGCCCTGTTTGATCTCTTCTGTACGAGCGATTTCTGCACCGCCTAAACGGCCAGCCACTTTCACTTTAATCCCTTCAGCACCCATACGGAGAGCAGAAGCGATTGACATCTTGATCGCTCTTTTATAATTGATACGGTTCTCGATCTGGCGTGCAATGGTATCAGCAACGATCATCGCATCCAGCTCAGGACGGCGGATCTCCAGAATGTTGATCTGCACATCATCCTTACCGGTCAGTTTCTTCAACTCTTCTTTGATACGGTCCACTTCACCACCACCTTTACCAATGATGATACCTGGCTTGGAGGTGTGGATAGTGATGATCAGCTTACCGAGCGTTCTTTCAATAACGATCTTTGAAATGCCACCCTTATTGATACGGGCATTCAGGTAAGTTCTGATCCTGTTATCCTCGATCAGCTTGGAAGCATAATCTTTTTTGCTACCATACCAGTTAGACTCCCATCCACGGATGATGCCTAACCTGTTGCCGATCGGATTTGCTTTTTGACCCATAGTAATTGTTATTCGATGAATTCTTTTTATTTAGTTTCTTTAGTTTCAACGGCTTCTTCCTTTGTACCCACGATCACTGTTACGTGGTTGCTACGCTTGCGAACCCTGTAACCACGACCCTGGGGAGCAGGTCTCATTCTCTTCAGCGTTCTTCCACCATCCACCATAATGGTTTTAATCACCAGCTGGCTTTCATCACCACCTTCATTCTTCTGTTTCCAGTTGTTGATAGCACTCAGAACAACCTTGCGCAGCGGAACTGCAGGATGTTTGGGGTTGTGCTCCAGTTCAGCCAACACCTTTTCCACTTTCTGACCACGGATCAGGTCGGCCAGCAAACGCATTTTGCGGGGAGAAGTAGGAAAGTTATTCAGTGAAGCACCGTAATAAGACTTTCTCTTTTCTTTCCGGGCATCAGCCGCTATTTTTTTTCTTGTTCCCATTGTTATTTATTATTTACAGGCTTAGGTGATTTTATTCAACCCGCGCCCCCTGTTATCAGTCAACTTTTTTGCTAGAGTGTCCTTTGAAATGCCTTGTAGGTGCAAACTCACCCATCTTATGGCCTACCATGAACTCAGTCACATACACAGGAACAAACTTGTTTCCATTGTGTACAGCAAATGTGTGGCCTACAAAATCAGGAGTGATCGTGGAACGACGGCTCCAGGTCTTGATAACACTCTTCTTGTTTTTGCCCTCATTGATCGCAAGCACCTTTTTTTCCAGGTGAGAGGCTACATAAGGACCTTTTTTAATCGAACGTGCCATTTTTTACTTTATAAAGTTTTTCGAAATGAGCTTGATTACTTGGTTATTTTGCTTCCGTTCTTACGTTGAATGATCAGCTTGTCACTTCCTTTTCCTTTCGTACGGGTCTTCAATCCTCTTGAATACTGACCATTCCTGCTTCTGGGCTGGCCACCGGATGCCTTACCTTCACCACCACCCATTGGGTGATCTACAGGGTTCATGGCAACACCACGGTTTCTTGGTTTAATACCTTTCCAGCGATTGCGGCCTGCTTTACCCATGCTCTGAAGGCTATGATCACTATTGCTTGCCACACCAACTGTTGCATAGCAATTGATCAGGATCTTTCTCAACTCACCAGAAGGCATCTTCAATACAGCGTATTTCTCTTCCTTGTTGGTCAATTGTGCAGATGAACCGGCACTGCGTGATAATTTACCACCCTGGCCAGGCTGCATTTCAATATTGTGCACATTGGTACCGAGAGGCATATTCTTTAACTGCAATGCATTTCCAATTTCAGGAGCAACATTATCACCACTCTCTACAGTAGCGCCAACCTGCAAACCCTGCGGTGCAATGATGTAACGCTTTTCACCATCCGCATAATTCAGCAATGCGATGAATGCTGTACGATTTGGATCATATTCAATAGATACCACAGTTGCCTTGATATCTTTCTTATTCCTTTTGAAATCTACGATACGGTATTTCTTCTTGTGACCACCGCCTCTGTAACGCATGGACAGGTGACCAGAAGAGTTACGTCCACCGGTTCTTTTCTTCGGCTCTACAAGGCTTTGTTCAGGAACATTGGTTGTAACTTCTGCGTATGCATTACCAATTCTCCAACGGGTTCCTGCGGTAACTGGTTTAAATTTCCTTAATGCCATTGTTTCTTATTTTTCCTTGACCGCCGTAGCTTTAGCGAAGGCGGTTAATTCAATTTTTAAATACTAGAATACAGATCAATTGTTTCTCCTTCCGCTACAGTAACATAAGCCTTCTTGTATCCAGGCTTGCGACCCATAATGATACCAGCCTTTGTAAAGCGGCTCTTGTCTTTTGCAGGAGTAACAGAAGTGTTTACGTTTACCACGTTCACACCGTAAAAGCTTTCAACTGCTTTTTTGATCTCCAGCTTGTTTGCTTTCCTGGCCACTTTGAAAGCATAGCGACGCAGTTTTTCCTGCTGTGCATTTGCTTTTTCTGTCAAAATGGGCTTTATCAATACTTCAGAAAGTTTCATGTCTTTCTTTTATTTAATTCTTTTATTAATCTTATTCGGCGTCCTGCTCGGAAAAGATCTTTGCAGCGCTTTCAGTCATCACCAATACTTCTGAGTTTACAATATCATACGTATTGATATCGCTCAGCAATACACCCAGTACAGATGGTACATTGCGGAGAGACAGTTGAACATTGTCATTATACTCCGGCAATACAAACATCAATTTCTTTTCTGCCACCTTCAGGCTTCCTAAAATATCCATCATGCCTTTGGTCTTTGGAGTATCCAGACTGATATCCTCAACAACTACAATCGCATTCTCTTTTGCTTTATAAGAAAGAGCAGAGATACGGGCCAGGTCTTTCACCTTACGGTTCAGTTTGATATCGTAGCTATGAGGTTTTGGTCCGAAGATGGTACCACCACCCTTGTATAATGGGTTCCTGATATTTCCTTTACGGCTGCCACCTGTACCTTTTTGACGATGGAGCTTCCGGCTGGCACCCTGTACTTCAGCACGGGTCTTCACTTTGTGAGTACCCTGACGCTGGGCGGCCAGGTATTGTTTAACAGCCAGGTAAATAACGTGGTTGTTAGGTTCTGCGCCGAAAATCTCTTCGGGCAGTTCAACCGTTCTGCCTGTCTTCTTTCCCTTTGTATTTAAAACTTCAACTTGCATTTTCAAAAGAATTTATTTCTGAATCAAAACGATTGAACCATTATGACCGGGTACAGAACCGCTGATCAGGATATAGTTTTTGTCGGTGAAAATTTTCACCACTTTCAATCCTTTCAGTTTAACGCGATCATTCCCCATACGGCCTGCCATGCGCATACCTTTCATTACACGGCTTGCATCAGAAGAGTTACCAAGTGAACCGGGAGCACGCTGACGGTCATGCTGACCGTGGGTCTGCTCACCAACACCGGAGAAGCCATGGCGTTTTACGACACCCTGGAATCCTTTACCCTTTGTTGTACCAACTACTTCAACACTTTCACCTTCTGCGAAAATGTCAACTGTAATTGTTTCACCTATATTTTTTTCGATGGAAAAGTTGCGGAACTCTTTGGAGAATTTTTTTGGAGCGGTGGTTGCCTTGGCGAAGTGATTGATCTCAGACTGAGTGGAGTGTTTCTCTTTTTTGTCGCCGAAGGAGAGCTGGAGTGCATTGTACCCGTCAGACTCTTTCGTCTTTACCTGGGTAACTACGCAGGGACCTGCTTCAATGATCGTACAGGCTGTTTGTTTACCTGAGGGATCGAAGATGCTCGTCATACCGATCTTTTTCCCAATAATACCTTTCATGTTTTGAAATGTTTATCGCCTCAGGATTATTGGGACATGCCTTGGTTCGTGTTCCACGAACCAGTGATTTGCGGGAAACAAATCACGGCGTCAATCCCCGTTTGTTACCGACCTTTTCCCTTGACCGCCGAAGCTTTGACGCAGGTGGGTTGCCCCAACCTGCCGACTGCCCCTCGGTTTTATGTTCCGCCTTCGCTAAAGCTTCGGCGGACGATGGAAGTACCGGTAATAAACAAACCCTGAACGGCTTGTTTTATTTAATCGCGAAGCAGATGTTTAAATCCAACCTCGCATTTCAGCGCTCTTTTTTCCTGCCTTACGACAAGATTGAGAGATGAATTCTAATACCTAAATAATATCTATTAATAAGAACTTCTTTTTTTCCAGTGTCAGTTAGATCAATTAAAAACCCGTCAGGCCTTGATCTCAACTTCAACTCCACTCGGCAAATCCAGCTTGCTCAAAGCATCCACTGTACGGCTGGAAGAAGTGTAAATATCCAGCAGACGCTTATGCGTAGCTAACTGGAACTGCTCCCGGCTCTTTTTGTTTACGTGTGGTGAACGCAATACGGTAAAGATCTTGGTGCGGGTAGGCAGAGGAATAGGTCCTGTTACTACTGCGCCAGTACTGCGAACTGTTTTTACGATCTTTTCGGCAGATTTATCTACCAGATTGTGATCGTAAGACTGCAATTTTATTCTGATTCGCTGAGACATGGGTGAATTCCCAATTTTCTTTTGGGAGTGCAAAGGTAGGGGTGCCGAAGCTATCTTCCAATTATTTGGCGGGGAATTTTCCACCAGGAAAGCTAATAACCGCCCGGAATGGCCAATGGGCCTCAATTAATTAACTATCCCTTTTCCAGAATTAGCTTTCTTTGCACCCAATTTACCCTGATCATGGCTGACACACCTCCTCGCAAAGGCTCCAAAACTGGCAGAATCCTGAAATTGCTGCTGAAAATTGCAGTGGCCGGCGTTTGTATCTGGTATGTGTCCGGGAAAATTGACTTCCAGAAGGCTGGAGCAGCCCTTAAACAGGCAAACTGGTGGTGGCTCGGCGCTGCGCTTTTAACCTTCATCCTTTCCAAGATCTTTGCTGC
>Ga0136846_1211634_pt1 | contig 17016 bp, 13 predicted proteins | sample HopSoiMetagenom2_FD_96841 | JGI IMG/M metagenome (GOLD analysis project Ga0136846, IMG submission 96841) | Grasslands soil microbial communities from Hopland, California, USA - 2 Assembly 2016 (version 4) | ecosystem: Environmental > Terrestrial > Soil > Grasslands | place: USA: Hopland...
CCGCCGGCGGTGTGCACGTCGAGCTCTACACCTCGCGTAGCGCCACCAGCGCGTCGACGCTGCGGGTCGACAACCTGTGGGCCGGCGCGGCGGGCACCAAGCCGTGAGCCCCCGGGGTGGCCGGCGGACGGTCACCGTTCGCCGGCCGCCCCGGGCCGCGGGTCACCCTTCGCGGTGATCCCCGGCCACGCGCTGTGAACGGCGCCGCCCCGCCCTCACCCCGGCGAGGGATGACGGCGCCGTTCCTCTCACCGCACCATGATCACGCCGGTCCACCGGACCGGCCGGTGAGACGGTCGGCCGCTGCCTGACCGACCGACGACAGGTGTCTTCCGGCCGGTTGCCGGTGGCAGGGGAGGAGGGGTCGTGCGTCGTTCCGCGGCCCTGCGTGTCGCCCTGGTCGGGACGAGGGGGGTCCCCGCCCGCTACGGCGGCTTCGAGACCTGCGTCGAGGAGGTCGGGCGCCGCCTCGCCGACCGCGGCCACGACGTGGTCGTCTACTGCCGGACCGTCCCTGGCGCGACCGAGTCACCACCGGACTCCTACCTCGGCATGCGCCTGGTGCACCTTCCGGCCGCGCGCAAGCGGTCGCTGGAGACGCTGAGCCACACCGCGCTGTCCACCGCCCACCTGCTGGCGCACCGCACGGACGCCGCCATCGTCTTCAACGCCGCCAACGCACCGCTGCTCGCTCTACTGCGCGCCGCCCGGATCCCCGTCGCCACGCACGTCGACGGACTCGAGTGGAAGCGTGCCAAGTGGGGCGCCGCCGGACGGCGCTACTACCGCATGGCCGAGGCCCTGGCCGTGCGCTGGTCCGACGCGCTCATCGCGGACGCCGAGGGGATCGCGACCTACTACGACCGCGAGTTCGGCGCTCCCACGACCCTTCTGACCTACGGCGCGCCGCTGATCCGGCCCGGCACCGATCGGCTGAACGAGCTCGGGCTGGAGCGGGGAGGCTACCACCTCGCCGTGGCCCGCTTCGAGCCAGAGAACCACGTGGACCTCATCGTCGAGGGCTACGCCGCCAGCGAGGCGAGCAAGCCGCTGGTCGTGGTCGGTTCGGCGCCCTACGCCGACGACTACACCCGCCACGTGCACTCCCTGGCCGACCACCGGGTGCATTTCCTCGGCGGGGTCTGGGACCAGGAGCTGCTCGACCAGCTCTACGCCGGCTCGTGCTCGTACCTGCACGGGCACTCCGTGGGCGGCACCAACCCCTCGCTCCTGCGCGCCATCGGCGCCGGGGCGGTGGTGATCGCCTACGACGTCGACTTCAACCGCGAGGTCGTGGCCGACGCGGGACGGTACTTCAGCAGCCCCTCCGACGTCGCCGCCCAGCTCGTCGCGGTGGAGGGCGCCCCCGACGCCGCGGCGCGGGCCGGTCAGCGGGCGCGCGAGCTCGCCGCCGGCTACGACTGGGAGATCGTCGCGGACGGGTACGAGGAGCTTGCCCGTCGGCTGGCCACCCGCCGGTGCCCGAAGCGACGGCCCACGGGACGACGACGGCGAGAGGTGCCATCTCTGGCGGCGGACGCGTACGACGGGCTACCCGGGGCACCGGTCCCCGCCTGGGAGAACCTCCCGGCGGCTCAGCAGTGACCGCGACGCTCGACGCGCGAACGCGTCCGTCGGCCGGCGTACGGGCGACCCTGCGCACCCTGTCGGCGGCCCAGAAGGGATCCACGGGTGCGCCGGCGTACTCGCGCTTCGTCAACCGGCCGCTGGGTCGCCTGTTCGCCGCGCTGGCCTTCTCCGCCGGCCTCACGCCGAACGCCGTCACGGGCCTGAGCGCGGCGTGCACCTTCACCGGCGTCGCGCTCGTGGCTCTCGTCGCGCCGTCGGTCCCTGTCGGCCTGGCCGTCGCGGCCTGCCTCGTCCTCGGCTACGCGCTCGACGCCGCCGACGGTCAGCTGGCCCGGCTGCGCGGCGGCGGCTCCCCGGCGGGGGAGTGGCTCGACCACATGGTCGACGCCGCCAAGCTGCTCAGCCTGCACCTTGCTGTGCTGGTCGGCTTCTACCGTTTCGGGCCGGGGGAGACCGACTGGCTGCTGCTGGTCCCGCTGGCCTACTGCATCGTCGACGGCACGACCTTCTTCGCCATGATGCTGAACGAGGCACTGCGCGCGCAGCACGGCGTCTCCACCCGGGCCGCGCGTACCGACGAGAAGGTTGGCCGGCTGCGGTCGCTGCTGACCCTGCCCATCGACTACGGCACGCTGGCCTGGCTCTTCGTGCTGTCCGGCGCACCGGTGCTGTTCGTCCCGGCGTACACCGCCATGTTCCTGGTGGCGACGGTATTCCTGGCGCTGGCCGCAGTGAAGTGGTTCCGCGAGATGGAGAAGCTGCCGCGATGACCAGCCCGAGGAGCGGCGTCGGCGGGCTCCGTCGAGGCAGCGCCGGCCGGCGGCGGGCGCCCGGCGGTGACGCCTTCGCCCGCGAGGTCACCGGTGGCTCCGGCCGGCTGACCGCCGCGGCTGCATCGCGCGTCGACAACCTGCGAGATGAGTGGGCTGACCGCATGACGCCCAGCACCCCTGCCGTACTACAGGCGGTCGCCGACGGAAACGGCGGTCCGATCGGCGTCGTCGTGGTCTCGTACGGCTCGCCGGAGCTGCTGCGGCGCACCCTGGCCGGCTCCGGCCTGGCCGGGGACGACGTCCGCGTCGTCGTGGTGGACAACTTCTCCTCGGCGGACCACCGGCACGAGCTCACGGTGCTCGCCGGGGACCACGGCTGGCACCTGGTCGCCCTGCCCGACAACCGGGGCTTCGGCGCGGGCTGCAACGCCGGAGTCGCCGCGGCACGGGATCTCGGCTGCACGACGTTCCTGTTTCTCAACCCCGACGCGGCCATCAGCCCTACGGTCGTGGCCGAGCTGCGGGCTCACAGCCTGCGCGAACCGCTCGCCCTGATCAGCCCGGTGCTGGTGGACTCGGCCGGGGACGTGGTCTTCCGCATGGCACGCACCGACCTGCGCACCGGCCGCGTCCGCACCCGGCCGGCGGACGCGGCCGGCCGGACCAACGACCCCGGCGACTGGCTGTGCGCCGCATGCGTCGTCGCTTCCGATCAGCTGCTGCGCCGCATCGGCGGGTTCGCCGAGGACTACTTCCTCTACTGGGAGGACGTCGACCTCGGCTACCGCACGCTGAGGGCCGGTGGCACGGTCGTGCTGCGCGAGGACCTCGTCGCGGTCCACGACGAGGGCGGCACCCACGGCGCCGACCGCCGCGGCGCGGCCAAGTCGGCGCTGTACTACCGCTACAACTGCCGCAACCGACTGATGTTCGCCGCCCACAACCTGCCCCGGCGCGCGCTGCTGCGCTGGGTGCTGAACACGCCGTCGCTGAGCTGGGACATCCTCATGCGCGGCGGACGGCGGCAGCTGCTGCACCGCCCGCAACTGCTCGGGGCGGCCGTGGCCGGCTCGCTCGCCGGACTCGGCATCGCGCTGGGTGCCCTGCTAACCGGCGCCGGCCGCCGTCCTGCCCGCGCGGCGGTGCTCGTCGTCCACCCGGGCGCGGAGCTGTACGGCTCGGACCGGGTGCTGCGGGAGTCCGTCGTCGCGCTCCTCGAGCAGGCCGACGTGACCGTGGCCGTGCCGGGGCCCGGCCCGCTGGTCGCCGAGCTGGAGCGGTTGGGCGCGCGCGTGGTCCACGTCCGGACGCCGGTGCTGCGCAAGTCGGTGCTGCGCCCGGCCGGGATGGTGCGGTTCATCGGCGACGCGGTCGGCGGTCTGCTGCCGGCCCTCCGCCTCGTCCGGCGCGCCGGGCGGGACGGCGTCTACGTGAGCACCACGATCCTGCCGACCTGGCCGGTGCTGGGCCGGCTGGCCCGTCGCCGGGTCGTCTGCCACGTGCACGAGGCGGAGTGGCCCGGCCCGGCCGCCCTGCACCGGGTCGTGCTGGCGCCGCTGCGGGCCGCGCACACGGTGGTGGCCAACAGCCGTTTCACCCGCGACGTCCTGACCGGCCTGCTGCCGTCGCTGACCGAGCGGACCGTCGTCGTCCCCAACCCGGTGCCGGGGCCGGCCGCGCCGCCCGCGCCGCGCGCCGTCCTGACCGGTCAGCTGTGCCTGCTGTACGTGGGCCGGCTCTCTCCGCGCAAGGGCCCTGACGTGGCCGTGGCCGCGCTCGCCGAGCTCGCCGCCCGCGGCGTCGACGCCCGGCTGTCCCTGGTCGGCTCGGTGTTCGCCGGCTACGAGTGGTTCGAGGACGAGCTCCGCGCGACCGCGGCCACGGCAGGGCTGGCCGACCGGGTCGACTTCCTCGGCTTCCGCGCCGACGTCGGGCCGGCCCTGCGGGACGCCGATGTCGTCCTCGTTCCCTCGGTGCTCGACGAGTCGTTCGGCAACACCGCCGTCGAGGCGGTGCTCGCCGCTCGGCCCGTAGTGGTCAGCGACCTGGGTGGGTTGCGCGAAGCGGTGGCCGGCTACGGCGCCGTGGTCGTCGTCGCCCCGGGCCGGCCGGAGCTGTGGGCCGACGCCGTCGAGCGGCTGGCCGCCGACTGGGAGCGGGTGCGGTCGACGGCCGTGGCCGACGCCGCCGAGGCGCGGCACCGTCAGGCGCCCGACGCCTACCACGCTCGGCTCGCTGGGGCCGTGCTCGAGACCGGCCCGCGGCGGACGGCACCGGTGGGGGCTGCCCGATGAGCGTCCCCACCGTGGAGCCCGGCGCCGCCACGGCCTCCCGCGAGGTCGTGCGGGTGACCATCGCCGTGCCGACCTACCGGCGACCGGACGACCTGGGCGCCCTGCTGCCGGTGCTGCTCGAGCACGCCCGCGAGGCGGGCGCCGGCGGCCGGTACGCCGTCGAGGTGCTGGTCGTCGACAACGACCCGGACGGCGGCGCGGCTGCCACCGTCGCCGGGATCACCGGGAGCGACGTCCGCTACGCCCACGAGCCGACGCCGGGCATTGCCGCGGTCCGCAACCGGGCGCTGGACGAGGCGGGCGACTCGACGCTGATGGCGTTCATCGACGATGACGAGCGGCCCGAGGCGGGCTGGCTGACCGCACTGCTGACGACGTGGGCCGACACCGGCGCTGCCGCTGTGTCGGGGCGGATCCTCGCCGAGTACGCCGGGGAGCTGGACCCGTGGATCCGCGCCGGTGAGTTCTTCGTGCGCCGCCGGATGCCCACCGGCACGCCGATCGACGTCGCGGCCGGCGGCAACCTGCTGCTCGACCTCGACCAGGTACGCGCGGCCGGGGTGCGCTTCGATCTCGCGCTCGGCCTCGGAGGCGGCGAGGACACGCTGTTCAGCCGTTCCCTGGCGAGGGCCGGGTGCCGAATGGTCTGGTGCGACGAGTCGGGCGCGGTCGACCGCGTGCCGCCGTCCCGTATGACCCGGGCGTTGGTGCTGACCCGCGCCTGGAGCCACGGCAACCGGACCATCCTGATCAGGTTGTGGCTGGCCGAGGGCCGCTGGGCCCGGCTGGAGGTACGCGCTCGCGGCGTGGTCGGCGGGCTGCTGCGCGTCGCCGCCGGGGCGGCCCACTGGACGTGGGGCCTGCTGAGCCGGTCGCTGCGGCACCGCGCCCGTGGGCTGCGCGGCGTGCTGCGCGGCGCCGGCATGGTGGCCGGCGCGTGCGGGCTGGTCTTCGAGGAGTACGCCCGGTCCGGCCGCCGCTGGCGGCTGGCGGGGAGAGGACCACGGTGACCACGAGCCTGACGACGGCGCGCTTGACCGCGGTCACCGCAGCGAAGTCCACCCGGCGCCTGTACCGGCGCGCCGCCGGCACGGTCCTCGGGTCAGCGGTGGAACTGCGCACCGACGCGCCGGACGTCGTCCTCACCTTCGACGACGGCCCCGAGCCCGGCGGCACCGACCGGGTGCTGCCCGTGCTCGCCGAGGCGGGGGCGACGGCGACCTTCTTCGTGCTCATGACGCGTGTGCGCAAGCACCCCGGGCTCCTGCGCGAGGTCGTCGCCGCCGGACACGAGATAGCCCTGCACGGCGTCGACCATCGCGCGCTACCCACGCTGGCGCCCGGCGAGGTCGCCCGCAGGGCCCGCGGGGGCAAGGCGGAGCTGGAGGACGTGGTCGGCCGGGAGGTGCGGTGGTTCCGGCCGCCCTACGGTCGCCAGCGGCTGAGCGACTGGCGCGCGGTCCGGTCTGCCGGCATGCTCCCGGTGCTCTGGGGCCCGACGACTTGGGACTGGAAGGAGGTGACGGCGGCCGAGCGGATCACGAAGTCTCTTCAGGGCGTCCGGGCGGGCTCCATCGTGCTCGCGCACGACGGCTTTGCCGGTGAGGAGGACGGCGCCTGCGACGGGCCGCCGCCGGTGCTCGACCGCGGGAAGCTGATCGCCGGCGTGCTCGAGGGCTACGCGTCCCGCGGCCTGGTCGCCCGGTCCGTGGGCGAAGCGCTGGCCCGCGGGGCGCTGGTCAGGGAGACCTGGTTCCCCGGCTGACCCGATGTCCGACGTGGCCGGCCGACCGTTGTCCGGCGGCGATGGGGGTCAGCGGCCGATCATCTGACGGGCCCACGCCACCACGCCGCGCATGTCGTCGCGGATCGCGGGGAACAGCGCGGCCACCCCGTACGCAGCCAGGCCGGCGACCCCGCCGGCGGCTGTGCGCCCGACCGACGGCCAGTCGGCCGTCAGCTGAGTCGCGACGAAGCAGGCGGTGCCCCCCGCGGCCGCGCACGCGGCGATTCGCAGTGCGCCGAGCAGTAGCTCCCGGACCGGCAGCGGGGTGAGCCGGGACAGCCACCACAGCGACAGCGGCCACTCCAGCAGCGCGGCCGTCGCGTAGCCGGCGGCCACGCCGACCACCCCGAAGTTGGCCCCGACGCCGATGCAGACGCCGTTGAGCACCAGCGTCACCAGTGTGTAGCGCAGCAGTGCCGACGAGAGCCCTCGTGAGACGTAGACCCAGAACCCCACGTACGACAGCGTCTGAGCGCTCCCGGCGACGGCCAGCAACGCCAGCACCGGGGCTACCTCCGACCACCGGTGGCCCAGCACCAGGTCCACCAGCGGGACGGCGGCACCGGCCACCAGCGCCATGCCTGCCACCAGCGAGAAGCCGAGCGCGAGCTGGCTGCGGCGCAGGTACTCGCCGGCCCGCGCCGTGTCGTCCTTCAGCCGCGCCAGCACGGGGACGGCGACCGTTGTGGCCGGCGAGCGCACCTGGTTGAGAGGGGTCATCAGCAGCTGGAAGCCTCGGTTGTAGATGCCCAGCGCCGTCGGGCCGGCGAAGAGCCCGAGCGCCAGATTGTCCAGGTTGTTCCCGAGGTAGTACACCGTCTGCGTGCCGGTCAGGCCGCCGCCGAAGCGGACCAGCGGGCCCAGTCCCACCCCGCGACGCGGCCGCCTCGGCAGCCAGCCCGACAGCGCCACGTCGGCGACGAGGATCACCACCCCCTGGGTGAGCTGCTGGGCGACCAGTGCCCAGTACCCGCCGCCGAGCGCGGCCACGGGAACGGCGACGGCGAGAGCGGCCACCTGCGCCCCCAGGTCGCTGCCGGCCACCGCCCCGAAGCGCAGATCCCGCGTGAGCCCGGCGCGGTACTGGGCGGCCAGCCCGTTGAGCACGAAGGTGAGGGACAGGATCTGGACGATGCTCTCCAGCTCCGGCTCGCCGAACGCGGCGGCGATCGGGGCGGCCGCGATCAGCGTGAGGAACGCCAGGACGAGTCCCGCGGCGCTGTTGAGCCAGAAGAGGCCGTCACGCTGCTGCACGCTGAGCTCCGGAGCGCGGATCGCCGCGGTGGACAGGCCCATGTCGCGGAACACCTCCCCGATGCCCACGACGATCAGGCCGACGGCCAGCAGCCCGTAGTCGTGCGGGCTGAGCAGCCGGGCGAGCACCGTGACGGAGGCCAGCTGCAGCAGGATCCGGACCCCCTGGCCGGCCAGGGTGATTCCGGCACCGCGCGCCGCCACGCGTCCGAGGCTGCTGCGGTCGTCCGACGTCGGCGTGGGCTCGGGAGCCGACGCGGCGAGCGCGCCGGCCGGCTCAGCGGCCGCCGGCATGCGTCTGCTCCTCCGTGGGCACGAGGACCGGGACGGCCTGTCCCGTCGGCGCGGGCGCCCGGCCGTACTCGTCCGGGACGAACCCGAAAGCTCCGACCACCAGGCCCGCGTAGCTCACCAGCGTTCCGACGGCGGCTCCCTGGGTTGCCTCGTCCCGCCGGACGAACCCGGCCGCCAACGCCACGGAGGCGACGGTCATCCGGACCGCCGCCTTCGCGAGGATCGCGGCCCGCGTCCCGCCGCGCCGGACCGGGCTGCGGGCCAGCGAGACCTCCGCACGACTCCAGGAACCCGCGGAACGGAAGCAGCGCCGTACCACCCAGCGCCGGGTGATCCGGTCGGCGGGAACAGACTCGACCGCCTCGGCCTCGTCACACCACCGCAACTGGCCACCCCGGTGCACGAGCTGGTGGGTGAACAGCGTGTCCTCGCCACCGACCAGTCCGAGCCTGTCGTCGAAGGTGAGCCCGAGCTGCTGGATCTGGCGCATGTCCAGCAGCAGATTGCCGGCCCCCGCACCGCTCACCAGCGCGCCGGTGGGACGCCGGCGCCGATCGAAGACACCGGTGCCCAGCACCCACGGGCTCGCCGGCGCGAGCAGCCGGGAGGAGACCGGTCCCGCGACGGCTGCGCAGTCCCACTCCCGCCAGACGGCGACCAGCCGGGCCAGCCATCCCGGGAACGGGAGTTCGTCGTCATCGATGAAGACCAGGGCGGCCCCGTCGGCGGCCTCGGCGAGCGCCCGGTTGCGGGCGACCGAGATGCCGGGGCGCGGTTCGTGGACGTAGCGGACACCGTTCCCCGCCCACTGGCCCACGGTGTCCGCGGCGGTGGCTGCGGGATCGTTGTCGATCACGAGGATCTCCGCTCGCGGCGTGACGGTCCCGGCCTGGGCCACGAGTTCGGTCAGCAATGCAGGCAGCGATTCGGTGCGCCGGTAGGTCAGCACCGCGACGACCGTTCTCCCGGCCATTGTTCCCCCTCGCCCAGCCGTGTGCGCCGAATGGCAGCGTGACCGCTCTGGCGCGGTCCTGGAAACGCTATTCGCCGAACGCCTCGAGCGAACCGGGTGCTCATTCCTTCGGGTGAGCGCACGTGGGCAGGAATCGGCTGTGCGCCGATCGTGCGGCACCGTGGACGGGCGGACGCCGAACCGGTGGGCCGCGCCGGCGGCCGAGCCAAGGGGGACATGCAGGCGTGGAGGTGCTGGCGGTGAGCGCGGGGAGCCTGGCGGATCTGCCGGTGTTCTGTGCCGTAGGCGTGGTGCTGGTCGCCGTCCTGCTCCTGATGGCCCGGATGCCCCGGCTGGCCCTCGCCGGTTGGCTGGTCGTCCTCTGCTTCGTCCCCGTGTGGGTCGGCATCACCTTCGTGGTAGGCCTCGAGGGGCACATCGTGGCCACCGTCGGGCTGCTGGTCAGCCTGCTGCCCGGCCTGGTGCGGGGAAACCTCCTGACACCCCCGAAGCTGACGTGGGGCGACGGGCTCTTCGCCGCATTCCTGGTGGTGACCCTGGTCGCGGTCCTGTCCGGTCGGGTCACGTTCTCCGCCACCTTCGTCGTGGCCGTGCAGTGGACGGCGGCCTTCCTCGCCGGCCGGCTCATCGGCTACCGGGTGCGCCTGTCCTGGGTCTACGGTGCGCTCGCGGTCATCTTCACGGTCGTGGCCGCGCTGGCCTTCGTCGAGTTCACGGCCGGCTGGAACCCGTTCCTCGACATCCCCGGCGACGCATCCCTTCGGGGAATCTGGGGAGTCGTGGAGCACCGTGGCGGCGGGGCGCGCACCGAGGGTGCCTTCGGTCACAGCATCGCGCTGGGGGCCAGCCTTGCGCTTGCCGTCCCGATCACCCTGGCTGCGCCCTTCCGCATCGTCGTGCGGCTGTTGATGGTCATGCTCATGCTGGCCGCGGCGGTCATCACATTCAGCCGGATCGGCCTGGTCACCGCCGGACTCGGGGCCGCGTTGGCCGCGCTGTTCCTGCGCAGCGATCTACCCCGCCGCCTGCGAGTGGCGACCACCGCCGGGCTGGTGGTCGTCGGCGTCGCGTTCGCCTCGCTGGTCTCGAACGTGTTCGCGGCGGCCGGCACCGAGGCCACGAACAGCGCCAACTACCGGCTGCAGCTGCTGGCCCTGGTTCCCGACCTGGAGCCCTTCGGCTGGGCGTCGACCGCCTACCACATCGCCGGTCGGACGGTGCTCGCGAACGTGCAGACCACCGACGGCACCCTGCACACGATCGACAACGCGCTGCTGCTCGTCGGGCTCTCCTATGGCTGGGTCCCCTTGGTCCTGCTGCTGCTCGGCCTGCTCGGCGCCGTCTGCTACCTGTTCTCCGGGCGGGTCGTCGCCCCGACGATCTCCCTCGTCGCGCAGATCCCCGCGTTCGCCACGGTCGCGCTGATCACCCAGTACTCCACGTTCACGTGGTTCGTCGCCGGACTGACGGTTTTCAGCCAGTCGGCCCTCACCCGGACGGCGGACACCCGGGCCCGCTCGCAGGGGCATCCGTCGCCCGCTGTGGACCAGTCGAAGAACCATTCACCCGAAATGGTGGACAGCATTCCGTGAGGGCTGCAGGGGTCATACCCTGAACATTGAGTATTGCAATCCGGCCGAGCCGGCCGGCGTGGGGAGAGAAGCGTGACGCTGCACAGATTCCTTATCGTCCTGCGGCGTCGGAAGTCGCTCGTCGCGAGCATTTTCGTCCTTGCGCTCGCCGGGTGCGGGGTGGGCAGCGCGCTAGCCACTCCCACGTACACAGCGACCGCCGACCTGTACTTCTCGGTGCGCACGGCCGCCGGCGTCGACGACCTCGCCGTGGCCGCCACCTTCAGCCAGACCCAGCTGGCGTCGTACGCGACGCTGGCGATGACGCCGACAGTGCTCGATCCGGTCGCCGATGACTTCGGCGTCGACGGCGGCGCACGGGAGCTGGCCGGCCGGCTGGCCGTTACGGCCCTCGACGGGACCGTCCTCCTCGACATCGCGGTGACCGACACTGACCCCGCCCGGGCCGCCCGGCTGGCGAACGCGATCGCCGACAGGGTCATCACGGTCGTCGAGGAGCTGTCGCCGTCCACGGTGGACGCCGAGGGCGCCACGGTCGATGAGTCGGCGGTGGAGGGGACCGTGGTGGCGCCGGCGACGGCGCCCACGTCGCCGTCATCGCCCAACGTGCTGCTCAACCTTGCCGCCGGGGTGGTTCTGGGACTCGGGTTGGGCGTGCTGGTGGCCGTCGGCAGCGACGGTCTGGACACCAGGGTCCGGGGGGCTGAGGACGTCGCCGAGCTGACTCGCACCCCGGTGATCGGCACCCTGGGCGTCGACCCGAGCCGGACCCGCCGGGTGCTCATGGAGGCGGCTCCACACAGCTCTCAGGCGGAGGCCTACCGACAGCTGCGCACGAATCTGCAGTTCCTTGACCTCGAGCACCGCGTCGAGCGGGCCGGGCACCGCGCGATCTCGGTGTCCTCCTCGCTGGCCGGTGAGGGGAAGTCGACCGTGGCGGTCAACCTGGCGGTGGCGCTGGCGGAGACCGGGTCCCGGGTACTGCTGGTCGACGCCGATCTCCGCCGCCCCTCGGTGGCCCGGGTACTGGGGGTCGAGGGCGCCGCTGGCCTGACCACCGTGCTGTTGGGCCAGGCCGACGTCGACGAGGTCGTCCAGCCCTGGGGGACATCGGGGCTGCACGTCCTGCCCTCCGGGCCGCTGCCGCCCAACCCGACGGAGTTGCTCGGCTCGATGCCGATGCGCCGGCTGCTCGACGAGCTGCGGGTCCGCTACGACTTCGTGGTCCTCGACAGCGCGCCGCTGCTGCCGGTGGCCGACAGCATTGTGCTCGCCGGTCTGGTCGACGGCACGCTGCTGCTGGCGAATGGAACCAGGGTCCGACGCCATCAGCTCGCCGAGAGCCTGCAGAACCTCGCCCGGGTGGAGGCGCAGGTCGTCGGCATCGTCCTCAACCAGGTGGCACGCGACGAGCGCTCGTACGGGTACTCCGCCGCCGAGGAGCCGACCGCCGCTTCGAGCCCGCCCGCGGAGCCGGCGGACCGCGCAGAGCCCGCACCTGCCGGCCGCTGAGGTGGCCGACGGCGCCCGTTGCGTGTTGATCGTCTGCGAGGGCAACATCTGCCGCTCGCCGGCGGCCGAGGTCCTGCTCCGCGTCGGGCTCGGCGAGGACGCGGGCATCGAGGTGGCCAGCGCCGGCCTGGGCGCCCGGGTGGGTGAGCCGGTGGACGAGCCGGTGCGGCGGCGGCTGCTGGCGCGCGGCCTGCCCGCCGACGGCCGGGCCCGCCAGTTGACCCCGGACCTGGTCCGGGGAGCCGACGTGGTACTCACCATGACCGCAGCGCACCGTGCCGCCGTGGTGTCCCGGGTGCCCGCAGCTGTCCGCCGCACCTTCGTGCTCCGCGAGTTTGCCGCGCTGGCCCGCCTGGCCGGCCCGCTCGACGAGCCGGACCCGATCCGCCGCCTTGCCCGGCTGGTGGAGTCGGCCGGCCGCCTGCGCGCGCAGCGCGGGCCGGCGCACGATGACGTCCCCGATCCGTACCGCCGGGGCGAGGAGGCGCACGCCCGTGCGCTGGTCCTCCTCACGGAGGCGGTCGATGACCTGGTGACCGTGCTGAGCCCGACTGCTGTCCACGCTCCGTGACCAGGGGCAGGACGAGGCTCGCGCCTTCGGGTGATTCAGCGGCCGGGGTGATGACTCTTCGTAGTGGTCCTGCTGGACTCGAGGCGCACGAGAGCAGCCGTGCGGACACGGGGGATCGAGACATGACTCGGGTGATCGGCTACGCGCCGGGCGCGTACGACCTGTTCCACATCGGACATCTCAACCTGCTGCGGCACGCCCGCGCGCACTGCGACCACCTCATCGCCGGCGTGGTCTCCGACGAGATGCTCCTGCTCACCAAGGGCCGGAGCCCGGTGGTCCCGCTCAACGAGCGCATGGAGATCGTCCGCAGCCTACGGATTGTCGACGATGTGCACGCCGAGGTCGTCCCCGACAAGCTCGACACCTGGGGCGAGGTCCGCTTCGACGTCATCTTCAAGGGCGACGACTGGCGCGGCACGCCCAAAGGTGAGCGGCTCGAGCGCGACTTCGCCGCGGTCGGCGTCGAGGTGCGGTACTTCCCGTACACGGTGCACACCTCGAGCACCGCTCTGCGCAAGGCGGTGGCCCGGCTCGAGAAGACGCCGCTCCCCGCGACGGCGGACGGCCTCTGATGGGCGCGCCGGCAGCGGAGTCGGTGCGGGGGGACCGCGTGCGCATCCCGCCCGTGCTGATGTTCCACTCGATCAGTTGCTCGACGGCGCCCGACCCGCACCGGGTGCGCGTGACGCCCCGTCGCCTCGACGCCCACCTGCGCCTGCTGCGTCGGCTCGGGTTGCACGGCGTATCGCTCGGCGAGCTCGTCTCCGCGCAGGACCGCGGGCAGGCCGACGGGCTGGTCGGGCTGACGTTCGACGACGGCTACACCGACTTCCTCACCCACGCCGTTCCGGTGCTCGAGCGGCACGGGATGACCGCGACGCTCTACGTCGTCGCCGGTCGGCTGGGCGGGCACAACACCTGGGACGCCGGTCCCCGGCTGGATCTCGTCGACGCCGACGGCGTGCGGGCGGTCGCGGCGGCCGGGTACGAGATCGGCAGCCACACGCTCTCCCACGTCCGCCTGGCCGGCGCGGCGCCCGACGTACTGCGGCACGAGGTGTGCGGCAGCCGGCGGGTGCTGGAGGATCTGCTGCAGGCCGAGGTCCGCGGCTTCTGCTACCCCTGGGGCAGCTTCGACGAGCGCGCCGCCGGCGCCGTGCGCGACGCCGGCTACGACCACGCCTGCGTCACCGGCGACTACCTGCCGGGTGACCGGTGGAGCCTGCCGCGGGCCTACGTCGCCCCGGGTGACACGGCGCTGCACCTCCTGGCGAAGCTCACCCGCCACCACGTGCGCATGCGCGGAGCCGGCGTAGCGGCAGCGTGACCGGCCCGTGGTTCGGCCCGCCGGCGCCCGCTCGCCCCTGCGGGCGGCCCGGTGGCGGAAGTCCTGACCGCGGCACGCGAATGCCTGCCGGTTCAGGTCGCCTTTCGGCGATGGGCCGCTCCGAAAGAATGGCTCGACCCGGCCAATGTGCCACTGCTGTTCAACGGATCTCTATTCTTCTTGTCGTAGCTACGGGACGGGGAACTCCTCCGATGGTTCGTCTTTCCGCCTTTCCGCACCGCGACAACAGTTTGAACGCCTTGCGCTTGACGCTCGCGATCTGCGTGATCGTCTCGCACGCGTGGCCATTGGGAGGATTCGGGCCCGACCCGGCGTGGGGCTCGATGAACCTGGGGCAATTCGCGGTCGCCGGATTCTTCGCCATCTCGGGGTGGCTGATCACCCGTAGTCGCCTGTCGTCGGAACTGCCGAGCTATGCCTGGCGCCGATTTCTTCGCATCTACCCCGGGTTCTTCGTCGCGCTGCTGGTCGTCGCATTCGTTGTTGCTCCGCTGGGAAGTGCACTCGGTGGAGGGGAGTACTCGATCGGGGCGGCCCTGCGTCACGTGGCGCAGAATGCCTTCCTCTACATGAACGACTTCTCGGTGGGCGGGGGACCCACGTCCGTGCCGTATCCGGGCGCGTGGGACGGCCCGTTGTGGACGTTGTTCTACGAGGTCCTCTGCTATGCCGCCGTGGGCCTGCTGGTGACGGTCGTGGGGCGGCACCGATTGAAAGCATTCCTCTTCGGGGGCTGGCTCCTGCTCACAGCCTTGTCGATGGCTGACACGCTAGGCGGTGTCCGCGGGCCATCGTTCACCCCGTTCTTCATCGAGTTGGCGCCGTACTTCTTCGCCGGCGCGCTGCTGTACACGCTGCGGGAACGCGTGCCGCTGCACTGGTCGCTGGCTGCTTGTTCGGCGGCTGTCGTGGGGATCGTGCCTGCGCTCGGCGCGCCCGCCGTCCTGGTCGCCCTGCCGCTCGGCCATCTCATGCTGTGGCTGGGGGCCGCCCTGCCGTTGCGTGCGATCGGCCGGCGCAACGACCTCTCCTACGGCATGTACATCTACGCCTTCCCGGTGCAGCAGGTCCTGGTTCTGCTGGGGGTCCACCACGAGGGGCTACCGCTCTACGTGTTCCTGAGCATCGTCGCGACGCTCCCCCTGGCGGTCCTCAGCTGGGTCGCCGTGGAACGGCCCGCCCAGCGGCTGAAGGACGTGGTTGACGGGGCGCTCTCCCCGCGGTCCGCCGACGCCGGGCACTCCACTGGACGCGTCGCGCCGCTGGACGGCCTCCGGGGCATCGCCGCGCTCGTCGTCCTCGTGCACCATGCGCTGCTGCTCACCCCGACGTTCTTCGCCTCCTACTCCGGAACGGCCGAATCCGGGCCGCACCGGGGGGAGTGGTGGTTGACGCACACACCAATGCACCTCCTCTGGGCCGGCGACGAAGCGGTTCTCGTGTTCTTCGTCCTCAGCGGTCTGGTGCTCGCCCTGCCGGCGATGCGGTGGGATCGTCAGGGGTGGCTCGGCTACTTCGTGCGCCGGATACCCCGTCTGTACGTGCCGGTCTGGGGATCGTTGGTGCTCGCCACCGCGCTCGCGTGGGCGGTTCCGCGAGCGCCCCTGCCCGGGACGTTCCTGCCGGAGACCGCCACCGGTCCCACGCTCGGGCGGTTGTTGGGCGACGCCGTCCTGCTCATGGGCCCGAGTGGGCTGAACGGCCCACTGTGGTCGCTCCGTCTCGAGGTGATCTTCTCCCTGCTGCTTCCGGTCTACGTGGTTCTCGCGCTGGTTCTCCGGCGGTGGCTGCTACCGATCACCGGCGCTGCCCTCGTCGTGACGGCGGGAGGCTTCGCGATCGGCGACCCGATGGCCGCGTATCTCCCGGTGTTCGCCGTCGGTGTGGCGCTCGCCGTGGAGTGGGACCGCATCGGTGCGTTCGTCCGGTCCACCCACTCGTGGCGGGGCGTGTTGTTGCTGGTCGTGGCTGGTCTGCTACTGGTGAACCGCTGGCTCGTGCCCTCCCTGCTCTCCACGTCGCTCACCGTCGTGGGTGCCGCCCTGCTGGTCATCGCCTTCGGCTGGTCACCGCCGGCTCGACGGTTCGGTGCCTCACGCGTCGTCCAGCACCTCGGACGCCTGTCGTTCAGCCTCTACCTGGTGCACTGGCCGGTGGTCGTGACGGTCGCCCTGGTCCTCAGGAGCGAAGCGCCCATGACCCTGCAGGTGTCCGTGGGCGTCGTGGTCAGCCTCGTCGTGGCCGAGCTCTTCCACCGACTGGTCGAGGGGCCGTCGCACACCTTCGCCCAGCTGTTCGCCCGCACGGTGGTCGGCCGTCGACGGCAGGCTGGTGGTGCGTATGCCGGGGCCGCGAACCATGTCGGGTGCGCGGACAGGGGGGCGACGATCACCGTGCCGCCGGCGGTCATCCCGACCCCCGCCCATCGGCATGACCTCGCGATGGTGCGGAGGGTGGACTGAAGCCCACCGAGGAGGCCACTGCACGGGCTGTCGGGGGCGCGCTTCTTGCCCGCCGGAGGCGTGCTCGGAGGCGGATGAGCAGGGCTGCGGTGTCGACGGGCCGCCGCAGTTAGCCTGGGAGGTGGTTCCGCCGCAGTCGCGGCCTTCCGATCCCAGGAGTGACCCCGTGACCCTGCGCGGTGTGTTGGACGTCGTCCTCACCGATCCGGCGATGGCGCGCGTGGTGGCCTCGGCCGGCCGGCCCTCGCTCGCCGTCACGGCGCCGCCGCCGGTGCAGCCGCTGGTGGCCGCGGCTCTCGCCGCACGGCAGCCCGGCGCGGGCGTGCCCGTCCTGGTGGTCACCGCGGGGGAGCGGGACGCCGACCAGGTCGCCGACCAACTGCGCTGCTTCGTCCCCGGCCGGCGGGTGGAGACCTTCCCCGCGTGGGAGACGCTGCCCCACGAGCGGCTCAGCCCCCGTGCGGACACCGTCGGCCGCCGGCTCGCGGTCCTGCGTGACCTGACCCACCCCGGGGAGAACGGGTCGATCGACGTGCTCGTGGCGCCGGTGCGCAGCGTCCTGCA